>ENA-ORXU01000843-ORXU01000843.1-marine-metagenome-genome-assembly--contig:-NODE-843-length-30559-cov-7.019913_pt1 | contig 30559 bp, 29 predicted proteins | sample MGYA00237869_ERZ511484 | MGnify/ENA metagenome assembly ERZ511484 | reverse complement strand
CGCGGTCCAGCTCCAGGATCCAGCCGGCCACGTTGTCCAGGAAGTAGCGATCGTGGGTGATCGCCACCACGGTGCCGCCGAAGTCGCCCAGGAAATGCTCCAGCCAGCCGACCGAATCCGCATCCAGGTGGTTGGTCGGCTCGTCCAGCAGCAGCATGTCGGGGCCGGACAACAGCAGCCGGCACAGCGCCACGCGGCGCTTCTCGCCACCGGACAGCACCCCGACCTTCGCATCCCAGGGCGGCAGGCGCAGCGCATCGGCCGCCTTCTCCATCTGCACCTCCATGTTGTGCCCGTCGGCCGCCTCGATGATGGCCTCCAGCTTCGCCTGCTTGGAGGCCAGCGCATCGAAGTCGGCGTCCGGCTCGGCGTAGGCGGCGTACACCGCGTCCAGTTCGGCCTTGGCATCGTTCACCTCGCCGACCGCCTCCTCGACGATCTCGCGCACCGTCTTGTCCGGATCCAGCGCCGGCTCCTGCTCCAGGTAGCCGATCTTCAGGTCGGCCATCGGCCGCGCCTCGCCCTCGATCTCGGTGTCCACGCCGGCCATGATCTTCAAGAGCGTGGACTTGCCCGAGCCGTTCAGGCCGAGCACGCCGATCTTGGCGCCGGGAAAGAAGGACAGCGAGATGTTCTTCAGGATCTCTCGCTTGGGCGGCACGATCTTGCCGACCCGGTTCATGGTGTAGACGTACTGGGCCATCGGGCTCCTGGAAGGGGTGGTGAGGCGCCGGCGGCGCGATCGGGCGATTGTAAGGGACGCGCCGGCGTGGCGCGGGCCGACGGAACGCGATCCCCCTTCCAGGCGGAGCGCCCCGTTTGTAGTCTTAGGGCGCCATGCGGGCGATTCGCGAAGGTCTCCCAGAATGCCCGTTCTTTAAACTGCTTTCAGGGTGGATCGATGAATCTTCGGAATCGATGAGCGCCCGGCGCGACACCGTCGTGATCGGCACCTCGGCGGGCGGAGCGCAGGCACTGCGCCGCTTGCTTGCCGGCCTGCCGCCGACCTTTCCCGCGACCGTGCTGGTGGTGCAGCACCAAGGCAGAGAAGGCGGGCGGCTCGATACGGCACTGCGTGACAACTCGAGGCTGCCGGTCGAGTTCGCCCGCGATGGCCAGACGCCGCTCCATGGCCGGGTGTACCTGGCCCCGCCCGATCGCCACCTGCTGCTCGACGACGACCGCCTGGTGGTGGGTTCGGGACCGCGCGAGAATCGCGCACGCCCGGCCATCGACCCGCTGCTGCGTACCGCCGCGGCCTCGCGCGGCGCTCGCGTGGTGGCCATCCAGCTGACCGGCCTGCTGGCCGACGGCGTCGCCGGCCTGGACATCGTGCGCCGCTGCGGCGGACTGGTCGTCGTGCAGGATCCCGAGGACGCCGAGTTCGACGCGATGCCGCGCAACGCGATCGCCGCCATGGCGCCGGATCACGTCGTGACGCTGGACGACATGCCGGCCCTGCTGGTGCGCCTGGTGGACGAGCTCGCACCGAGCGTGGACATCCCGCAGGACATCGTGCGGGAAGCGCGCTTGTCCCTGCCCGGCCCGAGTCGTCCGAAGGAGGTCGACCGTATCGGCGAGCCGGTCGCGCTCGCCTGCCCTGACTGCGGCGGCCCGTTGTGGCAATCCGGCGAGGGCCTGACGGCCACTTACCGCTGCCACGTCGGGCATGCGCTGTCCACGCGCGTGCTGCTGGACGCCCAGAGCGAGCAGATCGAGCGCTCGATGTGGGTCGCGGTGCGCTCGCTCAGCGAGCACGCCGCCACGCTGATCCGGCTCGCCGACAGCTCGGACGATCGTCACGGCAACCTCGGCGACAGCTATCGTGAACGCGCACAGGAGGCGCTCGAGCACTCGGATCAGGCGAGACGCTTCCTGCTCTCGCTGCACGCCGATCTGTCGAGCCTGGAACCCGATGAGGGCGGCGCGACCCGGGATACGGTGGTCGAGGAGCGCATCGAAGAATCCGGGGCGCATGGCGAGGTGCTGCACGACGGCGATTGAGCGTCGTGGGCGCTGGACCGAGCGGGACACTTGCGGCAGGATGCCGACATGGAACAGTCGCGAAACGACCCGGCCGACGATGTGCGCTTCGAGTCGCGGACCGAGACGCTCGGGCGGATGAGCCCGGAGGCCTACCTGGCGTTCGAGGCCATGCAGACCCTGCGCCACGAGTATGTGGACGGCTGGCTGTACGCGATGGTGGGAGCCAGCCGACGCCATGAGGACATCGCCACCAACCTGACGATCGCGTGGGGCACCCACCTGAAAGGCAATCCCTGCCGCGTCTACAAGGGCGACCTGAAGCTGCGGGTGGGTAACGACTTCTACTACCCGGACGTGATGGTGCGCTGCGGCGACGAGCCGGGCGACCAGCTGTTCGAGGCCGCCCCGGTGTTCATCGCCGAGGTGCTGTCGCCGAGCACGCGTCGCTACGATCGCAGCGACAAGCTCGCCATCTACCGCAAGCTCGAGTCCCTGGAAGCCTACGCCCTGATCGAACGGGACGTGATGCGCGTGAGCGTGTACCGGCAAGGCGCGGACGAACCGGAGCTGCTGACGCTGCCGAACGAGGAACTGCGGTTGCCGTCGCTGGGGTTCGCGATGACGCTGGCGGATTTGTACGACTGAAGAGCTAGAAATTCGCCTCGAGCGGCAGCACGTACGGATTCGCCACCCGCGCCCCCTGCCGCTGCCACACCTCGTAGCCGTCGTCCGATAGATCGAGCTCCAGATCCCCGTCGGGATCCTTCTCATCGCCCTTGTGGACGAGGTAGCCGATCGATTCGGCACTCGCCGTCAGCGGCACCTCGAACACGATGCCGAACGCGTCGCTGCGCACCGGCTGCAGCGGCGCCTCCCAGGTCACGCCTGAAAGTGTCGCCTCGTCGACGTCGCCCCAGACGTGCAGGCCCCAGCCCTCGTAGTCGCCATCCGGGCGGCGGTAGTGGATGACGGCACTCGACGGATCATCGACCGGGCGGATGTGCGGCGCCTCGGGATCGGCACCCTGAACCTGCCACAGCTCATGGGCATCGGTCGCGAAGTCCACGCTCTGGTCCGGACCCGGATCCTTCTCGTCACCCTTGTGGATCACGTAACCGAGACTCGAGGCATCATCGGCGAGCGGCACCTCGAAGATCACGCCGAACGAGTCGCTTGCGACCGGCATCAACGGCGCGGTCCACTCGGTCGGCATCGTCGTGTCACCGAACACGTGCAGGCCCCAGCCCTCGTAGTCGCCGGCCGGGCGGCGGTAGTGAAGGCGAAGCCGCGAGGTATCGGCCGACAACGCGGGGTCGCTCTTGTAGATGGCCTCGTCGCCCTCGACGACCCAGACCTCGGGGGTTTCGGACGCATCGAAGCTCCGGTCCCCGCCCGGCTCGCGATCGACGCCGACGTTATCGCCACCCGGCGCATGCACGATGAAGTTGACCGGTGCGACGGTGCTTGCCAGGTCCACCACCGCGAAGCGGCCGAAGTCGTCCTCGCCGATCAGGCACAGCGGTGCCTGCCAGTCGGTCTGCTCGGCGACCGACTCGCCCCAGACGTGCACGCCCCAGCAGTCATCGCTGCCGCCGTAATCGCCATCCGCACGCCGGTAATGGATCACCGCCTGGTCGTACTTCGGGCCCGCCAGTTCCGGGGACGTGACCGTCACCGTCTGCGGTTCGCTCTCCACGGTGCGGGTCTGTCCGGTCAGCGTCGTCAACGTGGCACGGAACGTCACACCCTGCCCTTCGGCAAGTTCGGATGCGTCGTAGAACACGCGGTAGGGCTTGCCGCGATCGGTACCGAGCGGCACGAACTCCCCGCCATCCACGCTCGCCTCGAAAGCGATGCCGTAGAGGTGGTCGATAGAGACATCGACCGCGACCTCCAGCCGCTCGGCCGTCTCGTAGCCGTCCTTCTCGCCGGTGTAGAGCACCTGGGTGTTCGGCTCGTCCGGCTCGGTGCTGCCGACGAGTCGCAACGTCACTTCCGGCGCTTCGGGTTCATCCCATTCGAGCGACCGGTCCGCGCGCAGCACCACGAAGCCGAACGGCGGCAGCGTCACGCTGACGATGCCTTCGTCGGTGGCGAGCAGCACACCCTGTGCGTCGCCATGGATCGGCTCGAAGCCTGCGCCGGACGAATACGTCGGGATGTCGGCGCTGGCCGGCTCAGAGGCGTTGTTGAGCACGACGAGGTACTCCGCCGGTGCTTCGCCGGAGTCACTACCGGGGTCGTTGCCAGAGTCACCGCCGACATCTTCGGCCACAAACCGCGAGAAGGCGTAGAGGCCCGCCTCGTCGCCCGCATGGCGATGGACCTGCACGCCCGTGCGCAGCGCCGGATGCGCCGAGTAGACGGCCGAGAGTTCGGCGATCGCTTCGTAGAGCGGATGGCTCGGGTCGAAGTTGTCTTCGGCGGTGGAGCCGGTGGAGCCGATCAGCGCGTTGTCGTTGTAGACCGCCACCCGGCTTTCGAACATGTCCTCGCGCGCATCCTTGTCGCCCCCGTCGCCGGTGAAGCCCTGCTCGTCGCCGTAGTAGATCACCGGCTGTCCGCGGGCAAAGAACATCAGCGCGTGCGCAAGCTTCGCCCGGGCGAGCAGTTCGGCATCGTCCGCTTCCGGCCGGTCCTGCCGCAGGAAGTGACCGAAGCGGCCCATGTCGTGATTGCCCAGGAACACCGGCTGCGAATAGGCATCGCTGTCGGCGTCGGTGTAGTAGTCGTCGAGCGAGAAGAAGCGCTCCAGTTCGCTGGCGGCCGCCCCGCGCGAGGCGAAGTCGCGCGCCGCTACCTGGAAGCCGAAGTCGATCGTCGATTGAAGCTGTCCGCGGGTGGAGAAGAGACTGCGAAAGGCTGGCTCGTACTCGTCGTCGTAGACTTCGCCGAACGCGAAGAAGTGCTCGATGCCGGCCTCGGTGGCCGCCTGTTCGATCGCCGGCCCGAAGGCTTGCCAGAACTCGATGTTGACGTGCTTGGTGGTGTCGATGCGAAACCCGTCGACACCGTAGGTCTCGATCCAGTGGCGGTAGATCTCGATCATCCCGTCGACCACCTCGCGGCGCTCGGTGAACAGGTCGTCCAGGCCGAAGAAGTCGCCGTACACCGAGTTCTCGCCGGTGAAGCTGGTGTCGCCACGGTTGTGATACAGCAGCGGATCGTTCAGCCAGGCGGGGTTCTTGACGTCTTCCTCGCCTTCGGGCACGACCGGCCGGTGCGGAAAGCCTGCCAGATCCATCGCCGGGAACGTGTCCTCGCCGGTGCCGTCCCAGGCGTGATCGCGATCGTCGAACGGCGTGCCTTCGGCATCGACGTAGGGCGCGGTCGCCTTGTCGATGTAGGCGTAGTCCTCGTCGACGTACTTGATCACGTCCGCGGTGTGGTTGGTGATGATGTCCATGAACACCTTGATGCCGCGCTGGTGCGCCGCATCCACCAGGGCGGCGAACTCCGCCTCGGTGCCGAAGTGCGGGTCCACGCTCAGGAAGTCGGTGATCCAGTAGCCGTGGTAGCCCGAGGACTTCTCGTACAGGTTCGAGACATCGTCCTGCACCGGCTTGTTCTCGAAGATCGGCCCGACCCACAGCGCCGTCACGCCCAGGCCCTCGAGATAGTCGAGCCGGCCGGTGAGGCCCGCGATGTCGCCGCCGTGGTAGTAGCCCTTGTCGCTGGGCAGGAAGCCGTGCTCGAACAGCTCGTCCAGCGGCGCATCGTCATCGCACTCGCCGGTGATGAAACCGCAATCGTTGGCGGTATCGGCGTTGGCGAAGCGGTCGGGCAGCAGGAAGTAGAGCACCTCGTCCCCGAACGGGCGCGTGCCCCCGGCCAACGGCGTGTCGGAGCGCGGCTGATCGTCGACGGGGACGTCAGGCTCGTCCCGGTCGCTGGAGGAGCCGCAGGCCGAAAGCAGCAGGCAGGCGGCGAGCGCCGACAGTCGGGGGGAACTGATCATCGAGGGTGCTGCCTCTTTCGTGATCTGATTCTCACTATTTAACGCTCGGAGGTCGAGTGAGTCCACGACCGTGTACTACCTGCCGTGGGGCTGACGACTCGTCGTCGAGGAAGGAGCTGCGCGAGGAAACCGGTCTGGTGGCGGGAGCGCTGCAACATCTGGGTTCGTTCTACGCGGACCCCGGATTCACCAACCAGAAGCTGCAGACCTTGACGACTTCGAACGGCGGGCAGTGCCCGTGCGGAACGGCCACCTTCGCCATCGACGGGCCGCCGCTGTTTCGCATGCTCTGCCACTGCACGATCTGCCAGGCGTACAACGATGCCCCGTTCGCCGACGTCACCGCCTTCCGGGCGCGCCACGTTCACCTGATCGACGAGGCCAGCGTCGCCTTCCGGGCGTGGAGGCAGCCGCCCCTGGTCCAGCGTGGACGATGCGTGCGGTGCGAAGCGGCGGCCCTGGAGCGCGTGCGTCTGCCCGTCATGCCGCACCTGACCCTGGTTCCCAGCGCCAACGTCGCGGATGGGTCGCGACTGCCGGTACCGGAGGCGCACATCTTCTACGCCAGCCGGGTCGCCGATGCGGACGACGGCCTGCCGAAGCATGCAGGCTTCGTCGGAAGCCAGATAGCCTTCGCCAAGGCACTGCTCGGTGGACTGAGGAAAGCCCGGGACAGCTCCGGCTGAGCGGGACCAGGTTCGGACGCGATACGCAGGCTGACCGGTTGCGCCGTCACCGATGAGAGATCGACTCCCAACCGGCAAGCTCCGCGATACCGCCCACGTCGCAGGCCTTCGCCCAGTAGCGGTGATCGGCCGTGATGAGCAACGCATCCTCCTCGAGCGCTACCGCGTGATAGAGCGTGTCGAACAGATGATGCTCCAGCTCGAGGGAAAGAGACATGGCCCGGGCCACGACCGATGCGTGATCGCACACCGGAATCGACAGATCCTCCAGCCGTGACAGATGCTGGAGCATCGCCCCCGGTGCCGACTGTCTCGCCAGCACGGCACAGACCTCGACCTGGAAATGAACCGGCGCGAACAGCGCTATATCACCGGCAACGAAGCCGTTCAGGATGACGTCCGCCCTATCGATGTCCGCTTCCCGTTCGGGATCCTGGAAGAACCATTTGAGGGCAACGCTTGCGTCGACGACCAGTTTCAAGGGCGCCCCGCCTGACGAGCCTCGTGCAGCGTCTCGGTACTGACCGGATCGCTTCTTGTCCGCGCTTCGAGGATTTCTCGCGCTGCTCGCTCACGCCGCTGAACGCGCTCGACATCCACGATCGCCTGACGCATCAACGATGTCAGGATCGCGCTCTTGTTGCGGCCCTTGAACGTCTCGTCGAAGGCCTGCTTGACCTCGTCGGGGACGCTGAAGTTCATCGTTGCCATGATCTTGGCCGAGATTGTTGAACACTTCAACATCATTGGCGCGGAGTCGGCCGTTGTCAATCCCCGCACCGCGCCATTGCTGCAACACGTGTTGCACCCCTGACGCTCGCCAATCCGCTCACCCGTCCCTAGCCTGTCGACCATCCCGCAAGCAACCGACGGAGCGACCCCATGACGACAACCGACACCACCCCCGACTACGTGCAGGTCGGCACCAGCGGCCTGTTCGTGCACCGCGCCGGACTGGGCACCATGCAGTTCGGCTGGTCGGTCGACGAGGCCGGCGCATTCGAGGTGATGGACGCCTACGTGGAGCGTGGCGGCAACTTCATCGACACCGCGGATTGCTACAGCTCGTGGGCCGAAGAGCTGGGCGGACCGAAGAACGAGGGCGGCGTGTCCGAGCAGATCGTCGGACGGTGGCTCGCCAAGCGAGGCAACCGCGACGACATCGTGCTGGCCACCAAGGTGCGCGCCGCGATGGGCGAGCGTTTCGCCGATCACCGCGGCACCGCCAAGCAGCGCGAGGGCCTGTCGCGGCGCTGGATCACGCGTGCCTGCGAGGACAGCCTGCGCCGCCTGCGGACCGACCACATCGATCTGTACCAGGCGCACTGGATCGACCCGCTGGTACCGATCGAGGAGACGTTGCGCACCTTCGACGACCTGATACGCGCCGGCAAGGTGCGCTACATCGGCTGCTCCAACTTCAGCGCCTGGCGATTGATGCAGGCGCTGTGGGCGTCGGACCGGCACGGGCTGGAACGCTTCATCAGCGTGCAGCCCGAGTACCACCTGCTGGCACCCACGCGCGGCCACTTCGAGACCGAGCTGTCGCAGGTGTGCACGCATTACGGACTGGGCGTGTTCCCGTACAGCCCGCTGGCGGGCGGCGTGCTGAGCGGCAAGTACCGGCGCGGTGCCCCGTTGCCGGACAGCCTGCGCGCCGGCGAGAACGCCGCGTCGGGCCGCATGGCCGAGAGCAACCTGGCGATCCTGGACACGCTTTTCGAGGTGGCCGAGCGCACCGGACGCACGCCGGCCCAGGTGGCGATCGGCTGGCAGCTGGAGCAGCCGTTCATCACCGCCCCGATCCTGGGCGCCAACCGGCCGGCGCAGCTGACCGAGCTGCTGGACGGCATCGTCACCCGCCTGCCGGCCGACGAGGTCGCGGTGCTGAACGAGGCCAGCGACTTTCCGCGCTCGCGGGCTTCGCTGGAGAGCTGAATCGCCGCGATACCTCGGCTTGTCGGAGCGACGCTCGATGGCACCTCCGGCGGACTGGCATACTGGTGCCGCTCCGCCGGAGACGACCCGCATGTCCGCCAGCCCCGAATCGCTCGGCCATATCACCGCCGAGCAATACCTGGATTTCGAGAATTCGCCGCACGCCTCCCGCCACGAGCTGGTGGACGGCTGGCTGTACGCGATGGTGGGCGGAACGCTGCGCCACGAGCATATCGCGCTCAACCTTGCCGCCGCACTGTCGACGCACCTGGCAGGCGGCCCCTGTCGCCCCTACAAGGGCGACCTGAAGCTGCGCCTGGGCGACGATTTCTACTATCCGGACATCATCGTGCGCTGCGATGTTGACACCTCGGACGATGCCACCTGGCTGAGCGATGCCGACGTGATCATCGAGGTGCTGTCACCGAGCACGCAGCGCTACGATCGCGGCGACAAGCGCATCGCCTACTGGCGCGCGCCCTCGCTGGCCGAGTACATCACGGTGGCGCAGCATGAACAGCTGGCCGAACGCCAGCGAGCGCCCGGCAGCGATATCGAACGTATCCAGGGCGAGGGTGCCGAACTGCACATCGCGCGGCTGGATTTCCGCATGCCGCTGGCCGACCTGTACGTCTGACGCTCGCCCGCTTCAAGCCCGATCGACGCCCTATTCTCCTATTCAATGAAGAAGCCACTCGACACCGCCCGCCTGGACAAGCTCGTCGCCTCGGCGAGAAAGGACTACGCCAGCCGCGAATCCGGCTACCGGCAACGCGCGCTCAAGCTGTACCCATGGGTGTGCGGGCGTTGCGAACGGGTGTTCGACAACGCCAACCTGCGCGAGCTGACCGTGCACCACCGCGATCATGACCACGACAATAACCCGAACGATGGCAGCAACTGGGAGCTTCTGTGCGTGTTCTGCCATGACAACGAGCACCAGCGGCTGGTCGAGCAGGCCACCACCAATGACGACAGGCGTTCGCCCGAGGCGACGCACAATCCGTTCGGGGATCTGAAGTCGTTGCTGGGGGGTGATCGAAAATGATCGACGCGATCGGATGCCCGCAGGCTCAGGCATCCCGCATCACGTGCACCGCCCGCCCGATCACCAGATGCCCGACCCGTTTCCCGTAATCCTGCATGTGCGGCGCGGCCGAATGCGCCTGCAGTGCGGCCAGCGATGCCCACTTCTCGATCACGAAGAACGTGTCCGGCCCGGCGGCGGTCTCGATACCCTCGGCCTCGTCGGCATCCACCACCGGCTGATACTCGATGCAGCCCTCTTCCGCGTGCACCGTCGGCACGATGCCGCGGAACGCCTCGAGGACCTCGGCCCGCTTGCCGGGTGCGGTGGTGATGATGGCGACGACGTGGATCATTGGACCTCGAAGGGGTGTCGTGAAAGGCTGGTGGGCACGGTGATCGCCTGACGGCGAACCTATGGCGCAACGCCTAGACTAACCCGCAGGTCACGCGGTCCCTCATTTCATGTTCCAGTCCTTCTTCCCCTCCCCCAAGCTGTTCCTGTGGTCGGCCATCGGCTGGTTCCTGGTCACGCTGGCCATCTGGTACAGCGGGGCGCAAGGGCTGACGCAGTTCAGCCTGCTGCAGACATCGGTGGAGCTGGCCGAGGGCGAACGTGCGCCGTTTCTGACCCCCGAAACGGTTCTGCTCTATCAGTACATCGTGCTGGCCGCGGTGCTGTTCTGCATCGCCTGGTTCTTCATCGATCGAAATCGCTGGTACGGCTGGTCGGTGTGCGGCAGCGCGCTGATCCTGTTGGTCACCTACTTCCAGGTGCAGATCAGCGTCTGGATGAACACCTGGTACGGCGAGTTCTTCGACATGATCCAGCAAGCGCTCGAGGAAGCGGGAACGGTCACGACCGATCAGTATTACGGGGAACTGCTGACCGTGGGATACATCATCGTGCCCAACGTGCTCATCAGCGTGATGATGCTGTACTTCACGTCGCACTACGTGTTCCGCTGGCGCACCGCGATGAACGACTTCTACATGAGCCACTGGGAACGGCTGCGCGATATCGAAGGTGCTTCCCAGCGGGTGCAGGAAGACACCATGCGCTTCGCCGGCATCGTCGAGGGGCTGGGCTCGGCCTTCATCGGATCGATCATGACGCTGATCGCTTTTCTGCCGCTGCTGTACGGGCTGTCGCAGCAGATCACCGAACTGCCGTTGCTTGGGACGGTGAACGGGTCGCTGGTGTACCTGGCAATCTTGTCCGCCGCTGGCGGTACGGTGTTGCTCGCACTGGTCGGCTGGCGGCTACCGGGACTCGAATTCAACAACCAGAAGGTGGAGGCGGCCTACCGCAAGGAGCTGGTCTACGGTGAGGACGACCCCACCCGAGCGGACCCGAAATCCGTGGCCGAACTGTTCGGTGATGTGCGAAAGAACTACTTCAAGCTCTACTTCAACTACATGTACTTCAACGTTTTCCGTTACGGCTACAACTTCACCGCGCAGTTCATTCCCTTCATCGCACTCGGGCCGACCATCGTCGGCGCGGGAATCACGCTGGGCGTCTTCCAGCAGGTTCTCAACGCCTTCAACAGGGTCGAGAATTCGTTTCAGTTCCTGGCCAACTCGTGGACCACGATCGTGGAACTGCTGTCGATCCGCAAGCGATTGCGGGCTTTCGAGAAACGCATCACGGACGACGTCAAGATCGATCCGGCGGAGCCTGCCTTGCAAATGTAGCGATGCCGATCACGCGTATCGCGATGCTCCTGCCGGACGATGCTGCCATGACGCCGCCATAGGGAACCTGGCTCATCCGGCATCCGAGTAGATCGCCCCCTTCTTCACGTAACTCTCCACACCGGCACGGATGCCGGCAATCTGTTCATCGGTCACCTCCCGCACCACCTTGCCGGGCGATCCCAGGAACAGCGACCCGTCCGGCACCACCGTGCCTTCGGTGACCAGCGCCCGGGCACCGATCAGGCAATCGCGCCCGATCACCGCGCCGTTGAGCACCACCGCCCCGATGCCGATCAGGCTGCCGTCGCCGACGGTGCAGCCGTGCAGCATCGCCAGGTGACCGACCGTGACGCCCTCGCCGATCGTCAGCGGCACGCCCGGATCCACGTGCAGCACGGCGCCATCCTGGACATTGCTGCGCGCGCCGATGCGGATCGGGGCGTTGTCGGCACGGATGACGGCGTTGAACCAGACGCTGGCACCCTCGCCGAGCACCACGTCGCCGATCAGGTGCGCGCCCGGCGCGATCCAGTGACGACCTTCGAAACGCGGTCGATGATCGCCGAACGCTGTTGACGGGCTCATGGTGGTGGGCGCCTGCGGGAAGGATTCACGATCGTGCCACATCCGCTATCGGACGCCCGTCTCGAACCGCGAACCGCCATCGGGTCCGGTCGCGCCGATGGCTCGGCCCGGCTCAAGCGTTCGGCCGGGCGACCGATAACCGCCACGCACGCGCCGCTTCGAGGACACCATGAGCTACAGCGACAGCTTGACCACTCCGGCCCACGTCGCCGAGCCGCCCGGCAGGAAGTTCGCCCAGAAACGACGCATCAGCAACGCGGTCTGGCAGCCGTTCGTCCAGTTCAAGCTGCTGATCTACATGCTCGGCTCGACCGCGATCGTGGCCCTGCTGCTCGGCGGCTTCCTGTACTTCGCGTTCAGCGATCTGATCCAGGTGGTGACCGGCGCCACCGATGAAGCGGACAGCCACTACGGCGAGATGATCGAGATTCAGCTGGTGCATCTGTTCCGCTACTGCGGCGCGCTGTTCGTGCTGTACATCCTGCTGCTGGCCGCGGTGTGCGTGACCTACACGCATCGTCTGATCGGACCGTTCCGCCCGTTCACCCGCCAGGTGGATGCGCTCATCGCCGGCGACTACGAGCACCGCGTGACGCTGCGCAAGGGCGATCTTCCGCTGTACACCGACTATGCGCAGAAACTGAATCGGCTGGCGGACGAGCTCCAGGCGGCCGGCAAGACTGGCTGAGCCGTCAGACCAGCGCCGCGACCAGCATGAGCACCGTCGCCAGCAGGCCCGCCGCCCAGATGTACGAGCGCCACGGCACCCAGCCGAACGCGTAGGCCGGTACGTAGAGCGCGCGCGCGATCAGGTAGACCCAGGCGCAGGCGCGCGTGATACCGCTCGACTCGCCGGCCAGCGTCACCACCAGCACCGCGATGGTGAACAGGATCAGCGCCTCGAAGTGATTGTTCAGCGCGCGGATCAGGCGCGCGGTGCGCACGCTCACCTGCGATTGAAGATCGCCGCCGAGCCGATCGCGATCGCGTGGCGACAGTGTCTTCGCCGTGCCCAGTTCCAGGTTGGCGGGCACCGCCATGAGCGTGAACTGCAGCACCTGCAGCAGCGCGGCAAGGGTCAGGACCAGGAGTTCGGTTGTCATCCGACAAGGGTACTCGCCCACGCGATCCGAACAAGCGCCGAACCAGGACTGACACCGTTCCCGCCCGGGCGCCCGATGAGCGCCTCGGCATCGATCCGAGATCCGCTGCCGAGCAGAGGGTGCCGGCGCACTGCTACCCTGCACGCCGACGCTCGTCGTCGATGGAAAAGCGCCTGTCCATGACCGACCTTCCTGTCCGGGCCCATCGGCTCGGGGTCGAACTCCCGCCCGGCCGGACCGGACTGCCGTTGCTGACGAGCCTGGTGGCGATCGGGCTGATCGCGCTGGCAGCCGCCCTGACGGCGGCGACCTTCGTGGAGCGTGGCATCCGCGACCGCCAGGCCGAACGGGTCGCCACGCTGGCCGACGGCATCGAGGCACGTATCGATCGGCTGCGCCACCTGACCGTGGCCATGGCGGCCCATCCCCATATCGAGCGATTGCTGGAGACCCCGTCCGGCGAGGCCGGCATCGACCGGGTCAACCGCTACCTGGCCGACGTTGCGCAGGCCAGCGACGCCAGCATCCTCTACGTCATCGACAGGGAAGGGTTGACGCTGGCGGCCAGCAACCACGCGACGGCGCACAGCCTGGTGGGCAACGCCTACCGGTTCAGACCCTATTTCCTGGACGCCCTGCGCGGTGACGAGGCACGCTACTTCGCCATCGGCGCGACCACCGGTGTTGCCGGCTACTACTTCGCGCGGCCGGTCGTCGGCGGTGAATCCGTGCGAGGCGTGGTGGTGGTGAAGATCGAGCTGGAAACCCTGCAGCGTCGCTGGGAGGCAGGCACCGAATCGCTGATGCTGATGGACGAGCACGGCGTGACCATCGCGGCCAGCCGGGCCCATTGGCGCTATCGGGCCGCGCGGGGCCTGTCGAGCGAACAGATCGCGCGCTTTCGCGTGCAGCGCAAGTTCGCCGGCGCACCGCTGGACGCCCTGTCCGTGGTCCTGCCCGCGATCCTGCCGGCGGTCCCACCTGCCGAACAGCAGCTCGAGCTGGACGGGCGGCGGTGGACGCTCGGCGTGGCCACCCTGCCCGACCAGGGTTGGCAGCTGGTTCACCTGGCCCCGCTGGCACCGACTCGCCAGGCAGCCTTGCTGGCCGCCACCGTCGTGGTGCTGGTGGGTGGCCTGTCGATCGTGGCCTGGCTGTACGCCGGTGAGCGACGCCGCCGTCGTGCCCTGGCACGGGAGGCGCGGGAAGCGCAGCGGATGCGCCGCCTGAACACGCAGCTGCAGCAGGAGATCACCGAACGGCGCTGCGCCGAAATGGCGCGCGACGAAGCCCAGACCGAACTGATCCAGGCCAGCAAGCTGGCCGTGCTCGGCCAGATGTCGGCCGCGGTGGCGCACGAGGTCAACCAGCCGTTGTCGGCCATCCGCACCTACACCGCCAGCGCACGCTTGCTGCTGCAGCGCGATCGGCCGGACGAGGTGGTGAACAACCTGGCGCAGATCGAGGATCTGACCGAACGGCTGGCCACCATGACGGGCGAGCTGAAGGTGTTCGCCCGCAAGTCCGATGCCCGGACACCATCGACGGACCTGTTCGAGTGCGCGCACCGCACCCTGGAACGCTTCTCTTGTCAGGAACCGCGGGTACGCTTCACCGGTCCCGACGAGCGGGTCGGCGGCGCTACCGGCATCGCCTGCGTGGCCGGTGATGCCGTACGCATCGAGCAGGTGCTGGGCAACCTGCTGGCGAACGCGGTGGACGCCACGGCGGACAACCTTTCCGAGCGCTGCGTCGCGCTGAGCATCGAGCGCGATGACGAGGAATGGGTGCTGCGGGTGGCCGACAACGGCGACGGACTCGATCAGCGGACGCTGGCGCACCTGTTCGACCCGTTCTTCACCACCAAGCCGGTCGGTCAGGGGGTCGGACTGGGGCTGGCGATCGCCTACGGACTGGTGCAGGAAATGGGCGGCAGGCTGCGCGTGCGAAACCTGGACGATGGCGGTGCGCTGTTCTCGCTTCGCCTGAGGGCCGCGCCATGAGCGTGGACCGGGTGCTGTTGATCGACGACGAGCGCGCCATGCGCGAATCGCTGTCGCAATGGCTCGAACTGGCGGGCTACCAGGTCAGCGCCCACGCCGACGGGGCGAAGGCGCTGCGCACCCTCGGTGCCGACTGGCCGGGCGTGGTGGTGACCGACCTTCGCATGGCTCGCCTGGACGGGCTTGCGGTGCTGGACGCGGTCAGGGCGCTGGATGTCGACCTGCCGGTGGTGATGATCACCGGTCACGGCGACGTGCAGAGCGCGGTGGAGGCGATGCGACGCGGCGCCTACGACTTTCTCGAAAAGCCCTTCCAGCCGGAGCGACTCGGCGACAGCGTGGCGCGCGGCCTGGAAAAGCGTGCGCTGGTGCTGGAGAATCGCGCGCTGCGACGACGCATGGAACACGAGCGAGCGCTCGAGCAGCGATTGCTGGGCGAATGCGGGGCCGTGCAGCGACTGCGCACCGATATCGAGAACTTCGCCGGCGTCGATGTGGACGTGCTGCTGATCGGCGAGACCGGCACCGGCAAGGAGGTCGTCGCCCGTGCGCTGCACGAGCTGGGACAGCGTCGCCACGGAGCTTTCCACGCGCTCGACTGCGGCGCGATCGCGGGCTCGCGCGTGGAGCACGAACTGTTCGGCGAATCCGGCGGCGAGCCCAGCCCGTTCGAACTGGCCGACGGCGGTACGCTGCTGCTCGACGAGATCGCCAACATGCCGAACGAGCAGCAGACGCGGCTGCTGCGCGCCCTGGAATCGCGCGAGGTGCGGCGCGTCGGAGAACCGACCGCCCGCCCTTTCGACGTGCGCGTGATCAGCACGGCCAATGCCGGTCTGAAGGCGGCACTGGACAGCGGAGACTTTCGACGCGACCTGTATTACCGGCTCAACACGATAGAGCTGACGCTGCCACCGCTGCGCGATCGGAGCGACGATGCGCTGCTGCTGTTCGAACGCTTCGCGCACCGGGCCGCGAGCGTGCACGAGCGACCGTGCCCGCCGCTGGGTGCCGACGACGTGGCGGCGCTGCGCGCGCATCGCTGGCCGGGCAACGTGCGCGAGCTGCGGCACGTGGCCGAACGCTTCGTCCTGTACGGCTCCCTGCCGATCAGCACCCTGCTGGGCGATGCGTCGAGCGGTGCATCGGCCGGCGCCCCCGACAAGCGCAGGCGCACGCTGGTCGATCAGGTGGCGGCCTACGAGAAGTCCCTGATCGAACACGCGCTGTCGCGCAGCGGCGGAGAGCTGAACACCGTCTCGGACGAGCTGGGCATCCCGCGTCGCACGCTGACGGACAAGCTGCAGAAGCATTCCATCGATCGGGAGCGACACCGCCCCCCCGGCCCGGATCGATCTTGAGCCCCATCGATCTCGAGTCTCATCGATCTCGATCCTCAGTGAGCGCCGAACCCCCGCCCGTTCGGTCCGCTGGCCAGCTGCTGGTTGCGCACCCGTTCACGCCAGACCGTGTACACCGAGGCCAGCACGATGATGCTCGCCCCGACCCAGGTGCTCGTGCCGGGCAAGGTGTCGAACAGCCACCAGCCGAGCACGGTGGCGTACAGCAGCCGCACGTAGTCCAGCGAGGCCAGCAACGACGCCTCGCCCCAGGTGTAGGCGATCACGTTGGCCTTCTGGGCGAAGAAGCTGATCACGCCGATCGCTGCGAGCAATCCCCATTCGGTCGGCGTGGGTGCCCGCCACCAGATGGCCGCCGGAACGGCCATCACCAGACCGACCCCCAGGGCCTGGTACAGCAGGATGCTGTGGGTCGACTCGCTGCGCGACAGCAACCGGATCACCACCATCACCGCGCCCGCCGCGGCGGCACCGGTCACCGCCATGAGCCCGTACAACGAGGCGCCCTCGCTTCCCGGACGAACCATCACCAGTACACCGACGAAACCCAGCGCCACCGCCGACCAGCGGTGCACCCCGACCAGCTCCTTGAGCACCAGGACCGCGAAGATCGTCACGAAGAAGCTCTTGGCGAAGCCGAGCGCCACGGCATCGGCCAGCGGCATGTGGATCACGGCGGTGAACCCGCAGAGCATCGCCACCAGCGCCAGGCCGATGCGCAGCAGCTGAAGGTTCAGGCGCTGCGTGGACAACGCGTGCGGCAGATCGCGCACGATGGTCGGCGACAGCATCAACAGCATGCCCATCTGTCGCACGAACAGGATCTGCACGACCGCCAGGCGATCCCCGACCAGCTTGATCAGCGCGATCATGAGCGCGAAGCCGAAGGCTGCCAGCATCAACGTCACCGCCCCCTTGAGGTTGTCTGGCAGACGATCGAAACGGGTCAAGGGGGAGCGGCTCGCGGCGGGTGCTGCAGTCTACTGCGCCGGCAGGGTCTTGCCGCGGGTCGGGTCCCCGACGATCACGGTGACATCGGTGCTGTGACTCAGGCTCGGATCCTCCTCGTTGATCGCGGTCAGCCGGAACCGGTGCTCGCCCTGGTCGCTGTCGCCGGTCAGCCAGTGAAAGGTGCGCGTGCCGCCTTCACCCTCGTCGAAGCGGGCGTTGCGCGGCAGCCGATCGATCTGCACGATCGCCCGCTGCCCCTCCGGCAGCAGCGGACTCACCCGGAACACGACCGCCCGGCCCGCGCTGACGATCTGGTTCGACACCGGTTCGATCGCCGGCGTCTGCAGGCGGGGCGGCAGGGGCGGCGCCTCCACGGATGTCGGCCCGGGCGGAGGCGCGTCCCGGACGGGCTCAGCCGACCGGTCACCCGCCAGACGCACGTGCAGCACGATCGGCTGTCGCACGACATCCGTTCGTACCGCTTCTGGCTGCACGACGACACCGAAACGCAGGACGCCGGGGCGCGTGGGCACCATCGCCAGGCGGTACCAGCCGTCGCCACCCGCCTGGATCGTCAACGCATCGGGCGCATCGGCGTCCAGTTCGAGCGGCGGCGGGGCCGAGCCGTCCGGTTCGCCGGACACCGGCGAGGGGCGCAGCCAGAGCTCCCACGGCTTGCCCACCGTCAGCCACTGCGCGGAAATCGGCGCCAGTCGCCATTGCGGGTCGGCCGACCTGTCAGGCCGCGTGCCGGCCGGCAGAAGCCGGATCTCGATTCGCTCGCGCTCGGTCGGTGCATCGTAAGGCGCCGCATCCAGCACGACGGTCGCCTCGAACCGGGTTTCGGGGCGGTCCCACCGCAGGGTCCAACCGACCCGTCCGTCGCGCTCGAGCTGCACCCCGACCGGCGCACGCACCAGTTGCAGGCGGATGTCCCTTGCCCGCTCTGCCGCCAACGGCACCTGCAATGCCGCCCCGTCCGCAGGCAGGCCCACCTCGCGCGGTGCCTCGACCAGGGTCGCCGCCATCCCGCCACCGCTCAGCAGCAGCACGAGCGACATCGCGACCGACATCCGTGCGGGTGCCCCGACGAACCGAGAACCGGTTCCGGCGCGTCGTCGGTCGTGGCCGATCCCCGGTGTCGACGCCGAGAGGGTGGTGCCTGTTTTCATCGGAAGTAACCAGCGGCGCTGGACAGGTCAACTTGAACGCGTGCACGCATGGCCTCAGCGCGCACGGCGGAACGTCAGGTTCAGGCGGCATTCACCGAAACGGGCGCTCGGCGCCGGCTTGATCGGCCTGATGCCGTGATGGTGCGATCGAGCGACTCCGCCGAACACGACGATGTCGCCGTCCTGGACATCGCTGGCGGAGGCACGCCGGCGACGCCGGGGTCCGATGACGACGAAGCGTGCAGCGATGCCCGGCGAAACCGGGACGATCGGGGAAAGGACGTCGCGCTCGCCCGGACGATAGCGATTGATCAGGCCTGCGTCCCGCATGTGCCGCAGCGGTGCCGCGACCAGCACCTGTTCCAGCGGAACGGCAAGACGCGACGGGTCGGCCGCTCCGGGCAGAGGGAGCGCCCCCGGCACGAACTCGACGGGTTCGTCGAACAAGCGCGCCTGTTTCACGTTCGAGGCTTCGGCCATTCGTTTCTCCTCCCTCTTGATCGGTCGCACCCGAGCACGCACCCGAACCGTGCAAGGGCGCTCCGCGATCGAGCGCTGACACCCCGGGTAGCAAACCGCAATTTCTCTAACATGTTGAAAAACAGGAAATATTTACCGTGGCACAAAGGGTGAAGAAGGCAGTTGGCGTCTCGCCCTCGGGCGTTACGTGACCCCCTTCACCTTTGCGCACCCAGCGACCGAAACGATGACCGCCATGTCCCGAACAGCCACCCCACTCCCCTGGCTCGCCACCGCCGCACTGCTCGCTGCCACCCCGGCCGCCTTCGCCCAGGAAGACACCATCAAGGTGGGGGTGCTGCACTCGTTGTCCGGAACGATGGCGATCTCGGAGACCACCCTCAAGGACACGATGTTGATGCTGATCGAGCAGCAGAACGCCAAGGGCGGGCTACTCGGCAAGCAGCTCGAGGCGGTGGTGGTGGATCCGGCCTCGGACTGGCCGCTGTTCGCCGAGAAGGCGCGCGAGCTGATCGAGCAGGAAGGCGTCGCCGCCACGTTCGGGTGCTGGACATCGGTGTCCAGGAAATCGGTGCTGCCGGTGTTCGAGGAGTTGAACAGCCCGTTGTTCTACCCGGTCCAGTACGAGGGCGAGGAATCGTCGAAGAACGTCTTCTACACCGGCGCGGCCCCGAACCAGCAGGCGATTCCTGCCGTGGACTACCTCGCGGACGAGATCGGCGTGGAGCGCTGGGTGCTGGCCGGCACCGACTACGTGTACCCGCGCACCACCAACAAGATCCTGGAGGCCTACCTGAAGGGCAAGGGCGTGGCCGACGAGGACATCCTGATCAACTACACCCCGTTCGGGCACAGCGACTGGCAGTCGATCGTCTCCGAGATCCAGACCTTCGGCTCCGAGGGCAGGAAGACCGCCGTGGTCTCCACGATCAACGGGGATGCCAACGTGCCGTTCTACAAGGAGCTGGCCAACCAGGGCATATCGGCCGAGGACATCCCGGTCATCGCCTTCTCGGTCGGCGAGGAGGAACTGTCCGGCTTCGACACCGAGCCGCTGGTCGGTCACCTGGCCGCCTGGAACTATTTCATGAGCGTGGACGCCGACATCAACGAGGACTTCATCGACGATTGGATCGAGTTCATCGGGGATGAGGAACGGGTCACCAACGACCCGATGGAGGCGCACTTCATCGGCTTCAACATGTGGGTCAAGGCGGTCGAGATGGCCGGCACCACCGATACCGACGCGGTGTCCGAGGCCATCATCGGCGTCACGGTGCCCAACCTGTCCGGTGGCTACAGCGCGATGATGCCCAACCACCACATCACCAAGCCGGTACTGATCGGCGAGATCCAGGACGACGGCCAGTTCGAGATCGTCTGGGAAACCGCAGGCCTGGTACCCGGTGACGCCTGGTCGGACTACCTCGACAGCTCCAAGGACCTGATGGCCGACTGGCAGGCGCCGCTGTCGTGCGGCAACTACAACGTGGCGACCGGCGAGTGCTCCGGCCAGAACCTTTGATCGACGACGCGTCGCGCCGATGATCTCGTACCGATGAAGCGCGTCGGTCGGTCCGCGGCCGGGCTGCTGCTCGCCTGGCTGTGGGCCAGCGCCGCCCTGGGACAGAGCGGTGATGCCGATGGGGGCATCACCACGGGGGACCCGATCCTGGACCCGATCTTCACCGCCTTCGTCCAGGGGCGCGGACCGGCGAGACAGGAGGCGCTCGATACCCTGGCGGCCTCCGGGCACGACGAGGTGCGCGCCCTGCTCGAAGGCATCCTCGAGGGCGAGCTGATGCTGCACGAGGACAGCGCCACCCTGGTGCGCGTGGTCAAGCAAGGGCGGCGCTACGACACCACTCGGCTGGACGGCAGCGACGCCTTCGGCACGGTCGGGCGGCGCGACGTCGATCGGCTGAAGCTCGACAACCGGTTGCGCTCGCACCTGCGCACGCTGATCGCCGGTCTGGGTCTGACCTCGAACGATGCGGGCGAGCGGCTGGCGGCCGTGAGCGCACTGGTCGATGACCCGGGCGGCATCGAACGCACGCAGCTCGACGCGTTGCTGGAATCCGAATCCGACCCGGGCGTGCGCCAGGCGCTTTCCAGCGTGCGCGCCCGCCAGCTGATCGGCTCGGACGATGCCGACGAACGGCGCGAAGGCATCGATGCCCTTTCCGCGGACCTGTCTCCGGACAGCCGCCGCGCCGTCGCACGGATCGCGAACGCCGAGGATGCCGAGTACGCCGCCGAGACCCGCGAGCTGGCCACGGTCGCCATGGCGCGCCAGCGTGCGCTGGTGCAGCGCTACCAGATCATGGAAACGGTGTTCTTCGGCCTGTCGCTCGGTTCGGTGCTGGTGCTGGCGGCGATCGGCCTGGCCATCACCTTCGGCGTGATGGGGGTGATCAACATGGCGCACGGCGAGCTGATCATGCTCGGTGCCTACACCACCTGGGCCATGCAGCAGCTGCTGCCGCAGTCGGTGACCGCCGCGTTGCTGCTGTCCATTCCGGCAGCCTTCGTGGTCACCGCGCTGGTCGGCGTGGCGATCGAGAGAAGTGTCATCCGCTTCCTGTACGGCCGACCGCTGGAGACCCTGCTGACCACCTTCGGCATCAGCCTGATCCTGCAGCAGCTGGTACGCACCGTGGTGTCCCCACGCAACGTACCGGTGGCCAATCCACCCTTCATGCAGGGCACGCTGGAGATCAATGCGGTGCTGTCGCTGACGCTGAACCGGCTGTGGATCCTGGCCTTCTGCCTGGTGGTGTTCGCGCTGCTGCTGGTGCTGCTCAAGCGCTCGCGCTTCGGGCTGGAGGTACGGGCGGTCAGCCAGAACCGGCAGATGGCGCGCGCCATGGGTGTGCGCTCGGCGCGCATCGATTCGCTGACCTTCGGGCTGGGCGCAGGCGTGGCCGGCATCGCCGGCGTGGCCCTGTCGCAGCTGACCAACGTCGGTCCGAACCTGGGCCAGGCCTACATCGTCGACAGCTTCATGGTAGTGGTGTTCGGTGGTGTCGGCAATCTGTGGGGCACGCTGATCGGCGGCATGACGCTGGGGGTGGCCAACAAGATCATGGAACCCTGGGCCGGGGCCATCCTGGCCAAGATCCTGGTGCTGGTGTTCCTGATCCTGTTCATCCAGCGCAGGCCGCGCGGGCTGTTCCCGCAGCGCGGCCGGGCGGCCTCCTCGTGAACGCCGCCAACACGATGGGCATGGTGGCCCCGCAGCTGGCGGGCAAGCGCGCCACGCTGATCTTCTGCACGCTGCTGATCGTGGCGACGGTGGGCGTGGCGATCGGTGCCACCCTGCCGGCGGACCACCCGGCGCACGTCGGCACCTTCACGGTCACGCTGCTGGGCAAGTACCTGACCTACGCCATCCTTGCGCTTTCGGTGGACCTGGTATGGGGCTACCTGGGCATCCTGTCGCTCGGCCATGCCGCCTTCTTCGCGCTGGGCGGCTACGCCATGGGCATGTACCTGATGCGCCAGATCGGCGCGCGCGGCGTGTACGGCAACCCGGACCTGCCCGACTTCATGGTGTTCCTGAACTGGACCGAGCTGCCCTGGTACTGGTGGGGATTCGACAGCTTCTGGTTCACCGCGCTGATGATCCTGCTGGTGCCGGGCCTGCTGGCCTACGTGTTCGGTGCGCTGGCGTTCCGCTCGCGCGTCAACGGGGTGTACCTGTCGATCATCACCCAGGCGATGACCTACGCCCTGCTGCTGGCGTTCTACCGCAACGAGATGGGGTTCGGCGGCAACAACGGGCTGACCGATTTTCGCGAGCTGCTCGGGTTCGACCTGAGAAGCGATGCGGTGCGCATCGGCCTGTTCGTGGCCAGCGGCGCAGCCTTGCTGATCAGCTACCTGCTGTGCGTGGCGATCCTGCGCTCGCGGCTGGGACGGGTGGCGGTGGCGATCCGCGATGCCGAGGACCGCACCCGCTTCATCGGCTACCCGGTGGACCGGGTGAAGGTGGTGATCTTCACCGCCTCGGCGATGATCGCGGGGCTTGCCGGTGCGCTGTACGTGCCGCAGGTGGGCATCATCAATCCCGGCGAGTTCGCCCCGCTGAATTCGATCGAGGCGGTGGTGTGGGTCGCGATCGGGGGGCGCGGCACCTTGTACGGCGCGGTGATCGGTGCCGTCGGGGTGAACGTGGCCAAGTCCTGGTTCACCGGCGCCTACCCCGAAGCCTGGCTGTTCGCGCTCGGCCTGCTGTTCGTGGTGGTGACGCTGCTGTTGCCCAAGGGCGTCGCCGGCGGCCTGGCCTCCGTGTTCAGCCGGCGGGGCGGAAAGTCATGAGACGCGATCGCACGTTCGAGTTCCTGATTCCGAAACAGGTCGACGACCTGGACCTGTCGCACGGCACCGTGCTGTACATGGAGGGCGTGTCGGTCAGCTTCGACGGCTTCAAGGCGATAGACGAGCTGAACTTCCACGTCGATACCGGCGAGCTACGCGCGGTGATCGGACCGAACGGTGCCGGCAAGACCACCATGATGGACATCGTCACCGGCAAGACGCGCCCCGACCACGGCTCGGTGTGGTTCGGTCAGCGGATCAACCTGTTGCGTCTGACGGAAGCCGAGATCGCCGAAGCCGGCATCGGTCGCAAGTTCCAGCGTCCCACGGTGTTCGAGAACCTGGACGTGCACGGCAACCTGGAATTGGCCATGGCCGGTCCGCGCGGTGTGTGGCGCACGTTTCGAGCGCGTCTGGACGCCGCGGCGCGCGAACGCATCGAACAGGTGGCCGAGACCATCGGTCTGAGCGACCGGCTGCGCGCGCCGGCCGGTGCCCTGTCGCACGGCCAGAAGCAGTGGCTGGAGATCGGCATGCTGGTGATCCAGAACCCGTTGCTGCTGCTGGTGGACGAGCCGGCCGCCGGCATGACGCACCAGGAGATGGATCGCACCATCGAGCTGCTGAAAGGCCTGGCAGGAAACCACGCGGTGGTGGTGGTCGAGCACGACATGGAGTTCGTCCGCGCGCTGGACGCGCCGGTGACGGTGCTGCACCAAGGCTCGGTGCTGGCCGAGGGCAGCATGCAGGCGGTGCAGGACGATGCGCGCGTGCGCGAGGTCTACCTGGGCGCCGAGCAGACGGATGGAGTCGAGCGTTCGGATGACGATGCGAGGAAGGATGCGATGGAAGGTGTGGCGTGACCATCCTGTCGATCGATGCGGTGGACCAGTTCCACGGTTCCTCGCAGACGCTGCGTTCGGCCAGCCTGACGATCGGTACCGGCTGCACCGTGCTGATGGGGCGCAACGGGGTCGGCAAGACCACGCTGATGCAGTGCATCGCCGGGTTGCTGCCGATCAAGGGCGGCCGGCTGACGCTGGACGGGACCGACATCACCCGCCTGCCGGCCGAACGGCGCGCTGCGGCCGGCATCGGCTACGTTCCGCAAGGCCGGCAGATCTTCCCGCTGCTGACGGTGGAGGAGAACCTGAAGATCGGCCTGCCCGCGCGTCGCGATGGCCAACGCACCATTCCCGAGGAGATCCACGCCATGTTCCCGGTGCTGGCCGACATGAAGTCGCGGCGCGGGGGCGATCTGTCCGGTGGTCAGCAGCAGCAGCTGGCGATCGGTCGGGCGCTGGCCACCCAGCCGGACGTGCTGCTGCTCGACGAGCCGACCGAAGGCATCCAGCCGAACATCGTGGCCGAGATCGGCGACATCATCGAACGGTTGCACACCGGGCTCGGCCTGTCGGTGCTGCTGGTTGAACAGAAGCTGCCGTTCGCGCGCCGGGTCGGGGATCGCTTCGCGTTGATGGATCGTGGAGCGATCGTCGCCGAAGGGGCGATGCAGACGCTTGGGGACGATCTGGTGCAGCGGTATCTGACGGTGTAGCGAACCGGGAGCGCGTGGCCGACGCGACGGCTCGGAACGGCGGCGGCTCATGAGGTACCGTGCGGGCGGTGAGCGCGCACACGAAAGGACGCAGCATCGGCCTGCTGGTACTGGCCGAGGTCATGGCGATGTCGCTGTGGTTCGTCGCCTCGGCGGTGCTGGCGGACCTGACTCGCGAGACCGGACTGTCGGCGGCGCGCGCCGCCCTGCTCGGCTCCGGCGTCTCGGCAGGTTTCGTGATCGGCGCGCTGCTGCTGGCCATCACCGGCCTGCCCGATCGGATCGACCCGCGCCGGCTGTTCGCAGCCTCCGCGCTGCTGGCGGCCATCGCCAACGCGGCACTGGTGTTCCTGGACGTGCACGGCATCGCGGTGATCCTCAGCCGCGCGCTGGTGGGTTTCGCGCTGGCCGGCGTGTACCCGGTGGGCATGAAGATCGCGGTCGGCTGGGGCACCCGCGACCGCGGCTGGCTGGTCGGGCTGCTGGTCGGCGGACTGACGCTGGGCTCGGCCGCGCCGCACCTGCTGGCGTTCGCCGGCGGCAGCGACTGGCGGGCCGCGACGCTGTCGGCTTCGGCACTGTCGGCCCTGGCCGCGCTGATCATCCTGGGCACACGACTCGGACCGCATCACGCCACCGCCGCCCGCTTCGATGCCTCGGCGGCAACGCTTGCCTGGACCGATCAGCGCATCCGCCGTGCCTACGCTGGCTACCTGGGGCACATGTGGGAGCTGTACGCCATGTGGGCCTGGATCGCCACCGCGCTGCTGGCCAGCTATTCGCTGCGGCGGGAACCTGCCGAGGCCGCGGATCTGGCCAAGCTCACCTCGTTCGTGGCGATCGGTGCGGGCGCCCTGTTGTGCCCGTTCGCGGGCGCGTTCGCCGACCGGGTCGGCAAGGCACGCTTGACGGTGATCGCGATGGGCATCAGTGGTGCCGCGGCGCTGGCCGCCGCGGCGACGTTCGGCGGGCCGGTGTGGCTGTTCGCCCTGGTGGTGGTGATCTGGGGGGCGGCGATCATTCCCGACTCCGCGCAGTTCTCGGCGCTGGTCGCCGATGCGGCACCGCCCGCCCAGGCCGGTAGCCTGCTGACGCTGCAGACCGCGCTGGGGTTCGCGCTGACCGTGTTCACGGTGCAGGCGCTGCCGTGGGTGGCGGACACCATCGGCTGGCCGGCCACCTTCGCGGTACTGGCGATCGGCCCGTTAGCGGGTATCGTCGCGATGCTGCCGCTGGCACGACTGGAAGGCAGCGAACGGCCTGCCTGAGGCTCCTACAGCGACTCCAGCCAGCGCACCACGCTGGTCTCTTCGATGTTCATGTTCTTGCGCGAGCGCCTCGCTCGCGGCGGCACGTCACCGGCCTCGATCGCCGCCACCAGCAACGGGTGCACGTAGAACGTTCGCGCCACCGCCGCCGTGTTGCCCAACCTGCCGGCCGCGTGCTTGATCGCCTGCAGTTCCGGACGCTTCGGTGGCGATTGCCGATGCGCGTCCGCGTGTTGCCAGGCGGCCACCGTGCCGCCCCAGGTACGAAAGTCCTTGGCGCTGATGGCCAGGCCGCTCGCGTCCTGCAGGTAGTCGTTCACGTCCTGCGACTGCACGTCACGCAGCTGTTCGGCATCGTCGCGGTAGCGGAACAGGCGCTGGCCGGGCAGCTCCTGTGCGTAGTGCAGCGTGCGCGCCAGCTCGGCATCGTCGAGATCGATGCGGCGCGCCTTGCCCGACTTGCCGGTGAAGGCGAACGCGACCCGGTCACCGTCCAGGCTCACGTGCCGCTCGCGCAGCGTGCTGGCCCCGTAGGTGCCGTTGGTGCGGGCGTAGTCGTCGTTGCCGACCCGCACCAGGCCCTCGTCGATCAGCCGCACCACCGCGGCCACCATGCGCCGGTGCGAGTGGCGCTGCGCGCGCAGGTCGATCTCGACCCGATCGCGAATGCGGTACAGCCGCCGGGCAAAGGTCATCAGCCCATCGAACTTCACCAGGTTGCGCGCGGTGGTCCAATCCGGGTGATAGCGATACTGTCGCCGTCCCCGGTCGTCCAGCCCGGTGCACAGGATGTGGCCGTTGCGCTGCAGCGAGATCCATACCTCGCGCCAGGCCGGCGGAATCGCCAGCGCGCGACACCACTCGGCCACGGCCGGTGCCACTCCCGATCCGTCGTCCAGATGGAAGCTGAAGCCCTTGCCGCGACGGCGACGCTGGATGCCCGGCGCCAGCAGATCGCTGTACACCAGTCCCGTCGGCACCGCGACGCCTGCCCGCTTGCCGGGCGTTTGCGCTGCCGACGACTTCATCGCCAAAGCGCGCAACGTCTGGGAGGAGCGACCGGATCTGTCGGCAAAAAGGTACGTGGACCGCTTTGATGACCCGCTTGCCGAGTGCCGCTCGCCCGGCACCGAGTCCGTTCTCGACACGGACCGGCAGATCGAACGCTTCGCCACGCTCGGCTGGCGTCGGGACCCGCACGGGAACTCTCGAACACTGAAATCGACGCCGGGCGTATCGAGCCGGCACCGGGTCGACCTGACCATGGGGCATGTCGCTCTACCGCCATGCCAGGGAAACCTGAAGGCTCGACGATGGACGCGACGGTATGGGACGCACTGGACAGTGCTTCAGCACCATCACCGGAACATCGTGGATCGACATCATTCAGATGCTTCGCTTGCCGATGTCACCGTCTTCTCCCCGTCGGGTTTCCGTCCAGTTCACCACACTCGCCTGATTCCGCCCGGCACCCCGTCGAACGCGACGTCCTTCGACACCAACGGCAACCTCCTCACGATGCACGTGGCGGCGATCATCCGGTCGAACGGATCCCGATGGGGCCAGTCGAAGTCGCCGGCCAGATCCATCGCCGTCGCGTCCATGGCGAAGATCTCGAACCCGAGTTCCCCAAGCCGGCCGCGCAGATTCTCCACCAGCGCGGCGATCTCCGGCCACTTGCCGATCCGGTGCTCGTAGCGCATCTCGTAGAGCGTCGCGCTGGACACGCCCCAGGCCGAAGCTGCCTCGAGCGATTCGCGCGCGGTCTTCGACAACAGCTCCGGGCGCAGTAGCGACCAGACGAGCGCATGCGTGTCGAGCAGGATCAAAGCCCCATCTCGTCGAGCGTCGCATCATCGGTGGGCAGGTGCATGTCATCGAGTCCGCCAACCTGCAGGTGAGAGAGCGCGCCCATCGGAAAGCGGGCTTCACGCCTGTCCACCGGAACGCATTCGATCACCGGTTCGCCGTTGCGACATATCGTGACCCGCTCCCCGCGCTCGACCGTTGCGACAAGCTTCGAGAAGTGCGTCTTGGCGTCGTGAATGTTGTAGACGTGAGACAAGTGAAGGATCCCGTATAGACTAGCCTAGTCTATACCAACCCGCCCAGTTCCTTGCGCGTCTTGATTCATAGAACCCGGCACCGTGCCCGCATCGGCAGTCCGTGCCGCCGCACCCGCCCCCCCTACCCCGCACATAGCTCCGCACACCGACGCCGCTGAATCTTCCCCGACGGCCCCTTCGGAAGCTCGTCCACCAGATGCACACGATCCGGGCGCTTGAACCGCCCCAACCGCTGCTCGCACAACGCCAGCAGTTCGACCACGTCCAGCGTGCGGCCGGGCACCGCCACCACCGCCGCCTCGACGCGCTCGCCGTAATCGACACAGGGCACACCGAACGCGGCGGCCTCCAGCACGTCGGGATGCGCGTGCAAGGCTTCGTCGATCTCGCGCGGCGCGATGTTCTCGCCGCCCTTGATGATCAGCTCCTTCAGCCGTCCGGTCACGAACACGAACCCGTCGTCGTCCAGCCGGCCCAGGTCGCCGGTGCGCAGCCAGCCGTCTTCGCTGAACGCCTCGCGGGTCGCCGTCTCGTTGGCCAGGTAGCCCTGCATGACGTTGTCGCCGCGGATCTGGATCTCGCCCTCGCCGCTCTCAGTCGGCGCATCGATGCGCAATTCGCAGCCGTGTGCCCGCCCGGCGCTGCCGATGCGGCCCTTGCCGGGCGGCATCGGGTTGGTGGTGATCTGGGCCGCGGTCTCGGTCAGGCCCATGGTCTCGATCAGCGGCACGCCGAAGCGCTTCTCGAACGCCCGGTGCACGTCGGGTGACAGCGCTGCGGAGGCGGAACGGCCGAAACGCAGTCTGGCAGGTCGCTCGATGCGCTGCCCGTCGTGCAGCAGGTAGCCGACCTGGGTGGGCACCACGCTGAACCAGGTGCAGCCGAACGTCTCGGCCCATGACCAGAAACGCGAGGCCGAGAAGCGTGACGGCAGCACCACCGAGCCTGCCGACACCAGCGGCCCGTACAGCGTCACGCACAGTCCGTTGATGTGGTACAGCGGCAGCGTGCACAGCGCGCGATCCGTTTCCGCCAAGCCGTGTCCGGTCGCCGTGTTGCGTCCGCCTGCCAGCAGGTTGGCGTGCGACAGCCGCACCCCCTTCGGCCGGCCGGTGGTGCCGGAGGTGTACATCAACAAGGCATCGGAGTCCCGGTCGATCGGTCCGGCAGCATCGGCTCCGTTCGTCGCGCCTGCCACACCGACCGCGTGGTCCAGCTCGATCAGCGACGGCGGATCGCCGCGCGCGGCATCCTTGAACGCTTCGCAGGCGAGTGCCTCGGCGATCGCCTCGCGGGTCGCGGCCTGCACGATGACCCGACGCGCGTCGCTGTGCGCCAGCACGTAGCCGATCACGTCGCGCCCGGCCACCAGGTTCACCGCCACCGCCCGCAGCCTGGCGTACTGGATGCCCAGCACGGCCAGCACGGCATCGATGCCGTTGCCCATGGCGAAGGCCACGCTGTCGCCGGGCGTCAGACCCTGCGCCCTCAGAGCAACGAACCAATAGCCGAACGCATCGTCAGGGCGCTCGCTCACGTATTCATAGCGGTCGGCGTCAACCTCAAACTCGGCAAAGCCCGGTGCTTCTGCGTTGGTCCGAAAACCTCGGGGCAATGTGATCGTGACGGTGTCGGCTGTCGAGCTTGGCCAAAGATGAAATCCGATGAACGAATCGTTCACCCGAGTTCCACCTTGTTCGCGCTCACCATCACCGGGAACCGAGTAGCCGATGGAAACCGATGACGTTCGGCCCGCGACGGTCAAAAGGTCGACGAGGTCGTTTCGAGACGATCGCTCGAACGGCTCGCTCGAAGTCAGGTCGGTCGCTGTCGACGGGATCAAGATGTCGAGCGACCCCGAAACCGGCAATGCGATCTCCTCGGTAAATTCGACCGAACGTGTCGACGGATCGACCCCGTAGCGTGCGTGTCCCACGGCGGTCCGAGCATCCGCGCTCGGTGGTTGTGCCATCGTCGCAGTTGCAACGAAGCTGACGAGGAGGGCAACCCAGATGGACACGATTCGAGTCATGATCTTCAGTCGCCGCGCAAGGACTCCGCAACGAAGCTGCCAGCCGGGTCGAGGCGGTAGCTCCCGAAGTCTTTCTTGAACTCCAAGTGCACGTCGCTTTCGCCTCTTCGGTTCTTCTCTATCGACAAGATCACACGGTTCTTTGCCTGCTGGAGCTGGGTGAGGTCGAACTGAAGGTGATTCGGACTGGTGGCCGTGGACTTCTGATTGAGGATCATTGCGATGTCAGCTTCGTGGGCCAGCGCATCGGAGCCTCTCAGGTGGTCCATTCTCAAACGATCGGCGCCGATGCCCGTCGCGTCGGCCGAAGCCAATGCGACAACCGTGATGTTGTAGGTGGTCGCGAGTTCTTTGAGTTCCTCGGT
>ENA-ORXU01000842-ORXU01000842.1-marine-metagenome-genome-assembly--contig:-NODE-842-length-30561-cov-15.227267_pt1 | contig 30561 bp, 23 predicted proteins | sample MGYA00237869_ERZ511484 | MGnify/ENA metagenome assembly ERZ511484 | reverse complement strand
TGCCCGACGGTGTTGTTGATCTTGTGCGCGCCGGTGTGGTTCAGGTCCTCGCGCTTGAGCCAGATCTGCGCGCCGCCGAGCGTCTCGGACCAGCGCCTGGCGTGGTAGAGCGGGTTCGGTCGACCGACGAAGTTCTTCAGCTCCCACTCGAACTCGGCCACGAACTCGTTGTCGAGGCGGTAGCGCTCGTACGCCTCGACCAGCTCGTTGACCGGATCCATCAGGGTCTCGGCGATGAAGCTGCCGCCGTAGACGCCGAAGTGCCCCTTGCCGTCGGGGACGTTCGCCCCGGTGTCGCTCGATGACCCCTCGTGCGTGCCGCCGTCGAAGCGTGTCTCGCGGTTCATGCCGTCACTCCCGTGATGTCTCTAAGTGCGTGTCAGCCGCGCGGACCGCCGCCATGAAGGCGCGCATCCGTTCGACGTCCTTGATGCCCTTCGCCGACTCGACCCCCGAGCTGACGTCCAGTGCGTACGGTCCGACCTCGCGGACGGCCTTCCCGACGTTCGCGGGCGACAGCCCACCGGCGAGGATCAGCGGCTTGCCGAGGTCCTCGCCGAGCGTGCTCCAGTCGAACGCGTGACCGGTACCGCCGAGCTCGCCCGGCGCGTTGCTGTCGAGCAGGAAGCCCGTCGCCCGTTCGAACGCGTCGAGGGCGCCCCTCGCGGGCAGCCCGTCCGCGACCCCGATCGCCTTCAGGTAACCGCGCCCGAACGACTCGCAGTACTCGGGTGTCTCGCGCCCGTGGAACTGCGGCACGAGATCGGGCATCGCCGCGAGCGCCGCCACGACGTCCGCGCGCGGCGCGTCGAGAAAGAGTCCGACCCGGACGACGAACGGCGGCAGATCTTCCGCGATCCGGCGCGCGGTGTCGACGTCGACGTGGCGGGCGCTCGCCGGCACGAACACGAAGCCGAGCGCGTCCGCCCCCAGCGAGGCGGCTGCCCGCGCATCCCCGGGACGGGTCATCCCGCAGATCTTTACCCGGGTGCGGATCATGGTCGCCCGAACCTTACCAGATGGCCCCTGCCCGAGCCATCACGACGCGTGCGGCGGACCCCACGGCCGCTCGGACAGCGCGGTGAAGTCCGGTATCCCGAAGCGCTCCGGATAGCTCGGCTGGAGGAAGCAGAGCCCCTGCGGCCTCGCCGTGACGGCCGCCTCGCGCCGGTCGCGCGCGGCGAGGAGCGTGGCCATCCAGTCGAGCGGGCGCTCGCCCCGCCCGATCACCGACAGGCAGCCCGCGAGGATGCGCACCATGTTGTGCAGGAAGCCGTTCGCGCGGACCTGGATGATCACGCGATCGCGCTCGCGGCGCACGCCGACGGCGTGCAGGCGCCGGACGGCGTGATGCGCCTGACACTCGGCCGAACGGAAGCTCTGGAAGTCGTGCTCGCCGACGAGCGCCTGCGCCGCCTCGTGCATGCGCGCCGCGTCGAGCGGGCGGCGCTCCCAGGCGAGCGTGCGCCGGTGCAGCCCCGGCCGTGTCGGGCGGTTCAGGATCGTGTAGCGATAGCTCCGGTCGAGCGCCGAGAAGCGGGCGTGGAAGTCGTCCGCCACGGCACTCGCCCAGTGCACGGCGACGCCCGCGTCGAGGTGACTGTTGACGCCGAAGGTCCACGCGCGCAGCGGTCGCTCGACCGGCGCGTCGAAGTGCACCACCTGGGCCGCCGCGTGCACGCCGGTGTCGGTCCGACCGGCGCAGTGCACGACGATCGGCACGCGCGCCACGCGCTCCAGCGCCTCCTCCAGCGCCTGCTGCACCGAGCGGCAGTGCGGCTGACGCTGCCAGCCGCAGAACCCCGTGCCGTCGTACTCGACGGCGAGCGCGACGCGTCCGTGCGTCACCGGATCCGGGGGCGTGCGCTCAGGAGATCTTCCTGAGCAGCGTCTCCGCCTCGGAGACCTGCTCGGGGCTGCCGCCCTTGACGATCTCGCCGAGGGCGTTGCTGGCCGAGTCCTTGTCGCCCATGTCGATGTAGGCCTTCGCGAGATCCATCATCGTGTCCATCTCGTCGGCGTCCCCGAGCGGCGCGCCGGTGCCGTTCAGGAGCTCGTTGTCGGCCGTCAGGTCCATGATGTCCAGACCGTCGAGCTCGTCGGCGGCGGTGTCGAGCGAGCCGCCCGCCGCCGTGCCGCCCGCGCCGAGCCCGTCGAGGAAGTCACCGCCGTCGACCGACGTCGCGTCCATGTCGACGGAGTCGGAGAGATCGTCGAGATCCAGCGACAGGTCGTCGATGGCCTGCGTGTCGTTGGCGGCCAACGAGGCGGTGCTGTCCAGATCGAGCTCGTCGAGCGTCAGCGCATCGTCGAGCGAGTGCGTGTCGGGCATCTCCGCCATCGGCCGCTGACCGGTCGACTGGCCGGTCCGATCGCTCACCGCGGCACCGGCGACGGCGCCGCCGGCCGCGCCACCAGCGGCCGCGTCGCCGCCGACCCCGTCGAGGCTCGGGAAGTCGAGCGAACCGTCCCCCTCGGCGGCCAGCTCGCTCGCGATCTGCGAGAAGTCGCCGGTCGCCTCGAGATCACTCTCGTCGAACGCGAACGCCGGATCGAGACTCTGATCCATCAGCGGGCTCTCGTCGTCGGTCTCGTCCGCCGCGTCGAACGCGGTGCCGTGCCCGCCCCCCTCGGCGACATCCGGGTCGAGCGTCTCCTCGGCCGCGCCGAAGTCGCGACTGACGCTGCTGCTCGACTCCGAACCGTCGCCTAAGAGGAAGTCGTCGTCGTCCAGTTGCGGCCCGTCGAGACGGCCGCTGCCGACGGCGGCGACACTGCCGGCCGCGCCGGCGAACAACGCCTCGTTCGGGCGGAGCTCGCGGCCCATCGTCGCGATGCCGGGCCAGGCCGGGTTGGCATCGCCGCCGAAGCGGGCGTGGTAGTCGGTCGCGGTACGCTGGAAGCCCTCGCCGTTGCCCTGGGCGTGGTACGTCTGCAGGAGCTTCTCGGCGTACTGGACGTTGTCCGGCTTGCGCTCGATCGCCTTGTTCAGCAGCTCCTCCGCCTGACCGTGCAGGCCGTAGGCGAGGTAGACGTCGACCTCGGAGATCGTGTCGTCCTTGTCGATCTCCTCCTCTTCCAGATCGATCGCGCTCACCTCGCGCGTGACCGCCTCGTCGCCGCGTCCGCCGAGCGCCGCGGCACCGGCCGCCCCGGCCACTCCCGCGACCCCGGCCGTCTTGCCGATCCCCCTCGACTCGGCGTCCCGGACATCGCCGTCACCGGCGAACGCGGCGCCGGTCACGGCCGACTGCGAGGAGACCTCGGCTTGCAGGTCGGCCGTCTCGTCGTCGTCGATGAAGTCGACGTCGTCGTGGAAGCCGGCGAGCGGATCGTCGTCGTCCTTGCGGCGACGGCGCCAGAGCAGCGTGCCGAGCAGCCCGAGCACACCGAGGATGCCGGCGCCGGCGATCGCGAGCCGGGTCGGGTCCTGCAGGAGGTTCCGGTACCAGGGACCCTGTGCGGCAGCCGCCGTCGCGGCGGTCGCGTCCGCCGCGGCGTCGGCATCGACACCCGCGTCCGCACCGGCGTCCGCGTCGCTGTCGTCGCCGACGAGATCGACCGAACCGAGTTCCTGACCGGCGGCCGACAACGCGTTCTCGGCGTCCCCGACACCGCCGTCGAGCGCGTCGCCGGTGGCGGCGAGCCCGTCGGTCACGGCCTCGCCCGCGTCGGCGACGAGGTCGCCGGCGCCTTCGGCGGCGTTCGCGGTCGCGTCGCCGGCATCGGCCATCACGTCGCTGATCGCGTCGCCCGCACCGTCCTCCGGCGAGGTACGCGCGTCGGCGAGCTGCGCCTCGAGCTTGGCGATCTGGTTCTGACGAAGCGAGACCAGGGCGTCGAGGTTCTCGCCGGTGCTCTGCAGCTCCTCGGCCTGCTCGCCGAGGTCGTCACCCTCGACGCGCGTCGCCGCGAGCTCCTCGCGGGCGAGCTGGAGCTTCCTGTTGATCTCGCCGAGCCGGGCGGCGTCGTTGCCCTCGGTCTCGTCGGCCGTGGCGCTGGCCGTCGTCTCGGCGCTGGTGTCGTCGGCGACGATGCTGAGCTCGTCGCGACCGCGAACCTCGTCGCGGGCCGCGTCGAGGATCGCCTGCGCGTCCGCGGAGAGACCGGACCCGGCGTTCTCCGCACCGTCCTCCGCGCCGTCCGCGTCGCTGTCGGCGGCGGCGCCCGTGTCGTCGGACGTCCCGCTCGCGATCCGCGTGCCGGCGGTGGAGCCGCGCAGGTTGTCGCGGTAGTCGCGCCACAGTTCGTTCTGACGGCCGATCTCGGCGAGTGCCTGCGTTTGCGACAGCGCCTGCGCCTCGGCCGCCTGCGGCACGCGCAGGATGGCACCGGCCTTGACCAGGTTGATGTTCTCGTTGATGAACGCGGAACGGTTCGCCTCGAGGAGCGCGAGCATCATCTGCTGCACCGAGACGCCGTCCGGCGCGTTCTGCTCGGCGATCGTGAACAGGGTGTCGCCCCGGGCGACGGTGATCTCGTCGCTGCCGCCATCCGCCGTGCCGGTGGCGTCCAGCGCGTCGAGCGAGACGATCTCGCCGCCGGATGCGGCGTCACCGGCGCCGACGTCGTCGACCTCGACGCCTTCGCCGATCAGCTCGACCTCGAACTCGACCTCCGAGGCGGCGCGGGCGGCCGTGCGCGAAGCCGCGTCGGCCGCACGCTCGGCCGCGGCATCCGTGTTCGGTGACGCCAGATCGCTCAACGAGACGACCTCGCCGCCACCCGGGAGCGCGTCCGGCTCACCGAGAAGCGCGTCGAGCGAGACGATCTCGCCACTGTCCCCGGCGTCACCGATCAGGGCATCGTCGGCGATCTCCTCGCCATCGGCGTCGACGAGCTCGACGTCGAAGCGTCCGGCGGGCGCGGCGCGCTCGATCGGCGCCGGCGCGACGATGGCGCTGCCGACACCGGCGACGGTCGCCTGATCGGCACCGCCGTCACGGACGCTCGGGCCCTGGGTCATGAACACCGGCGGATCGAGCAGCACGGTGTACTCGCGCACCATGCGTCCCTGCGGCCAGTCGACCTCGAGCAGGAAGTTCAGGAACGGCTCGGTCACCGCGCGACGACTCGTGACCTTGATGACGGGACGGGAGGCGTCGCCGTCGACGCTGAACCGCAAGTCGGTCAGCGCGCCGGAGCGCTCGATCCCGGCGCGGGCGAAGGCGTCCTCGTCGGCGAGCTTGACGATCATGCCCTCCAGCTCCCCCGCCTTGACCGCGGTGAGCGGGATCTCCGCCTCCATCGGCTGGTTCAACGCCGAGCGCATGTCGATGTCGCCGAGGCCGAGGCCGAAGGCGCCGCCCGAGGCGAGCGCCAGGCTGACCGCCGCTGCCGTTGCAAGTTTTCGCACTGTTATGAGTCCCGCTGGTCGCCACGATCCGTGTCTGCGCTGCCGGAAACGGTGCAGTCTGGATCAGACGAAGTTGACTGTCACGACGCTTTATAGCCGAAGTATCGCATCACACCCGACGACCCGCGTCTCACATGTGATCCCGGACGAGACACTCGGCAATCTGCACGCTGTTCAGCGCAGCCCCCTTTCGCACGTTGTCGGACACGACCCAGAGGTTCAGTCCGCGCTCCGTGCTGATGTCCTCGCGGATCCTGCCGACGAAGACCGCGTCAGTTCCGGCTGACTCGGTCACCGCGGTGGGGTAGCCCCCGTCGACCCGCTCGTCCAGTACCACAACTCCCGGTGCCCTTCCCAGCAATTCCCGGGCCGCATCGGCCGTCACCGGCTCGCGGGTCTCCAGATGGATCGCCTCGGAGTGACCGAAGAACACGGGGACCCGTACGCACGTGGGGTTCACGCGGATGCTCGGATCTTCCATGATCTTGTGCGTTTCCCAGACCATCTTCATCTCTTCCCTGGTGTAGCCGTTCTCCTGGAAGTCGTCGATGTGGGGGAGGACGTTGAAGGCGATCTGCTTCGGATAGACCTTCGGGTTGATCTCCAGCCCGTTCAGGAGCCGCGCCGTCTGCTGGCCGAGCTCCTCGATCGCCTCCTTGCCCGTGCCCGAGACCGCCTGATAGGTGCAGACGTTGATCCGCTCGATGCCGAACGCGTCGTGCAGGGGCTTCAGCGCGACGAGCATCTGGATCGTCGAGCAATTGGGGTTGGCGATGATGTTGGTGCCGCGGTAGCCCGCGATCGCGTGGGCGTTGACCTCGGGGACGATCAGCGGCTTGTCGTCGTCGTAGCGGAAGGCGCTGGTGTTGTCGATGACCACGCAACCGGCCTCCGCCGCCTTCGGGGCGTACACCTTCGAGACCGACGCGCCGGGCGAGAAGATGCCGATCCGCACGCGCGAGAAATCGAACGTGGCGAGATCCTCGACGACGAGCTGCCTGCTCCCGAACGAGACCCGCCTGCCCGCCGAGCGCTCGCTCGCGAGAGCGTGCACCCGCCCCACCGGGAACTTCCGCTCGTGCAGGATCTCGAGCATCGTCTCGCCGACCGCGCCGGTCGCGCCGATCACCGCCACGTCCCAGGTCTTCGCGCTCATGCCCGTGCTCCCCCTCGTGAACCCTTGTCGCCATGTGAACCTTTGTCGCCATCCGCCTCCAGGGCTTCGATGACCGCGTCGCCCATCGCGCGCGTGCCGACCGCGTCCGCGCCGCCGCCGATGTCCGCCGAGCGCACGCCGTCGGCCAGCACCCGCCCGACGGCCCGCTCGATCGCGTCCGCCGCCGCCGCCTCGTCCAGCGTGTAGCGCAGCATCATCGCCGCCGACAGGATGGTGGCGAGCGGGTTCGCGACACCCTGCCCGGCGATGTCCGGCGCCGAGCCGTGCACCGGCTCGTAGAGTCCGCCGCCCGCGGCGTCGAGCGAGGCGGAGGGCAGCATGCCGATGGAGCCCGTCAGCATCGCGGCGGCATCCGACAGGATGTCACCGAACAGGTTGGACGTCACGATGACGTCGAACTGCTTGGGCGCGCGCACGAGCTGCATCGCCGCGTTGTCGACATACATGTGCGAGAGCTCGACGTCGGGGTAGTCCGCGGCCACGGCGACGACGGTCTCGCGCCAGAGTTCCGACACCTCGAGCACGTTGGCCTTGTCGACCGAGCAGAGCCGCTTGCCGCGCTGGCGGGCGATCTCGAAGCCGCGCACCGCGATGCGGCGGATCTCGCCCTCCGAATACACCATCGTGTTGAACCCGACCCGCTCGCCGTCCGGATGGCCGGCCACGCCCGTCGCGATCCCGCGCGGCTCGCCGAAGTAGATGCCGCCGGTCAGCTCGCGGAGGATCATCAGGTCCAGCCCCTCGACCAGTTCGGGCTTCAGCGACGAGGCGTCGGCGAGCTCGGGGTAGAGGAGCGCGGGGCGGAGGTTGGCGAACAGCCCGAGCTCCTTCCTCAACCTGAGGAGCCCGCGCTCGGGCCGCAGCTCGCGGGGTGCCTCGTCGAAGCGCGGTCCGCCGATCGCCCCGAGCAGGATCGCCGCGGACGTGCGGCAGGCGGCGAGCGTCGCCTCGGGCAGGGGGTCGCCCGTCTCGTCCCAGGCCGCCCCGCCGAACACGTGCTCCTCGAGCGCGAGTCCCAGGTCGTGGCTCGCGTTCACGTGCTCCAGCGCGCGCCGGCCCTCGGCCATGATCTCGGGACCGATGCCGTCGCCGGGCAGGATCACGATCTTTCTCGCTTCGCTCATGGGTGTCTCGGTGGTCGTCCGGACGGCGCGCCCGTCGAGGAGGGAGCGGGTCGTCATGAAAGGGGGGGGGGGGGGCGTGAGGAAGGGGGGGGGGGGGTCGTGCAAGAGGCCGGGGCGGACCGGTCTCCGCTCAGCGATCCGGGATCTCGAACTTCTCGATCGTCTCCGTCTCGGCCGCCGCCAGCGCGTACCACTCGCGCATCGGCGGGTCGTCCAGGGTCGTGTCGATCCACGCCCGCGTGTCCGGCGGCACGCTGATGCCGTAGGTGCGGAAGCGCGAGGCGATCGGCGCGAACATCGCGTCCGCCACCGAGTAGCGCCCGAACAGCCACGGCCCGTCGGCGCGCGCACGGCTCCGCGAACGGGCCGACTCGATCAGGTCGACGAGGCGATCGATGTCGGTGCGGGTGTCGAAATCCGGGGCGAAGCCCCCGACCTCGCGGCGGCAGTTCATCGGCATGGAAGCGCGGAGCGCCGCGAAGCCCGCGTGCATCTCCGCGCTCATCGCCCGCGCCTCGGCCCGCCGCTCGACCGGCTCCGGCCACAGGGCCACGCCGGCGTCGGCCGACGCGGCGACCATCGAATCGGACGCCGCATCGGACGCCGCACTCGCCACGGGCGCAGCGCTCGCCGCCGAACCGGCCGTCCTCCTCGCGGCGGCGCCAGCCGTCGTGCCCGCCGCACCGCGCGCCTTGTCGGCGATGTATTCGCAGATCGCGAGCGAGTCCCACAGCACCAGCGGGCCGTCGTTCAGGACCGGCACCTTCCCGGCGGGGCAGAGCTCGTCCATCAGCCGCGCGCCCGCCTCCGTCGTGAGCGGCACCCGCACCTCCTCGAACTCGAACCCCGCGTGGCGCATCAGGATCCACGGGCGGAGCGACCAGGACGAGTAGTTGCGGTTGCCGATGATCAGGCGAAGACCGGAGGGGACACTCCGGCCGGCGCGGGCGTCGGACCCTCGTCCGGTACCCGCGGCGGTCCCGCCGCCCACCGCCGCGCCGTCGCCCGGCGCCCGCTCGCCACCCCCGTCGCCGCTTCTCTCGCCGCTTCTCTCGCCGCTTCCCTCGCCGCTTCCCTCGCCGCTCTCGGCGTCGCGCCTGCCCATGTCAGCTGCCGAACAGCCACGGCGCCGACTCGCGCCGCTTCGACTCGTAGTCCGCGATGCGGTCGCGCCGCTGCAGCGTGAGCTCGATGTCGTCGAAGCCGTTCAGGAGACAGTGCTTCCTGAACTCGTCCACCTCGAAGCGGTGCACCTCGCCCGCGGGCGTCGTCACGGTCTGCGCCTCCAGGTCGATCCGGAGCCGGTAGCCCTCGTCCGCCTCGCACGCCGCGGCGAGCGACGCGACGACGTCCGGCGCGAGCACGATCGGCAGGAGGCCGCTCTTGAACGAGTTGTTATGGAAGATGTCGGCGAAGCCCGGCGCGACGACGGCGCGGATGCCGTAGTCGTCGAGCGCCCAGACCGCGTGCTCGCGCGACGAGCCGCAGCCGAAGTTCTCCCCGGCGATCAGCACCTCCGCCCCCGCGTAGCGCGGCGCGTTCAGCACGAAGTCCGGATCGGGCCGGCGCTCGGCCGGGTCCTGGCCCGGGTAGCCCGCGTCGAGGTAGCGCCACTCGTCGAACAGGTTGACGCCGAAGCCCGAGCGCTTGATCGACTTCAGGAACTGCTTGGGGATGATCGCGTCGGTGTCGACGTTCGAGCGCATCAGCGGGACGGCGACGCCGTCGAGGGTGGTGAATTCGCGCATGTCTCTCTCCTCTCCCGCCCGTTCAGAAGTCGCGGACGTCGACGAAGTGCCCGGCGATCGCCGCCGCCGCCGCCATCGCGGGACTGACGAGGTGGGTGCGACCGCCCTGCCCCTGCCGACCCTCGAAGTTCCGGTTCGACGTCGACGCGCAACGCTCCCCCGGCTCCAGCCGATCGCTGTTCATCGCCAGGCACATCGAGCAGCCGGGCTCGCGCCACTCGAAGCCCGCCTCGCGGAACACGACGTCGAGCCCCTCGGATTCGGCCTGCCGCTTCACGAGACCGGAGCCCGGCACGATCATCGCCTGCCTGACGGTGTCCGCCACCTTGCGGCCCTTGATGACGTCCGCGGCCGCGCGCAGATCCTCGATGCGCGAGTTCGTGCACGAGCCGATGAAGACCCGGTCGAGGCGGATGTCGGTCACCGGTGTCTCGGGCTCGAGATCCATGTATTCGAGCGCGCGGCGAACGCCCTCGGGCCGGGTCAGCGCCTCGCCCGAATCCGGGTGCGGCACCCGGCCGCCGACCGGCACCACCATCTCGGGGGACGTGCCCCAGGAGACCTGCGGCTCGATCGACGCGGCGTCGATGTGCACCGTCGCGTCGAACACCGCCTCCTCGTCGCTGACGAGCTCGCGCCACGCCTCGACCGCGTGATCCCAGGTCTCCCCCGTCGGCGAGTACGGCCGGTCGCGCAGGTAGGCGATCGTGGTGTCGTCGACGGCGATCATGCCCGCGCGGGCACCCGCCTCGATCGACATGTTGCAGACCGTCATGCGCCCCTCCATCGACAGCGCCCGGATCGCCTCCCCGGCGAATTCCAGCGTGCAGCCGGTGCCGCCCGCCGTGCCGATGCGCCCGATGATCGCGAGCACGATGTCCTTGGCCGTCACCCCCGCCCCGACCTCGCCGTCGACGCTGATCAGCATGTTCCGCGACTTCTTCTGCAGGAGACACTGCGTGGCCATGACGTGCTCCACCTCCGACGTGCCGATGCCGAAGGCGAGCGCCCCGAAGGCGCCATGGGTCGAGGTGTGCGAATCCCCGCAGACGACCGTCATGCCCGGCAGCGTCGCCCCCTGCTCCGGACCGATGACGTGGACGATCCCCTGGCGGAGATCGTCCATCTTGAACTCGGTGACGCCGAAGGTCTCGCAGTTGGCGTCCAGCGTCTCGATCTGCAGCCGCGAGACCGGGTCCGCGATGCCGCTCGCCCGGTCGCTCGTCGGCACGTTGTGATCGGCCACCGCGAGCATCGAGCCCGTGCGCCACGGCTTCCGCCCGGCGAGCGTCAGCCCCTCGAAGGCCTGCGGGCTGGTGACCTCGTGGACGAGGTGGCGATCGATGTACAGGAGCGCCGTGCCGTCCTCCTCGCGGTTGACGACGTGCGCGTCGAACACCTTGTCGTAGAGCGTCTTGCCGGCCATGCCGCTGTCTCCCGTGCCGATGCGTTCCGGATGGCGATGATAGCGGCGGCGGCGGAATAACTCGAATTCATGTTGGCGATGGCGAACATTCCCATGGGGAATGAAACGGGTGGCCGGAGGCCCGCATCCGGACGGCGGACACCACCCTGAACGAAGGAGTGACGTCGACGAGCACGCGACAACCGGTGCCGCCGTGCCGCGCCCGCGCCAGGAATCGTTCGCCCTCCGATCACGGCTGGACGGGGAAGCACCGATGTACGGGCCGGTCGAGACATTCGATTCGGCGGACGGCGTCACCGAGCCGAGCTCCGTCCGGCGAGCTCCGTCCTCGGAGGGTTTCATCCTCCGGCCGCGTTCGGGCGATGAGCGGCGGCCGGCGCGGAAACCGTCTGGCGTGCGGCGCTCGTCCGGACAGGTGAAGCGGATCTGCTAGAGTGACCCTTGTCGTACTCGCTCGTCTTCAGATCGAACGGTTCGCATCGAGACGCGTCCACCGGGCGAGCGACGTTCCGCACGAACGGTCTCACGACCCTGCCGCGCGTTTCGATCATCGCGATGTCCGCACGACAGGTTCTCCACGCATCATCGGTCCCGCACGCTCATCGGCCGCGCTGGACAGACCACGGAGGATCGGCTGCATGAACCAGACGACGGAAACGGCGACGGCACCCGATGGCGCGCACGCGGTGACGACCGACTACGAGATCGGTCAGGACAACATCACCACGACGATCGGTCCGTTCGGCCTCGACATACACAATCCCGTCTTCCTGGTGTCGGGGCTCGGCATCTTCCTGTTCGTCATCGGCACGCTGATGGTGCCCGAGGCCGCGACGAGCCTGTTCGGCGACATGATGGCCTGGACCACGCAGCGCTTCGACTGGTTCTTCATCCTGACGGCCAACCTGTTCGGCATCTTCTGCCTCGTGCTGATCTGCACCCCGCTCGCCTCCGTGCGTCTCGGTGGCAAGGACGCGACGCCCGACTACGGCTACCCCGCCTGGCTCGCGATGCTGTTCGCCGCGGGCATGGGCATCGGCTTGCTGTTCTGGGGCGTCGGGGAGCCGATGACGCACTTCGCCTCGTCGTTCGCCGCCGACGCGGGCACCCCGGAGAGCTGGGCACCGCTCGCCGGCATGCCCGGCGACGAGGTGGCGGCCGCGCGGCTCGGGCTCGCCGCCACGCTCTACCACTGGGGCCTGCAGGCCTGGGCGATCTACGCGGTGGTGGGGCTCGCGCTCGCGCTGTTCTCGTTCAACAAGGGGCTGCCGCTTTCTATCCGCTCGGCCTTCTACCCGATCTTCGGCGAGGCGGTCTGGGGCTGGGTCGGGCACGTCATCGACATCCTCGCCGTGCTGGCCACGCTGTTCGGCCTCGCCACCTCGCTCGGTCTCGGTGCCGAGCAGATCAACGCCGGGCTCAACTACCTCTACGGCGTGCCGGTGAGCGACGGGGCGAAGATCGTGCTGATCGGCGTGATCACCGCCGTGGCGCTGGTGTCGGTGGTGCGCGGGCTCGACGGTGGCGTCAAGATCGCCTCCGAGATCAACATGGCCCTCGCCTTCGTGCTGCTGATCTTCGTCTTCCTCGCCGGGCCGACGATGGCGCTGGTCGCGCGCATCGGCGACTCCTTCGTCGCCTACTTCCAGTACCTGCCGGCCCTGTCGATGCCGTTCGGACGCGAGGACACCAACTTCGCGCAGGGGTGGTCCTCGTTCTACTGGGCCTGGTGGGTTTCCTGGTCGCCGTTCGTGGGCATGTTCATCGCCCGCGTCAGCCGCGGGCGCACGGTGCGCGAGTTCATCGTCTGCGTGCTGCTGGTGCCCTCCGCCGTGTGCCTGATCTGGATGTCCGTCTTCAGCGGCATCGCCTTCGATCAGTACATCAACGACGGCTACCGTGCCGTCGCCGAGGCCGACCTCGAGGTGAAGCTGTTCCAGATGTTCGATCAGATGCCGCTCGCGCAGATCACCTCCCTGGTGGGCATCGTGCTGGTGGCGGTGTTCTTCATCACCTCCTCCGACTCCGGCTCGCTCGTGATCGACGCGATCACCGCGGGCGGCAAGACCGACGGCCCGATCCCCCAGCGCGTCTTCTGGTGCACGTTCGAGGGTCTGATCGCGATCGCGCTGCTGCTCGGCGGCGGACTGAAGGCCTTGCAGTCGATGGTCGTGACGACGGGACTGCCGTTCACGTTCGTGCTGCTGCTGATGTGCGTGAGCATCGTTCTCGGGCTGCGCAGCGAGCGCGCGCTCCTCAAGCGCGAGAAGGCGCTCGGCGCTCGCGATGTCGGGGCCGACGAGTCGAGCCTGCGGCATCCGACCGGGCACGCGGACGGCTGAGCCGAGCCTTCTCGTACGGGCCGGTCGCTCCCGCCCCGTGAACCTGCCCGCGGCGACCGTCGCCGCGGCCGGGAGTCGGTGCCGACGGCATATCCGTCCTCAGCGATGCGAGATGCCGAGGTTTCCGCTCTTCGCGGCGTGCCGCAGGCCGTCGAGGTAGCGCCGGGCGGCGCGTGCGCCGACGAGACGCACGCTCGTCTTGTGCCGCGGCGCGGCCTCGTGAAACACGCGGATGCGCTCGCGTGACGTGCGACGGGTGCGCCAGACGAAGCGGAAGAACCCGGCGTCGAAGCGCTCCGGGCAGTCGGCGGGCAGATCCGGCCGGCTGCGGCCGTGGTGGCGCAACGTGCGCGACACGATGCGCCATGACCGCAGCGGCAGCCCGACGTCGAGCCAGATCAGGGTATCGGCGCGCGCGAGGCGCTCGGGCCAGGTCGACGAGTGTCCGCCCTCGAACACCCACGTCTCCCTCGCGTGCACCTCGGCGCAGAGCGCGTCCTTCTCGGCGCTCGGACGTTCGACGCAGCCCGGACGGTAGTGGATGTGATCGATGTGGAAGACCGGCAGGTGCGCGATCGCGCCGATCTCGCGCGCGAGGGTCGACTTGCCGGAGCCCGGCTGTCCGATGATCATGACGCGGCGCATGGGATCGTCGCTGTGCGAACCGGGGGAGGACGAGCGTAGCACCCACGTGTTCCCCGGCACCTGTTCCTGTCGGCGTCCCACGACGACCCGGACGATACCACCGCGTGGAGCGGGCCGTTTTTCCGGAGCCCGGCCGCGTTTCCGTGCTCGCGCCTCGACGACGGCTCTCACCGGTTCGCAGATGGCCTGTCGCCGTCGGGCGGCGTGGAGTTTCCGGTCTTCATCGGCTCGCGAGAGGTCAGCCGGATCGAGCTGAGGGGCGACGCGGCACCGGTCTTCACGGCCGAGTCCGAAGGATTCCCGACGCGCTGACGGCCTTCGCGTGCGGTTCCGCGGCGCCGACGACGAGGAGCATCGCGGAACCTCGCGCATGCGCCACGACGGGCACCGCACCGGGCACCGACCGAGGACGGCTCGCGGCATGTCACGAACGGCCAAGCGGCACGAACCGACCGATCGTCGGTCCGGGGGCTTCGCCCGGTGCCGGTTGACCTACACTGTCCCCTCCCGCGCAGGGCGGCCCGCCGTTCGCCGCCCCTGCCCTTCCGAGTTCGACATTCTCCGGGGAACGACCGATGCAGTGGGTGGAGTTGGTGGCCGTACTGGCCGTGACACAGTTTCTCGCGTTCGGGGTGCTGACCGGTCGGGCCCGGGAGGTTTCCGGGGTGAAGGCGCCCGCGACGTCCGGCCATCCGGCATTCGAGCGCATGTACCGCGTCCAGATGAACACGCTCGAGGTGCTGGTGGCGTTCCTTCCCGCGCTGTTCGTGGCGGCGAGGTACGGGCACCCGCTGCTGGTCGCGGGGCTCGGCCTCGTCTACCTGATCGGACGGCTGGTCTACTGGCGGGCCTACGTGAGCGACCCGTCGAAGCGCGCCGTGGGTTTCCTGCTGTCCATCGTCCCGGTGGTCGTCCTGCTCGCCGTGGCGCTGATCGGCCTGCTGGCGTCGCTGTTCGGCAACGGGGGAGGCGCCACGGGATAGGGAGCCGCCCGACCCGAACCCGCGCCACGCGATAACCCCGCGGCGCGTCGCCTGACAGAGCGGCCGTCGTTGCCGGGGAGGATCAGACCTCGGCCACGTCGGTCTCGACGCGTCACTCGCCCGCGCGGCGGGTCGAAGGCGGGAGCCCGGGGCGCACGTCCCGATGACGCGACCCCGACGGCATGCCGCTACCCGGGCGCGATCAGAACCCTTCCAGCACCGTCTTGCCGACCGCCGAGCCGGTCTCCTGGAAGGTGTGCGCCTTCTTCAGGTTCGCCGCGTTGATCGTCCCCATCGCCCGGTTCGCCGTGGTGACGAGCGTGCCGCCGTCGACGGCGTCGGCCACGCGGTCCAGCAGACGGTGCTGGGCGTCCATGTCGGCGGTCTGGAACATCGAGCGGGTGTACATGAACTCCCAGTGCAACGAGACCGACTTCGGCTTCAGCAGGCGAAGGTCGATCTTCGAGGCGTCCGGATCGTCGATCAGCGCGAACCTGCCCTGCGGCGCGATGATCTCGGCGATCAGCGGGAAGTGCCGGTCGGTCGCGGTCAGGCCGGCCACGTAGCGGGGCACGACGTCGAGCTTCTCCAGCGCGGCCTTCATGTCCTCGTGATGATCGATCACGTGATGGGCGCCCATGCGCTCGCACCACTCGACCGTCTCGGGCCGGGAGGCGGTGGCGACGACCGTCAGCTTCGTCAGCTTGCGGGCGAGCTGGATCAGCACCGAGCCCACACCGCCCGCACCGCCGATGATCAGGAGCGCCTCGCCCTCGCCGCCATCCTCGGCGACGCCGAGACGGTCGAACAGGAGCTCCCACGCGGTGATCGAGGTCAGCGGCAGCGCCGCCGCGTCCGCGTGCGAGAGCGACGTGGGCTTGCGGCCGACGATCCGCTCGTCGACGACGTGCAGCTCGCTGTTCGCGCCCGGGCGATCGATCGCACCGGCGTAGAAGACCTCGTCACCCGCCTCGTACGACGTCACCTCGGCGCCGACGCTCCGCACCACGCCCGACACGTCCCAGCCGATCACCTTGTGCCCCGACTCCGGGGGGACGTTCCCGCGGATCTTGGTGTCCACCGGGTTGACCGAGATCGCCCTGACCTCGACGAGAAGATCGCGCGGTCCGGGCTCCGGGGCATCGATCTCGATGTCCTCGAGTCCGCCGTCGGCATCGACGGCGCCGTTCTTCGTGTATCCGATGGCCTTCAAGGGTTCTCTCCCGCTCGACGGTCGTCCGAGTGGTCCCCGCGCCCGTGCGAATCTCTCCGATCCGCCGTGCGCCCGGCCGCTCTCGCGCGAGCTCGCGACTGTATTCGCGCGGCTCCGGCGAAGCAAGTCGCGCACGCCGGAGTCGTACGATTCGCCCCTCGCTCCCGGACTACCGGCGGGTATCCGACGAGGCTGGCGGCGGACCGCCGATCCGGTGACGGCACGCTCGATTCGCGGTGTCTTCCGCGCCGCTCCCCGGTTCGCACGCGATCCATCCGGCCGGCAGCCGGCCGTCAAAGCGACAGGATCTTCGACAGGAACTCCTGCGCCCGTTCGCTTCGCGGGGAGCCGAACCGGACGCGGCCACGCGCGAGGCGATGGCGCGCGACCTCGCCGGCTGACTCGCGGCACGAGCTCGCGCGGCCCGACGGACGCCGTGCGCGACGTGTCGGGATCGCACGCACGACGAGGTGAGCCCGACGAGCGATTCTCCGGCCCGAGTCGAGACGTGCCGATCGCGCACCCGCGACAGGTCGGCGGGCCGCGGTGTTCCGGTCCTGATGGTGTGCGGACGTCCGAATTCGTCACGATCGATCCGACCCCGGGCGGCATCTTCGCCGGCGGGCGCACTACGATGCCCGCCCCCACGACCGAGGAAACTCCCCGACCATGCTGACGATGCTGTTGTTCCTCGCCGTCTGCGCGGTCATGCTGGCGGGCCTCGTCGCGCTCGTCTACCTCGTCGCTCGCAAGTTCACGGGAACGCGCATGCCTCTGCCCGACTCGACGCCGTCCGGCTCGGCCGCCCCCGCTCCCGGCTCCGCCGCGTCCCCCTTCGCACCTCGCGTGCTCGATTCGCTGACTCTCAGGGCGCTGCTGATCGGCCTGATCGCGCTGCTGATGACGATCCCGCTGCTGTTCGTGCAGGACATCGTGGCCGAGCGCGGCAGCCGCCACGGCGAGGTGCTCGACGACATCGCCCGCACCTGGGGACAGTCGCAAGTGCTCACCGGGCCGGTGCTCGTCGTGCCGTTCACCGAGGTCACGGTGATCGAGGAGAGTGTGGTCGACAAGGACGGGACGGCGCGCACGCTCGAGCGGACCGTGCGCCGGCAGCGCTCGGCGCACTTCCTGCCGACGGACCTCGGCATGGATGTCACGCTGTCGGACGAGATCCGCGAGCGCGGCATCTTCCGCTCCCTGGTCTACGAGGCCGACGTGCGCCTCGACGCGCGCTTCGACCCGATCCGCGTGGCGACGCTGTCCGACACGCTCGAGACGGTGCACTGGGACAAGGCCTGGGTGAGCATCGGGCTGTCCGACACCCGCGCGATCAGCGACGTGTCCACCCTGGTCTGGAACGACGAGGCGCGGACCTTGTCGCCGGGCACGCGCGTGAACGCCCTGCCGTCAGGTTTCCACGCCGCGCTGACGGACATCGAGGAGGGCCGCGCGTACACGCTCGGCATGCGCATGAGCGCGCGCGGCTCGGACGCGTTCCGCTTCGCCCCGTTCGGCGAGACCACGACCGTGGAGCTGCGTTCGAGCTGGCCGCACCCGAGCTTCCGGGGCAGCGCGCTGCCGGATGCGCACGAGATCTCCGACACGGGCTTCGGCGCCACCTGGGAGATCCCGCACCTCGCCCGCAACTACCCGCAGAGCTGGCTCGACGACGGCACGATCGACCTGTACGAGTTCACCGCGGGTGTCAGCATGTTCGAGACCGTGTCGCTGTACTCGCAGATCACGCGCTCGGTGAAGTACGGGCTCCTGTTCATCGGCCTGACCTTCCTGACGCTGCTGATCTTCGAGCTCGCGCTGGCGCGCCCGTTGCACGCGGTGCAGTACGCGCTGGTCGGGGTCGCGCTGTGCGTGTTCTTCCTGGTGCTGCTCGCGCTGTCCGAGCACCTCGGCTTCCTGCTCGCCTACGCGGGCGCCGCGACGCTGACGATCCTGATGATCTCGCTGTACACCGGCGCGGTGCTCAGGAGCGCGAAGCGTGGCGTCGGCGTGTTCGCGCTGCTGACGGCGCTGTACGCGATCCTGTACTCGCTCCTGCAGCTGGAGGACTACGCCCTGCTGCTCGGCACGGCGTTGCTGGTCGGCGTGATCGCGGTGCTGATGGTCGTGACGCGCGACCTGCACCGTAGGCCGGTGCCCGCGCCGGTGCCCGCGCCGGCGGCATGATCGCGTCCGCGGAGGCTGGGGTACGCTGAGCGGCCTCCGCCCGAAGAGAACCGAACGATGCCGAAGGTACCCGCGGGCGTCGGCCCGGAACACCCGCAGGTCGTCGTGCTCGTCGGGGCGACCGGGGATCTGGCGAAGCGGAAGCTCATCCCCGGCCTGTTCCACCTGTCGAGCTCGGGGTTCATCCCCGACTGCCGCGTCATCGGCGTCTCGCTCGACGACCTCGACACCGAGGCGTTCCGGGGCATCTGCCGCGGCGCGCTGGACGAGTTCTACGGCCGCGACCCGTCGGAGGAGGACTGGCGGGCGTTCGCCGAGCACCTCGAGTACGTGCCGCTGTCGGCCGGGGCCGACGCGCTCGCCGCGGCGGTGGAGTCGGCCGAGCGCTCGCTCGGTGCGGAGTGCCGTCGCCTGCACTACCTCAGCGTGCCGCCGAAGGCCGCGCTCTCGGTCATCGAGCTGCTCGGCGAGGCCGGCCTCGTCGAGCGCTCGCGCGTCGTCATGGAGAAGCCGTTCGGTGTCGACCTGCCGTCCGCCGTCGCGCTGAACGCGGCCGTGCACGAAGTCTTCGCCGAGGAGCAGGTGTTCCGCATCGATCACTTCCTCGGCAAGGAGCCGGCGCAGAACATCCTCGCCTTCCGCTTCGCCAACGGCCTGTTCGAACCGATCTGGAACCGGAACTTCATCGAGCACGTGCAGATCGACGTGCCCGAGACGCTCGGGCTCGGTGACCGCGCCGGCTTCTACGAGAGCACCGGCGCGTTTCGCGACATGGTCGTGACGCATCTGTTCCAGATCCTCGCGTTCGTCGCGATGGAGCCGCCGGTCTCGCTCGAGTCGGGTTCCATCGGCGAGGAGAAGAACAAGGTGTTCCGGAGCATGCTGCCGATCGCGCAGACCGACGCGGTGCGCGGCCAGTACGTCGGCTACCGCCACGAGCCGGGCGTGGCCCCGGACTCCGAGACCGAGACGTTCATCGCGCTCCGGTGCGAGATCGACAACTGGCGCTGGGCCGGCGTGCCGTTCTACCTGCGCACCGGCAAGCGGCTGGCCGAGGGTCAGCGCATCATCTCGATCGCCTTCCGCGAGCCGCCGAAGAGCATGTTCCCGAAGGACTCGGGCGTGGGCCTGCTCGGGCCGGATCACCTGACGTTCGACCTGGCCGACTCGTCCAAGACGTCGCTGTCGTTCTACGGCAAGCGGCCCGGCCCCGGCATGCGTCTCGATAAGCACAGCCTGCAGTTCGCCATGGACGAGACGCGGCACATCGGCGAGGTGCTCGAGGCCTACGAGCGGCTGATCCTCGACGCGATGCGCGGCGACCGGACGCTGTTCACGACGGCCACCGGCATCGAGCGGCTCTGGGAAGTGTCGTCGCCGCTGCTCGACGCGCCGCCGCCGGTGAGCCCGTACGCACAGGGCTCCTGGGGGCCGAACGCGATGCACCAGCTGATCAACCCGCGGGCCTGGCGGCTGCCGTTCGAGCGCGGCTGGCGCGAGCGCGGCGACGCGCGCGACTGACGGCGGCCGGCGTGGTGGCGCCGGAAGCGACGCGAGCACAACACCGCCGACGCCGCCGGCACGTTTTTCCCGCCGACGGCACGACCCTACATCTCGACGACTTCGTCACGACACGCTATCTCGGCGAGCGTGTCGCACGGCTCTGCGAACGAAAGACGGCGGGTCGCGATCGTGTCCGGCGGACCGGATGCGCTCGCCGCAGCTGCTGTTCACGCACGCAAGGTGTTGCCGCGCTTCGCGAACCGATCCAATAGCTGACTTGCACCCTGAAATCTCCCGAGAACGTCGAAGCTGCTGATCCGGTTCAGACGAAGACATCGAGCCACGAGGAATCGAGTCGGCAGAGGCCGCTCCCCCGGTAGACTGCGAACGATTCGCGCCGCGCCGTAGCGCCGGAACGCGCGCCAGGAGGTGTGAAAGTGACAGAGCAGATCGAACTCGACATGAACGACCACCGTCTTTGGCCGGGCAAGACACTGCACCCCGAACCGAATGGTCCGCAGTGGCACCCGGCGACCTTTCACTGTTTGGACGTGGCCGCCGTTGCCGACAATTTGTTGAGACGCAACGCTACCTGGTGTCGCCGAATCGCACGCAGTCTAGACGCGAGCGAGGACGTTACGAGACGCCTGCTGGTGCGCCTGGTCGTGCTTCATGACATCGGCAAGCTCACGCGTGGCTTCTGCCAAATGGTCGGACACGAACTGCCCGTACCGGCGCGTCATCGCGCCACGCCACTGCGCCACTGGGAGGCAAGCTACGAACTTCTGACCGGAAGGTTGAAGGACGCGGTGGAGACTCTGCTCGGCGTCGGCTCGCGCGGAGCCAGACGTCAGCTCTGCGCGGCCGTCGCCGGTCACCATGGTGTTCCGCCAGCGAAGAAGGCGAGCCGTTTCGAGGATTGGGATGGAGTGCCTGCCGCGCTCGGGTTCATTGGCGAGCTTTCGAAACTGGTGCCCGGCGACGACACCTGGGATCTGAATCCGGCCGCAGGAGCACGCCTGAGCTGGACAGTCGCCGGGCTGACGGTGCTGGCCGACTGGATCGGCTCGAACTCCGAGCGGTTTCCCTACGCCTCGCATGAAACTCCTACGGCCACCTACTGGGAAGAGTCCAAGCGCCTCGCAGAAGTGGCGGTTCAGCGTGCCGGCGTTGGTGGCTCGGCGGTCGCGCAGGAGTCCACGCTACGCTCGCTGTTCGGAATCGAGCAGCCCCGACCGATGCAGGCCGCCGCGGCCGAGGTGGAGATCGGCGACGCGCCGATGATGGTCGTGATCGAGGACGCGACCGGTTCCGGAAAGACGGAGAGCGCCGTACTGCTCGCTCAACGCATGATGGCGCAGGGTCTTGGCGAGGGCATTTACGTTGCCTTGCCGACGATGGCCACGGCGAACGCGATGTTCGGACGTCTCGGCGACAGCTATCGCGCGTTGTTCGTCGAGAATGCCTTCCCTTCCCTCGGCCTCGCCCACGGCAGGCGCGCGCACGACCCGCGCTTTGCGGAGGCGGTCGCTGCCGGACTCCGCGCGGAGCGGATCGCGAAGACCGGGATGCCCGACGAACAGACGATCGAGGGCACGGAGGTCGCGACGTTCTGCTCCGCGTGGATCGCCGATGACCGACGCAAGACGTTCAACGCGGAGGTCGGCGTCGGTACCATCGACCAGGCGTTTCTCGGCATCCTTCCCGTAAAGTTCTCCGTGTTGAGACTGATCGGGCTGGCTCGCCGCGTGCTGATCGTCGACGAGGCGCACGCGTGCGACCCGTACATGGAGGCCGAGCTCTGCCGATTGCTGCAAATGCAGGCAACGCTCGGCGGCTCGGCTATCGTCATGACCGCCACACTGACCAGTGACCTTCGCGAAAAGCTCGTCGCGGCCTACCGGCTCGGTCTCGGGGTGGCGACGAACGATTTTCTCCCACATGCCGACTACCCGTCGTTGACCGTCGCACGAGCGGAGACCGACCGCTGTCTGGACCTCGGCATCACACCCTGTGCGGCGACGACGCGCGACCTACCCGTGAAACGGCTCGACTCGATCGATGAGGCGGTCGCGCTGATCGTGACGTGCGCGAAGGCCGGCGCGACCGTCGCGTGGGTGCGCAACACCGTGGACGACGTGATCGACGGTCGCGATCGGGTCGCCACCGCGCTCGAGGGCATCGAAGGTTGCGACGTCGAGCTGTTCCACACACGGTTCGCGATGGGCGATCGCCTCGACGTCGAACGTCGCGTGCTCGAGCGCTACGGCCGGAACGGATCCGGTGAGAGGCGCGGCCGGATACTCGTCGCGTCACAGGTCATCGAGGCATCGCTCGATCTCGATTTCGACGCCATGGTGTCGGACCTCGCGCCGATCGATTCGCTGATCCAGCGCGCCGGGCGGCTGTGGCGCCATCTCGATATCCGTCCCCCGGCGGGTCGTCCGGTGGATCGCGCCGTGTTGCATGTGCTTTCTCCCGATCCGGATGTCGTCGATAGCGGCGCCTGGGGTCGGGACCGATTCGGGGGCAGCGGCTTCGTCTACGGCACATCCGTGCTGTGGCGCAGCGCCCGCGCACTGTTCGACGCTGGACGAATAGAAGCACCCGGAGGACTCCGTGATCTTCTCGAGTCGGTCGTCGGTGACGCGCGCCCGGATGTGCCGGCACCGCTTGAGCAGGACGAGAACGCGCTGCTCGGGCGAGATTACGCCGACGCTGCCCGAAGCCGAGGCAATGCCGTGCGTCCGTCCGAGGGATACGCGAGTTCTGCCGTCCAGGGAACCGACATCTCGTTTCCGACCCGCGCCGATACCGACGGCTGCAGAGTCGTGCTCGTGCGCCGCGATGGGAAGAATCTCGTGCCATGGATCGCGGACGATTCAACCGCGATGCTGTCCGAGATCGGGTTGAGGCAGTACCGCTACGAGAAACTCGTCCAGCTTGGCGGGGCACCGCACGTGCCAGAGGTTCCTCGGTTCGCGGAAGACTGGCCGACTTGGCGAAAGGAGGCACTTCGAATGCTGATCGTCGATCCCGATGGCAGCGTAGGTGCGGGCGCACGCTACGATCGGGTCGGTGGACTGCGCAACGTTCCCGACGCCGGAATCGATTCCCGGACGGGATGACCCGTTCATGGCATGGGCGTAGCCCTTGACGGGTACCCGTTCCCTGCCGAGGCGGGGACTCGCCGGTAGGCAGACTGACCGGGGCAAGGAGGCCCTTGTGTCGTTCGTTCCGCTTGGGGTACCTTGCAGACAAGTTCATGGCATGAAGAGCTCCCTGATGAATCTCATCGAAGATGAGTGGATTCCCGTCGTGCTGCACTCCGGCATCGCCGTGACCATCGCACCGGCCTCGATCGCCCGGACCGATGACCCGCCGATGCGCCTTTCCTTCGCTCGCCCGGACTGGAACCTGGCCGGTCTGGAGTTGCTGATCGGGTTGCTCTACCTCAGCGCCCCGCCCGAGGACGAGGACGACTGGCACGAGCGCGCCGGTGAGCACGACCCGGCTACGCTAGCCGAGCGCCTGGCACCGCTCACGCACTGGTTCTCGCTGGACGCCGGGGAAGGACCACGCTTCCTGCAGGATCTGGAGCCACTGGGGAGCAGCTTGCTCCCCTGCGATCGTCTACTTGTCGATGCACCGGGCGAGAAAGCGGTCAAGGACAACACCGATGTGCTCGTGAAGCGTAGCTCGGGTCTGATGCTGTCGAGGGCGACCGCGGCGATCGCGCTCTACACGCTCCAGCAGTTCGCACCCGCAGGTGGCGCCGGTAACCGAACATCGATGCGTGGCGGCGGCCCGATGGTAACGCTGGTGGAACCGACTCCCCGCGGCGGCCCGATGGTGACGCTGATGGGACCGACTCCCCGGGCATCGCTCATGGAGATCGTCTGGGCCAATGTGCCTGCCGGGCGCCCGCTCGACACGAGCGACGCGAAGGCCGTGGCTGCCGCCCTTCCCTGGACCGCACCGACGATCACATCGGGCGTGGCCGGCGCGACGGTCCATGACGAGACAGTCGACGGCGGACCGTGCGCACAGGTCTATTTCGGCATGCCGAGGCGCATCCGTCTCGAGTTCGGTGACGAGGTGACTCCCTGCAGCCTGACCGGCTTCTCCGACGAGCGTCCTGTCGTCGGGTTTCGGCAACAGAAGCATGGCGTCGACTACGGACAGTGGACACACCCGAATACACCCTACTACCGGATCAAAGAGGGCTCGGAGGCACTGCCGGTGCACCCGAAACCCGGACGGTTCGGCTTTCGGCAGTACCGCGGCGTCGTGCTGCGCGACAGTCGCTCGAACCTTCGAACCCGTGCGGCGTGCGTCGACACCTACGAGGCGGAACGACAGGACGAGCGCGAGCCGGCGAGGCTGATCGTCGGTGGCTGGGCGATGGACAACATGAAGGCGCTCGACTTCGTGCTGACGACCGAACCGGCGCCCCTGTCGCGACTGTCCGAAGTCGCCGAGCGTCGAGTCGTCCGGGCGATCGAGGGCGCGGAGATCGTCGCGGGCATTCTGTCGATCGCCCTCAAGAACGCCTTGGAGGTCGAAGAGAAGGCGACCGGGGCCGTCTCGATGGCGCGTCGACGCTTCTACGAGCTCTCCGACGGCGCCTTCCACAGACTGATGCACGCTCTGACGTCCGACCCGGAGGACGCATCGGCCACCGAGGAATGGCGCAAGCGCCTGCTGTCTACCGCGCTGCACCTGTTCGACGAAGCGACCAGTGAGCTCGTGGCGCTCGTCACGCCCGAGCGCGCCCGGACGATTCTCGACGGGCGGCGTCTGATCCTCTCGACCGGCAACGGTTACTCGAAGTCGGGCAAGAGCCTGTTCGACCGGCTCGATCTCGATCCGCCGGAAACGAAATCCAGGAAATCGAAGGCGAAGGAGACCACCGCATGAGCCTGAATGTCGCTCCGTCCGCACGCCTCGCCCGGGACTGGTGGCGCGAGTTGGCCGATGGCATGCCACGCCGCGCGAGAGACGGCACGCGAACCGCCAGCTCCGGTGCTCTAGCCAGGCTCCGCCGGACGCGCACGCCGCTCGAGGCGATGATGCACGCCGAGGTCGTCGATCTGATGCAGCGCATCGATCCGGAGCTCGTCCGCCACGTCCGTCCGGACGGACCGCACTGGCAGGAAAAGCGTCTGGCGGATCTTGCCGGACTAGCGATTCTTCTCGCCCACGTGCACGAGGATGACCCCTCGCGTTCGGTCGCAGGCAGGCTCGGTGGCAACGAACCGGACAATCGACTGATGAAGCCGGCTCGGTTCCGTCGCTTGATGCTCGCCACCGGCGAGGACCGTCTCGTCACGTTCCGCCGCGCCGTCCGGCTGCTGTCCTCGACAGTCAATGTCGGCGACCTCGCCACCGGTTGGTTGATGTGGGATCACCCTGATGTCGGCATGCGAACGCGCAGCGAATGGATGTTCCGATATGTCGGCGCGCGCGAGAGCGATGACCGGCGCTCCTCCGACCCGGACGTTCCGGACTCCCCCTCTCCAGCGATCGAGGAAGCGGCGCGATGAGCAAGTACGTACAGTTTCATGTCCTGACCCCCTATCCGCTGTCGAATCCCAACCGGGACGATACCGGACGCCCGAAGACGGCGGAGTACGGCGGTGCTCCGCGCTTGCGTCTGTCGAGTCAATCTCTCAAGCGTGCGATTCGCACCTCCGAGGTGTTCCAGACGAGGCTCGAGGGCAATCTCGGCGAGCGCACGCAGCGTATCGCGGAGACCGTGGAGAAGGCACTGGCCGAACTCGAGCCGGATGAAGAGAAGCGAAGAGGCATCGCCGCCGAAGTCGTGGACGTATTCGGCAAGATCGACGACAAGCTTCGCAAGGGCTCGAAGGATTCCTCTCCGGTAGTTCGCACTCGTCAGCTCGCTTTCATCTCCCCAGAGGAGCGTGACAAGGCGGTCGAACTGGCCGTCGCGGCGGCCCGGGGAGAGGCGTTGCCGAAGGACAAGGGGCTGTCGAAGGCGGTGCTGCGCACGGCGGACGGCGCCGTGGACATCGCCATGTTCGGCCGCATGCTCGCCGACGATCCGGACTACAACCGCGAGGCGGCGGTGCAGCTCGCGCACGCGTTCACCACTCATCGGGCGCTCGTGGAGGACGACTTCTACACCGCTGTCGACGATCGAAAGAAGGCGTCCGAGGACACGGGGGCGGGTTTCGTCGGCGAGGCCGGATTCGGCTCCGGAGTCTACTATCTCTATGCCTGCATCGATCGGGAACTGCTCGTGAAGAACCTCGCCGGTGACGAGGGGCTCGCCTGCAGGGCCATCGAGACGTTCGCCGAGGCGGTTGCCAGGTCGACGCCGTCGGGCAAACGATCCTCGTTCGCGCATCAGACGCTGGCGAGCCATCTGCTGATCGAGAAGGGAGCGCAACAGCCGCGCAGCCTCGCCGGTGCGTTTCTGAAGCCTGTAACCGGCGAGGATCTCCTCGAAGAATCCGTCGAACGCCTGACCGATCACCGCCAACGACTCGACGATGTCTATGGCGCTGCAGCCGAGTCGACGGCGACGATGAGCGTCGTGCCGGATCGGGGAGACAAGTCGCTTGTCGATCTGGTTGCGTTTGCGGCAGGCGAGTGAGCGTGACGAGTCATCTCGTCTACCGGCTGTCCGCCGCACTCGGCTCCATGGGCACTCTCGCGGGCAACGAGCGGCGCGGGTCTGACGACTGGCCGGCGCGCTCGGCTATCACCGGGATGCTCGGGGCCGCCCTCGGCGTGCAGCGCTCGGACCGGACAGCGCTCGGTGCCCTCGAGAAAGACTATGCGGTCGCCCTGACACGACTGCGACTCGGTCCGCCGTTGATCGACTATCACACCGTCCAGACCGTTCCCACGTCGACTGTGAAGCGCCCGTCCTCGCGACCCTATGCTCTCGCCATGGGTCGTGCAAAAGGCAAGAACGGGATCAGCACGGTCATTACGCACCGCGAGTACCACCAGAGGTGCGTGTTCGACGTGACGGTTCGGTCGATAGTCGAGACGCCTCCTTGGTCGCTCGGCGAGTTGTCTGCCGCGTTGGAGCGACCGCACTACGTGCTCTACTTCGGTCGAAAGGCCTGTCCGTTGGATCTTCCGCTCGCGCCCCGGCTCGTGGAGGCAGACGACGCGGTCGGTGCGCTGGACACATACCGACGCTCGTATGCGCCGGAGCCGATGAAGCGTTCCGGGGAGTTCTTGGTCGACCGGCGGATCGTCGGCGATGACGCCTGCGCCACCGGCCGCGCGGTCATTCGTCGTGACGGTGTCGTCGACCGAGAGCGGTGGACGTTCACCGATCGCGAATCGATCCTGCTGAACCAACACGAAGAAGCCGAACCATGAGCGGACACTACCTGAGCCTGGCCAGTCTGCGACGCGACGCCAGCACGCGCGCGATGGTTCGGGCGCTCTCGCCAAGCGACCCTGATCGGGCGCTCGACACTCACCACCAGCTCGTCTGGAGCTTGTTCGCCGACGATGCGAGACCGGACATGCCGAGGTCTTTCCTCTGGCGCGTGGACGGCGATCGGTTCGTCATTCTTTCCGAAGACGCGCCCTGTGACAACCATTCGCTGTTCGACCTTGAGGTGCGACGCCTGGACGTCTTGTTCGACGAAGGCGCCCGGTTTGTATTTCGCCTTCGCGCGAACGCGACCGTGTGCCGCACCGAGAACGTCGGATCAACCCGGCAGCAGCAACGGCACGATGTCGTGATGGACAGACTGCGCAGCCTGCAGAACGGGAACGTGGACCTGTCGCGATCGGAGGCGCGCGAGCGCGCCATTCCAGAGGCGGCATCGGAATGGCTCTCCCGCACCGGGGAGCGCGCCGGCTTCGCCCTGGAGAGCCTCGGCACGACAACCTACCGGACCGTCGATCTGGGACGACGCGGCAAACGCAAGGCGCGATTCGGGATTCTCGATACCGAAGGGGTGTTGACGGTGCGGCAACCGGAGCGCTTCGAGGCCGCCGTGCATGAAGGCTTCGGACGGGCCAAGGCGTTCGGCTGCGGCCTGATGCTCCTCGCGGACCGATCGCGGTAGGAGCCGTTTACGATGGCCGGAGAATTCATGCCGCTGAAGCCGATCCCTGTGAAGGATCGATCGTCGCTGATGTTCGTCGGCAACGGGCGCATCGACGTCAAGGACGGTGCGTTCGTGGTGATCGAGAAAAAGGACCAGATCCGCACTCACATACCGGTCGGATCGATCGCCTGCCTCATGCTGGAGCCGGGCACCCGAGTCAGTCACGCAGCGGTCAAGCTGGCTTCGCAGGTCGGCACACTGCTCATATGGGTTGGCGAGGCCGGCGTGAGGCTCTACAGTGCCGGACAACCGGGAGGTGCCCGCTCCGACCGCCTGCTCTACCAAGCTAAACTGGCGCTCGACCCTGAGCTCAGGCTCAAGGTCGTGCGAAAGATGTTCGAGATCCGGTTCGGCGAAGCTGCTCCCGCCCGCCGGTCCGTCGATCAGCTTCGCGGGATCGAGGGCGCACGGGTACGACGCACTTACGCTCTACTCGCTGCCCAGCACGGTATCGTTTGGAAAGGACGCAAGTACGACGTCAAGGACTGGGAAGCGGGGGACGTCGTGAACCGTTGCCTGAGCGCGGCTACCGCCTGCTTGTACGGCGTGACCGAGGCGGCTGTTCTGGCGGCAGGGTACGCGCCGGCCATCGGCTTTCTTCACACGGGCAAGCCTCTGAGCTTCGTGTACGACATAGCCGACCTGCACAAATTCGAAACTGTCGTGCCGACCGCATTCGAGGTTGCAGCGAAATCTCCCCGTGATCCGGACAGGATCGTTCGGCACAAGTGTAGGGATGTGTTTCGTCGAGCCGGGACGCTCGCCAAGTTGATCCCGCTCATGGAGGAGGTGCTGGCTGCTGGCGAAATCGCACCGCCCGAGCCGTACGCCGATGCGGTCCCACCTGCGATTCCGGAGCCACCCTCCATCGGTGACAGCGGACATCGGAGCGGGTGATGGCGATGGTCGTCGTGGTGGCGGAGGCCGTGCCGCCTCGTCTGCGGGGCAGACTGGCCGTCTGGCTGCTGGAGATTCGCGCCGGCGTCTACGTTGGCGACACCTCTCGACGAGTACGGGAGATGATCTGGGAGCAGATCCGAGGTTTGGCAGGCGACGGGAACGTGGTGATGACGTGGCACGCGACGAACGAGAGCGGGTTCGACTTCGTCACCCACGGACCCAACAGACGTCAGCCGATCGACTCCGACGGGCTCAGATTGGTGCAGTTCGGGCCAGACGCCGTCGAGCTACCCGAACCGTCTTCCCTGACCGGTGAGGATCGGTAGACTGAGCCTTCTCGATTTTTTCGAATCGATTCAGTAAGTTGAATTTAGAGCGTTCCCCGCGTGCGCGGGGATGAACCGACCTGGTACCTGACGGCCATCGCGCAGGCCCGGCGTTCCCCGCGTGCGCGGGGATGAACCGGCGACCAACTCTCGTGGGACCCGGTGCGCTGCGCGTTCCCCGCGTGCGCGGGGATGAACCGGAGCGCATGTTGGTCGGCCCGGCCCGCGGGTGGCGTTCCCCGCGTGCGCGGGGATGAACCGGTAGAACTTCTGAAAAGCTGCAACGGGTGCGAGCGTTCCCCGCGTGCGCGGGGATGAACCGCCTGTAGTGCCACGAGTCGCGGCGTATCGTCAGCGTTCCCCGCGTGCGCGGGGATGAACCGCGCACGGTGAGCCGCCGACAAGCGACCACGAAGCGTTCCCCGCGTGCGCGGGGATGAACCGCCGGACTTGACCGGGATGTAGGTCTGGATGTCGCGTTCCCCGCGTGCGCGGGGATGAACCGGTGTTCGCCACGATCTCCGTCGCGCCGGGCAGGCGTTCCCCGCGTGCGCGGGGATGAACCGAGCGAGCACCGCGTCGTCGTGGTTGTCGTCGGGCGTTCCCCGCGTGCGCGGGGATGAACCGGCCGACCCGTGGCAAGACGCGTCGAGCACCGTGCGTTCCCCGCGTGCGCGGGGATGAACCGATCCCCTGCGCCCGCCAGCTCAGATTCCCGATGCGTTCCCCGCGTGCGCGGGGATGAACCGGACCGGCAGGGCAGCTCTGGGGAGCGAGGAATGCGTTCCCCGCGTGCGCGGGGATGAACCGCGCTGTGACGGCGAGTCGACCGACCCTCGAAAGCGTTCCCCGCGTGCGCGGGGATGAACCGGGCGGTACCAATGTGTACACCGACGAGGCCGGGCGTTCCCCGCGTGCGCGGGGATGAACCGTCCGCTGAGGTCCACACTCACAAGCCGCGTCTGCGTTCCCCGCGTGCGCGGGGATGAACCGCCCGAGCGCCTCGGAGGGCGGTACCAATGTGTGCGTTCCCCGCGTGCGCGGGGATGAACCGCCGCGTCTGCCGTGGCGGAAATTGCTGACCGTGCGTTCCCCGCGTGCGCGGGGATGAACCGGGGACAGAGCTGCGTTCTCATCGACGCAGAGTGCGTTCCCCGCGTGCGCGGGGATGAACCGCCGCGTCTGCCGTGGCGGAAATTGCTGACCGTGCGTTCCCCGCGTGCGCGGGGATGAACCGGAACAGCAGCGCATCAGTCCTCGATGACCCGCGCGTTCCCCGCGTGCGCGGGGATGAACCCAGCACACCCATGTCGCGCCCATGTCGCGCGCCGCGTTCCCCGCGTGCGCGGGGATGAACCGCGTCGCGATGCACGCGCCGAGCGTCTGGCGGTGCGTTCCCCGCGTGCGCGGGGATGAACCGGGGATTTCGGCGTAAATGCTGTCATTTACTAAGCCGATTGAAAGTTGGATCATCTGTCCTCACGCTGTTGGCATGACCAGGAAAACGAGCACACCGCGAAAGA
>ENA-ORXU01000838-ORXU01000838.1-marine-metagenome-genome-assembly--contig:-NODE-838-length-30821-cov-7.302238_pt1 | contig 30821 bp, 32 predicted proteins | sample MGYA00237869_ERZ511484 | MGnify/ENA metagenome assembly ERZ511484 | reverse complement strand
CCCCTTCACTCGAACGCCTTGTCCTCGGCGCTGCCAGGCTCGCTGGGAGGCAGGGTATCTCTGGGACAGGACACTAGTTCTTGCCGGGCACCAGCGATTGGGGCGCATCGATGAAGACGATGTCGCTCAAGGCCTCGACCCGTTCCAGCGAGCCCAGCTCGTCGATCGCCACGCTGGCGGGCGTGGTCTGGCCGATCACCGGCAGGCCCTTCCTGAGCTTGCGCGTCGCCTTGTCGACCCGATCGTGCAGGGTACGGCTGTACGGCACCGCGAACGAGCGCGGTACCGTGCGGGCCAGGCCCAGCGACAGGTCCACGCCCCACAGGTAGACGAACTCCGGTTCATCGACGGTGGCGGCGTGCAGGTAGAAGCGCTCGGGCACCTCGTTGGCGGTCGGCCAGCCGAGCAGGGCCGGCCAGGAGCCGTAGGCCACCCAGCACAGCGCCACCACCGTCAGCGTGGTGGCGCTCTTGACCAGCCAGTGCCAGCCGGAATGCAGGTTGAGCCCCAGCACCACGGCGGCCAGCACGGTGTACGCGATCACCAGCGAGATTACGTCCTGGCGCGGCAGGAAGTTGGGCGTCAGCCACTGGCTCAACGATTCGGGCATGTCGGTTCCGGTTACGGGGTCGCTCAGGGCACCAGCGACCTGGGCAGGCGGTTGACGTCGCGCACCGATCCGTCATCGGCGATCGTGAAGCGCACCGCGGTCGCCTCGTCACCCTTCCGCGCCAGGGTGGTGGTGCCGTAGTAGGCGACCGTGTAGACCGGATTGATGCGCGATACCTTCACCGAGACGTCGACCGGCTCCCGGGTCTCGGATTCGTAGTAGTGCACGTTGACGACGTACTCGCCGGGCAACTTTCCGCGGATGGCGGCCACTTCCTGGTTGAGCGGGTTCACCACCTGGCGGCCATCGATATCGAGGGTGTCGTTCAACAGGCCGCGATCATCGCGATCCAGGTGAACCAGGCCGGTGCTGCGGTTCCTGAACCAGGTGACGTTGCCGGCCGGATCCTCGATCCAGGTGTCGATGTCGTCCGGGGAGTTGTCAGCCCAGGTCACGCTGATCACGTACTCCGCCTCGATGTCGATCTTGCCGCTCTGCTCGGCCGGGCGCAGGAACAGGATGGCCACGAAGAACAGCAGGATGAAGCCGAGCAGCACGTTGAACAGCAGGTCGGTGAACGGATCCGAGCCTGCGGGCGTGGGACGATAGCGGGGGCGGGCTCGCACGCGTTCACCCCGCGCGATCGATCGAGGCCTGCGTGCGCAATCGCGACAGCATGCCGAGCAGGTGTTCGGTCTGACGACCCAGGATCAGGTACTGCATCGCCAGCAGCGTCGCGCCGATCAGGCCGGCCAGCGTGGTCAGCAACGCGGTCCCCATGCCGCCGCTCATCGCCACCAGCAGCTCGCGCAACCCTTCGGCGCCGTCGATCGAGACCGATGACAGCGAGGTGAAGATCAGGATGAAGCCGATGATGGTGCCCAGCAGGCCGAGTCGCACCGCGGTATCGACCAGGAACCAGCCCAGCTCGGCCGGTCCGCGCAGGCGCTCGGCGTAGTGATCGAGCAGGTCGTCGCGCGGGTCCGCCGCAGTGCTGGCCTGGAACGAGGCGTCGTACCAGGCGTCCACGAACGGATCGGCGTCATGTTCGTGAGCACGCTCGTCCAGCGTGGCCGCGGCGGTCTCGATGCGCCGCGAGTAGATCACCAGGTGCCAGATCGCGTGCGCGCTGCCGAACAGCACGAGACCGGCGATCACCCGGGTGACGTGGCTTCGATCCAGCGCGAACAGCAGCGACAGCAGACCGCGCTCGTGCAGTACCGCCAGCACCAGCGCGGCGAAGGCGGCGATCAGCAGCCAGGACTGGGCGAAGTGATGCACCGGCACGTCCAGTGGGTCGCGGGTGACGGAGTGGCTGGCGGAGCGGCTGGCGAAGCGGGTGCGCGCGCTCACAGCGGTTCCTGCATCAGCCGCTCGAGCGTGCGCCAGCGCTCGGCCGAGGTGGACTGCTGAAGCGGCGACAGGGTGTATTCGACGCTGATCTGGTAGAGGTAGTACTCGGCCGCCGGACTACCGTGGATCGAGGCCATGTTGTACCAGCCGAAGGCGCGCTGCGGATCCTCCTGCACGCCCAGCCCCTGCGCGTACAGGTTGCCCAGGTTGATCTGCGCCGGTGCATGGCCCAGACCGGCCGCGCGGTGGTACAGGCGGGCCGCGCCGGCGGCGTCCTGCGCGGTGCCCAGTCCCAGGTAGTGCAGGTTGCCCAGCGCGGTCATCGCCTGCGGATCGCCGGCCTCGGCGGCTGGGGTGTAATGCCGGATGGCGTCCTGGTAGCGCCCGCTGGCCATGGCGCTGCGCGCATCCGGTGCACCGCCGAACAGATCCGTGCGCAGCAGGACGAACGCGGCCAGGCTCAGCAGCGCAAGCCCTGCCAGCCACCGGGCGAGCCCCCTTGCCGACCACCGTGTCCGGCGCCTGCGACGCGTACGTCTCACCGGGCTTCTCGAGTGGCGGCGTATGATCCCGGTGCACGAACGCCACATCGGGAGCTCTGCGCATGAACGGTTCGAACTCGCGCCTTCGGCAGCGTCGCCTCATCGTCGGTTCGCTTGCCGCTGGCCTGGTCCGCTCCCTGGCCCGCTCCCTGGCCGGCACCGCGGCGGTCATCGGCAGCGGGCAGGCGCTGGCGGCCACGCCGCCGAGCGACCCGGACGAGGAGCGCTGGCAGACGCTGGCGCGGCACTATTTCGCGGACCGGCCGATCGGCGACGGCACCGCGTTGCTGGAGCTGGAGGCACCGAAGCGGGCCCACGATGCCGCGCTGGTGCCGATCACCGTGCGAGCGCTCGATTCGAGCCGGCCGGTGCATCGCCTGCACCTGATCGTGGACAAGAACCCGTTGCCGCTGGCCGGCATCGTCGAGTTCGCCGACGCGGCCCGCGACTGGACGTCGCTGGAGACGCGCATCCGCATCAACGAGTACACCCACGTGCGCGTGGTGGGCGAACTGGCCGACGGCTCGCTGCACCGGGTGTCGCGCTTCGTCAAGGCCGCCGGCGGGTGTTCCGCGCCGGCCATGGCCGACATGGCCGCGGCCACGGCGAACGCCGGTCGCATGAAGGCGTTGTTCGGCCGCCCGGCGGATGCCCTGCCCAGCTCGCCGCTGAACGAGGCGGTGATCAAGATCAGCCACCCGAACAACTCGGGCATGCAGTTCGACCAGGTGTCCAGGCACTACATTCCGGCCTGGTTCGTGGACACGATCGAGGCCGAAGTCGACGGCCGGCCGCTGTTCTCGGTCAAGACCAACTTCTCGATGAGCGAGAACCCGGTGGTGCATCTGAGATACCGGCCGGCGGCGGGCCAGGCGGCGGGCCAGGCGGCGGGCCAGGCGGCGGGCCAGGCGGCGGGCCAGGCGGCGGACCAGGCGGCAGACGATGCGACCGGCGCGACGGCGGCCGGGACGCTCCGCGTCACCGCCACCGACTCCCGCGGCAACGGCTACGGCCAAAGCAGCGGATCCTGACGCGGCACCGTCCGATTCATCAGAAGCATTCCAGCGTGGATTGCGCCTGCAGGTTCTCCAGCTGTTCGACCCGCCCCTTGGCCCAGTTCGAGTCGCGGTAGAACAGGCCTCGCTGGCCGCGATCCAGCTGCACCTGCATGACCGTGCCGGCACGCTCGTAGTCGGCGTACGGCATGCGCGCGGCGATGTAGTCGATGCTGCAGGAGCACTGCTGCAGGGCGAGGTAGGAGTTGCCGTTGGCGGCCATGCAGCCGAGCACGTAGTCGGCGATCACCACGGTCGGATAGGCGATGCCCGCCGGGATGGCGCCGTCGGTGTCGGCATCGGCGGGGGCCGCCTGCGTCGCCTGCTGCGCCAGGGCGGTGGCCGGCAGGGCGGCGGCGTATGTGCCGACGAGCGTGCCGCAGACGATGACGCCTGCCGCCAGACGGCGCAGCGCGAGCCGACGCGGGGCGCGGCCTGTCGGAAGGCGTATTGTCGGATGGCGTGTCGGATGGCGTGTCGGATGGCGTGTCGGATGGCGAATCATGGCGTCGGCTCCGCCAGCGACAGGGTGCGTCGATGCAGCAGCGCGCCATCGTTCGAGGCGTCCACCCGGACCGATACGACCCCGCCCGGCACCGCCTCGCTGAGCACCAGCGAGAACTCGGTCGCGGCGTACTCGATCCGCGCGCCCAGGTAGGCATCGTTCTCGAACGGGCGGAACCGCAGGCGTGTCGCATCGATCCGCCCGTCCCGCCAGTCGGCCTGCACCGGCTCCAGCACGGCCTGCTCGGAGGCCATCGCGTCGCGGATGCGGTTGCGAAAGTACAACGCGCCGCCGCCGGTCTCGGCACTCAGGTCCTGCGCGACGTGCTCGAGCATCGCCAGCAGGATCGGATTGCCGCGCCAGCCGTCGAAATCGGGCAGCGGCAGGTGACGCTCATCGCTCAGGAAATCCACGCTCACGTCCCGGCGACCGTCCTCGTGGGCGTCCCGCACGTCCAGCGTCGCGCTGTCCTGCAAGTCCGGCACGTCCGGCCGCTCGCGGGTGTAGCGATACTCCAGCGTGTCGCCGGCGGCGGTGTTGGCCAGGTGCGGCGTGTCGTAGACCAGCGACTGGGCGGCGACCAGCTTGTCGAAGCCGTGTGCCGACAGGCTGGACAGTGACAGCGTCAACGCGACCGTGAGGGCACGCCATGCTGCGCGGCAAGGGGCAGGCGGTTTCCGCACCGGCTCGGCATCGGGCGGAACCGCGTCCGGTACGCACGCGGGGGCGGCAGGCTGCATCATCGGGGGTGTCCGTCGGGGGTACCGTTGCGACGACAACGTAGGTGGCGCATCGCCACGCTGTCAAGTGCGTTCCTTCATCGATCCGTGGGAGATGCCGTGTCACACCCTGGTTTTTCTTCGCGCCGTCGCGTGCCCTGGCCGGTCCGGTTCGGCTGCTGGTTCTGTTGCTGGTGCTGCTGTGCGTTCAGCCTGGCGAGCGAGCTTCAGGTCGGCGCCCGGTCGTTCACGCTCGAACCGGTCGCCGACGGGGTGCTGGTGCACGTCGGTCGCCACCGGGACGCCAGCGTGGCGAACGCTGCCGACATCGCCAACCTGTCGGTGGTGATCGGCGAGCGCTCGATCGCGCTGATCGATCCGGGCGGCAGCCGTGCCACGGCCGAGGCGCTGAAGGCGGCGCTGCGCGAGCACAGCGAGCTGCCGATCAGCCACCTGGTGCTCACCCATGCGCACCCGGATCACGTGTTCGGTGCCGGCGGTTTCGCCGAGGTACCCGAGGTGTTCGTGCACGCCGGGTTCGAGCGTGCCCGGCTGGCACGGCGAGCCAGCGACCAGGACCGGTTCGGCCCGCTGGGCGTCGGCCTGCCACCGGTGGTGCCGAGCGTTGCGCTCCAGGCCGGCACCGTGCGCATGATCGAGCTGGGCGCGCGCCGCCTGCGGGTCGTCGCGCTGACGCCGGCGCACACCGACCACGACCTGATGGTGATCGACGAGCGCACCGGTACGCTGTTCGCCGGCGACGTGGTGGTCGGCGAGCGGCTGCCGTCGCTGGACGGCGATCTGCTCGGCTGGATCCGGGTGCTGGACGACATCGCCGTCATGCCGCTGCAGCGCATCGTGCCCGGACACGGGCGGCCGGGCCCGCCCGCCGCACTGCTCGGCCCGATGTCGGACTACCTGCAACGGCTGCGCGACTCGGTGCGCGCGTCGATCGCGCGAGGCGATTCGATGGCCGCCGCGGTCGCCGCGGCGGAACGGTCGGGGGCGGCGGGTCCGATTCGAGACGGTGCGCAGCGATGGCGACTGGACCGGCTGCACCATCCGTTCAACGTCACGCGAGCCTGGTCGCAGCTGGAGTGGGAATGATCCGGCAGAGACAATTTGTCGCAGGCGGTTGACAGGCATCGTTGACGAATGTGCAAGGTCGTCGTAGATTCGTGACGCGCGACCAGCAGTGCTTTGACCCACTTCGTGGAATCGATGCAGTCGGGTCGTGTCGTCGGCGTGACGCAGCGCCGGTGTCCGGCGCCGATGCGTGCCCCATTCCACGACAGTCGAGGACATCTTCACGCTATGAGCATGAAACCGATTCATCTGCTGGGTCTCGCCGCCGCGGCGACGATGCTGATCGCCGGTCCGGTCACTGCCAACGACGAGCTGATCAAGCTCACCCAGGATCCTGCCAACTGGGCGATGGCGACCGGCAACTACGCCAACACCCGGTTCAGCGAGCTGGACGAGATCACGGTCGACAACGCCAAGAACCTGCGCCCGGTCTGGACCTTCTCCACCGGCGTGCTGCGCGGTCACGAGGGCGGCCCGCTGGTCATCGGCGACACGATGTACCTGCACACCCCGTTCCCCAACAAGGTGTTCGCGATGGACCTGGCCGAGGAGGGGCGCATCAAGTGGATGTACGAGCCCAAGCAGGACCCGGCGGTCATTCCGGTGATGTGCTGCGACACCGTCAACCGCGGCGTCGCCTACGGTGACGGCAAGATCTTCCTGCACCAGGCCGACACCACGCTGGTGGCGCTGAACGCGGAATCGGGCGAGGTCGAATGGTCGGTCGCGAACGGCGATCCGGGCAAGGGCGAGACCGGCACGGCCGCACCGATGGTGTACGGCGACAAGGTCTTCCTGGGCATCTCCGGCGGCGAGTTCGGCGTGCACGGCCACATGACGGCCTACAACATCGCCGACGGCTCGATGGCCTGGCGCGGCTACTCGACCGGCCCGGACGACATGACGCTGATGGACCCGGAGAGCACCACCCACCTGGGCGAGCCGGTGGGCGTGGATTCGGGCACGGCCACCTGGGAAGGCGACCAGTGGAAGATCGGCGGCGGCACCACCTGGGGCTGGTTCGCGTTCGACCCGGACGAGAACCTGATCTACTACGGCACCGGCAACCCCAGCACCTGGAACCCGGTGCAGCGTCCCGGCGACAACCGCTGGTCGATGACCATCATGGCGCGCGATGCCGACACCGGCATGGCCAGGTGGGTCTACCAGATGACGCCGCACGACGAGTGGGACTACGACGGCGTCAACGAGATGATCCTGGTGGATCAGGAAATCGACGGCGAGATGCGCAAGGCGCTGGTGCACTTCGACCGCAACGGCTTCGGCTACACGCTGGACCGCATCACCGGCGAGCTGCTGGTGGCCGAGAAGTACGATCCGGTGGTCAACTGGGCCACCCACGTGGACATGAAGACCGGTCGTCCGCAGGTGGTGTCCGAATTCTCGACCGCGCAGAACGGCGAGGACGTCAACACCACCAACATCTGTCCGGCGGCGCTGGGCACCAAGGACCAGCAGCCGGCGGCCTACTCGCCCAAGACGAACCTGTTCTACGTGCCCACCAACCACGTGTGCATGGACTACGAGCCCTTCGAGGTCGAGTACACCGCGGGTCAGCCGTACGTAGGTGCCACGCTGTCGATGTTCCCCGGCGGCAAGGTCAGCGGTGACGGTACCGACAACCTGGGCAACTTCATCGCCTGGGACGCGACCACCGGCGAGATCAAGTGGACCGTTCCGGAGGCGTTCTCGGTCTGGAGCGGCGCGTTGGCCACCGCCGGCGACGTGGTGTTCTACGGCACGCTGGAAGGCCATCTGAAGGCGGTCTCGGCAGAGACCGGCGAGGAGCTCTACCGCTTCAAGACCCCGTCCGGCATCATCGGCAACGTCAACACCTGGGAGTTCGAGGGCAAGCAGTACGTGGGCGTGCTGTCGGGGCTGGGCGGCTGGGCCGGCATCGGCTTCGCGGCCGGGCTGACCGGCGACACCGACGGGCTGGGTGCGGTCGGGGCGTACAAGTCGCTGTCCAGCTACACCACGCTCGGTGGCACGCTGACGGTCTTCTCGCTCTGAGACGTCGTTGAGCGCGGCGCCGGACCGCCGAGAGGCCGGTCCGGCGCCGCACACCTCCTTCCCCGACCGTCGGCAAGCGCGACGAACCGACCGCCTCGATCCCATGCCGCGCTCATTTCCCCGTCTCGTCCCATCGGCCCGTGTGCTGACGATCGCCATCGTCCTCGGGCTGAGCGGCACCTCGGGCGCCGATGCCGCCACTGCCGGACGGCAGGCATTGACCACCTCGTTCCTGAAGGTCTGCGCCGACCCTGCCAACCTGCCGTTCTCGAACGAGGCGCTGGAAGGGCTGGAGAACAAGGTGATCGACATCGTGGCGCAGGAGCTGCAGCGCCAGGTGCGCTACACCTGGTATCCGCAGGCCACAGGCTTCGTGCGCAACACCTTGCGCCTGCGCGCCTGCGACCTGGTGTCCGGCATCACCACCTCCAGCGAGAAGGTCCAGAACACCAACCCCTACTACCATTCGGCCTACGCGCTGGTGATGCGCGAGGGCGATGCGCCGGATGCCGTCCGCATCGCCGATCTGGTCGATACCGACGGGCCGATCGGCGTGGTCGCCGGCACGCCCCCGGCGGACGTGCTCGCCTCCCTCGGCCTGCTCGAGCGGGTGCGCCCGTACCAGCTGATGACCGACACGCGGGTCGAGCGACCGGCCATCCGCTCGCTCGAGGATGTCGCCGCCGGTGAAACGCGGGCCGCCCTGGTCTGGGGACCGATCGCCGGGTGGTACGCCACTCGTCATCCGGAAGCGGCGCTGCGCGTCGTGCCGCTGCTGCAGGAGCCGGTGCGCATGAACTTCCGCGTCTCGATGGCGGTGCGCTACAACGAGACCGACTGGAAACGCACCGTCAATCGGGTGCTGAAGGCGCGCAGCGCCGACATCGATGCGGTGCTGCACACCTTCGGCATTCCCCTGCTCGACGACAGGGGCCGGCTGCTTCCGGTGCCGTGAGCGCGTGCGGTGCGGCCTGGCTGCCGGGCACCTTGCTGCTGGCGCTGATCGGCGGCGTTCCGGCCCTGGCCGACGGCGTGGTGTCGGGATCGGTCGCCGAGCCGGAAGGCTACCGGCTCGAACGCTACGACGCACCGGTGCCGGCCGGGTTGAGCGGTGCGCGCACGGTGAACGCGCTGGAGGTGCAGCGGCTGATGAGCGAGGAGGCGGCGGTGGTGATCGATGTCGTTCCGCAGCACCGGCGGCCCGATGCGCTGCCCGACGAGGCGTTGTGGCTGCCGGTCGATCATGTCGGCATCGAGGGTGCGCTCTGGCTGCCTGATACCGGCTACGGCGCACAGGCGGACGTGACCCGCGACTACCTGTTCGAGCATGTGCACGATGCCACCGACGGGCGCCGGGATCACCCGATCGTGTTCTACTGCCGCATCGACTGCTGGATGTCCTGGAACGCGGCGAAGCGGGCGGTGCGGGCCGGTTACCGGCAGGTGCACTGGCTGCGCGACGGTCTGGACGACTGGCAGTTCGAGGACCTGCCGACCGCCGTGCTGGTCCCCGCGCCCGGACCCAGGCTGCCGCGGGACGAATGAGCCGGACCATCCACCACCGCAGACCCGAACGCACACCATGCTTTCATCATGTCGTCCGACACACCGTCCGACACACCGTCCGACACGCCGTCCCGGAGGGGGGGGGGCGATCGCCGCCGCGCTGCTGCTGCTCGTCGGTACCGCATCATCGCCGATGTTCGCCGGCGAGATCGACGGGCGTACGCTGGGCGCGGCCGGCCTGCTGACCGGTGGCGCCCGTGAACTGCAACCCCTGACCTTGTCTGTGGTCGAGCCGCTGAGCGACGGTACGCCGTACGAACTGGTGTCCGGCGGCTACTACAGCCTGGACATCGTGTGCGACGGATCCGGCGAACTGGCGCTGTCCGGCTCGGGCTTCTTTCGCAACGTCTGGGTGGACGAGGTCGTGGTGAACGACATCGAGATACGCCCGATGGGCATGGAGAGCCTGGAGTTCGACGACGAGGGCACCGCCACGATCCGCTTCATCGCCATCAGGCCGGGCAACTACACGCTGTCGATACCGGGCTCCAGCGGCGAGTCGCAGCGGGCCGAGTTCACCGTCAGCGGTTCGTGATGGAGGCGGCGGCAAGATCGACGGCGCCGCTGCTCGCGCTGTCGCTGTCGCTGGTGTGCGCAGCGTCGCTGGCCGCCGATCCGGTGCGGGTGGACATCGCCCGAGTGACGCGTGCCGATCAGCCGCCCGAACCGCTGTCGTTCCTGGACCTGCCGGTCGAGGATGACGGTGCCGAAGGCGCGCTGCTCGGTCTGGAGGACAACCGGACCACGGGCGGCTTTCTCGGTCACGAGTACGAGTACGAGAACCTGGCGGTGCCGGCCGGGGCCGACCTGTCGGCGGCGGTTGCGGCACTGGTCGAGCAGGGCGTGGATTTCCTGTTGCTGGACCTGGACGCTGCGGACCTGCTGGTCGCCGCCGAGGCGATGCAGGCGGCGGGGCAGGCGGCGGGCCAGGAGACGGGTGGGCCGCTCGGGTTCAACGTGCGCGACCAGTCCGATGCGCTGCGCAACGAGCGCTGCCGGGCCAACCTGCTGCACGTGGTTCCCAGCCGGGCCATGCGGGCGGATGCACTGGCCCAGTACCTGGCCTGGAAGCGCTGGGACGAGGTGGTGCTGCTGACCGGGCGGCACGCGCCCGACGCCGCGTTCGCCGCCGCGCTGGAGCGGGCGATCGAGCGGTTCGGCCTGGAGGTGGTGGCGCGTGCGGACTGGACGCGCGAGCCGGGCGCGCGGCGTACCGACTCGGGTCACCACACCGCGCAGGCCGAGATTCCGCTGTTCACGCGGTTCGAGGATCACGATGTGCTGCTGGTGGCCGACGAGCTGGACGAGTTCGGCGAGTACCTGGCCTATCGCAGCGAACGCCCACGTCCGGTGGCGGGCACGCAGGGGCTGGTGCCGACCGCCTGGGCGCGCACCCACGAGCAGTGGGGCGCCACCCAGATACAGCGGCGGTTCGAGAAGCGGGCCGGACGGGTGATGACGCCGCGCGACCAGGCCGCCTGGCTGGCGATGCGCTCGATCGGCGAGGCGGTCACCCGCACCGCCAGCGCTGCGCCCGGTCCGGCCCGAGAGTTCCTGCTGGGTCCCGACTTCACGCTGGCAGGGTTCAAGGGTGTCGCGTTGACCTATCGCGACTGGAATGGACAGCTGCGCCAGCCGATCCTGCTGAGCGCGCCGCGCATGCTGGTCAGCGTCTCGCCGCAGGACGGCTTCCTGCACCAGAGTTCCGAGCTGGACACGCTCGGCTACGATCGACCCGAATCCGCTTGCGAGGCTTTCCGATGACGGTTCTCCCCACACCGGCCCGACGCTGTCCGCCGATTTTCCGGTTCGCCGGCCTGCTGGGCGCGATCGCTCTGCTGGCCGCGAGCCAGGCGGGAGCCTACACCGTCTACGTGTCCAACGAGAAGGACAACACCATCAGCGTGATCGACGGCGACTCGCTGGAGGTGGTGCGCACGCTGGAGGTGGGCGAGCGCCCGCGCGGCATCGTGCTCAGCAACGATGCGAGCCGCCTGTACGTGTGCACCAGCGACGACGATCACGTCGAGACGCTGGAGCTGCCCGGCGGGCGGGTGCTGCACACCCTGCCATCGGGGCCGGATCCGGAACTGATGGCGCTGAGCGCCGATGGGGAACGGCTGTACATCGCCAACGAGGACGACAACATGGTCACCGTGGTCGATGTGGGCACGCGCGAGAAGGTGATCGAGATACCGGTCGGCATCGAGCCGGAGGGCATCGGACTGAGCCCGGACGGCCGGTTGCTGGTCAACACGTCCGAGACAACCAACATGGCGCACTTCATCGATACCGAGACGCTGGAGATCGTCGCCAACGTGCTGGTGGACACACGTCCGCGGGTCGCCCAGTTCACCCCCGATGGCAGCCAGGTCTGGGTGTCCAGCGAGATCGGCGGTACCGTGGCGGTCATCGATGCCGTCTCGCACGAGATCCTGCACACGATCGAATTCGAGGTGCCGGGATTGCGTCCCGAGTCGATCCAGCCGGTGGGCGTGGCGATCGCCGACGATGGCAGCGACAAGGTCTACGTGGCGCTCGGCCCGTCGGCCCGGGTCGCGGTGATCGATGCGAACAGCTACGAGGTCGAGGACTACCTGCTGGTCGGCCCGCGGGTGTGGAACCTGGCGTTCTCGCCGGATCGCAGCCGGCTGTTCACCACCAACGGGGTCAGCGGGGACGTCAGCGTCATCGATCTGGAAAGGCTGCGCGTGATCAAGTCGGTCAAGGTCGGCCGGCTGCCATGGGGCGTCGTGGTCGCGCCTTGAGCGCGAGCGCCTTGCCGCCCGGGGGCACCGGCCGTGCAGCGCCGGTGCCGGCCTTGCAGGTCGAGTCGCTGAGCTTCGCGTACGCGGGGACGCCTGCCCTGGACGCGGTCAGCCTGACGGTGCCGCGCGGGCGCTTCGCCGCGCTGGTCGGCGCCAACGGGGCGGGCAAGACGACGCTGTTCTCGATCGTGACCGGCCTGTTCTCGGCCGGTGGCGGGCGGGTCGACATCACCGGTCACGACCTGGCGCGTCGGCCGCGCGCCGCCCTGTCGGCGCTGGGCGTGGTGTTCCAGAAGCCGACGCTGGACAATGACCTGAGCGTGCGCCAGAACCTGTCCTACTTCGCCGACCTGCACGGCCTGTCGCGCACCGTGGCGCGTGAACGCATCGCCGAGGCGCTGGTGCGTCACGGCGTGGCCGACGTGCAGCGGCGCAAGGCCGGGGCGCTGTCGGGCGGTCAGCGTCGGCGGGTGGAGCTCGCCCGTGCGCTGCTGCACCGTCCGGCGCTGCTGCTGATGGACGAGCCGACGGTCGGGCTGGACATCGCCAGCCGTGCCGCCTTCGTCGATCACGTGCGTGCGCTGGCGGACGATGGCGAGGTCGGCGTGCTGTGGGCGACGCACCTGATCGACGAGATCCGGGAAACGGACCCGGTGCACATGCTGGAGCGGGGTCGTCTGCTGGCCAGCGGTCCGCTGCGCGAGCTGCTCGACGAGCACCGCGTGGGCGATGTGGCCCAGCTGGCGCGCCTGCTCGGCGCGCGGCCGCCACGCCCGGACGGCGAGCGCGCATGAGCGCCCCGCGCATCATGGGCGGCTGGCGAGCGGCGGCGCGTTGCCTGCGCGGGATCGTGCTGCGCGAGGGCTTGCGCTTCCTGCACCAGCGCGGCCGGTTCCTGTCGGCACTGGTCCGCCCGCTGGTGTGGCTGTTCATCTTCGCGGCAGGCTTCCGGTCGGTGCTGGGCGTCTCGATCATCCCGCCCTACCAGACCTACGTGCTCTACGAGGAGTACATCACGCCGGGCCTGGTCGGCATGATCCTGCTGTTCAGCGGCATGCAGGGTTCGCTGTCGATGGTCTACGATCGCGAGATGGGCAGCATGCGCGTGCTGCTGTCCAGCCCCATGCCGCGCTGGTTCCTGTTGCTGTCCAAGCTGATCGCCGGTGTCCTGGTCGCGCTGGTGCAGGTGTACGTGTTCCTGGCGATCGCCTGGTTCTGGGACGTTCGCCCGCCGCCGAGCGGCTACCTGTTCGTGGCGCCGGCGCTGGTGCTGGCCGGTTTGATGCTCGGCGCGCTCGGACTGGCCCTGTCCTCGTTCATCCGGCAGCTGGAGAACTTCGCCGGCGTGATGAACTTCGTGATCTTCCCGATGTTCTTCGCCTCCTCGGCGCTGTACCCGCTGTGGCGGCTACGCGATTCGAGCGAGCTGCTGTACCGGATCTGCCAGGGCAATCCGTTCACGCACGCGGTGGAGCTGGTCAGGCACGCCCTGTACGGCTCGTTCCACCTGCCGTCCGCGGCGATCGTCGGCGGGTTCACCGCGGTGTTCCTGACCTTGTCGATCCTCGGTTACGACCCGCTGCGCGGATCGCTGTCGCGGCGTGGCGGGCCGGCCGCCCCCGGGCCCGGCGCTCCTGCCGACGCTCTCCCTGCCCAACGAGACCGATGATGCGTATCCCTTCAGGACCTTCGTTCGCCAGCGCGGCGCTGTGCGCAAGCCTTGCCACCGGACCGGTGCTCGCCCAGCCCGCCGGCCCCGAGGATTGGCCGTGCATCCAGGTGCTGGTGCCGGACGTGGTGCCGGCGACGGTGTGGCCGCGTCCGCTGGAGCCTGAACTGGAGGCGAGCTGGAGCGACGATGCCGAGGTCCTGGCGCTGGCCGAGCGACTCGGCGCGATCGATGCGCTGGGCGACGACGAGGTCGCGGCGATCCGGGAACTGGCGGACGACACCCCGGCCGAGGCACTCGCCGGACGTCTCGATGCGCTGGTGGTGGGAACCGTGCAGAACACCAACCGGCGGCGCAGCCGCTACATCGACGGCATCCGTCGCTACACGCGACAGCAGATCGCCATCGCCGAACAGATCGAGGCCACGCTCAACGAGCTGGCCCGGCTCGGCCAGGGCAGCCAGCCGGGGCAGGTGGGCGAACGCAGCGAGGTGCAGGAGACGCTCGCCTGGCACGAGCGCCTGTACGATCAGCGCGAGCGAGCCATTCGTGCGCTCTGCGAGCAGCCGGTGGTGCTCGAGGAGAACCTGTACACGGTGATGCGCGAGCTGCAGATGCGGTTGCCCGGTTCTTGAGCGGCCGGGCCACCCTGCCTGTCGCCGGTGTGCTCGCAGCGTTGCTCGGAGCCGTGCCGGGTGTCGTTCCGGGCGATGTCCGCGCCGCCGACGGGGAGGTGCCCTCGGCCGAGCCGCTGAGCTTCGGCTTCCTGGACGAGGTTCCCGGCGAACGGGTCTCGATCGGCCGTTCCAGACTGCACCTGCACTGCCTGGGCGAGCCAGGGCAGGGCACCGTGCTGTTCGAGGCCGGCATGGGTGGCAATGCGCTGGAGTGGCAGCCGGTGCGCACGCTTCTCGTCGAGCGGCTGGGGGACAGCGTGCGGACCTGCAGCTACGATCGGGCCGGCTACGGCTGGAGCGATCCGGTCGCCGGCCCGCGCGATGCCGCTCGGCTGGCGCAGGATCTGGACACGCTGCTCGAACGCTCCGGCATCGACGGACCGCTGGTGGTGGTCGCGCATTCCTTCGGTGGGTTCGTGGCCCGGCTGCTGACCGGGTTGCGGGGCGGCAACATCGACGGACTGGTGCTGATCGACACCTCGCACGAACGCCAGTTCGAGCGGCTGGCCGCCGCCGGCTCACGGCCGATGCTGCCCGGTGGCGGACAGTTCGTGCTGTCGATGCCGGAGGTGCCGGACAACCTGCCGGACGAGGTGCGGCACAAGATCGCCGCCTTCGGACGCATGCGCAAGAGCTACGCGGCCACCCATGGCGAGATGGCGCAGTTCGCTCGCTCGGCGCTGCAGGTGCGTACCGCCCGCGAGGCGAACCTGGTCGCGTGGCGCATGCCGCTGGTGGTGGTGCGACGGGGTCGGCGCCTGTACGGGGACGATGCGGTCGGGCGTGACAAGGACGCCGGGTGGGCCGAGCTGCAGGAAGATCTGGTTCGCCTGAGCGAGCGCGGACGCGTGGTGGTCGCCCGGACCAGCGGTCACCACGTGCACGTCGATCAGCCTCGGCTGGTGGCCGACATCATCGCCGAGCTGATCGAGCGGCGCGATGCCCGGCCGTCACCGGCGCCCGCGGTCGATGGCGATGACTGATCCGGACCCGTACCGACGTCGCTGGTTGCGGCGCGGTGCCGCCGCGGGCGCGGCGGCCGGGCTGGGCTGGTCCGGCCACGCCCCGGGGGGCGAAGGGGGCGACGAGTCGGGCGGGGCGGGGCAGACACGTTCGCTGCCGGCCAGCTGGACCTTGCCGGGCGACGGGTTCAGCAACTACGGGCAGCCGCCCGACGACGGACCGATCCGCTGGATGTCGGTCGAGCCGGGCGCGCCCGGCACGGGTGTCGCCTGGACGCCGCTGCACGAGCTGGAGGGCACGCTGGTGCCGAACGGGCTGCACTTCGAACGCCACCATGCCGGTGTTCCCGCACTGGATGCCCACGAGTGGCGGCTGGTCGTCGAGGGTCTGGTCGAGCGCCCCGTGACGCTGGATCTGGCCGCATTGCGTCGCCTGCCGCGCCGCAGCCGCCAGGCCTTCATCGAGTGCGGCGGCAACAGCAACGCCCTGTGGCGCCCCGAGCCGGTACAGGCGCCGGTCGGCTGGCTGCACGGACTCGTCTCGTGCAGCGAGTGGACCGGCGTGCCGTTGCGGCACGTGCTCGAGCGGGTCGGCGTGAAGCGGCGGGCCGGCTGGCTGATCGCCGACGGGCTGGACGCCTCCGGCATGACGATCAGCCTGCCGCTGGCGACCCTGCCGCACGATGCGATGATCGCGCTGTACCAGAACGGCGAGCCGCTGCGCGCCTCGCAGGGATTTCCCGCCCGACTGGTGTTGCCGGGGATCGAGGGCGTGGCGCAGGTGAAGTGGCTCGGTCGGCTCACGCTCGGCGACCGAGCCGCCCTGTCCCGGTTCGACACGGTCGCCTATACCGACCTGCAACCGGACGGAACGTCGCGCCGCTTCAGCCGCACGATGGATGTGAAGTCGGTGATCACTCATCCGGCCGTCGGCCGGGCGGTGCCGGGCGGCTTCACCGAGGTGTCGGGTCTGGCCTGGAGCGGGGCCGGGCACATCGCGCGGGTGGAAGTCAGCACGGATGGCGGACGACGCTTCAGCGACGCACGACTGGACGGGCCGGCGCGGGACCGGGCCTTCACCCGCTTCCGCTGGCCGTGGCGGCGCCCGAACGGCTCGGGCACGGCGGTGCTGGCCAGTCGGGCCACCGACAGTGCCGGGCGGGTGCAGCCGACCCGGGCGACGCTGCTGGCCGAACAGGGGTCGCATGCCTATTACCACTATCACGCGATCACCGCCATCGCGGTGGCGCCGGACGGACACGTGACGCATGTGCATCCGGACGGTTGAGCGGCGCGTGCGCCGGATACTGTGCGTTCTGCTTTGTTATACCAGTGTGACGCCGCTCGCTTCGGACCAGCGGGTGACGGACCGGCAGAGCGTGGAGTCTCCTTTCGCCTTGCCGCCTGTGGTGTACGCCGACGGCGAGGGTCTGCCCGACGGGACGGGCGATGCCATGCGGGGCGCGCTCGTCTACGCCGAGCGCTGTGGCACCTGTCACGGCACGCGAGGGCAGGGCGGTCGTGCGCTCGAACTGGTGGGCGAGCATGAATCCCTGGACGGCGAATGGCCGGATCACGGCATCGCGGCGCGCTGGCCCTTCCTGCCCCCGCTGTTCGACTACGTGCAACGCGCCATGCCGCCGCAGGCCCCCGGTTCACTGGACGATGCCACGACCTGGGACCTGCTGGCGCACCTGCTGGTGCTGAACGGCCTGCACGAGCCGACGGTGCCGCTGGACACCCAACGGCTGCTGGCCATCCGGATGCCGAATCGAGCCGGTTTCGTCGATGCAAGGATTCGCTAGGAAACCTCTGCACCATGCGCCACCCCCTGCATCGTCCAGAGCGGTTCCGGCCCTGCGTTGGAGCGCTTGGCGGTAGAACCACCACCGCGCTTCGGGCGCCGCCTTGCCCTGCACGCCGAGCGGCTCGTGCAGGGGGTGGCGCATGGTGCAGAGGCTCCCTAGTCGAGCGACAGGCCGAACAGCAGGCCGATCAGCACCAGCACGACGGCACCGCCGCCGAACACCAGCGCGCGTGCCAGGTCCGCATCGATGATCACGCCATCGTCCGATGCCTCGTCGCCGAAGCTGCCGCGTGCGTCGGCCGACATCGAGGAGGGCGATGCGAGGTTGTCGTCCCGAGTGCCGCTCGGCGCTCGATCCGAATGCTGACCTTCGTAGCCGGCCTTGGCCAGGCGTCGGTCGAACACCGCGCGGAACACCATGTCGCCGAACACCAGCCCGATCACCGACTTGCCGACCAGCAGTTCGCGAGAACGCTTCTCGATCGCCTGCCAGACCGCTCGCGCCGCCAGCTCGGGTTGGTAGACCGGCGCCGCGGGCCTGGGCTGCCTGGCGATCTCGAAGCGTGCCCAGTCGAATTGCGGGGTATTGATCGCCGGCAACTGGACCAGTGACAGGGTGATCCCGCGATCCCCGTCCAGCCCGTCGTGGATCAGCTCCGAACGCACCGATTGGGTGAACCCGTTGATGGCGGCCTTGGAGGCGCAGTAGGCGCTCTGCAACGGGACCGAGCGGTACGACAGACCCGAGCCGACGCAGACGATCCGGCCGTGTCCGCGTCGGCGCATGCCCTCCAGCGCGATCCGCGTACCGGTGACCTGCCCCATGAACGTGGTGTCCACCACCCGACGGAAGTCATCGTCCGAGAGGTTCTCGAACGCGCCGAACACCGTGAGCATCGCGCAGTTGACCCAGATGTCCGGTTCGCCCAGCTCGCTGACGATCCGATCGGCCGCGGCCCGCACCTGCGCCTCGTCGCTGACGTCGCAGACGATGCCGAGCGCGTTCACGCCCAGGGCGCTCAGCGCCGCCTCGGCACGTTGCAGGTTGTCCGCCCCGCGGGCCAGCACCGCGATGTCGTGCCCCTTGCGGGCCAGCAGCTCGGCCGTGGCCCGACCCACACCGGCCGAACCACCGGCGATCACCGCGACCGGCCGGATGGGGGAGGAGGGCGGCGTGCCGCCGGTCGCGGTCGAAGGAGTCGGTGGCGGTGTGCTCATGCAGGCGTTCTCGGCGGAAGGGCCATCGGAGTGTCCACGTCCGATCCGCCTCGCGCTCGCCACCGCGGCCCGACTGAAAAAGAGCACACGTCTGCCCGCAGCAGCGGTCGCGACGACCCAAAGTTATACCAGTGTCGCCACTCGGCCGTGCGAGCGTGGACCCGTGCGAGGCGGCACAGGGGCGATCGATACCTCGGATATCTCTGGTTATACCAGTATGACAGCTCCGCATGCTCTATATCGCATCTATCAAGAAACAGCAGCTTCGACAACCAAGGGGGGAGGGAGGGCTAGCACGGAACGCCTGCTCGATACGGCACCTGCCGCCACCACCGTTCACCCGCCACGTCGCTTCGTATACTGCACGGCCTGGCCCGGATTCCGTTCCCCATGCACACACGCCGCATCGCATCGCTCGAGGTTTCCGCGCTCGGGCTGGGCTGCATGAACCTGTCGCACGGCTACGGATCGGCGGACAAGCGGACCTCGGCCACCGTGTTGAACCGGGCGCTCGACCTGGGTTGCACCTTCCTGGACACCGCTACCGTGTACGGCGACGGAGCCAACGAGAGCCTCATCGGTCAGCACCTGCAGAGCCGTCGCCGCTCGTTCACGCTGGCATCGAAATGCGGCCTGTCGGCGGACGGAATCGACGGTCGTCCGGAGACGCTGCTGCGCCAGATCGATGCAAGCCTGATACGCACGCGAACCGATGTGATCGATCTCTACTACCTGCACCGTGCCGACCCGAACGTGCCGATCGAGGAAAGCGTGGGCGCGATGGGTCGCATGGTGGAGGCGGGCAAGGTTCGCGAGATCGGACTGTCGGAGGTATCGACAGGGCAACTGGAACGCGCGGTGAACGAGCATCCGGTAGCGGCGGTCCAGTCCGAGTATTCGTTGTGGTCGCGAACGCCCGAGCACGGCATGCTGGACGCCTGCCGGCGCCTGGGTGTCACCTTCGTCCCGTTCTCGCCGCTCGGTCGTCAGTTCCTGACGGGCCGTGCCCGGGACGTGTCCGCCTTGCCGGACGACGACCTGCGCTGCACGATCGCGCGTCCGCGCTTCGAACCGGATGCCTTCAAGGCCAACCAGGCCTTGCTGGTGCCGTTCTCCGAGATTGCCGAACGCGAATCCTGCACGATGGCGCAGCTGGCGCTGGCCTGGCTGCTGAACGGAGCCGATCGTTCGCTGGTGCCCATCCCGGGCACCAAGCATCCGGACTGGCTGGCGGAAAATTTCGCTGCCGGTGATCGCCTGCTGTCGGGTGAAACGATGCAGGAGCTGGATCGGCTGTTCGACGAGTCACGCGTGACCGGCACCCGCTACACGCTCGACAGGATGACCGACAGCGATGCCGAACGCGATCGGCTGCCCAGCGTCGGGCAAGACGCCGGGCAGGAACCCAGGCCATAGGCGTCCCCGGTCGAGGGGACGCCAGGCCCGCTCAGCCCGCCTTCAGGGCACGGGCATGGTGCGCGATGTGCTCGCCGATGAAGCTTGCCACGAACCAGTAGCTATGGTCGTACCCGGGTTGCATCCGGTAGTCCAGTGACTGGCCCGCCGAGGCGCACGCATCGATGAAGCGTTTCGGTACCAGCTGTTCGTCGAGAAAGGGATCCGCATCGCCGGTGTCGATCAGGATGTGCGCATCGCTGGCACGCTCGGCCACCAGCCGGGTGGCATCGTGCCTGGCCCAGGCGTCGCGGTCGTTTCCCAGGTAGGCGCTGAAGGCCTTCTCGCCCCAGGGCACCTCGCTCGGCGAAGCGATCGGCGAGAATGCCGATACCGATCTGAAACGCTCCGGATGCTTCAGGTGCAGGGTCAATGCGCCGTGGCCACCCATGGAGTGGCCGAAGATGCCCTGGCGCTGCAGATCGACGGGAAACGCCTCGGCGATCAGCTCCGGAAGCTCGTCGAGCAGGTAGCGGTCCATGCGGTAGTGCTCGTTCCAGGGCGCCTGCGTCGCCGTCAGATAGAAGCCGGCCCCCTGTCCGAGATCGTAGGCCTCGTCGTCCGGCACGCGTTCGCCGCGCGGGCTGGTATCCGGCGCCACGACGACCACGCCATGCTCGGCCGCGTAGCGCTGCAGGCCGGACTTCTCCATGACGTTGGCCCAGGTGCAGGTCAACCCCGACAGGTACCACAGGACGGGGCAGGGGGCGTTCTTCGCCTGCGGAGGGGTGTAGACGGCGAAGCGCATGCCGGTACCGAGCACCTCGCTGTCGTGATCGTGCACCGACAAGGTGCCCCCGAAGCTTGCCCAGCTCGATTCGGTCTTCATGGCGACCGCCCTCAGAACTCGACGACGGAGCGGATGCTCTCGCCACCGTGCATCAGGTCGAACGCCTGGTTGATGTCCTCCAGCGGCATCTTGTGGGTGATGAGGCTGTCGATGTCGATCCGGCCCTCCATGTACATGTCGACGATGCGCGGCACGTCGGTGCGCCCGCGCGCACCACCGAACGCGGTACCGCGCCAGGAACGGCCGGTGACCAGCTGGAACGGCCGGGTCCGGATCTCCTGTCCGGCGCCGGCCACGCCGATGATGATGCTCTCGCCCCAGCCCTTGTGGCAGCACTCGAGCGCGGCGCGCATGACCTCGACGTTGCCGATGCACTCGAAGCTGTAGTCCGCACCACCGCCGGTGAGTTCGACCAGGTGCCCGACCAGGTCCTCGTGATCCTTCGGGTTGACGAAATCGGTCATGCCGAACTTGCGTCCGACCGCTTCCTTGTCGTTGTTCATGTCGACACCGACGATCTGCTTCGCACCCACCAGCCTCAGACCCTGGATGACGTTGAGGCCGATGCCGCCGAGCCCGAACACCACGGCGGTGGAGTTCGGCTCGACCTTGGCGGTGAACATGACCGCACCGATGCCGGTGGTGACCCCGCAACCGATGTAGCAGATCTTGTCGAACGGCGCATCCTTCCTGACCTTGGCCAGCGACACTTCCGGCAGCACGGTGTAGTTGGAGAAGGTCGAGCAGCCCATGTAGTGCAGGATCTCGCGCCCCTGGTAGCTGAACCGCGAACTGCCGTCCGGCATGACGCCGCGTCCCTGGGTGGCGCGCACCGCCTGGCACAGGTTGGTCTTGGGATGCAGGCAGTACTCGCACTCGCGGCATTCGGCGGTGTACAGCGGGATCACGTGATCGCCGACCTCGAGCGAGCTCACGCCGGCCCCGACCTCCACCACCACGCCCGCGCCCTCGTGACCCAGGATGGCCGGGAACGCCCCTTCGGGATCGTCCCCCGATCGGGTGAACTCGTCGGTGTGGCACACGCCGGTGGCCTTGATCTCGACCAGCACCTCGCCGGCCCGCGGCCCGGCAAGATCGACCTCGACGATCTCCAGCGGCTTTCCGGCTTCGAAAGCGACAGCGGCTCGGCTCTTCATTCAGCGGTCTCCTGTACCGGGGCGACGGATGCCGCCCGCAGGGTGCTCATGGTAGGCGATACGGCATCCCGCGACCGCCATCATGGCAGGTCGGTGGATCGAGCCTGCAGGGGCGGCCGGGTAGTGCCCCCGGTCACCGGCTCAGGGCTGGACCGGCACGCCCGTCACGACCGGCTCGAGAGGCAGCTCGTAGCGCGTCGACAGCAACGCGCGCATCGCGTTCATCGGCAGCGGAACCGCATCGCTGGCGGGTAGCGCTCCTGTCGTGAAGCTGTCGGCGGGCAAGCGTTCCAGCAGGCGCTCGTCGTCCGCGAACACGTGGATCGGCACCTGCGCGTTCTGGGCCCATCCGGCGATCACGCTGGCCGGCTGATGATCCCCCAGCACGATGATCAGGGCGTCCCGACCGTAGCGTTGCAGGTACTCGCTCACGCGCGCCAGCGTCAGCTCGACGGAACGGGCGTACGCCTCGCGTACCGGGCCCGGACTGGCCCAGTTGACCGGGCGTCCGACCCGGTGCGATCCGTCGAAGATGCTGCCGTCTCCCACCGCTTCCCAAGGCACCGGCAAGGCGAGCGGTGCCCACGGTGCGTGCGACCCCAGCAGGCCGATGGTGGCCGCCAGCGGTCCGTCGGCCGGCTCTCGCACGCGGCGCTGGAAGGCCGACAGGGTGAACTGGTCGGGCATGGTTACGTACCCGAATCCCTGCCCGCGATAGCCCAGTTCCGGCCCGTCGATGAACCGATCGACCCGATACCAGGCGCCCTCGATCCATGGCGTGGACACGACCGGCAGCACGGTCACCGATTCCCAGCCGGCGTCGCTGAACAGCGACGGCAGCGAACGGCGGTCGGAGGCCAGCAAACGGTCGAAGCGTGCCTGGTTGGTCAGCGCCAGCCCCGAGGCGAACGTCGCGTGCGAAAGCCAGCTTCGACCGCCGCGAATCGGTGCGTCCAGCCAGCCGCTGCGAACGTGCAGCCCGCCGGAGGCCGCGGTGCGTTCCAGCGCCTCGAGCGATACGCGCGCCCGGTCCGCGAACAACGGCGCGTCCGTGAAGCTGCGTCCGTACGACTCGACGAACAGCACCAGCAGATCGCGGCCATCCAGGGCGGCGAAGCGTGGCGGCACGATGACCGGATCGACCGCCAGCTCCGCTGCGAAGGCGCGCTGATCGCGAACGGCGCGCGCCGCCTTGTCCAGCCGCTCCGCCAGCTCGAGGCTGATGTCGGCACGCACCCTGAAGTCCTGCCCGCCAGCATGCTGTATCGCCCCGAGGGCCAGGCCTGCGATCAGCGTCGACGCTGACACGGCGCCGACCCGCCGCCGGGCATCCGGACCCAGATGACGTGCCCGGTTCAGCCCGAGGCACAACAGGACGTACACGGCGAGCAGAAGCGACAGCGCGACGATCGTGATACCGAAGGCCTGGGTGCGACCGATGCTCTGCGAGGCCAGTGTCCAGCCCTGAGAGAAGAGGTGCAGGTCCGCCAGCGGACTGAAGGCACGTCCGAAGGCGAACCGCGCGCCCAGATCGCCCAGCCTGAGCAACGACAGGATCAGCACCACGCTTGCGATCCCGATGCATGTCAGCCGCACCAGCCGGCGCGGCGCGATCATCAGCAGCAGGACCGCGGCCGGTAGCTCGATCGGCCAGCGCAGCCAGTGCTCGCTGGTGAACCGTTCCACGTTTCCGGGCAGCCGAAGCAGCAGGAACGTGACGATGACGGTGAACAGGAAGACGGGCAGGGCATGCCTTCCGGGCGACCGGGGTTGCGACATCGAGGCGAAGGGCCGTTGCGAACGTGGCGCATCGGACTGCAGGCATGTCGCCGAGTTCCCCCGGCGATGCCGGGCCGGAGCCGATCGGCGCTCCGAACGGGCAGCGCGGTCCCGTCAGGGCATCAGGATGCCGGCTCGTCCGTGTCGATCCAGCCGACGAGTCCGTCGGCGGTGCGAACCCGCAGGACCGAGCCGTACCGTCCCAGCGGGAAGACCTGCGTGGCCGGGTCCAGTCGGGCCGATGTGGGTGAATCGGCTCGCGGGCCGGCGCGCAGCGTTCCCTGCACGCTGACCGGTTCGCCGGCCCGGGGTGGCCCGAGCAGGGAACGGGCGATCCAGCCCACCGTCGCTTGCCCGTCCGGCCCATCCGGCCCGGTCGCTTCGTCCGACCCGTCCGGTCCTTGCGCCCGGACGCGCACCCATCGGCCGCCCGGCAGGATGCCGTCGACCCGTACCAGCTGTCCGGCCACCAGCGTGGTGATCGGTGATCGCGAGGTGTCGGCCGAGACGCGCAGGTTGGCCCGGCGCGGCACGACCTGGAGCCAGCGCGGCAGCGCCGCCGCGATCCGCACGTCGGGCACGGCCCGCCGGGCCTCCCCGGTCAGGGGCAGCGGATCGATCGGACCCTCGAACCGGTGGTAAAGACCGAAGTGCAGGTGGGGCGGCGTCGTGCGCGCGTTGCCGGTGTTGCCTACGGTGCCCAGTTGCTCGCCACGCCTCACCCGGCTGCCGGGGTCGACATCGATGCGATCCAGGTGCGCGTAGTAGAGCGAGCCGATTCGCTGGCCCGCCTCATCGACGGCACGTTGCCACAGGTGCAGGCCGCCACGGGTCGAGTCGCCGGTGCGCACCACCACACCGTCGGCGGCGGCCAGCACCGCCGTTCCGCGCTCGGCGAAGATGTCGATGCCGTGATGCTGGCGACGTCCGCCATCGCGTGCCACCCCGAATCGGCTCTTCACCGGAGAGCGCGCATCGGTATCGACGGGAAAGTGGAACAGCGGCTGCGTGTCGAGCAGGATCGCGAAGCGCCCGCGCGCCGCCGGTGTCGCCTGCACGCGCACGTGCAGCACGCCCGGCCGCGCGAACTCCGAGCCCGCCTCCCCTCGCGATGGCGCGGCGATGCGCCGTTCCAGCGGATCCGGACCGTAGGAGGCGAGCATCGATGGACGCCCCACCCGTGTCAGCTCCGGGTCCAGCACATCGATGATCAGGCCGCCCGTCGCCCCGGGTGCGCCGCGCGTCACGATGCGCAACCGCTCGCCGGGCGGAACGGTGACGGTGTAGGTCTGCACCGAGGCATCCGCACCGCGCGAGCGGTCATCGTCGGGCATCAGCGTCTCGGTGTACGGCAACGCGATCGTCACGGGTGTCAGCAGCGAGACCTCGGCGGACGTCTGCCAGTCGTCCAGCACCCGCTGCAGCAGCCATCCCGCCGATGCGGTCTCGTCCACCAGATCGGCGCGCGCGGCAGGCGAGGGCAACGCCGCACGCTCCACCCGCGTCGCATCGATCCACAGCGCGACCCGCCAGGCCACATCCTGCACGAGAGGCCAGGGGTTCAACGCGGCATGGGACCCTGCATCCGGCCAGGAAGCGGGCATCGGGCCCCTCGGCAGCGCCAGCAGGCACATGCCGACCAGCACGAGCGACGCACGTGTGGACCGGCGCATCGCTCAGCCCCCCGTGGCCGTGCGCCGCCAGGCCGACGGGGACTGGCCGCTCAACGTGCGAAAGCGTCGCGAAAAGTGCGGCGGATCATCGAACCCGAGCGAGAACGCGATCTGCGCGACGCTGCCGTCGGTGTGCAGCAGGAGCGTCTGGGCACGGCGCAGCGTGGCGCGCGCGATCAGCGCGGAGGCGGTGGTGCCGAACGAGGCGCGCACGCTGCGGTTCAGGTGCCCGGTGCTGACCGCCAGCGCTCGGGCATGGGCGGCCACCGTCCAGCGTTCGGCCAGCCGCTGCTCGATCTGTGATTCGAATCGACGTGACAGGCGGTGGCCGGGTCGGTGTTCACCGGGCACGCCGGACGCCTCGAGCAGCAATTGCGCATGGGCGGCCAGTTCCGCCAGCAACGCGTGTCGCATGGCGCGCGCACCGCCGCCCGAGTGTCCGCGCAGCGCGTGCAGCCTGGCCGCCGCCCGCACCGCATCGGGATCACAGGGGGCCGCCACCGGTCGAGCAGGGATGTCGATGGCCAGTGCCCGGCCCGACAGGCCGGTCGCCACGGGATGGTCGCGCACGCTCAGCACGTAACCCTCGGTGGCCGGTCGGAACGCGAAGCCGTGGGTGCGATCCGCCGGAATCGAGACCAGCGCGGGGGCCGCCAGTCGTCGGGTGCTCCCGTCCAGGTACACCTCGAGCGCGCCGCTGGAGATCAACACGAACTGCATCAGGGTCGGATGACGGTGCATCGGGATGTGCCAGCCGTTGGACGGCGCACGTACGCACAAGGCCTCGATGTGAATGGATGTCTCGGGCGCAACGCTTTCGCCGAACAGCCCGTAGGCCGGTACGGCAGGCAGCACGGCGACGGCGGGAACGAACGGCGTTTCGGGTGAAAGCATGTCACAGATGTACCCGAATGCGTCGCGGATCGCCATTCTTGCCGTCGCCCCTCGGCGCGAACCTTGTCACTCGCTTCTTGCCGGGTGAAGACATGCGCACGCAGGTGGCCATCGTGGGTGGCGGTCCGTCGGGGCTGCTGTTGTCGCTGCTGCTGCACCGGGACGGTATCGACAACATCGTGCTGGAGCGCCACACCCGCGAGCATGTGCTCGGCAGGATACGGGCCGGTGTGCTGGAGCCCGGCACGGTGGACCTGCTTCGAAGGGCCGGGGCGGCCGATCGTCTCGAGCGTGATTGCCTGCACCACCGCGGAGCCCTGATCGCGTTCGATCAGGAGCACGTGCGCATCGATCTGGTCGATCGGACCGGCCAGGGCGTGGTGGTCTACGGTCAGACCGAGGTGACCCGCGACCTGTACGAGGCGCGCGACGCCCAGGGGGCGGTCACGATCTTCGAGGCCTGCGACCTGAGTCTGCACGCGCTGGACGGGAGCCGTCCCCGGCTGGCCTGGACCGGTCCGGACGGGGCACGCGAACTGTCCTGCGACTACGTGGTCGGCTGCGACGGCTTTCACGGCGTCTCGCGACGATCGATCCCTGCCGCCCGGCGGCGCGAACACGAGAGGGCGTATCCGTTCGCCTGGCTGGGCGTGCTGTCGCGTACCCCCCCGGTTCACGACGAGCTGGTCTACGCCGCCTCCGCGCAAGGGTTCGCCCTGTGCTCGATGCGCCATGCGAACCTGTCGCGCTACTACGTGCAATGTCCGGTGGACGATCGGCTGGAGGATTGGTCGGACGAACGCTTCTGGAGCGTGCTGAAGTCACGCATGCCGAGCGAGTTCTCGGACACCCTGATCACCGGCGAATCGATCGAGAAATCAATCTCGCCGCTCCGCTCGTTCGTCAGCGAACCGATGCGCTGGGGGCGGCTGTTCCTGTGCGGCGATGCCGCTCACATCGTGCCGCCCACCGGTGCGAAGGGGCTGAACCTGGCCTGCGGCGACGTGCACTACCTGTCGCGCGCGTTCGAGCGGTCCTACCGCCACGCCGACGACACCGGCCTTGACACCTACTCGGCGAACGCGCTCGATCGGGTGTGGAAATGTCAGCGCTTCGCCGTGTGGATGACGTCGCTGCTGCACCGCTTTCCGGGACAGTCGGGATTCGAGCGGCGCCTGCAGGCGGCCGAGTTCGCCCATCTGCGCGAGCAGGGTGCGGCACAGGACGTGTTCGCGCGCAACTACGTGGGCCTGCCGCTCTGAGCAGTCTTTCGGTAGCGTTCAGCCGACATCTCGACGGTGAGATCTCGACCATGGGGGAATTCGCGTGAACGAACGGTACGAACGGGGAGAACGCGTGCGTCGCGAGGTGCTGGGCGATCGGCACGTGGACCGTGGCGACGCGAGGGCGACGGCCCTGGAGGCGCCGTTTCGGCAGCTGATCACCGAAGCGGCGTGGGGCACGGTCTGGGAATCGGACGCGCTGCCCCGGCGTGAACGCTCGCTGGTGACGCTGGCCTTGCTGGCGGGGCTGGGCAACGAGACGGAGTTCGAGTTGCACGTGCGCGCCACGGTGCGCACCGGCGCAAGCGTGCAGGACATCGCCGAGGTGCTGCAGCACGTGGCGATCTACGCCGGTGTCCCGCGTGCGAACACCGCGCACCGGATCGTGCGCCGTGTGCTCGATGAAGGGCCGGGGGCGTTCGCGGACGCCGGCGGCGAGACGTCGGCATGAACATCGACGCGAATGCCGACACGAACGCGGACGGGCATCGCTACCGCTCGGCGATCCACCGCTCTCCCCGGCAGCCCTTGCTCGCGATCCGCTCGTCGCTGACCGAGTCGAGCGGACCGCTGTTCGGTCATGCTCACGTGCAGCCCGGCGATGCCGATCTGCTGTTGAATCATGCCGCCGTCGGCCGGACGGCGATCGGGGAGCGGATGATCATCGGCGGGCGCGTGCTGGAGCAGGACGGGCGGGCGCTGGATGGCGTGCTGATCGAGCTGTGGCAGGCCAATGCCGGTGGTCGGTATCGCCATCGCAGCGACGACTACCTGGCCGAGCTGGACCCGAACTTCGGCGGTTGCGGACGCTGCATCACGGATGCGCACGGCAACTATGCCTTCCGAACGGTGCGACCCGGTCCGTATCCCTGGCCGAACGGGCCGAACGCCTGGCGCCCCTCGCACCTGCATTTCTCGGTGTTCGGGCGCGGCTTCGCCCAGCGACTGGTCACGCAGGCCTACTTCGAGGGGGACCCGCTGATCCGGCAGTGCGCGATCGTCGGCACGCTGGGCCACGAGGCGGCCGTCAAGCGGTTGACCGCCCGCCTGGACCTGCCCGGCTCGCAGCCGTTCGACCTGTTGCGCTATCGGTTCGACATCGTGCTGCGCGGTCGCGATGCCACGCCTTTGCTACCCTGAAGCGAACCGCCCCGGTGACGGCACCGGGCCCCGGGAAACGGCAACGGACCACAGCATGGACGACAGCGACGCCAAGGCGCACCGGTTGCCACCGACCCCGAGCCAGACGGCAGGGCCATACCTGCATATCGGCTGCCTGCCCTCGCACGCATCCACGGAACCCGTGACCCGTGCCGATCCGGGTGCCACGATGATCGACGACACCACCCCGGGCGAGCGGCTCACGCTGACGGGCCGGGTGTTCGACGGGCGGGGCGATGCGCTGGAAGACGCCATGATCGAATTCTGGCAGGCCGACTCCCGCGGACGCTATCGCTCAGCCTGCGTGTCGGCCGTACGGCCGGTGGACGGCTTTCGCGGCTGGGCTCGACGCGGTTGCCGGGCCGGCGACGGCGACTGGCAACTGGACACGGTTCGCCCCGGCCGCGTCGCGTCTCCGGCGGGCGGCTGGCAGGCACCGCATGTGGCGCTGTGGATCGTGGCGCGCGGCATCAATGCCGGACTGTTCACCCGGTTGTATTTCGAGGACGACCCGGCCAATGGCGACGATCCGGTGCTGGCGAACGTCGTGCCGCCGTCGCGGCGCGACACCCTGCTGGCGCGCCGCGAATCGCCCACCCGTACGACGTGGCGCTTCGATATCCACCTGCAGGGCGATCGCGAGACGGTCTTCCTCGATGTCTGATCGGTGCGCGGCGCCGATCGCGCTGGCGATCGGCCAGCCCTGGCAGCATGGGTTGCTGGGCGACGATGACATGGCGGCGCTGTTCGGCGAACGAGCGCAGTGCCAGCACCTGCGCAACGTCCAGATCGCATGGCTCCAGGTGCGTGCGGACGCGGCGCTGATCGATCCGGCCACGGCCCGTCGCGCGATCGAGCGCGTGCGAAGCGCAGCGCTCGATGTCGATGCGCTGGCCGCCGGCGGCGAACGTGACGGTGTGGTGGTTCCCGCGCTAGTGGCGATGCTGCGTCGGGATCAGCCCGACCCCGTGGCGCTCGCCATTCACGCCGGCCTGACTTCCCAGGACGTGGTGGATGCGGCGGCGCTGCTCACCGCGCGACAGGTGAACGCGCTGCTGGAGACCCGACTGCTCGGTGTGCTGAGACATATCGACGAAGCCGTGGGCGCTCACGGCGAGCGCAGGATCACCGGACGCACGCGCATGCAGGCAGCGGGTTCCCTGCGAGTCGGCGAGCGGCTTCTCGCCTGGCGCGGACCGGTCGCGCGTGCCGTGGAACGCTTGAGCGAGGTGTCCGGCCGACTGCTGGCCTACGCACCGGGCGGGGCGCTCGGCATCGGTATCGACCTGCCGGACGGGGTACGGCTGGGGGCCGAGCTGGCCACTCGGCTGCGGCTGTTTCCGGGCAAGCCGCGCCACTCCCAGCGCGATACCTGGGTGGAATACGGACAGTGCCTGGGCAACCTGTCGGGCGCGCTTGGCCGGATCGGCATGGACAGTTGCCTGATGGCGCAGCAGGGTATCGATGAACTGGCGCTGGCGAACGGCGGCACCTCCTCGGCCATGCCGCACAAGCGCAATCCGGTCGCAGCCGAAACGCTGGTGTCGCTGTCCCGGTTCGGCGCGGCATTGGGCTGCGCGCTGGGCGGTGCGATGGTGCACGAGCTGGAACGCTCCGGATCGGCCTGGACACTGGAATGGATGGCCTTGTCGCAACTGCAGCTGGTCGCCGCGGCATCGCTGCGCCACGCCGACCGGTTGCTGGGCGACATCGAGCGCATCGGTCACGATCCGTGAACCGGTTTCGCGCACGCACCCCGTGTGAACTGGCCCCCGAGGGTGCGGATGAGCGGCCGGACCGTCATCGGCCGAGGGGCCCGAGTCAGACCTCGCCCGTCGTCACCTTTTCCTCGAACGCCCGGTCGATCGGCTTGATCAGCAGCCGGTTGTGATAGTCCGCGTAGATCGTCAGGTGGTCCACCAGCCGATCGATGCGCTTGGTGGTGCACCAGGTGCGCCGGATCAGCCGGTTCACGTTCGCGCGCAGCATCGCCAGCGTGTGGTTGATCGCGAACAGCGGATCGTGCCCGGCGCGCTTGAGCTCGCCCTGAGCGCCCGA
>ENA-ORXU01000835-ORXU01000835.1-marine-metagenome-genome-assembly--contig:-NODE-835-length-30961-cov-5.226752_pt1 | contig 30961 bp, 29 predicted proteins | sample MGYA00237869_ERZ511484 | MGnify/ENA metagenome assembly ERZ511484 | reverse complement strand
GTGATACCCAAGTCAATGCCTGTTTGCCCTTTAGTAATAGGCAGTGGCGTAATGGTGGGGTCATCCACCAACAAAGACACGAACCACCGACCTGCTGCATCCAATCGGACGGTAACGGTCGAAGGTTCACAGTCTTTAGGAATCTGCCGACTCCAGCGGATGGGCAAGGCTTCAGTGCATTTTGCCAGGGTCAAGTTTGCTCCATCCCAATTAAAGGAAGACCGGGTAAATTCAGCGCTGCCCCCATGCCGCTTTTTCTTAAAGGTGGGATATTTTGTCCCACCTGTCCAAAAGGTCTTATAGGCTGTCTGCAAATGTCTCAAGCACTGCTGCAAAGGGACAGAGCTAACTTCATTTAGAAAGGAGAGTTCATCCTGTTTTTTCCACCCCGTCAACAGCCTAGAGGATTGTTTGTAGTCGATCTTCTCTTGTCGCTCATAGAACGCTGTCGTTCGGGCATGCAACATCTTGTTGTATATCAAACGCACACAACCTAATGTCCGACGCAAGAGGTTTGCTTGGGCAGGCGTTGGGTAGAAACGATAGCGGAATGCTTTCTGCATCTTACAACTCTATCAATAAAATGTAAGACTGTGCTTAAAGCAGACTTTCTCTTTCCCCTATTGACTCTGGTGACTGACAACACCGCGAGAGGGTAGGGTGCATCCAACGGTTAAAACTCGCTGGTTTTGCTCACCTTCTCCAGATCTCCTGTTTCTATAAAGTAGAAGGAAAATTTCCTCCTAACACGAAATAGACTGATAGCGCATCTACCTCTTAAAGCCAATTTGTTTCTACATTAGCACCTCTGGCTAAAGACCAACTTTATTAACACCTCTCGCTAAAAACCAACTTTGTGGAAATTTGCCGATATCGCAAACTTGCAGTTGATTGCTCGCAAATAAGACTGGAAAAGTATTTCCGGCAAATTTTTCTTGTATTTTCGAAGGATATTACTGGGCAAACTAACCGTGTATGTCCCCACATCTATTGTTGTAGGCACTCGATGCCACCTACCAAGCCCCGCAAATTCTTAGATGGAAATGGTTCTAGTCGCTTTGAGGCAAGCCGATATAACCCTCATTCATTCATTTCACTCTAGATCTGCATCCAAGGGGAATAGCTGCGATAATGGGTGAGTTTGCACAAGTGCAATGATAAGGTTCCCCTAGGCTAGGGGAATTTTGATGTTTTATGAGGGAGCTGGATCAATCAGGTATGCGAACCCACTACTGTAGTGAATTGCGAAATGATCATGTGGGTGAACGGGTTACCCTCTGCGGCTGGGTAGACCGCCGTCGCGATCATGGAGGTGTGATTTTTTTGGACGTGCGCGATCGCAGCGGCGTTATCCAAATTGTCAGCGATCCGGAACGGACCCCCGCAGCCTATGCCCAAGCTGATGCTCTCCGTAACGAGTATGTGGTGCGTATTCAGGGAGAAATTAGTCGGCGTCCAGATGATTCTTTGAACCCCCGCCTACCCACCGGGGAAGTAGAAATTTATGCTGATCAAATTGAGCTACTGAATGCGGTTCACCAGCAGTTGCCCTTTCAGGTGTCTACCTCCGACGTGGAGTCGGTCAAAGAAGAGCTGCGGTTGAAGTATCGCTACTTGGATTTGAGACGCGATCGCATGCATCAAAACATCATGATGCGTCATCGACTCGTGCAAGCCATCCGCCGCTATCTCGAAGATCAACAAGGCTTTGTTGATATTGAAACCCCCATCCTGACTCGCTCCACCCCAGAAGGGGCTCGGGATTACCTGGTGCCTAGTCGCGCCAATCCAGGCGAGTGGTTTGCCCTCCCCCAATCTCCGCAGCTGTTTAAGCAGTTGCTGATGGTATCGGGGTTCGATCGCTACTATCAAATTGCCCGCTGTTTTCGAGATGAGGATTTGCGCGCTGATCGCCAGCCCGAATTTACCCAGTTGGATATGGAAATGAGTTTCATGTCCGAAGCTGAGATCATCAAGCTCAACGAAGATCTGATGCGGCATGTTTTCAAAACTCTCAAAGATGTTGATCTGCCAGAGTCGTTCCCGCAAATGACCTATGCCGAATCCATGAACCGCTATGGCACGGATCGGCCCGATACCCGGTTCGGCCTCGAACTAGTGGATGTGTCTGATTTGCTCAAGGATTCGGGGTTTAAGGTATTTTCGGGTGCGATCAAAAACGGCGGACAAGTGAAAGTCCTACCCATTCCCGCAGGCAATGCCAAAATTTCCAATGTTCGTATCAAGCCCGGTGGCGATTTATTCTCCGAAGCTAGCGCCGGTGGAGCTAAAGGATTAGCCTACATTCGGGTCAAAGACGACGGAGCCATTGACACCATTGGCGCGATCAAAGATAATCTCTCCCGAGAACAGACGACGGAGCTATTGCAACGCACGGGTGCTCAGCCCGGACATCTCCTATTATTTGGTGCTGGCCCCACTGACATTGTCAACGCCTCTCTGTCGCGGGTACGCTTGGCCTTGGGAGCAGAAATGAATCTCATCGATCCAGATCAAATCGATTTGCTTTGGATTACAGAATTTCCTCTATTTGAATGGAACGCAGACGAAAAGCGGCTAGAAGCGCTCCACCATCCTTTTACTGCTCCGTACCCAGAAGATGAAAGCGATCTAAAAACAGCCCGTGCCCAAGCTTACGATTTGGTTTACAACGGCCTAGAGATCGGCGGCGGCAGCCTTAGGATTTATCAATCTGAACTCCAGCAGCGGGTGTTTGAGGCTATCGGCCTATCAGAAACTGAAGCTGAAGACAAATTTGGCTTCTTGCTCCATGCCTTTGACTTTGGGGCTCCGCCCCACGGTGGCATTGCTTACGGTATTGATCGGCTAGCGATGCTCCTCAGCGGCGAAGAGTCCATTCGAGATACGATTGCTTTTCCTAAAACGCAGCAAGCTCGTTGTTTACTAACTCAAGCCCCCTCCGAGGTGGATCAAAAGCAGCTTCAGGAATTGCACATCAAGTCTACGGCTGACCCTAAAAAGTAGCTGCATTGGATAAGCGGGTGGGGGGAATCGAACCCCCATCATTAGCTTGGAAGGCTAAGGTTTTACCACTAAACTACACCCGCGCTAGGCTGAGTCTTCAGCACAATTCAGGCTAACACAAATTGATGAATTTTCTCCAACCCAATTCCTCCTTCTCACCTAATCCTACTTTCTTGTTTCAGAGCCGACAGCAATAGCCACTCAGGCGTGTTGATAGAAGCCTGAACCCGCTCGATGGCTTACTAGGTATACAAAGTAGGCTACGATGGTGCTAATTCTTGATTGGCCATGCTGATTTACTACGTCCTAGCACTTCTATCTGCGATCGCAGTATTTACTACAGGCAGTATTGCTGTATACGTATGGCAACAGCGGTCCGTTACAGGCGCAAGAGCCTTTTTCGGATGTATTCTCAGTATCTTTATCTGGTGTTTTTTTGCTGTTCTAGAGTATCTCAGTCATGACGAAACAACCCGGATTGTGTTCGGCAAACTTCAATACTTAGGCATTCCTTTTTTTGCCGTCTTTTGGCTGGTTTTCGCACTGCAATATACCCACAACGATTCACATCTCAATCCTCAAAGGGTTGGGCTGCTCACTGTTATTCCCTTGCTCAGTATGGCCTTTGCCTTCACTGATCCGTGGCACGGCCTGATCTGGGCATCTGTTGACTTTAGCCGAACGCCAGCGCCACAGTTAATCATCAAACATGGCTGGTGGTTTAGTTATGTGATGATGCCTTATATCTATCTGTTGCTGCTGGGGGGCGTTGTAGTACTCCTCTACACCTATTTCGCCAGTTCTCAGATCTATCGCCAACAGATCCTGATTCTGCTGATAGCCACCCTTGTTCCCTTTTTCTTCAGTATTCTCTATCTGTTGGCGGGAGTACATCTCTATGGTCTAGATTTGACCCCTATTAGTTTTGCTCTGAGTAGTTTAATCGTGATGGTCGGTTTGTTCCGTGGCAAACTCTTTAAAGTCTCTCCCATTTCCTACCGTACAGTTTTCGTAAACACCACTGAAGCGGTCATCTTCTTGGATACAAAAAATCATATTGTTGATTTGAATCCTAGTGCTATTCAAGAAAGTATCTATCCCCAGGTTTTAGGTCAACCTTTTCACGTTGGTTTCCCCGCCTACCAACACTTGCTGTCCGCCCCTCTGGCCAATGAAGTGACAGAAACCATCAAGCTTTTTCATCATCGACAGGCCATCTTAAAAGAAATTAAAATTCGCCCTTTGCAAAGTCCGGGAAATCGCCCCGTCGGTTCAGTGGTCATTATTCGAGACGTGACCGTTGAGCGCCGTCAACAAGCAAGACTACAACATTTTGCTTATATCGATAGCCTGACTGGATTATGCAATCGTCGCCAGCTAGAAATTACCGGAGCATTGGCATTGAATTCGACAGGGCAAGAGTCCTGGCCCATTGCCTTGTTATACGTGGACTTGAATGACTTTAAGCTCATTAACGATACCTATGGCCATCACATTGGCGATGCTGTCCTCATTCATGTGGCCAAATGCTTCAAATCTTGTGTACGCCGGGGAGATATCGTTGCTCGTATAGGTGGAGATGAATTTGTGGCGTTGCTCTTTAGAGCCGATCAGGATGCCGCTTATAATACACGTGAGCGACTCACCCTTCGACTTCGGCAAACGCTAGAAGTTGAGACCCATACGCTCCAAATTACGGCTAGCATTGGCGTCGCCTGTCATCCTCAAGATGGCGATAATTTGCAAGAACTCTTGCACTGTGCGGATAAAGCTATGTATCAAGCTAAACAAACCCATCGCGCGCAAAGATCGGTTAGCCCCTCACTTTTAGATCAATCACGAACCAATGCAGGAAGCTGAAAGGATTAATGCCTTGCAAGCACAACCAGGTTTCTTACTTTGCCTATGGGTCTAATTTGTGTCGTACTCGCTTACAGCAGCGAGTGCCCTCCGCCACCTTCATCAGCCCCGGCAAACTTGTAGGGTATAGACTGCGATTCAACAAGATTGGTTTAGATGGATCTGGGAAAGGGAATATACAACAGACTGGATGTGTTGAAGATGCTGTCTGGGGTGGTGTATTTCAGCTTGATTCATCCGAGATGGCCCCCTTGGACAGTGCAGAAAGCCTAGGCGTGGGCTACGAACATCAACATGTAAGTGTCCTCACACCTCAAGGCTATATCACTGTCTTGACCTACATAGCCATGCTCACAGACGATCATTTAAGACCCTTCCATTGGTATAAGGCTTATATTGTGCAAGGAGCCCTGGAATGCGGTTTGCCAGAAGTTTATATCCAGCAACTCCAAAGGGTGGTGTCTATTGCTGATCTGGATGTCCAACGCTGCCAACAACATACATTGCTATGCGGAAGGGCTCAAGTGTAGGGAGAATCTAGAGTGGGCGATGTTCACAAAATCATTGTTTCAGACCCCTCGATCTGAAAACGTGATGTTTTGTTGGCGATAGTCAGACAATCGTTTATAACGATATATCGCGAAAACGTCGAAAAGAGGCCAAGTCTTGGCATGCTGATGCTATATCTCTGCATCATCACTCCTTGGTATGCTCACTCGAAATATGAATTCTCTTACATCCCGAATCTGTTCCAAAACAAGTTTGGCAGTTGGTCTATACCTAAGCGCTATGGTCAGCTTAGGTTTTTTGGCCCATGCTCAGCTGAATGCCATGCAGTTAATGCAAACCGGTAGACCCGTGACGGCTTCTCCTTAACAAATTGCCTCAATGGGCAACGGCGGCTGAGACTGTTGTTGTTGGGTGTAGTCGATCTAAGAGTTGGACCAGGACGGTAGTGGCCCAATCGATGTCGGCTGGCATAGTGTGTTTTCCCAGGGTCAAACGAATACCTGTTAGAGCTTGCTGGTCGGAATATCCCATCGCCTTTAAGATGCGACTAGGTTCCAGTGTACCGCTGTGGCAAGCAGAACCAGCGCTGATGCCAATTCCTGACAAATTCATTTGTCGTACTAAGGCTTTGCCCGTGACGGATACTGGCGTATCAGGGTGCAAACAAAAGCTCAGGTGATGGGGTAAGCGATGGTCGAGATCTCCCGTCGGTGTGAGATAGGGGGAGGTGGTCAATTGGGAGAACATGCGATCGCGCAGCCCCAACAATCGCTGTTGTTCAGACTCTATGGCCTCAACGGCCAATTCAGCGGCTAGACCAAACCCGGCGATAGTCGGTACAGCCGGTGTTCCAGAACGCCAACCGTGTTCTTGTCCTCCCCCAGCTAAGAGCGGCACCAGTTGAGTCCCTGGGCGAACGTATAGGGCTCCTGCCCCTTGAGGGCCATAGAGTTTATGGCTAGAAAGAGAGAGCAAATCTACAGGCAAGGTCCGCACGTCGATGGGGAGTCGGCCCGCAACTTGCACGGCATCAGTATGAAACAACACCCCTTGATCCTGCGCAATTTGGCCCAAGGCTTGAATGGGCTGTAGGGTGCCAACTTCACTCTGACCGTAAATCACTGACACTAAAACTGTGTTCTTTTGCAATGAGTTTAGTAACGCTGCTGGAGATACACGACCTTGAGGATCTACGGGCAAACGAGTGACTTGCCAGCCTTGTTGTTCAAGGATTCGAGCAGGTTCAGAAATCGCAGAATGTTCAACACTAGAAATAATCAAATGTTGCGGTTGGGGGAAGGTTCTAGCGATTCCCATTAAGGCTAAATTATTGGCTTCTGTCCCCCCAGAGGTAAACACAATTGATTCAGCCGGAGCTTGAATTAGATCAGCCACTTGCATCCGAGCTTGTTCTAGAACCGTTGCTGCGCGTTGACCCCACTCATGCAAGCTAGAAGGATTTCCCCACTGTTCATGCCAAATGCTGGTCATGGCGGTGATCACCTCTGGGTGACAGGGAGTTGTTGCACTGTAGTCCAAGTAGATTTGCATATATGAATGGTGCCGACAGGCAATGACTCAGCTCAACATGAAACGTGGAAAAGGTTCATTTCTCTCAGTTTAGCTGGATTCCGTACGTGAAGGATATCTCGGTTCATCGATATACTGAGCGCATAGAACAAGCGGGTTCATTCTGATCGTTGGCTGAAAAATGGATGACTTTCGTTTACGTCTGGTCTGATGGTGGCATGGGTGTAATGACTGTCAGTCCTGCCACTCTGGAAAATTCCCGCTCATTTCCAGTCAAAACCGGAGATTCATATTGAAGAGCAGTAGCTGCGACTAGCAGATTATGGGCTCTGATACTAGAGCCTGATGCCTCCTAATCAGCGTTAACCTAATTCTCCTAGGGTGGCAGAAGAGGGATAGACACGACGATGAAGAATTTCATTGAAGTCATCCCATTGCTGTTGTGTCCATTGACTGCTTGTCATCGTTGCTGCTTGCACTTGGTCAACAAAAGACCGACGAATTTGCTCGTATTGTTCAAATATGTTGGCGATGGTCTCCGACCGGCCTTCGGCCATCGCATTTTCCTGATTCAAGCCATTATCTTGAATCAGCCTTGCTATAAATGTAGCGATCACAGCCGCATCCTCAAATCCTTTGAGCGAATGAATTCGTTGAGATGGCTGCATCCGAGAGCGAATCGATTCGCACCCATTCAGCTTCTTCCTCAACATGAACACAGCGATGATTCGCTTGCACTATTTCTGGGGGGAGTAAACTTCTTAAGGTTGTTTGCAAGGCGAACCAAGATATAGAGACCCGTCCTTCACCATAGCGATCCAACCAGCTTTGAAAATCCGTAGGGAACGAGCGCGTAGTTTTGCCATGTAAGTTTTTTTGACGCCATCGTTTTTGAGAGGGAGGTGCTGGCTTCTCTTTAATCTCACCTGAACTGCTTGCAGGATTCTTGTTGCCTGGAGCCTGAACTGTGTTCAATGCAGTTTCCTTAATTTTCTCGTAAGCCTCCGAATCAATATATTTAAGTGCCCTTAATCCATTGGGTAGCAGATCAACACCTTGTCCAACTCTGCGAAATTCTCGCGTTTGATCAATGACGAGGATATTGGTGATTCCTCTCTTGCGTAGACCAACTGCTGTTGCCAAGCCCACAGGACCTGCGCCGACAATCAAAACATCATAGATATGCCGTGGAGAAACGGAATCATTGTCATTTCTCATAGCTGTATGTCATGAATTTTTGGGTGAATTACGGATTTCGTTGTCTTCAGCATAGGGGGACCTGTTGCAGCCAGCAATGAGCCGCATCGCCATGAGCTGAAAACGGAGCTGTTTTAAGTTCCTGCAAGAAAATATAAAACTAGAAATATGTTAAAGAAGCATAAAGATTATCTCCCCTACAGGTACTAATCTAGAGTCTATGGTTGGATAAATTGTTACCTTGCTTTGTTGTTCAACTGCAGACCCTGCCACTGTTTATTGGTAGGAAAGTGTTCAAAAATTCTTGAGCACCGATTCGTTTCAACTGTCCTAGAAAAGGGGGAATCCCATAAACTCGTTGGGTCATTACGGTTTCTGATTGAGACATGACGGGACTTTCAGTCAATATTCAGTCAATATAATGACTACTCTTGACCATGGGCGAACTGTGAGTGATTAGGGAGAGCTAGAAAGATAGGTATGAGTTTCACAACGTTTGGACTTAGTCTCAGCCTGATGTCAGGGCTAATCTGGGTGGGGTTGTTACTGTTTCGCGGCCAGTTTTGGCGAGCCAATCAAAGACTAGATCCCGATCTCCGTCTGCCTGATAGCTATCCTTGGCCTGCTGTTTGTGCTATTGTCCCGGCTCGCAATGAATCTGAGGTGTTGCCGCAGAGCTTGCGATCGCTCCTGCAACAAACCTATCCTGGTCCTTTCAAAGTGCTGCTTGTTGATGACCAAAGTACAGATGGGACCAGCGCAATTGCCCAAAAAATTGCCACAGACCTTAATCAGAACGACACGCTTCAGCTCTTAACTACAACGCCACTCCCGCCTGGATGGTCTGGCAAACTCTGGGCCATGCACCAAGGGATTGAAACAGTGCTAGCTGAAACCACCCAACCCACCTATTTCCTGCTGACAGATGCAGACATCTTGCATGATGCCGACAATCTCTACAACTTAGTGGCTAAAGCTCAGCAAGACAATCGAAAGTTAGTCTCTTTAATGGTGTTGCTCCGCTGCCAGAGTATTTGGGAACGGCTTCTAATTCCTGCCTTTGTCTTTTTCTTTCAAAAGCTCTATCCCTTTCCCTGGGTTAACCAGCCACAAAAACAGATGGCAGCCGCAGCAGGTGGTTGCATTTTGGTCAATCGCGATGCCCTCGTTGAAGCAGGTGGCATTCACGCAATTCGCGAAGCCTTGATCGATGACTGTGCGCTGGCGGCGGTCATCAAAATCACCCCTAAGTCTCAATCTAACCGCAATATCTGGCTGGGACTAACGACCTCGACCCAAAGCCTAAGACCCTACGATACCCTCGATAGCATTTGGTCAATGGTGGCTCGCACAGCCTTTACACAACTCAATTACTCCACCTTGCTGCTTTTAGGAACGGTAGTAGGAATGTTTTTGGTCTATATCATTCCGCCTTTGAGTGTTGGGCTGGGCCTAGCACTGGGAAACTTATCTATGACCATCCTAGGGTTACTAACCTGGATTTTGATGACCCTAGCTTATCTACCGACGATTCGGCTCTATCAACTCTCTCCCCTCTGGGCTATCTCTTTACCGCTCATCGCCTTGCTCTATAACCTGATGACCCTTGACTCTGCCCGCCAGTATTGGCAAGGAAAAGGGGGGGCTTGGAAAGGTCGAGTCTATCCTGCGCGTTATTTTTTATAATAAGTTCTGACCTTCTGTTTGGGTATCCATCGTGGCTGTCACTCCTTTATCATCTGCTGACCAATCCTCTGCTCCCCAGCAATATCCCGATGCCTTAGGCCGCTTTGGTCCCTACGGAGGAAAGTATGTGCCAGAGACGCTGATGCCAGCTCTAGCAGAATTAGAGTCAGCCCTCGCTCAATATCGAAACGATCCAGACTTTCAATCAGAACTGAGTCACCTGCTCAAGGACTATGTCGGTCGGCCCAGCCCTCTTTATTTTGCGGAGCGGTTAACAGCCCACTATGCCCGTCCCGATGGCAGTGGCCCTCAGATCTATTTAAAGCGAGAAGATCTGAACCATACGGGAGCCCATAAAATTAATAATGCCTTGGCTCAGGCATTACTAGCCAAGCGGATGGGAAAACAGCGGATCATTGCTGAAACTGGCGCCGGACAGCATGGGGTGGCGACTGCTACAGTTTGTGCCCGATTTGGCTTTGATTGCGTGATTTATATGGGGGTTCAAGATATGGAGCGCCAGTCCCTCAATGTGTTTCGGATGCGACTGTTGGGAGCAGAAGTTCATCCTGTTGAAGCCGGAACAGGCACCCTCAAAGATGCGACCTCTGAAGCAATTAGAGACTGGGTAACCAATGTAGAAACAACCCATTACATTCTGGGGTCAGTGGCAGGTCCCCATCCTTATCCCATGATGGTGCGAAATTTCCATGCTGTAATTGGTCAAGAAACGCGTCAGCAATGCCAGGAGAAATGGCATGGCTTGCCTGATATTTTGATGGCTTGTGTTGGCGGTGGCTCTAATGCGATGGGCCTGTTCCATGAGTTTGTGCCTGATCCACAAATCCGCATGATTGGCGTGGAGGCAGCAGGAGCTGGGGTCAATACTGATCAACATGCGGCGACGCTGACTCATGGTCAAGCTGGGGTTTTGCATGGCGCGATGAGCTATTTACTCCAAGACGAAGATGGTCAGGTTTTAGAAGCCCATTCCATTAGTGCGGGGTTGGATTATCCCGGTGTGGGTCCAGAGCATAGCTTCTTCAAAGATAGTGGCCGTTGTGAGTATTACAGCGTTACGGATGCTGAGGCAGTTGCTGCCTTTCAGCGACTGACAGAACTAGAAGGGATTATACCGGCGTTGGAAACGAGTCATGCGATCGCATACTTAGAAACCCTCTGTCCTCAATTAGAAGACAGTCCCCGTATCGTCATTTGTTGTTCTGGGCGCGGCGACAAAGATGTACACACCGTTGCTAAGTTTTTAGAACAGCAGTCTTCTTAGTTCGGTTTGCTGCCAGATCCAATCGATATTGCCGTCGCAAAAGTTAATAAGAAGTTAAAATCAGGTTGCTGTTTGCTTAAGACATCAACCTCGTGCCCTTAGCTGTTTTAGGAATAGTTAGTTTTCTATCCTGGTTCGTCAGCATGATTGCGGGTGGTGGTAGTCCCTTAGTCTTAATTCCCTTAGTGAGCTTTCTCTACGGTTCCCAGGCCGTCGCTCCAGTCATTACCACGGGTATGTTGTTGGGTAATATTCAGCGACTCTTTTATTTTTGGCAAGAGATTGATTGGGAAGTGACCCTCTGGCAACTGCCAGGAGTGATTACTGGTTCTATCCTCGGTGCTTTTGCCCTCAGTTACATTAATCTGGAAGGTCTACAGATTATGATTGGGGTTGCCCTATTGGTGATGGTCGTCAACTACTGGTTTGGTAAACAAGAACAGACGTTTACGATTAAAACCTGGCAATTTTTACCTTTGGGATTTGGTAACTCCTTTGCCTCTGGCCTCATTGGCAGCACAGGTCCGATTATGAATCCAGCTTATTTGAATTACGGTTTGCTTAAGGAGAAGATGGTAGCGACCAAAGCTGCCAATATCATCTTGGCTCATGTAATCAAACTATGCGCCTATGCTTCTTTGGGAACCTTGAGCAAGCCATATATCTTATGCGGAGTAGTGATCGGCACTGCTGCTATTCCTGCAAACTGGCTCGGACAGCGGGTCCTCAGTCGTATGAGTAACGACCTATTTAAGCAAGCCACTATTGTATTTATTGGAATTAGCGGTGTTCTGATGTTGTGGGAACAACGCCAGTTTCTAAGGATATGGTGAGGACATGACCGCTGATCCAGCCTTGGCTGATTTAGAAGTAAAGTCTATCTCCTACTCAGATCATATCCACGATATTTTCTGGATTCGGCAGCAGGTGTTTCACATCGAACAGAATATTGATCCGGCGTTGGATATGGATGGTGAGGACGAGCAGGCCGAGCACTTTATTGCTTATTGGCAACAGCAAGCCGTAGGCATTGCTCGGCTCAGAGCCTATGGGGATAGCACTCAAGCTAAGATCGAGCGAGTGGCAGTACTTCAGGCCTTTCGGCAGCGAGGTATTGGCAAAGCGATCACCCAAGCAGCCCTGACCTATGCGCAACAGCAGGAATTTACCAGCGTGGTGCTTTATGCTCAAGCCCAGTCGGCCTCCTTCTACGAACAATTTGGGTTTCAGCGTCAAGGACATCCTTTTAGCCAAGCTGGCATACCTCATATTGCGATGGTCAAGACTCTATCTACCACTCCTAGAAAACTTTAAAGTGTCATGGAAAGTATCAGATATAAGCATATGGCACCCTCTAAGAACAGGTAGCAAACCGTAATTATACGGTCACAAATTTTTCTTTATTTCAGATAGAACTCAATTAATTCTCTTTTCCCAGCAAGGCTTTCAGAACAATTTTCTCTGGCAGACAAGTCATCATTTTTGCTGTTCTATGCTTTCGAAAAATTGTCTATAACTCCGTATCAATTCGGATCTCATCTCTGAGATTTAAAAGTTAGGGTGTAATCGTTAGTGCCAGATCTGCACTTTGTTGGAACTCATAGCAGTCGAGAATCGACTGTACCGTCTGACTATTCCCCTCCCTTCAATCCATTTCCTATCACTCGCTGACAATGTATTTAGTTCGTATCGGCCAAGTCCTCACGCAAAGAGGACTGATTAATGATTTTCAATTACAGCAAGCTCTTCAGATCCAAACACAAAGTGGTCAGAAGTTAGGCAAAATTCTCATTCAACAGGGGTATATTTCTCAACTACAGTTGCAGCAAGTCCTATTAGAGCAACGCTGTCACAATTGGATTGCTTGCTCTTTGCTGACCCTGAGTACCCTAGGACCAGCCTTTGTAGTCACACCACCCCAATCCGCTAGCCTTGAAGACGTCAAAAATTCAAAGAATCTACATCATTCTGAATTAGCGGTAGGCGGTACTGATCGTCTTCAGCGTTCTCATGCCGATACTCCCCAGAAGCCAGCCTCGCGCTATCCCCTCAAGCAGTCCCCTCAGGTAGCTGCTAACCATAACCCGACGATTGCCTCTCCTCTAAGAGGATTTTGCCATCCACTCGCAGGTCGAGGCTATCTTTCTCAGGGCATTCGTGGTAGAACCCATCAGCAGCGCATGGAATATGCCTACGACTTAGCCAGTTCCATCGGTACCCCTGTCTATGCAATGCGATCAGGGCGAGTGATCAATTTACAAGACAAATACCCTGATACGGGCGGGACTCAAGCCAATGCCTCTAAATTCAATTACGTTTGGATAGAGCATGAAAATGGCTATCGTTCTGCGTATGCCCATTTACAACAAGGATTCCGAAATCGAGTCCAACTCAAAGCTGGAGATTGGGTCAAAGCAGGACAACTCATTGGCTATAGCGGCAATTCTGGGTGGTCTTCTGGACCTCATTTACATGTTGAAGTTCAAAAAGAGAGTAACCACTCAACATTTTCTCAAACGGTTCCATTCAAAATTTCAGGCTCTTGTGGCACTTTAGCCCGCCAAGCCAGCTAATTGATATTTCTCTATTCAGTTATTTGAGTCTGGGTTCATATATTTCATATATATTGAAGTGCTAGCTTTGGATAGGTCAGCTATTTTCTACCAAGATTGAAAATAGCTGATTCATTTTTTGAAGATCAGCGCTACCTTTCAATATCCTGAATGTTACTTTTTTCAATCTTATTTGTTACTTTTGTGCAATTTCTTTGCTATTAGTATTCACTTTTTGAAAACTTGAGATAGAATGCTCACCAAGGTTTTGAGGATACCTCAATGAATAAAGGTGAATTAGTAGATGCCATTGCTGATAAAACTGGCGTGACTAAAAAACAAGCAGATGTCACTCTAAGTGCTGCCGTTGATGCGATTATTGATGCAGTCAGTCATGGCGACAAAGTTACTCTAGTCGGTTTTGGTAGCTTCGAACCTCGCGATCGCAAAGCTAGAAATGGACGCAATCCCCAAACAGGAAAGAAGCTCAAAATTCCGGCTACGAGAGTACCAGCGTTTAGTGCAGGGAAGCAATTTAAAGAAAAAGTTTCTCATTAGTTTTCTCTGACTCACGCCTATAAGCAGCCTTCTTAAAGCAGCTCAATCGTTAGGTCTTCGCATCTTGTAGTTTAGATTAGTTTGCTCTATTTTTCATGAGCAATCGACTTATTCGGACGTAAGTTTTAGTGTTCCTTCCATTACTCCCTCTTCTCTTAATAAAGAGCAATCTTCTTCTTGAATTATGTCCGTATAAGTGTGTTTAACTCCTTAAATCCACCCATTCAAACGGTTCAATATACATTTGCAACCCCCTTTTTTCTATGCTGCGATCTTGTGCTCGGCTATAGTCACCCAAATGCATAAGCTTGCTTAGCCTCTAGCGAAATAACGCTAGAGAGTTTTGATGATTGGCAATAATAGGGTGACAAAATAATAGACCAAAGGGGCTGTAAACACATAACTGTCAGCGCGGTCTAAAATACCGCCATGACCAGGGATGAGTTGCCCAGAGTCTTTAACACCCGCGTCTCGCTTCATCATCGACTCCGTTAAATCTCCTAACAAACTGGCAATCCCGATGAGCAATCCTAGCGCTGAGCCTAGCAAGACCCAAAATGGCCAGACAAAGATATTGGCTCCGATCACTGCGACCGTGATACTCCCCACCACTCCGAACGCAGCTCCTTCCACTGTTTTCTTAGGGCTGATGTTGGATAGACGCGTTCTACCGAACAGACGACCAAACGTATAGGCACCAATATCAGCCGCCCAAATGCATCCAAAGGCCAATAGGGTAATGCTGAGTCCCACAGGCAGTAGATTGATATTGGACCATTGTTCTGGCCAGTATCCCCACAAGGGAAGATTACTGGCTTCTGCTGTGCCGAGTGCCCGTAATCGAATCCAGTAGCTCGGCAAATATCCTCCATAAAATAATCCCAAAATTGAGCTAGAGATATCTGAAATAGTAGCCAGTTTGGGTTGAAACAATAGATAAAAGCAAATAAATGTACCGGCAACGGGTAACACTGCATCTGCAAGCTCTACATTAATAGTGGCTGTGATCAACAGCAGTTGGCTGACAATCATGGTGGTTTTACCCGCAGGCCGATTGCCTTTGGCCCGGACTAGATTGAAATACTCTACCTGAGCCAGGTAAACCAAGACACTAAATCCCAGGGTAAAGTACCATCCACCCAATAAAATCATGCCCAACGCTAGAACGATGGCTATTAGTCCACTGATGATTCGAGCCCAAGGCATATAAGCAGATTATTATTTCTTTCAGCGTTATTATCCTATGTCGATGTCTCTCTAGGCAGTAATAGAGATGCATTGAGGATAACAAAAAGTCATTCATGTGGCGATCTCAAAAGAAAAAAGAGTATCCTGAGGAACAGATCTTTTCTCAGTCAGCATCCCATTAAGGGTGATAGTTAGGTCTCAGTTGTTACTTGGCATTCAGCCTAGGATAAAGACCTAAGTGGATGGTGATTTGCAGCAAATCCATCCAATCGTTATGCCTTAGATACCTCATGCCTGCCCACATCATCACTATACGGCCAGATCATATTTTAGATGGTGTGACTGGCATAGCCTTTCGTCAAGAGGTGACAGCAGCTATCGATGCTGGAGCCGATATTATTTTGGTGGACTGTCAAGATACTAAATTTATGGATAGTTCTGGATTAGGCGCTTTAGTCCTGGCCTTGAAGGCGATTCGGACAGCGGAACGACAGCTTGCCCTTTGTTCTCTCAATCAACAGGTGAGAACATTATTTCAGCTCACCGAAATTGCTCAAGTCTTTCAGATTTATGAGAATCGACAGCAGTTTGAGCAAAGTAATTTGCACAAGGCTTAGGAGCAGGCAGCGCGTCAGTGCCTAGTTTTATCGGCTAAGTTTTGCGGTAGGCGCTAATCCAATCTCTGTCAAAGGTACAGGCTTTAGGGAAATGAAATTTGCATCAAAGCTAAATCATCTGTAAATCCTTGGCGATCGCACCCCCTTCGGATTTGCGCCAAAATTTGCTCGATAGAAGGAGTGCCTTGTTGGTGCATCTGTTTGAGCAGTGTGGAAAATCCTGCTAGTCCCAGCATTTCTTGATTAGCCTGATCAATCTCATAAATCCCGTCGCTGAAAATATAAAGTGTTTGGTGAGCCGCGATTTTACAGCTTTGACTCACATAGTCAAACTCTGTAAACATGCCTAATGGTAATCCCGGTGTCTTTAGCAGCTGCATCTCTAAGGTTGATGTGTCTGAGACTAATAATGCCGGCGGGTGGCCAGCGCTGGCATACACCAACTCTCGGCGGGAAACGTGATACACCCCATACCACATCGTTAAGTATTTAGGATTTTCCTGACTCATGGCAAATCGAAGATTGAGGGCATGCAGCACCTCTTGGGGCTGTTGGTAGTCAATCCCAGGGAAGGCTTGCGATCGCAACATATTCAAAATAGACACGGACGGCAATGCAGCCCCTAAACCATGTCCCGAAACATCTAGTAAATAGAGAATCAGAGTATCTGGCGTTAGCCAGTAATAATCAAAACAATCTCCCCCTAACTGGCGAGAAGGAATAAACTGAGACGAAATCTGGATCGGAGACTGCAAAGGGGCTGGCAAAATCGAACGCACATACTGGGCAGCTTCTGCCAGTTCCGCCTCTAGCCTCTGCTTCTGCGCTTGTAAGTCTTGATGCAAATGATAGAGTCGCAAACCTGCTCGTACCCGCGCTTGCAGCTCACTCATATCAATGGGCTTGGTGAGGAATTCATCTGCCCCAGCATTAAGGCCAGCAATCCGATCTGCCAGGTCAGATCGGGAGGTCAACAGCACAAAAAACGTTGCCGATAGTTGAGCATTAGACTTTAGTCGCCGACACACCTCAATCCCATCTAATAGCGGCATCATCCAATCACAGATGATCAGGGCGGGTCGGATTTGTTGGGCTCGCGCCAGCCCGTCTTGACCATTGCCAGCAACTGTAACCTGATACCCTTGCTTTTCTAGCGTGTGACGAAGAAGGAGCTGGATAATAGGATCATCATCGATGATCAGAATTTGCGCCATAGATTTTTCGCAAGCAGGACTCAGGCTAGAATCGTCAGTTGACAGACAATGAAAAGCACCCTTCGGCAGACCACTGTCTCAGTTTACCCAGTGGACACTATCCCTAAAAAAGCAAGCTTTGGGGTAGAGGTTTCCTATAATTACACTAACGCTTCCAAACTCGAGACGATACCATTGTCATGCCATAACCTTGGGCCTATGCCAGGGAAACATTGCTCCCAATAGATGTCAAAGCATTATCATCTCAGCGTCAACACGGATCTCAATAACTTAGCTCAAGTTTTGGACTGGTTTGAGCAGATTCATCCCACTCAAATTGCAGAACGGCAGTGGCTTGAGTGTCAAATTGCTCTGGCTGAAGGATTTACGAATGCTGTTTGCCATGCCCATCAATCCCTGCCCCAAGACACCCCGATTCAATTAGAGTTGGGAGTAGAGCCAGAGCAGATTGAAATTCGCATTTGGGACCAAGGCCCAATCTTTGATCTTGGTCAGTATTTGCAGCATTATCCCAGCTTCCCCCATCAGGAATTGGATAGTGGGCGTGGGTTGTTATTAATCAAACGAATTGCCGATAATCTCCAATATCGGCGAGTGGATAGTCGCCATAACTGTCTTTCTATCGTTAAATACATGTCTGAGCATGACCCTGCCCGCTGAGGATCACTTGTCTTGGATCGCTCTGAGTATTGGTAATACCCGCTTACACTGGTTTTACTTCCAAGGGCTGCGCCTAGACCAAACCTGGGACACCCCCCACGTCGATATCCAACAGCATGCACTGCCTGCAAGCTGGGCAGCATGGCAACAGCATTCACCCGCCTTGGCTTACCACCCCTCTCCTGCCGTTTTGCCGGAGTTATGGATTTTATCTGTGGTTCCTACCCAAACCCTGTTTTGGCAGACTTATACCCAGGCGCGAGTCTTGACTCCTGCCGACATTCCGATGCAAATTCCTTACACCACCTTCGGATTGGATCGGGCGCTTGTCATCTGGGCTGCTGGCATGTTTTATCAGTGGCCGGTGTTGGTCATTGATGCAGGGACAGCTCTAGCCTATACTGGCGCGATATCTCCAGGCCATTGCCTGGGAGGTGCCATTTTGCCAGGTTTGGGCTTGCAACTGCGATCGCTGCATCAAGCAACCCCAGAACTACCTGCCGTTGCCCTTCCCCAGCAATTACCCAATCGATGGGCACTGGATACTGCCTCGGCAATTCAGAGTGGTATTTTGCATACCCTGATTGCCGGGATGACAGATTTTATCCAAATGTGGTTACACCAACATCCGACTAGCAACATTGTCATCACTGGCGGGGATGCCGCAACACTACATCGCTATCTATTACAACGGTTTAAAGCAGACATAGCATTCGAGCCAACCGACCGTATCGTCTTAGACCCCTTGCTCCAAAGTCGTGGTCTGCAGCACCTCCGACAGCTAGAATTAGAGAAAAGGACGTAGCTCCAGTAGCCAAATTAGCGAATCACAAGTTGTCCTTGTACATAGTCTGTCAACTGTTGGGAGTGATCATGACTGAGGGACATGCTGATAACGTGATCTAGAGAGAAGGATTTTACCTCAGAAATTTCGTTGATATCTTGGACATGTGGTTCACCCTGAACCTGAATTTCAAAGGTCAGGCAAATGGAATGCAACCGCGGATCTCGATCTGGGGCGGAATAGACCCCTACTAATCGCCCCATCTTGGCGAGCCTCAACCCAGTCTCTTCCTGTAATTCACGAGCAATACTTTGCTGAATACGTTCCCCCCAGTCCACCATGCCGCCTGGCAAGCTCCAACAACCATTATCACGGCGCTTAACCAGGACAATCCGCCCATCCTCAAGGAGGGGAATCAAGCAGACTCCCAATACAGGATGTCTAAACAATAAGCCCAATACGGTCTGGACGATATAAGCAAAACGTTTCATACCGGAATCAGCAAAAATATAGTCCAGGTTACGTGATGTAGCAGGGATAAATTAATCAAAAGCATCAAAAGTCTAGCAAACATCCTAATTTAGCAAGTCAAACTCATCAACTTGTGAATCATTCTCTTATCAAAAAATTAGATTCTCAGACGCTTGTTAAAAAATGAGGTATACAGATGCCTGAAAGCACTTCGGATTGTTTTAGTCTGAATTATCTATGCTAACTATTTTTGCAGTAATTCCAAATCTTGGAGAACATCAGTAGCATGATCTGCAGCTTTAACCTTGCGATACATTTTGGCTAGCTTTCCTGCTGGGTTAATCACAAAAGTATGCCGATAGATGCCTTCATACTCTTTGCCCATAAATTTTTTAGGACCGTAGGCTTCATAAACTTTAGCAACTTCTAGCTCTAAGTCAGAGAGCAAGTAGAAGGGCAAATTCTGCTTTTTGATAAATTTCTGGTGGGACTGGGTATCATCTCCACTCACCCCAAGAATCACAACCTGGCTGGCCTGATAGGTGTTGTATTGATCGCGAAATCCACAAGCTTCTTTTGTACAACCTGGGGTATTATCTCGTGGATAGAAATACAGCACCACCCATTGTCCCCGAAAGTCTTGCAGTTGAATAGGCTTCCCGTTTGCATCGGGCAAGGTAAAGTCTGGCGCATAGTCGCCGATTGCCAAAGTCATAATTGTTCTGACAGTAAAGGGCGATAGGGAGGCATTGTAGAAACTGGAAGTAGGTATCTAGGTTAATCTCGTCAGACGCTTAAGGTGTCTATCCAGTAGGATTATGCACTAAGATGACCATTCTATTGGTATAAACCTCTTCCTAGAAAAACCCTGTAAGAGCTAACCAAAGTGACAGCTTGATACACTCTAACCTCAAAACTATCGGCTCAATCATGTCCTGTTCATGACAGCGGTAGGATAAAGACATCAGCCTTTCTTGAATATAGAGCCATGACCTTTTTTCGCCAAAATATTGCACCTTTCTTAATTGTCTTGATTTTCGTCGTGGCCTTAGTTGCGGTTAGCGCTAGAATTTTTCTACCGGACGATATGGCACAACCCGCTCCCGTTGAAGAGGTTAGCTGGACTCCAGCCTTGATTACCAATAGCTAGGGCCGTTGCTCAATTTGCTGTGAGTGATGTTCTCTTATTTTCCTTTACACTCTTCAGGATGAATCTTGGATCCAGCTTTTGTCTCAGGATTTGGCCTACGTTCAGGAACGACCACTGAGCGACATCTATTGCTGCGTTTCATGCAGCGTACCTATTCAGAACTTTATCCAAACAATGACTACCATCATCTTCGGGAAGTCATTGATCAATACTGGTCTGAGCAAACACCCTACTGGTTGGCAGCACCCCTAACAGATTCTGAACAGCCTATAGCTTGCTTATGGCTAGGAACGGCTGTAGACCAAGTTACGGGTGATGCCTATACTCACATCTTTGTGTTGTTTGTCGACCCTAAATATCGTCAGCAAGGATTGGGAACTGCTTTATTGCAAGTAGCTGAACATTGGGCTAATCAACAGGGTGACCTGCAGATAGGCCTCCAGGTTTTTAGCCACGCTCAACCCGCTTTGTCACTGTACGAAAAACTAGGATACAAACCCCGAGCTTTACTGCTGATGAAAGCCATTGATACTGATTAGACCTATGTGACCAAGAGATCATTGCCAAGACAGTGCCATGATTTTATAAGAAGAGACAATTCGTTGGGGTAGGCAAGGATTGATGTCGAGACTATTTCTAATGCTGGGGGCAATTTTTGGCGGCCTGGCTGTGGCGGCTGGGGCATTTGCATCCCACGCGCTCAAGACACAACTGAGTGAGCGATCGCAGCAAATTTTTGAGACAGGTACTCAGTATCAGATGTATCATGCTCTAGCCTTGATCCTAGTGGCACTGCTACTCAATCGTGCAGAAGCAACAGACCCCTGGGTGCAGGGTGCAGGCTATGCCTTTAGCGTTGGCATTATTCTATTTTCTGGCAGTTTGTACGGACTAAGTTTGTCTGGCATCAAGTGGTTTGGACCCATCACCCCTATAGGAGGGGTTGCTTTGCTAGTGGGTTGGGGATGTTTGGCGATCTCAGCCGTCAAATCTACCCCAGTGAGCTAAGGCCAATCAGGAGCATCTTTCCCAAATGTCAGAAAAGCAGCCTAACTTTGCAGAGGCATGGTCTCAGGTCCCTCATTATCGAGAATCAGAACGTACCTATCAGGTTGATATCAATGCCAGATTAGCAACTGACATTTTCAGTCAAGCCCTGGATCATCTGGTCATTGCCTGTGTGGATCTGGTGTTTACGGATCAAAACCACATGTTGTTAGCTAAACGTCGGACCTATCCCCAAAAATCTTGGTGGGTGATCGGCGGCCGGATCATTGCCGGGGAATCGCCTTTGCAGGCCGCTCAGCGCAAAACCGAGCAAGAGGCAGGACTCAAAATTAGTGAGGATCGCTACCGATATATCGGAATCTACTCCACTTGTTTTGCCCATCGACAGCAAGCCCCTCAAAATCGAGGGTTGCATAGCCTCAATATTACCTATGAGGTCCCGATTGACAAAACCGAAAAAGCACAGATTTGCTTGGATTCTACAGAATATGACAGTTGGCAATGGTGTACCCATGCCGAAGCCTTATCTCAAATCGACCCTACTCAAGGGATGAATCAGGCGCTACTCGATCTGTTACAGCGTGTCCATCAGCAGCATGAGTTATCGGGATGACCCGCCATAAATGGCGTAGAGAAGTTATGAATAGAATAGTGCTATGGATATTGCCATGACTCACCCGGATAGCTTAAGCAGCCACTGGTTCGTAGCTATCGTCATCATTGCTAGAGTACCCGGATAAGAGTTCTTCATCATTGGCAGACCAATCGAAATCCGATTCGTCGCTATGGAGAAAACGACCGTTCTCTTCTAACCAGTCATATAAAGAAGTGTTCGTTCTGGGAGCAACAATTGTGCTGACTTGGGAACGATTTTCTTCTTTCAAAGAGGGATTAATCATGTGTGTTGACCTAATGGAACTATGTTTGTATACACAAATGTGCCCCATCCAGAAAGCCTATGCTTCGGTATTTATAATGATTTTGATTAAAGAAAAAAATCTATGTTCTCCTGAAATTTACCCACGTTTATAGGCGGGCAGCTTAGAGTAAGATATCCCCCAATCACGACGGCAAGGTAAATGTACCTAACCTGACATTAATAGCTTGCTTGAACTTAATGCTGGCTCTCATGTTAGGGGGTTACCTTCAATCGCAACGCCTCACGATTTCAGCAGCATCTAGCTTGCGAGACACCGGGGAGCCCTATTGACGCTTACCCCGACGACAGGCGAGTCTGAGGCCCAAAGATCAAATCTTAGAACATTCTGAAACGGTCAGCTTGATAGCTTGATCTCGGATGTGATTATGATCATTAATTTCGGTGATTCTGATCACACCCACCCCCATACACTTCGGTCATATTGAAGAAGACTTAGTGCTATCTGAGTCATCATTGGGGAACACACATATATCCGACAGGTTGATTCAGCTTGTCGGTATTTTTTTGGGAATTTTTGTGAAAAAACCTCCGTACAAATACGGAAGTTTGACAATACATGATTTTCTGGCCTCTTTGGAACGACCATAGAAGCAAAGCAACTTGCTGCGAACTCAGTAATTATGCGGTAGGACCCACCTGTGGCTGCGTATAAGGTGAGTTTACTGTGTGTTCACCACTACTATGTAAGGGATTGCCAAGGCAGTTGTTTACATAGGTCCAAATACAAATCCTACTATAGGCCTCGTTGTTGATTGCGGGGCCTTTTTTTGATTATTGAAATCTTTTTCTCAACAAAGCTTTACCCCAAAATCGCCCCATGAATGTAGATCAGCGCTGTTGACTCGTTCTAGCAATGGGCAAATTGAGCCAATTGCTCAAAGCCTGTGCTAACCACTCAAGTTCTGGGGAAGTCAAACTTTCTCTAGCACCCAGGGAAAATTTCTGGGTTCCTGCCCAAATATTAATCTCAGGCGGAACTGAAACTGTATCGCCGTCAGCATCTTTCTTGTGAGTCAGATGGGTTAATTCGATTTTAGTAATATCTGGTCGAGGGGCTGTAAGCAATCGAGAACATCTCAAACCTAATATTTTTGAAATCAAAAATATTTTTGATGGCGTAACCTGCAATCTTACGGTTCCGAACAAAGTAAAAAGAATACCCCAGATCAGCATCAAGCCCACTCCTAAATGACAAATCGCAAATAGGGCCATGAACCATCCAAAAGCATTCCACGTCGCCAAGGCAATGCTATACCACATCACTAGGAAAGAGTTCCATGCAATCGCAAACCCAATGATGGGAATGAGCCCAAGATGAAAACCCTTGGGTGGAACAAGAATCTCTAATATCTGTCGAGTATTGCTCACTTGCACTTTGCTACCAACGGGTTTAGTTGCTTTTTGCAAACTACCGCCGTGTAAATTTGGTTTTTCTAGCACTTCTAGGGCCTGTCTTACGGATTTCAGCCGCAGGTCTGTACTGGGTTCTGTCAACCCTTGGAGCCAAGCCACCAGATTTTGGCTGAGACTGACCCTGCCTGCAAACAGAATCCGCATTTCTCGTTGTGGCAATTGATGAGGATGCTGTCCTGTCGCTAAATAAATCAGTGTTGCGCCAAGAGCATATAGATCGGAAGCAGGTATGGACTGTCCACCAAACTGTTCGGGCGGCATATAGCCATAAGTACCGACAATGGTGCGAGTGCCGTTCTGGACTGCGGTTTTGACAGAGCCAAAATCAATCAGATAAATCTGCCCAGGACTATTGCCGCTGCGATCGCCCAACAAAATATTGCTGGGTTTGATGTCCCGGTGAATAATCGGAGGCTGACGGCTATGCAGATAGTCCAGAATGCCCAATAGCGCTTTGGCAATGGCTTTGAGTTCTGATTCATCAAAGGTTCGGCCAGACTGGACCCAATCCTGTAATGATCTAGCCTCAATATACGTTTGCACTAATGCAAAGCCTTTCCCCAAATCAGTCTCAATATCGAAGTAATCAAGTGATTTAGGAATCGCCGGATGATCGAGGGCTTTGAGCACTTCTGCTTCACGTTCAAACAGCTTTAAATCATCCCAAGTAAAGTCTGGACCGAACAGTAGCAACTTAATCACTACAGGCAAATGGGTCTTTAAATCGCTAGCCAAAAACGTCCTCCGACCGGTTTGGCGACCGAGTAGAGATTGGATGCGATAGCGATGGTGTAAAACTTTGCCAGTGAGATCCATAGCTTTTAGGTTTAATAGGCAGCAGTGCAACTAGGTTGCTGAGTCTCTCTTGAACGATGCGCCAGTATGCCTGCTCTTCGGGAAGATTCTCACCATTTAGGGCAATCACCGAACTCTGTCCATAAACCCCCTTGGCGACACAGAGAATTTGCTAGACCCTTATGAATCAAGGATTCCCCATAGGGAACTAATTTTGGGCTTTCTTGCAAAAAACTAGCAAAGAAAGCAAGGTTTCAGCCCCCATGGTGTCGATTTAGCTTTTTGACCTCCAGCATCAAGACGGTTTTCTAGCAGCACTCATCAAGATTTGCAGTCTCTGGTCCACATCCTCAGGGGTACCATCACGCTGATTGTTACCTAAAGTCTCCCGCCAGATAGATTCCCTAAAATACTGAATATTGAAACAATTAGCTTACCTATGTAAATTCATCTATTTAAACTCGATGTTGCCATTCAATCAATTGAAGACGGCCGCTCTCCTTGGACTGATGAGCGGACTCATTGTTTTAACCAGCTATATTTTAGTGGGCAATGAACAAGGTCTCTATCTTGGTCTGGGCCTTTCTGCCCTGACCACACTGGGATCTTGGTTTTACTCCGACAAGGCGGCGCTGGCTGCTTATCAGGCCCAACCTTTAGAGCGAGCTGAGGCTCCCAAACTGTACGATATGGTCGCCCGTCTGTGCGATCGCGCCGAACTCCCCATGCCTCAGCTCTTTGTCGTACCGACAAAATCCCCCAACGCCTTTGCCACTGGCCGCGACCCCCAACATGCCGCAGTGGCGGTCACGCAAGGCATCGTCGACCTATTGTCCACTAAAGAATTAGAAGGCGTGATTGCCCACGAACTGACGCACATTCGCAATCGCGATACACTCACTCAGGCCGTTGCGGGCACCTTGGGAGGTGCGGTCACCTTTGTCGGTAGAATGCTCAGTTTTGGCGGGTTGTACTACCCAGCAGACCGAGATGATCGGCGGGGGAATAATCCGATTGTGCTCTTATTTTTGTTGGTGCTAGCACCCCTGTCCGCCACCTTAATCCAGTTGGCTATTTCTCGAACCCGTGAGTTTGCGGCTGATGAAGGGGCTGCTCGGATTACGGGTAATCCTAATGCTCTCGCTAGTGCGCTCACCAAGCTGGAAACTATTGGTAGCCAAATTCCGATGAATGGCAATCCGGCCATGTCTCCTTTGTTGATTATTAACCCGTTTAGTCGAGAAGGACTCCAGACCTTATTTCGCACGCATCCCTCTACTGAGGAGCGGATTCAGCGGTTACAGGTGTTAGCGAAGCAACCTAAGCGGCGATTGGCCAACGCCTAAGCTGATCTATACTCCTGCTCTGTCGTTAGTCAGATGCAGAGTAGGTCTGCTTTCCCCCGTTAGATAGATCTCAACGGATCTTAAATTCAGGAAGATAGTTACAGAATTAAGAAGTGAAGTGGATTTGGCTTCCCCCTCAATCCCTTTGCAGTACAGGAGAACTTATATATGAGTAACACAACTGATATCCAAACTACCGATCCATCCTTAGGCAAGTGGTCTATTGGGCTAGGTGCTTTGCTAGTGGTTCTCGGAGTCATCGCCATCACCATGCCTTTTGTCAGCACTTTAGCAACCGAATTAGTGATCGCTAGTGTGTTTTTGGGCAGTGGTATTATCCAACTGGTTTATGGATATCGTTCTCGGGAAGACACCAAAAGTTTAATCTTCAAACTCTTGTTGGGCATAGGTTATATCGGTGCTAGTCTGCTATTGCTGTTTTATCCTCTGCAAGGGGTTCTGAGTCTAACGCTAGCGGTCGGATCGTTCATCCTGGTAGAAGGACTCTTGCAGACGACCATGGCCGTGCAGATGCGTGAGGAATCAGGTTGGTACTGGACTTTAGGAAGCGGTCTGTTTGCCGTTCTATTTGGTCTGTCTATCATGTTAGGATGGCCCGCAGATTCTGCCTGAATTCTGGGTCTACTCGTTGGCCTCAACTTAATCTCCGACGGTTGGCCAATGCTAATTTTTGGTTTGGCAGGAACTGATTTATTTGGTTCTGGTCCTCAGCAACCCCAAGCCAGCTAGAGGCAATTGTAATTGGGAGTATAAATGAAGGATTTTTCCTCTAACCAAGACTTGCCTAATCAGCCTAGTCGCCGCCAATCTTTGGATGGGTGGCGACTATTTGTAGCGGCGGTGATTGTGGTCAATGTGAGTTGGGTGTTTTTCCATCTCACCTACCTTGCCCTCAGATCCTTTTATGTGCAGTTCACCCCAATGCTGGTAACCGCCTACGAACCTATCTACGCTGGGGGTTTTTGGCGCATCGATCGATATTTCACCGGATTTTTTGCAATAGAATTTTTGCGTCAAACCTGGACCTTAAGTCGGCAGCGAGCCACGCTGACTTGGCCACAAGCCATCTTACGGCGTTGGTACAATTTGCTACTGCTAATTCCATTTTGGCGATGGTTACGCCTGATTCCTGCGGCTGTGAGTCTGCATCGTTCTGGACTAGTCAATTTGGAAACATTGATTGCTCACATGACCCATGAGCCCATTGCGTATCTTGCTGATCGCGTTTCCATGTTCATGCTGGTACGATTAGTCAACCAAACTCAAGATGCCGTCCAGCAAGGAGATGCTGCCCGATTGCTGTTGCAGAGCAATAACTATATTCACGTGGAGGGAAGTGATACGTTAGATGCGATCGCAGATCGTCTATTACAACTTACGTTTGGACAGGTTGTTCCTCAACTCCAACCTGAGCTAGAAATGCTTCTGCACCAAAGTTTAGCCAGCACTATAAAACGGTCCGATATCTATAAAATTTTGGAACAGGTTCCAGGTCTGTCAATCTTACCCGTTGATGTAACTGACCAACTAGCCGATGCTTTAGCTCAGTCAACTTACGAGGTCTTAGTGACCTCCTATGCAGACCCCACGAATCGTCAGCTTTTTGACCAATTAGCGCAGTCCTTCAAACAAGTATTCCGGCAAGAGTTGAATAACCCTCGGACCCAGCAAGAATTGCAGCGCTTACTGTCTGATCTCCTGGAAGAACTGAAACTCAACTACATTCAACGTTCGGTTCAACGCGATCCAGAAGCAACTTTACATGAAGTTGACCGCCTGCAAGAAACCTGAGTGGACTCGGAAGAATGAGACAAGCGAACTGCTTGCAAAGACAAGTCTCATTTGGCCTGCACTAGCAGGCCAACATCATGAGAGGAAGAAACTCACCTACTCAATGAGCAAGTGAGCTTGCTTTGAACGAAAAAGGTTAATTTCTCACTCTATAAGCTAATACTGCGCTGACTATAGTTGAGATTGGGCTGCATCCAGCGCACTGGAGTTACCAAAAACATTGACAATATCTTCACCACTCAGCTCAATGCGCAATAACCTTGCGCTGACTCTTGTGGTTTCGATAGAGCCACCTGCCTCTAGATAGGCGCTAAAATCCAAACTATCCTGAGATTGGAAACGTTCAATCGCATCCGTATCAGCCACGCCATTCAACAGATCCGCTTCGAATCGGAAGGTGTCCGCGCCACCATTACCAATCAGAACATCATTCCCTAATCCACCTGTGAGGATATCTGCACCGCCGCCGCCAAGGAGTGTATCTCTACCGACACCCCCAATAAGACGATCTCGGCCCGCTTCACCCCTTAGTTCGTCGTTGCCACTTCCACCATCCAGTTGATTGGCTTGAGCATTACCGAATAAGCGGTCATTACCTCGGCCCGTCTTAATCTGCTCAAAGCTAGTAAAAGATTGTCCACCTATATTTCTATCGCCGACCGTCCCTTGGTCTAGAAAGATAGTTAGGTTGCGGCCATCGACGGGATCAAATTGGATGACATCATTGCCAGCTCCACCATCAAACATATCAATGCCGCTGAAGTTGTTGACGATGACAGTATCATCACCAGCACCTCCTCTAACCGTGTCGTTGCCAGCACCCCCCTGCAAAGTGTCATTACCTATGCCACCAGAGATCCGATCATCGCCAGCACCCCCCTGTAAATCATCATTACCTTGGTCGCCAAAGATGCGGTCATTACCAGCACCGCCCCCAATGGTATCGCTACCCCGATTGCCAAAGAGGACATCGTTGTCGCTACCACCATTGAGAATGTCATTATTGCCTCGGCCTCGAATGACGTCGTTGCCCCCTAACCCATTGATCAAATCGACATCAGAAGTGCCGTTGAGAACATTATTATTTTTATCTCCGACAATAGCACTGTTCTCAGGGATAGAGACGGCCCATAGTTCACGGCCATTGATACCATCATCAGCCGTAAAGAACAATTGATCGCCAACGACGGTCAAATCAGATGGGTCTGACCCAGCAATGCCAGGATTGATGTCTTGAAACAGTTGTGTTCCTTCAGTGGTACCATTACTCACCCACAGCTCGTTGCCATTAAAACCATCGTCAACCGTAAAGAATAGTAGATCGCCAGCGACGGTCAAATTGAATATGTTCGATCTATCAATACCAGGATTGATATCTTTGACAAGTCGTGTGCCATCAGCAGTACCATCAGACACCCACAGTGCGTCACCCGTCCTACCGTCATCAGCAGTGAAGAACAACTTGCCATCAACTTCAGTCAGACTATAAGGTGTAGGACCAAATGGTCCTTCACTATCGCTGCTATTGGCGGGGTTGATATCTTTGACAAGTCGTGTGCCGTCAGCAGTACCATCAGAGACCCACAGTTCCCTACCCGTTATGCCGTCATCGGTCGTGAAGAACAACTTGCCACCAACTTCAGTCAAACTATATGGTGGATCCTCATCACTATCGGAGCCATTGTTGTCGGGGTTGATATCTTTGACAAGTCGTGTGCCATCAGCGGTGCCATCAGAAACCCATAGCTCACGGTCTGTTATGCCGTCATTGGCTGAGAAGAACAACTTGCCATCAACTTCAGTCAAATTAAATGGTACAAAATAATAGTTATCACTGACGGGGCTGATATCTTTGACGAGTTGAGTACCATCAGCAGTGCCATCAGAGACCCATAGCTCACGGCCGTTAGTGCTGTCATTGGCCGTGAAGAACAACTTGCCACCAACTTCAGTCAATTCGTATGGTACATAACCATAGTCAATGTTGTTGGGATTGATATCTTTGACGAGTTGAGTACCATCAGCAGTGCCATCAGAAACCCATAGCTCACGGCCTTTGACGCTATCATTGGCCGTAAAGAACAACTTACCACCAACTTCAGTCAAAAGATTTGGTGCATCGCCATAGTAGTCGCTGTTGTCGGGGTTGATATCTTTGACGAGTTGAGTGCCATCAGCAGTACCATCAGAGACCCACAGTTCCCTACCCGTTATGCCGTCATCGGTCGTGAAGAACAACTTGCCACCAACATCAATCAAATTATTAAATGGTGTTAAACCATCATTGCTGTTGTCGGGATTAATATCTTTTACAAGTTGTGTGCCATCAGCAGTGCCATCAGAGACCCATAGCTCACGGCCGTTAACACCATCATTGGCCGTAAAGAATAATTTGCCAGAAACTTCAGTCAAAGTATATGGTGCATAACCATTGTTGCTGTTGTCGGGATTAATATCTTTTACAAGTTGAGCATCCCCACCAAAATTAATGCTAGTTTGTGTTGCTGTTAACAAAATATTGCTAGGTTCCATTTTTATCGCCTCACTTACGATCAAAAAACTTTTACTTTAGCTTTTTCTTTAATTTTTTGCATAGATAAAATATGTTTTTCAAACTTACATAAATCTAGTATTGATTCTCATCTTGCAGTGTTTAGATAGTGACGTTGTGCGGTATTAAGTATTAAGCTTTCCTAACCACAAATCTGGCAAACATAGTTTTTCTAAAAGTCAATTCAAAAGTTAAAAAATTTTCTCGCATAGAAAATGCATCAATAATCTTATTCAAGTACGCAATAGCCTAGATATGGAATCCATAAAAATCTCTAAAAACGAAGAGAAAGAACTGGAATTCTTTAAAATATATTTCTAAATAGGCTCATGCTGTCGTTTTCCAGGAAAAAGTAATATCATCTTCAACAAGAGTATATTATTTCTGTCTTTTTTCCTAGAATGTAGAAAAAATCTATTTTCTCAACAACATCCCATAATCCTTGAGATTTTGTGTGAAATAGACTGAAACCCTTATCGCTATATTGATAGCGGTCATTGCCTCTATTATTAATTCAAAATTCTCAATTTTCTGTTCAGAGTAATCCTACTTTAGACGACACCTCTAGACAAAAAGTTTGTTAGAAAGATTTCAATAGCAAAGTTTTCAGACACTCCTCAATTACTATATTGTCAGCAAGCTTTTGAAATGAAAATTGTCTATAGAACCCATTTGAAATCTTTTGGTAAATTCTCGACAATGGTAAGTGTCATCAATTCCAGTTCCTATGGCTTATTCCAGCAGTCTGAGCAATTCAGAATGGGAACTCCTTGAACCGCTGTTACCCAAGATTCTGCCTCTCAAGAAAAAGACTCGCCCGCTCGAATG
>ENA-ORXU01000828-ORXU01000828.1-marine-metagenome-genome-assembly--contig:-NODE-828-length-31110-cov-4.128154_pt1 | contig 31110 bp, 38 predicted proteins | sample MGYA00237869_ERZ511484 | MGnify/ENA metagenome assembly ERZ511484 | reverse complement strand
CGGCACCTATGACGCCGTGCGTGACTATGTGACGCAGCGCGCATCGCCGAGCGCCTGATGGCAGTCTTGCGCCAAGATCCCGTTCTGATGGTCGGAGATGGCTGGGACGGATACCGTCTGCTTGATAGCGGGCATGGCCGTAAACTGGAGAGTTTCGGCGGACATGCCTTCATCCGTCCAGAGCCTCAGGCCATGTGGGCGCCGCGCCAGACAGATTGGCAAGCGGAGAGCGAATTTGTTCCGGGCAGCGATGAAGACGGTGGCGGGCGTTGGACTCACGCTCCGGAGCTTCCGGCAGACGGCTGGCCGGTCAGCTGGAACGAGGCCACTTTCAACGCGAGCCCCACGCCATTTCGCCACCTCGGCTTCTTCCCGGATATGGCGCCTGTGTGGGATTGGATGCGCGGTCAATTGAATGGCCGCGATGATGCGGAAACACTCAACCTGTTTGGTTATACCGGCGTCGGCTCGCTCGCACTCAGCCGCCATGGCCGGGTGACTCATGTCGATGCGAGCAAGAAGAGCGTGGCGCAGGCCCGCGACAATGCTGCGCTGTCGGGCATGGAAGACGCGCCCATTCGCTGGCTGGTCGATGATGCGGCGAAATTTACCGCACGCGAAGTGCGGCGGCAGAACCGCTATGACGGGATTATCCTTGATCCGCCCAAATTCGGGCGCGGACCGAAGAATGAGACATGGCGGCTGGAAGAGGGGCTGCCCGATCTGATCGCCGATTGCCGGCAATTGCTGGATGCCAACAGCCGCTTTCTGTTTCTCACCGTCTATGCGGTGCGGATGAGTTCGCTCGCGATTGGCGGACTATTGGCCGATGTCTTCGCAGATCTGCCCGGCACGATTGAGCATGGCGATCTGGCGGTCCGCGAAACAGGCGAGGGCGGCAGGCTGCTGCCCACCGCCATTTTTGCGCGCTGGAGCCAATGACTAGGGCGCCGATTCCAAGTCTGTCAGAAATGCGTTGATCCGCTTTGCGTTATAACCAAGGTCGCTGCCACCAACACGGCTGATGCTGCGCATGTCGACGCGGGTTGAACCGTCAGCAATTGGCGTCACTTCCACCACGACATCGTCGTAAAAGCGAATAAACCCAGCGGTTGCGGTCGCTTCCAAGTGCCCGGCTTCGGGTGAGTATTGAGCGATTTCCCAGCCGCGATCTTCCGCTAGAGCCCGGGCATCGGCGATCACCAAATCGGGCGCCTTATTGATGACCACCGGTTCCATATCGGGATAGCTTTCGCGGTGAGCGGATCGCCATGCCTCTATATCGCCTTCGTACATTTCCAGAAAATCGTCACGCAGGGCGAGTGTCTCAAATTGCGGCGGATCGTCCACGTCGGTGCTGATGTCATGCATGAATGGTGCGCCGCGAGCAGGAGCGATTACCTGTGTGTAGAAGACGCCGAGCATTGCCAACGACACCACCAATGCCAGCGGATTGCGCCAGCCGGCTCCACGCTTGCGGAATAAGCCAATGGCAATTCCGATGATCGCAATCACCGCCAGCGCGGCGTATGGGTACATGGTTTTCATAAAATAGCTGAAACCGCTCAGCTTCGCGATAATGTCGTAACGCGCCAGCACGAGAGAGCCCAACGCCACAACAAGCAATATCAGCGCGCCGCCAAGTGTGAAGTTGCCGATCAGCCGCGTGATTTTCGACTTCGCTGGTTTGGCGCTGGCAGAATCGTGCGCTTCTATGGCCGGTGCAGTGGCTTCGGCATTGGTTTCGGTTGTGGCGGTCTCTGGCGTATCGGCCATGGCGCTTTGCTTCCCATGAATTTTGTTCTGCTGAGTGCATTGGCCCGCCGATGTTCTGCCGTCAATCACCTGCGATGCTTGCAATGCGGCGCGCGCGCTGTAATTGGCGCAAGTCCATGGCAGACAGCCTCTATCTTGAACTCGTTGATTTCGAGCATGACATCTTTACCGGGATCTATTCAGAAGAGACCGGCAAGCCCCAGCCGCTGCGCTTTACGGTGCGCGCGAAGCTGAAGGCGAAGGCTTTCTACGATGCGGATACTCCGCTGGAGGAAAGCAAGAACTACATGGACCTGAAACACGCCTGCTCAGAAGGGCTGGGCGATCGGCATTACAAACTGATTGAGGCGGTGGCGGACCATATATGCGAAACGCTGTTTCTGCAGGATGCGCGGATCGAAGAGGTGCAGGTCAAGATTGTGAAGCTGGCCTTGAGCGAGGCGGGAGAGCAGATCGGCATCACCATGATGCGAGAGCGCAAATAATGGGCACCACGCCCAGCGGCGCAAACGTCTGGGAAGCGCGGGGGCTTCCTGATGCTCCGCTCGATGCCGCCAGCCTGTTTGCCAGCAAGCACCTGCCGGAGCTGCGCTTTTTTGTGAAAGCCGATGCACATATCCTGCTGGACCCCGCAGACCATTCCCATGACAGTTGGCGTAAGGCGATGATTGAGGAACTGGCGCGGGAGGCTGCTCCGGGCAGGATCAACGCGGTGGTCGGTTCGGATGCCGATGCGATCAAACAAATGCTCGACTATCTGGACACCGCGTCAGCCGTGACCGGGCAGATTTTTACCGTGGCCTGATTTGGATGGCGCACGTAACCTTGCCTGCTTGGTGAGCGAATATTGATCAATACCTTCGTTCCCGCCATTGAGTATGCCCAACCACTGAGTATGTAATGCTTGCCACCGCGCCTCTTACCGATACGTTCGACCGCCGCATTTCCTATCTGCGCCAGTCGGTTACCGATCGCTGCGACCTGCGCTGCACTTATTGCATGCCGGAACGGATGCAGTTTCTGCCCAAGGCGCAGGTGCTCAGTCTGGAAGAGCTGCACGGACTTGCGCTGGCCTTCATCGCGCGCGGCGTAACCAAAATTCGCCTTACCGGCGGTGAACCTCTTGTCCGGCGTGATGTGATGGATCTGGTCCGGGCATTGGGCCGCAAACTGGGTGATGGGCTGGAAGAGCTCACCCTCACCACCAACGGCACGCAGTTGGTCGAATTTGCGCGGCCGCTGCATGACGCTGGGGTGCGCCGGGTGAACGTAAGCCTCGACACGCTGGATGCGGCTCTGTTCAATGATCTGACCCGCCGCAATCGGCTGGCCGATGTGTTGAACGGTATTGCGGCGGCGAAAGCTGCCGGGCTGCAGGTCAAGATCAACACGGTTGCGCTGAAAGGCCTCAACGAAGCGGAGATACCGCGGCTGCTCGAATGGGCGCATGGCGACGGCCACGCCATGACGCTGATCGAAGTTATGCCGCTGGGCGAGGTGGATGGTGAGCGAATCGATCACTATCTGCCGCTGCCCGCTGTGCGCGATCAACTGGAGGAGCGCTTTACGCTCACCGATATTCCCCACACTACAGGCGGTCCGGCGCGTTACGTTCGTATTGCCGAGACAGGCGGGCAGCTGGGCTTCATCACCCCGCTTACCAACAATTTCTGCGCTACTTGCAATCGTATCCGTGTGACCGCGACCGGCCAGCTTTATGCCTGCCTTGGCGGCGCGGAGACGGTGGATTTGCGGGCTGCCCTGCGATCGGATGCACCCGATGCCAATCTCGCAGCTGCACTTGATGAGGCCATGCGGATCAAGCCTGAGAAGCATCATTTCGCAATTGCCAGGGGTGCAGCGCCGACGCAGCTCCGGCACATGTCAGTGACTGGCGGATGATGCCGGTAACGCTCGTCTTCCTAGGCAAGCTGGCCGACCTTGCGGGCGAGGGGGAGCGCGAAGTTGCTGCACCGCTCGACTGGAATGGCCTCCTTGCCTTTTGCGAAGGACCGCTTGCAGACGAAATCGCGAGTGACCGCGTTAAACTGGCGCTGGGCAGCGAAGTGCTGGCAGACAAGACTGCGCTCGCCGCAGGAGAAGGCGCAGAGGTCGCTGTCCTCCCTCCAGTGAGCGGGGGCTGACATGGCGATAATGGTCAGATTGATGGAAGAACCGATCAATCCCGGTGCTTACATCGGGCCTTTCACCAACGCGCATCCCGGCCTTGGCGGCGTGTGCAGCTTTGTTGGCGAAGTGCGGAGCGGGGAGGGAGTTCAGGCGCTTGAGCTTCTCCATTACGAACGGATGACCTTGCCCGGCATGGAGCAGCTTGCGGCACATGCAGCGGAACGCTTCGGCTTGATGGGCCTGCTGATGATCCACCGCTACGGCGTAATGTATCCGGGAGAACCCATCGTCACCGTCTCTGCCTGCGCGCTTCACCGGCGCGGCGCTATTGATGCAGTCGACTTTTGCATGGACCATCTCAAGGCGAACAGCTGGTTCTGGAAGCGCGAGAAGCGCGCTGAAGCCTGGCACTGGATTGAGCCGCGCGAGGACGACCACGCTGGCCTTGCTCGCTGGCAGTAAAATTCTCACCAAATTTGCGCCAGATCAAAGAAGCGCGGCACGAATCGGTCCATTCCTTCTGCAACAAGAAGGAAAACGATCATGGCTGAACAACTTACACGCGAGCAAATTTCCCAGACGGCGGACATTTTTGCCGCTCCGCCAACTTTGGCGCGGAAAACCGTGGTGGATCGCACGTTTGAACTGCCCAAAGGCCTCTATATCGCGACTGCGGGTCTGTATCTGGGCTTCATTGCGCTGTTGGGGGTTGGCTTTGCCCATGCTGAGATGATCATTCCGGTTGCGATTTTCGCTTTGTTCATTGTGGCCGGCTTTGGTCTGCCCGCCGTTTGGACCCGCTTGGCACCGGAAACAGCTTCGCAGTCGCAGACCTGGGCGCGGTTTAAGCAGAACGGCATCATGACAGCTTACGGGCGCACATCGGCGCGCGATGCCACAGTGCAGGTGCTGATCCTCCCCGTGCTGATTTTCGTATGGGGCGTGATCGTCGTCACCATCGCGGCATTGGTCTGAACTGCATCGCAGTCAGGGAGAACTACCCTCTAACCAATGCTTGCTTAGGAGGCGCGGGGTCGATCACAGTCCGACCTCGCGCCTTTCCTTTGGTCAGCGGCTAACCGCGTTCAAAAGCTCTGCAATCAGCGCGTTTTCCTGTTCCACCAACTGCATGATTTCGCTGCGCACATCTGCGATCGGGGCAATGGCTTCGCCAGCGGTAGAGGTTTCGACATAGGCGCGGTCCAGATCTGCCAAGGCGATCATTGTCTGGCTGCGGCGCGTTTCCAATTCCGCAATCGCAACTTGTGCCTGCGCCCAAGCTTCGCTGCCAACGCGGCTTGCTCCTGCAGCGCGTGCGCGGCGGCGCGCATCGGGAGCAGCAGCGAGGAACCGCGCATGCGCGTTTCGCGCCTGGGCCGCGAGATCTTCGACGCTCGCCAACGTTGCAGCATCCGGGGAGGGCGGAATGTAAGGCTGCGGCTGTGCCGCTGCCATTGTGCCGCTCAGACGCTCCGAATCGCGGATGGCCAATGAAGGGTATTCTTCGGCTGTGCCAGCACAGCCGACAAGCGTCGCGGACAATAGGGCCAGACAAAGGAAACGTGCTTGCGTCATTACGGCATTGCCCTACATCGGGCGGAGCACGCAATCCAGCGTGCAAATGGCTGCTTTTCACCCTTGCAGGTGGTTGACAGCTTCGGGCGTGCGGCCTAATGGCGGCGTCTTCACGGTGCCCTTTTGGGCGCCCTTTTTGTTGTTGCTCTGGATTTGGCCCGTTTGATGCGGTCAACTTTGGAAGTAGGAACACCAGATAAACGGAATATAGCACCATGTTCGCAGTAGTGCGCACGGGCGGTAAGCAGTATCGCGTCGCCGAAGGAGATAAGATCGCGGTTGAGAAACTGGCTGGTGAAGCCGGGGAAACAATCGTGCTGGACGATGTTCTTTTGGCCGGCGAAGGCGCCGACCTTGCAGACGCGGCCAAGGTTACGGTTTCGGCCGAAGTGATCGCCCAAGCCAAAAGCGAGAAGGTGACGGTCTTCAAGAAGCGTCGTCGCCACAACTATCGCCGCAAGGCCGGTCACCGCCAGCAGATGACCCTGCTGCGCATTGTCGGCGTTGGCGAAGGCAAGAAGGCCCCGGCCAAGAAAGCAGCTGCCAAGAAGGAAGAGGCTCCTAAAAAGGAAGCCGCTGCCGAGAAGAAGGCACCTGCGAAGAAGGCTCCGGCTAAGAAGCCTGCCGCCAAAAAGGCCGCGCCAAAGAAGGCTGCTGCCACTAAGAAGAGCGCCGACTAGTCGGCCACAAGGAATAATCCGGGAAACCGGACCTACGGAGTTTAAAGACAATGGCACATAAAAAAGCTGGTGGTTCATCGCGTAACGGTCGCGACTCAGCTGGCCGTCGCCTCGGTGTGAAAAAGTTCGGTAGCCAGGAAGTGATTCCAGGCAACATTATCGTGCGCCAGCGCGGCACGAAGTTCTATCCCGGTGTCAATGTTGGCATGGGCAAGGACCACACGCTGTTCGCGCTAGAAGCGGGCCGCGTCCGCTTCCACGATGGCAAGCAGGGCCGCAAATACGTCTCTGTCGATGCCATGGCGATGGCAGCAGAATAAACGGATGATCCGATAAAGGGGCCATCCAACGGGATGGTCCCTCCGGACACACAAGGTCCGGAAAACTGGAAGGAGATGGGGCCACCCCGTCTCCTTTTTTTGATTCTCCTTTCGCATTTTTGAAACGTCGGTGGTCCACTGGAGGCGGGCACCCGGCATGAGGGAGAAGTTCGATGTTCATGCGTACAGAACGGCTGTTCCTGCGGCCCGTATTCCCCGAAGACTGGCGCGGTATCTATCGCGGCATCGCCGATTTCGGCGTTGTCAGCATGCTCGCCCGCGCGCCGTGGCCTTACAGCGAGGATGATGCGCGCAAGTTTTGCGCCGATGCGCAGGCCGGCAAAGAAAACCGCTTCGTCATCACTCTGCCGGGACGGGCCGGGGCATCGGTCATTGGCATGATTGGTTTCGGGCCGCAGGATACCGGTGGCCGGCAGGAGCTAGGCTATTGGATCGGGACCGACTGGCAAGGACGCGGCTTTGCGACCGAAGCTGTGCACGGCGTGACGCAAGTTGCAGAGGCGCTGGGCGTCGAAGTGCTGGAAGCCGGCCACTATCTTGACAATCCCGCCAGTGGAAAAGTGCTGCGCAAGGCGGGCTTTACTCCAACCGGCGATGTGGAACCGACAGTCTGCATGGCGCGCGGCGGGGAAACGCTTGCCGCGCGGCGCTATGTGAAGCTGCTTGGCGACCACGCTGAACAGGTTTGCCCTGTCGCTGCCTGAGCAATCAGGTGGCGGCAGGGCCTGACGCTTGCGCCGTTGTAGCGCCAGAATACTGGCCGTCTTCCCACGCGGCGATCAAATGACTGTCGTCATGGTCCCAAGGGTGGAACCCCGGCCGGAAATAGCCGAGCCATGATGGCAGAATCTTTCGAAGAATGCCCGGCTTGGCTGTAAGGTAGGTAAACAGCTGCCACCGCGCCCGCCATCCGGTGATACCGTCTTGGCCGAGCAATTCGATGGCATCAGTCGTGCGGTTCTTGAGGAACCGGAACGTCACCAGAGCCATGATGATGGAGCGCATCCTCCAGCGCTTGAATGTTGACCAGTCGCGTGTTGCGTGCAGCCAGGTATCGTAGGCGACGCCCTTGTGCTCGATTTCTTCGACGGCGTGCCACATCCACAGCTGCGGATCGCCTATGCCCGCTGTTGCAAGCGAGGCGGGGTCGCGCAGGAATTCATGCGCAAAAATCGCAGTGAAATGCTCCAATGCGCAAGTGATCGCGAGCTGTACGATCGGCGGAGCATTTAATGTATCGCTGACAAGGCTTTTCACGCGCCCGTCGATATTGGTCAAATCGTATCCCGCTTCCTCAACGGCACGATTGAACGCGATGTGCTCGCGCGAATGATTCACTTCCTGCCGAATGAAATCGCGGATTTCCTCTGCGAGCTGCGCGGGTACGCCGTCCCTGTGTGCTTTGACCGCTTCGATGAACATGGCTTCACCACGCGGGAAGCTGGCGGAAAGCGCCGCAAACCATGCCGCGGCAACAGGATCAACGCCGCGCGCACGCTTTTCATCGCGCCCGAAGCGGCGATTGCGCACGGTGAGGCCCGGTCCACTTATGGGTCCGCTTGAAGTGCTTTCGGGGGAGCTTGCTTGCAAGCGCAGTTGCGCAGTCATATCGTGGTCCGATCAATAGTCCGTGTACCGTCAGCTTCAAAACTGGTTTGAACTAACATCAATGTCAATAGGAAACTTACATCAATGTCAGTGAGAAAGCGTTTGAGCCCCGAAGAAAGTCGCGCAGCCGCCCTTGAAGCGGCGCGCGCTCTGCTGATCGAAGCTGGTCCGCAAGCAGTGACGTTGAAGGCTGTAGCCGCGCGAATCGGGCGTACCCATGCCAATCTGCTGCATCATTTCGGCAGTGCTGCTGGTCTGCAAAAGCAATTGGCAGGTCATTTGGCGGGCACCGTTTGCGAATCCATTGGCGAAGCGGTGCTGGCGACACGGGCCGGTGTCGGGACCGTACGTGAAGTGGTCGATTTGACCTTTGATGCGTTTGACAAAGAAGGCGGCGGCTCTTTGGCAAGCTGGATGCTGGCATCGGGCAATGAAGACGCCCTCGATCCGATTATCGAGACAATTCACACCATGGTGGATGATCTGCATCCCGAAGAGGTCAATGCAGAAGGCAACTTTGCCATGCACGAGACGACCTTCACGCTGGTGCTACTGGCATTGGGGGATGCTTTGCTGGGTGAGCAATTGGGCGAATCGCTGTCGGTAAATCGCGCGGTTGCGCGCGACCGGGCCGAAGAAATGCTCATGGCCGCCTTCCACAAAATGGATGAGCTTCCGGCCTAGTCTTCCTTTGCTGAAAGGCGCATCCAGGCTGGCACTGCTTCTGCAGGAATATCGTTCACGCGCAGGTGATCAAGGGCGAGCCCAAGAGCAGGGAATTCAGCCTTGCGGCGCTTGTCCTGAGATTGCTCCAGCGGCACCACCACAAGGCGGCGGTTGATCTTTTGCCGCCAGTTCATCCGGGCGGTGTTTTCCTGACCGATGTAACAGCCTTTGTCGAAGCTCACGCCGTTCAGCTCAACTGCGTTCGTTTCCAGCCAAAGGATATCGCCGAGCTCCACTGCGCCTTCTGCGACGCCATGTGAAAGGCGGTTCGCAAGATATTGATCATCCACGCTTTGGCTGTCTTTTGCCGTGTTGCCGGTGCGGCGAAATCCAAGCTCTGCAAGACGCGGATCGGGCGTAAACCCATCCGCAGCTTCAGCGCTCCAGAACACGCCAAGGTCTGCGTCCACGCCAATATCGATCTTCCGGCGAAGGCGGTAAATCGACAAACGCTTTGCAAGACTTTCTGCGTGCTCTGCCTCGCAATCAAGGAGCAGATCGGCGCCGTCGCTCCACACGATCATATCGAACATTGCTTTGCCCTGCGCACTCAGCAACGCAGCATAGGCCGGCAATGGCCCGGCGACATCATTGGTCAGCAAACCCTGCAGAAACGCGGCGATATCTTCGCTCTCATCGCGGGGAGAAACGCGCACCACAGCGCGGTGTGTCAATTGGCCTATAGTCATAGATGACAGATAGGGCTGGGCGCGGCATAGGCAATGGCATGGCCCTACACTATAATCAGGTCGTTTTTTTTTGGCGGCGGTATACGGTGTTTATGGCACGGCGGCTTTTTAAGCGAAGTTGGGGTAGTGGGTCAGTTTGAAATAACCTTCTTATAAGGGCCGCGTTTTTTTGTAGCGACTTTCGCTTCTGCCTCTTCGACCAACATCACAATGTCCGCAATATCCCAAAGACGGTCAGCAACGCCAGCGGCCATCGCTGGTGAGACTTTCAGCGTCTTATGGATGCGGACAAAATTGTAATACATCATGTGAAGGGCAACGGCGTGTGCGTGGTTATCAATCTTCTTGCTGAAACCGTTTGTTAGGCGCGTGAAACGGCGCATGTGCATCCGCATGGTTAGATTGGCGCGCTCAACATAGGAAGTGCTGACAAGGCTCTTGTCTGGACGGCCTTCAATGGCGCGTTTCCGAATGCCTGTGCAATCGGCAGGACTATAGCGACCTTTGAAGCTCTCGGGCGCATTTCCGTAGATTTTCACCAGCTGTGCATAGTCCACATCAGCACCGAATGCGCCCTCAACTGCTTCGAGGTAAGCCCTGTGGCCATCACTGGTAAGTTGGACGCGATTGGCAAGGCGGCTGCGCAGATCATCCATGAACCACATTGCGTATTCGGCATCGCGGCCACCGACTAGATATGAGACGATCATTTTGCTGTCCGCGTCGATGGCGGTCCAAGTCCAAGTGTCGCCAGCTTTGTCCGGTGCGGCCTTAGCGGTTTTCACATTCTTCTGCTTTGCGTAGGTGAACGACCAAATTTCATCGACCTCGACGCGCGTAGTTTGAAGGTCGCGGACGTTCGCTTCGTGATAGGCAGCGCATACCTTTCCAGCGTCAATCAACAGCTTGGAGACAGTGTTCTTGCTGACACCGGTAATTCGCACGATAGAGCGAATACTGCTTCCCTCGCATAGCATGTGAAGGATGGTGGAGCGGGTTTTGGCATCGAGCTTGTTCATGCTGATTTTATAGCTGCCCTTCCCAAATCGGTCAAGCATAAAGGTCAGTTTCGGCAATCGCCTAATTAGCTATTTCCATTTTATCGCTGAGCGTGTAAGGTTAGCAAAATGATGAGGGGGGATCATGGCTAAACAGGATAGCGAAATGACAAAACCGGGCGACCATGTCCGTTGGCTTATGAAAAAGCGAGGTTGGCTGCAAGCCGAGCTGGCATATGTCTTGGGAGTATCAAGCAGCACGGTCAGTGAAGTAGTCAATTCCAAAATTGCAATTTCTGCCGAGATGGCAAAAGCGCTCGGCGCGGCCTTTGATAGGCCAGCCAGAGAGTTTGCAGATCTGCAAACGATTTGGAGTTTGGAAAACGCGCCAGAGCCTTCGACAGAAATTGCAATACGTGCTGCGGCTCAAGCAAATTATCCGTATCGGGAAATGGCAAAGCGGGGTTGGGTAAAGACTGCAACGGATGCTTCTGACACACATGGTGAACTCTGCCGGTTTTTCGGCGTGAATGATCTGAATAGCGTGTCACAGATTGGCTATGCCCCAAAGAAAACTACAGAAGGCGAGCTTTCCGGCGAGCAATTGGTCTGGCTTCACAGAGTGCGGCAAATTGCCGGTGAAATGATGACACCAGCTTATGACCCAACGAAATTTCAAGAGACAATAGATGCCTTCTCAGAGTTGCGCGATCATCCAGAAAACGTCCGGCATGTTCCACGGTTGCTCGAGAATGCGGGCGTTCGGTTTGTTGTGGTCCAAGCGCTTCCTGGTAGTAAAATAGATGGTGTCTGCACCTGGCTCGATGCGAAATCCCCTGTAATCGGATTGTCATTGCGCTTTGACCGGATCGACAATTTTTGGTTCGTCCTTCGGCATGAATGCGCCCACGTTAAGCACGGGCATGGGCGCGATGCTGCGATAATTGATTTCGACATGGACGGCGATCCTGAAACCGCTGTCAGCGATGAAGAGAAAATTGCAGACTCAGAGGCTGCTGAGTTTTGCGTCCCCAACAATAAAATGACCTCGTTCTACCTGAGGAAGCGGCCATTTTTCGCGGAACGCGAAGTTATGGCTTTTGCGAAGCGAGAGGGAGTGCACCCCGGCTTGGTGGTTGGCCAACTACAGCGTCGGATGGATCGCTACGATTTTTTAAGAAAACACTTGGTGAAAGTGAGAGACCACTTGTCGAGCGCAATGATGGTTGATGGTTGGGGCGATGTTGTCCCGGTGGACTAGAAGGAAAACGACATGAACTACAAAGAGCAAATCCGGGAAATCTGGAAGCAATATCGTGATGAAGTTTCGACTGACCCTGTTGACCTGAAAGAGGTGGCTGCTTGGGCGCTGTCGAAGCGCTTGTGGGCTCCACGCCCGATCGATCTTAGCGCAAGCTTAGCTAAAGACCTCGCTGACTCTCTTCGGGAAGTTAAGCGCGTTGATAAGGCTGGGCGTGAGTATCGCGCCAACATTCCTGTTCGTGAAAAGGGTGTAAACGGAGGTGCCCCTCTTTTCGTTTGGGCCGATATTGACGATGCGCCGCGTAATCATGTTGAAAAAAGTATTCAGCAGGAACGTCGCTCAATTGCTAGCGATTGCTATGCCCTTGAAATGAAGAAAGAACACTACAACGAGGCTCATCCTGATGAAGAGCCTATTCAAATCATTCACAATTACGAGGATGATGTTGAGGAAATGAAAATCGCCAACGGCTTGTTTGACGATGACGACGACAAGCGCGCTGCCTAGTCTTTCTTTTTCCACCGGGCCTGCGCTGCTGCTTGTGCAATCTCTGACCTCTGCTCTGGGGTCAGAGATTTAGCCCTTGCTGGTCCACCTTTCTTGCCTCCCTTGGAGGCGGCGGCTTCTTTCGCTGTCATTTCTTCGTCTGACTTTTCGCCGCTCGCAATATCCACCATCAGCTTTGCAAGCTGGTTCGGATCGCGGGGGCGCTTGGGTTTCTTATCGGTCATCGCGCTCGATTTCTTTAAGGACTGCACGATCATAATGCTCACCCATTTTACCCTGCAACTCTTCCAAGAGCGCATCGACAGACGTTTTAATATGGTCGGGATGAAGCACGTCAAGCCGCAGGTCAGTCTCGACAGTTAGCACCCGCTGGAGGTGCCCATCTTTGTCCAACTCAATGCTTCCAGTGATGCTGCTAACATGTGCGCTTTGAAATTTCATGATGTTCATGCGAGTGTCATAGCACAAGAATTGTGAAACGCGGCTGAATTTTCAAACTGACCCACTACCGAAGTTGGCGGTTACGAAGACATTCGGCCGGTGCGGATATCAGCGGTTTCGGGCGGGGCACTGAGTGCGGCATGCTGGATTGGCAAGCGCGAGAAGGAATTGCTCGCTGTCATGCATGAAGCTTTCAGCGTGAACGATTTCAACCTCGCCGCTGGCAAAACCAACTTTACGCCGCATCAGGAAATGTACCGCGATGTCGTGGACGTTACTCTTGATGCCGAGGCCCTTGAACGGATCGCTGATAGTCCCGAATACGAAATTGCGCTTGCTGTCCCTCCGAAAGGTTTGCCATTGACATTGTCGGCCGTCATCTACGGCGTGTTCTACAAACTTGATGAGGCGGTCCGCTCGACCCCGCATTTGCGTTTGCCAGCCACGGCAGGTCTGCGTGATTACCGCGTCGATGCACGGCAGGCAGCACGTCAGGGACAGTTGATTGATCTGATTTGCGCCGCCGCAACCATTCCTCCGGTATTCGATGTGCCGACATGGGAAGGCGAGAGAGTGCTTGATGGCGGTATGCTGGACAAGGCGCCTTTGCCATCGAAAGACGAAGGTTCAACGCTGGTGCTGCTGACATCGCGCTACAGCAATTGCCCCGGCACCCAGCGCCGCGCCTATGTGCAACCAAGTACAGAGGTTGCCGCCGACAAGATCGACTTCGCGGACGCCAGCAAAGTGACACTAACTTGGGAGCAAGGGGAGCGCGATGGCAAGGCGTGGCTAGCGCGGCAGGACGCAGCCGGATAGGAACCGCCGCATGACCGAATCGATCACTATCCGACGCCCCGATGACTGGCATGTTCACTTGCGCGATGGCGCCATGTTGGAAGGCGTGACAAGCTATACCGCAAGGCAGTTTGCGCGGGCCATTGTCATGCCAAACCTCACTCCGCCAGTGACAACGGTGGAAGCAGGCGAGGCATACCGTGCGCGGATCATGGCAGCGGTGCCCGAAGGTATTGTGTTCGAGCCGCTGATGACTTGCTATCTCACCGACAATATTGATCCGGAAGAGGTGCGGCGCGGGTTTGAGGCAGGTGTCTTCACCGCCGCCAAACTCTACCCCGCAGGCGCGACCACCAATTCCGATAGCGGCGTGACCGATGTGGCCAATATCCGCGGTGTTCTGGAAGTCATGGCAGAGATTGGCATGGTGCTATGCGTGCATGGCGAAGTGACCTCTGCCGATATCGATATCTTTGACCGGGAAGCGATATTCATTGCGCAAGTGCTTGCGCCGTTATTGGCTGATTTGCCCACTTTGAAAGTGGTATTCGAACATATCACCACGCAAGACGCGGTGCGCTTTATCGAAGCCGCACCCGCCAATGTCGCTGCAACCATCACGCCGCAGCATCTGCATATCAACCGCAACGCGATGCTGGTGGGCGGGATGCGTCCGCATGCCTACTGCCTGCCCGTTGCCAAGCGTGAAAAGCACCGCTTGGCGCTGCGCAAAGCTGCAACGTCAGGCTCTCCCAAGTTCTTCCTCGGCACAGACAGCGCGCCGCATACGCGCAGCGCAAAGGAAAGCGCGTGCGGCTGTGCCGGGATTTTCAACGCGCCGCACGCGTTGGAAAGCTATCTTGCGGTTTTTGAGGCCGAAGGCGCGCTGGAGCATTTCGAAGGCTTCGCCAGTCTGCATGGCCCGGCGTTTTATGGACTTCCGGTAAACGCGGCGACGATTACGCTTGAGAGGCGCGATACGGCAGTGCCCGATACTATCCCAGCTGGAGGAGACGTGCTGGTGCCATTTCACGCCGGACAATCGCTTGGCTGGACGTTCACCGGCTAGGCCGCAACTGGCCGTCCGGCGCGGTTCTTGCGCCACAGGTTCCAGCTGAACAGTGCGACTGCCAGCCAGATGGCGGTAAAACAGGCGAGCTGTGCCGGCTTCAGCTCCTCGCCAAACACGGTCAGCCCCAGAATGAACATCATCGTAGGCGCGCTGAACTGCAGGAACCCGATCACTGTGTAGGGCAGGGCGCGTGCTGCGACGGCGAACAGTATTAGCGGTGTGGCTGTTACTAGGCCTGCTCCAAGGATGGCTGCGGTTTCCAGAGGTTCGCGTCCGAGCGCCGTGCCGCCGCCCGCAAATTCCGTCCAGCCCAAATAAGCCGCCACCACGGGTAACAGGATCATCGATTCAATGGTCAAGCCGACCAAGGCACCCGCAGCTACGGTCTTGCGAAGCAGGCCGTAAAAACCGAAAGTTCCAGCCAGCAACAGGCTGATCCACAGCGTGGTCAAGGCGCCAATGGCAAGCGCGCTAACACCAACTCCTGCCAGAGCAACTGCAAGCCATTGAATGAGAGAGAGCCTTTCTTTCAGGAAAACGACGCCCATCAGCATCATCAGCAGCGGCAGGATGTAGTAACCAAGGCTGGCGGCATAGACGTGGGTATTTTGGACAGCCCAGATATACACCAGCCAATTGGCCGCAATCAGTGTCGCGGTAAGGAGCAGAGTTAGCATGACGCGCCGTTGCCTGAGGCAGCTACGCAATTCCGCGCTGCTTCCGGTAATCCATACGAAGGTCAGGCAAATCGGCAGGGTGAACAAGGTACGCCATGCGACAAATTCCACTGCCGGAACGTCTTTCACCAAAATCAGATAGAGCGGCAGCAGTCCCCAGATTAGGTAGGCCGAGAACGCACAAGACAAGGCCTTTCCGCGGCTTGTTTCTGGCCCATTGTCAGAAAGTGTCATGATGCGGCGCTAGGCCTTCCGCTGTCCGGCGGCAAGCGCTGCGCTTAGCTATCTTTAAAGCCGACGCCCACGCTGGCGCGCGGCTGCTCCATTTCAGTACTGGTCACCGGATAGGCGCAATAATCTGCAGCGTAAAAAGCGGCGGGACGGTGATTGCCTGAGTATCCAACGCCGCCAAACGGCGCGGCAGACGATGCGCCATTGGTCGGGCGGTTCCAGTTGACGATCCCGGCACGGATATTCGCCCAGAAGCGATTATATTGCTGCGGTGTACCGCCCACCAAAGATGCGGACAGGCCGAAGCGGGTCTTGTTCGCCTCTGCAATGGCTTCGTCAAAATCATCGACCTTGATGACCTGCAACAGGGGGCCGAACAGTTCGACATCGGGGCGATCTGGCATTGCTGTGGTGTCGATGATGGCCGGGGTGATGAACGGCAGATCTTCCCGCAAGCGCCGCATATGCTTGATCGCCTTGCCGCCATGAGACAGCAGATAGACGAAACTTTCGGTCAGCTGATCAGCGGTGGGGTTGTCGATCACAGGTCCCATGAAGGGTGCGGGTTCATCGAACGGTTCGCCAACAATGATCCGGTCGCTCAATCGCTTCGTTTCTGCGATCACTTCGTCATACATGCTTGATTTCACGATCAGACGGCGCGCCGCTGTGCAGCGTTGACCGGCGGTGGTGAAAGCCGATTGGACGATAAGAGCTGCGGCATCGGTAGTCTTGGGCGTATCCCACACAATCATCGGATTGTTGCCGCCCATTTCCAGCGCCAGAATCTTGCCAGGGTCTGTCGCCAGCTTGCGGTTGATCGCGATTCCGACTTGCGCAGAGCCGGTGAACAGAACGCCGTTCACATCATCATGCGCCACCAGCGCTTTGCCTTCATCAGGCCCGCCAATCAACAATTGTACAACGCCTTCGGGGATACCGGCGCGGTTGAGCAATTCGACCAGTTTTTCGCCAACCGCCGGAGTCTTCTCAGATGGTTTCAAGATCACGGAATTGCCCGCAATCAGGGCGGGAATCATGTGACCATTGGGCAGATGTGCGGGGAAGTTATACGGGCCCAGAACTGCCATGACGCCATGCGGCTTGTGGCGCAGAGCAGCTATGCCTTGCAGCGCGCTGTCGAGTTTACGCTGACCGGTCCGCTCTCCATACGAGCGCACTGAAATTTCAACCTTGGCCATCACCGCTTCGACTTCGGTGCGCGCTTCCCACAAGGGCTTACCCGTTTCGCGCGCGATCAGTTCAGCAAACTCATCATGATCTTTGCGCACTTCATTAACGAAGCGGCGCATCAATTCGATTCGGTTGGCAAGCGGCAGCGCGGCCCATTTGGGCCAAGCGCGGCGGGCTTGCGCAACAATTGCATCCACATTGCCATGCGCCGCGCGCCACAATTCCTTACCCGTAGCGGGCTCGAACGAGACTAATTCCTGCGGTGTGACCAAGGGTGGTTGCTTTCGTTATGAACTTTCCAAGCTCCCCCTAACGCGACAATCGCGCTGGGGCAAAGCGATCACTGACATGTAAAACAAAATTGCCGTGTTCTTACGTATGAATGAAAGCGCCGACTAACTGCATGGGCCCAGTCGGCGACCTTCTACCGTGAACACCATCGTCATCGGACCCATACCCATGTCGCTCTCCATCCGCATGGTCGTGCTGTAAGCATTGGCGGTGTATGTTCCGTCGGTCACCATGACCATATTGCCTTGCGGGCCGGTGCATTGGGCAACAGCATGCAGCACGCCGTCCTCCATGCTGAATTCCGAATAGCTGCAATCGCCGCCGGTCTGGTCGAACATGGATTGCGGGCCTTGTTCGATCTGTTCCTGCGTTACGCAGGTCTCTGTCGTAATCCCGCTTTCACCCATGGTAGAGCGAATGATGTCTGCCATTCCCGGAGGGGCACCGGGCCCCATCTGGATGTCCTGAAGCTGTCCGACAGCTTGCCAATTGCCCGGCTCAATTGTCGTGGTTGACGATGTTAGTGCGAGTGCAGACATGCCAATAAGCAAACGGTACATAAGCGAATTCCCCCTCAAGAATTTTCAACGATAGCTTTGCATAGCTGAAAACGTGCAAATTGGGCAGTCTGTTATCTCGTTATTGAGGATCAGGCCCGTGCCCGGCGGCGCTCGGCGGTTCACCCAGTGCATCTCCCATGCGCCGGATTGCTGCGATCTTGGCATCCAGCGCTTGCCAGTCATCCCGCTCAGCAATGGCATCCCACAGCGTTTCCACTTCGTCGATCAGCATGGTGACGGGCACGCCATCGGACCAATATTCGTGGCTGCTGTCCAGCGGCACGTAACCCTCCAGCGCTTCGGCCAGCCCACCGGTTGCGGCGCGCCCGCCGCGATGATGGTAGAAGAAAGTATCCGGCCCCATCTTGCCTTCACTCATGACCTGTTCGGCGGCACCGACAAGCGCGGCGTCGGCTTCATCGCCGCGCTGCTGCACGCCAAGACGCCAGCAGAAACGGCGCATCATTGCCTGGCCGTACAGCGGTCCAAATCGGTCCAGCGCCGCGATCAGCGCATCGGATTCGGCCAGCGGTTCCAAGGCAATCGCCAACTGCCCAAGGTTCCACCGAATCGCCTCCGGCTGGCGGCCAAAGGCATAAAGGCCAGTCTGGTCGAAATAGGCAGCAGTAAACTGCGGCTCCCACTGCGGCAGCCAGCGCCATGGCCCGTAGTCAAAGCTTTCGCCGCTGATATTCATATTGTCAGTATTGAGAACGCCGTGAACGAAGCCTGCCACCATGTAGCTTGCCGCCAGATCGGCGAATCGCTCGGCAGCGTGATGCATCAGCATGACTGCGGGTTCATCACGCCCCGGCGCATCCTCGGGCAGATCGGGGCCGGGGAAGGCGGCGAGGGCGTAGTCCACCAGCTCTGCCAAAGCAGCGTGCTCATCCAGCGCCATCAGCCTTTGAAAGCTGCCGATGCGGATGTGGCCATGGCTCAGCCGGACCATCACGGCAGAGCGGGTCGGGCTTGGTTCATCATTCCGCCAAAGATTTTCACCCGTTTCGATCACGGAAAGCGTTTTGGAGGTGTAAGCGCCAAGCGCTTCCAGCATCTCGGTCGCCAGAATTTCCCGCACCGCGCCTTTCAGTGTCAGCCGTCCGTCGCCAGCGCGGCTGTGCGGGGTCGTGCCGCTCCCCTTTGTGCCGCAATCGAGCAGACGGCCAGCGCCATCGCGCATCTGCGCAAACAGAAAGCCGCGGCCATCGCCGATTTCGGGATTGTAGGTGCGGAACTGGTGCCCGTGATACCGCAGCGCGAGCGGCTGGAGGAGGTTATCGGGCAAGGGCGCAAATTTGCCGAAATGGTTGATCCAGTCGGAATCGGTCATGCCGCCAAGGCCAATCGCCTTGTCCCACCGCGTATTGCGGAAGCGCAATTCGTGGCGCACAAATGCCGCAGCCTCCACCGGATCGGCGATAAATCGCGCAATTTCGGTGATTTTGGTGTCAGGACGATAGTCGGCAGGTTGCGGTTCGGCTCGCATCATTCCAATAGGTGGCCATCAAATCCGCTCGCTGCAAGGCGGACGTTACTTCGGGAGCATATGTGGGCACTTCAGCCACGATTGAGCAAAGCTGGCAGGACGGCACTTGGGAAAGCGCCGACGGGCTGACCTTGCATTACCGCGATTATGCGGGGCGCGACGATCGCCCGCCGATCCTGTGCATTCCGGGCCTCACCCGCAATGCGCGTGATTTTGAACCCGTGGCTGATGCCTTCGCTGGCGAATGGCGCATCATCGTGGCGGAACTGCGCGGACGCGGGGAAAGCGATTACTCCAAGCAGCCCGAAACCTACATTCCCTCGACATACGTCGATGATATCGTCGCGCTGCTGGAGCATTTGACGCTCAAAAAGGTGGTTGCGCTTGGCACTTCGCTTGGCGGGATTGTTTCGATGCTGATGGCATTTAAGCATCCGGGCCTTTTTGCCGGCGTGGTGCTGAACGATATCGGGCCGGACGTAGATGAGGCGGGGCTGGACCGTATCCGCGATTATGTCGGGCATGGGGGCAGCTATCCCACATGGATGCACGCCGCGCGTTCGCTTAAAGAAACCAGCGATGATATTTATCCTGATTACGAAATGCGCGACTGGCTGCGTTTCGCCAAACGGTTGATGGTAGTGGGCAACAGCGGACGGATCAGTTTTGATTACGACATGAAAATCTCCGAAGCCTTCGTCCAGCCGCCGCCAACGCCAGTGGATATGTGGCCCCTGTTTGAAGCCTTGTCCGGGTCACCTGTGCTGGCCTTGAGAGGCGAGTTGTCCGATATTCTTTCGCCTGAGACTCTGGGGCAAATGAAGGTCAGATTACCTGCGATGGAAGCGGTCACCGTGCCCGGTGTCGGCCATGCGCCTACTTTGGAAGAGCCCGCTTCGCAGCAGGCGATTGCACACTTGCTGGGACAAATCGCATGAGCAAAAAGGGCAAGACCCCGAAGATATTGCACCTGCATTCCACTTTCGATGCAGGGGGCAAGGAATTGCGCAATGTCCGCCTGATCAATGCGTGGGGCAAGGAAGTGGATCACGCGATCGTCTCAGGCGATCTGGACCGGCGCAGCGCAGCGCATATGATCGGCAAGGCACCGCGGATCAATTGGCCCAAATTTCCTTCGCTAACCGGCAAACCTACACCGGGACGGCTGATCAAGCTGGCAAAGGCGATGGCGGGAAATGACCTGATTTGCACGTACAATTGGGGTGCGATTGATGCGGTGATGGCGCACACGGTTTTTGCCGATCAGTTCAAATTGCCCCCGTTGGTGCATCATGAAGACGGCTTTAACGAGGATGAGGCAAAACGCCTGAAGAAGCGCCGCAATTGGTATCGCCGCATTGCTCTTGGCCGGTCCGCCGCATTGGTCGTTCCTTCCGCCACTCTGGAAGATATCGCCCTGAATGTATGGGATCAGCCGCGCACACGCGTGCGCCGCATTCCCAACGGGATAGACACAAGGGCTTTTGCCGCACCTGCCAAGCGTGACGTGCTGCCCGGTCTGCTGAAGCATAAAGGCGAGCTTTGGGTCGGAACCCTGGCCGGTCTGCGGAAGGTCAAACAGCTCGATATGCTGGTCGGCGCCATGGCGCGCTTGCCCGACGAATGGCACTTGGTGATTGCAGGCGAGGGGCCGGAGCGTGAAGCGTTGCAGGCGCAGGCCGAACAGCTGGGACTGGAAGACCGCGTCCATTTGCCCGGTTTTGTCAAAGAGCCGCAGAAGCTGATTGGCCATTTCGACATTTTTGCGCTGTCCAGCCATTCCGAACAATTTCCGATTTCGGTGGTCGAAGCGATGGCGGCTGGATTGCCCGTCGTGGCACCGCGCGTGGGTGACGTTGGCAGCATGGTGGCGAGCGAGAATGGCCCGTCTTTGACCGAGGTAGGAGATGCTGCGGGCCTTGCCGAATCGCTGCTCAAACTTGCGAGCGACGCGAAGGAACGCAAACGTATCGGGCAGGCAAACAAGCAAAAGGCGCGCAGTGAGTTTGACGAGCAGCGCATGATCGAACGGTACCGCGCGCTGTATTGGGGGCTGATGCAAAAGTACCCGCAGTCTGCTGGCAAGGCTGACACGGCGTCCCAATAGCCTTAAGCCACCATTCACGGTAGCGGGGACACTCTCGCCTCTTCGATTGAAATGCGGCAGGTTCCCGCCTAACAGCGCAGCCTGATTTATCGAAACCTGCAAAAGCTAGAAAAACACCTTGGCCAAACCACCGAACCAGATCACCCCGTCCACTCCGGACAAAGGACAAAAGCGCGCCGATGCGGAGCAGGAAATGCTCATGCGCGAAGTGGACGAAGCCGTCCGCCAGGATCAGGTTGGCAATTTTGCGAAGAATTACGGCCTGCCTGTCGGTATTGCGATTGCTGTCGCTATCGCTGCCTTTGGCGGCTTTCTGTGGTGGCAAAACCAATCCGAAGCGGCACAGGAACAGCGATCCGAAGAACTGGTTCAGGCCATGGACGAGCTTGATGCTGAAAATCTCAGCATCGCCGACAATGAACTGACAGCCCTTTCCGAAGGCGAAGACGGCGCTGCTGCTTACGCTGCCATGCTGCGCGCCGGTATCGCGATCGAACAGGACCGCCCGGCAGACGCTGTGGAGCTGTTTGACCGTGTGGCTAACAATGGCGATCTGCCTGACGAATTGCGCGATATCGCAGCGATCCGGTCTGTATCCGCGCAATATGATGATCTTGATCCGCAGGCCGTGATCGACCGTATCGGTCCGCTGGCGCAGGCTGACAGTCCCTATTTCGGCAGCGCGGGCGAACTGGTTGCCCATGCCTATCTGGCGCAGGAAAAGCCTGAGCAGGCCGGCCCGCTGCTGGTATCGATTGCGCAGAATGAAGACGTGCCGCAATCCATCCGCGGGCGCACGCGCCAGCTTGCCGGATTGCTTGGTTTTGATGCCATTGAAGATGTCGATGCCGCTCTGGCAGAAATTACCGGTGAAGACCCCGATGCAGCATCCGAAGGCGCAGATGTAGAGCTGGTGGAATGAAGGCGAACGGAAACTCCATGAAGAATATCAATTCCCGCAAATCCCCGCGTTTCCTGCCGTCCGCGATGGCGCTTGCTGTCGCGCTTTCGCTGACAGGGTGCGAAACGCTTGGACTAGGCGGCGGGGACGATGAGCCTGACACGCCAACTGTGGGCAATCGCCAGCCTATTCTTTCGCGCATCGCGACTGAAATTGTCGCCGACCCCGCGCTTGCCAATGTTGCGGTAGTTGTCCCTCCGGCAGCCGCCAACCAAAGTTGGCCGCAGGCTGGTGGCACCGCATCCAAAGTTTCCGGCCATGTGACGCTGTCTGCAACGCCAACGCGGGCTTGGACGGCATCCATTGAAGGAACAACCAACACCCGCCGCCTTGCTGCTGCACCTGTTGTGGCGGCTGGCATGGTGTTTGTCGTGGATACAAGCGGGACTGTTCACGCCTTTGACGAGCAGACCGGTGCTGTGCGCTGGCGGCACGGGATCGTGGTCGCCGGTGATCTGGAAGATGCGACTTTCGGTGGCGGTGCCAGCTATGACAATGGCCGCGTCTACGCCACCAATGGTGTGGGCGATGTTGTTGCTCTGGATGCAACCACAGGCGCTGAAGTGTGGCGTGTGAAGCCGGGCGGTCCCCTGCGCGGCGCGCCGACAGTGGCGTTCAATTCCGTGTTCGTGATGACGCAAGACAACCAGATTTTCGCGCTAGCAACTGATGACGGCGAAGTCGTGTGGCAGAAAGCAGCCGCCAGCGGCCAGCAGGGCGTGTTTGGTGTGGCTGCGCCTTCCGCCGGACAAGGCACGGTTCTGGCCGGTTTCTCCAGCGGAGAACTGGTCGCGTATAGGTACGAAAATGGTCGTGAATTGTGGTCAGACGCCTTGGCGCGTACATCCATTTCCACGCAGGTCGGCACGCTGACCGATGTTGATGCCGATCCGATCATTGATCAAGGCCGGGTTTACGCTCTGGGGCAGGGCGGCCGTATGGCAGCATATGAATTGCTGACCGGGCAACGCATCTGGGAACTGACGCTGGCTGGTATTTCCACGCCGACAATTTCCGGCGAATGGGTTTTTACCCTGACCGACGATTCCCGCATCCTTGCAATCCAGCGCAACACGGGCCGGATTCGCTGGATGACGCAGCTGGCTCAATGGCGCGATGTCGAAGACCGCGAAGGCCCGATTTTCTGGACCGGACCAGTGCTGGCCAGCAATCGCCTGTGGATCGCAAGCTCGCGCGGATATGTGAAATCTGTCGATGTGATGACAGGCGAAGTGGCCGATTTCACCCGTCTGGAAGATGGCGTTTCACTGCCCCCGGTAGTGGCGAACAATACGCTGTATATTCTCGACGATAGCGGGCGCATCACCGCTTGGCGCTGATCTGAAGGCCGCCGCCGCGTAGCATTCGAGCGGGGCGGAAGTTTCGATTTCTCCGTTACCCGCCCTTTAACCCTTCCGCGTTAAGGCGTGAGGGTAATGAGCGCAGATACACATACCGGCTCGCGGCCACCCGCCAGCGACGTTACCCCGTGGGTAGGCCTTGTCGGCCTCGTCACGCTGCTGGGCTATATCCTGTTGGCCCGAAGCTTCCCCGAAATCGCAGGAATGTTGGGTTACCCGGACCAGTTCGGGCGTCTTTCCGGGCCTTATTCCGCCATGACGGCCATGGTGCTGACCGGCGCAGCGATGGCGGCCTATTCCGTTTTCGTGGAGAAGGTGCATCGCAATCCCTCAACCGGGATCGATTGGGACGACCGCAAACCGATTTCCGAAATAATCGACATTTCGATTACCAAGCTCGCAGGCTTGTGGGCCACGTGGTTTATCATCGGCGGGCTGTATTGCCTTGGCCGGTGGTATTGGGAGGGTCAGTATCTTTTCGCCATGCACGTGCTTGGCGCGGCGATTATTCCGCTGGTTGTGCTGTCTGTGCCTTATGTCATCTGGATTGACCGGGTGATGAAAAATCCGCGCGACCATTCATGGCATTTCGGGGCCATGCTGATCGGGCGTGAGGCGTTCGATCTGGAAGAGGTCAAAAAGCATTGGCGCAGCTGGATCATCAAGGGCTTTTTCAGCGCTTTTATGATTTCCATCATCCCCATCGGTTTCGCCACTGTGGTCGAAACCGACGCGTCAGAAATTCTGGGCGATCCGGTGCGGCTTGGTGTTCTGCTGTTTGAGCTGCTGTTTGTCATTGATGTGCAGATCGGCACTGTCGGCTATCTGCTGACGTTCCGGCCGCTTGATGCGCATATCCGCAGCGGCAATCCCTTCCTTGCCGGATGGGTCGCGGCCCTGGCTTGTTATCCTCCGCTGGCGTGGGGCGTGCTTGGCAACATTATCAATTATGAAGTGAACACGGCGGACTGGGCGTTTTGGTTTGCTGACTACCCATCGCTGCTGTGGATTTGGGCAGCGTGGCTGGTGTTCCTCACGGCGATCTATGCCTGGGCAACCTTTGCCTTTGGCATCCGCTTTTCCAACCTGACTTATCGCGGGGTCATCACCAATGGCCCATACCGATATACCCGCCATCCGGCCTATGTGTCGAAAAACCTGTTCTGGTGGAGCAGCTATATGCCCTTCCTCGTCACCAACGGGTCTACCACCGACATGATTCGCAACACGGTCTTTATCGCGGTCGTCAGCGGGATATATTACTGGCGCGCACGCACGGAAGAAGCGCATCTTCTGCTGGAAGATCCCAAATACCGCGAATATTACGACTGGATGCAGGAAAACGGGGTGATCACCGCGCGGCTGGCAAAGCTGCTGCGCTGGGCCAATCCGCGCAAAGGTGCGGGCATTCAGGTGCAGCCCGCCGAATAGCGCCTAAGCGCCCGCATTCCCCACGATCAGACATGCCGCTGCCACCAAGGCTCCGGCAAAGTGATTGCTCCGGAACCGGGCGAGGGGATTGTCCGCATTCGCCGGATCAAGGCTGAGAACCTGCCACGCCAAGTGTACTGCCGCCGGAGACAGGGCTAGCAAAGCCAGCCAGTCACTGCGCAACATCCAGAAGGCTAGCGACCACAGAGCAATGGCCAGCACATAGAAGATCGCGACGCCGCTTTTCACGCGGCCGCCCATGCGCAAGGCCGAACTCTTGATGCCGACAAGCGCATCGTCTTCGCGGTCTTGCAGCGCGTAGATCGTGTCGTAACCGATGGTCCAGCACGCCGCGCCAGCATATATCGCAAGCATCACGCCCAGCGCATCGTCCCGCATCGCGGTCCAGCCGACCAGCACGCCCCAGTTAAACACCAGCCCCAGCCACGCCTGAGGCCACCAAGTGATGCGTTTCATAAAGGGATAGGCGGCCACCAGCAGCACACTGCCCAGCGCCACCAATTGCGCCGAAGGCCGCAGTTGCAGCAGCACGATCAAACCAACGAAGCTAAGCGCCACAAGCCACACCCAAGCGGCACGCCTGCTGACTCTGCCACTCGCGATCGGGCGGTTGGCCGTGCGCGCCACGCTCTTGTCCAGATCCGCATCGACGATGTCATTATACACGCATCCGGCAGAGCGCATCGCTATCGCGCCAAGCAGGAACCAAAGGGCCAGTGCCCAGTGCAATCCCGCTCCGGTAAGCCAGAGGCCCCAAGTGCACGGCCAGAACAGCAGCCAAAAGCCGATGGGCCGATCAAACCGCGCCAACAGGGCGTAATCCCGCAACGGCTGCGGCAGACGCTCTGCAAGGCTGCGGGCCTGCGTATCAGGAGTGATGGTTTCCGCGCTCATGACTTGCCTGTTAGCGGTGCTTGGCCCTAGTGCCTAGCCATGCCCGCTACACCATCCTGGCCCCCGCGATCTGCACCCCGGCTGTTTGTGGAGCAGACGATCGAACACGGCAGTCCTGTGCACATATCCGGCAATCAGGCGCATTATCTATCGCGGGTGATGCGGGTGGGCGCAGGCGATGCGATCATCCTTTGTGATGACCAGACCGGCGAATGGGCAGCGCGCGTTGTGGAAGCGGGCAAGCGCGCCATTGTCCTCGATCCGGTCGAAAAATTGCGTCCACGTGAGGCTGTGCCCGATCTGTGGCTCTGCCCGGCCTTGCTGAAGAAAGACCGTTTTGATCTGGTTCTGGAAAAGGCGACGGAATTGGGCGCCGCGCGCATCGCACCGATCATCACCCGCCGCTGCGTGGCCGACAAGCTCAATGCAGACCGCGCGCGCTCCATCGTGACAGAGGCAGCCGAGCAATGCGCCCGCACCGCACTCCCCAGCATTGGCGCGCCGGTAAAGCTGGACGCTTTCCTGCGTGACCTGCCCGCAGACCGTACGCTTTTCTTTGCCGACGAGCTGATGAGCGGCGAGGGCGGTGTCTCCGCCGCTGATGTGTTCGCCGCAAATCCGCCGCCCGCGGCCATACTGATCGGGCCCGAAGGCGGTTTTGACGATGCAGAGCGCGATGCCATCCGCGCGCACGTCCAGGCAAAACCGGTTGCACTCGGCCCGCGAATCCTCAGAGGTGAAACCGCCGCCATTGCCGCAACTGCGCTGTGGATGGGCGTAATGGGCGACTGGCGCGGCCAAGCTTAGGCGCCCAAGTTTTGGACAGGGTGGGGGCAAGAATTTTGCAGGTGGCACATTGCAACCGATCCGCTAAGTCCGCGCGATGAAGGAGAGGCCATGACTACGCAAACGAGTTCGGGCGAAGGCGATGTGCGCATCGAAAGCCGTGACCGATTGGTCGAGCCGATGCAGCGCGGCGAAAAGCCGGAAAGCCAGTGGCGTATCGGTACTGAGCACGAAAAGCTGGTCTACAAGACCGATGATTTTCATGCGCCTTCCTATGGCGAGCAAGGGGGTATTCGCGATATCTTGATGGATTTGCGGCAATTCGGCTGGGTGCCTGTTGAAGAAGCGGGGCCAGACGGCAAAGTCGATGTGATTGCCATGACAGGCGACGATGGCAGCATCAGCCTTGAACCAGCAGGCCAGTTGGAACTGTCCGGCGCCGCGCTGGAAACGCTGCACCAGACCTGCGCCGAAACAGGCCGCCACCTCACTCAGGTGAAAACCGTGGGGAAGGATTGCGAAGTCGGTTTTCTTGGTCTTGGCATGTGGCCGGACAAAACCCGCGCAGAACTGCCAACCATGCCGAAACAGCGATACGCTATCATGAAGCGGCATATGCCCACAGTGGGCAATCTCGGCCTCGACATGATGCTGCGCACATGTACCATTCAGGTTAATCTGGACTATTCATCAGAGGCAGATATGGTGAAAAAGTTTCGCACCGGCCTCGCGCTTCAGCCGCTCGCCACTGCGCTTTTCGCCAATTCACCTTTCACCGAAGGCAAGCCCAATGGCTTCCTCTCTTATCGCAGCCATATCTGGTCAGACACCGATCCACATCGCACGGGGATGCTGCCGTTCGTGTTCGATGATGACTTCGGATATGAACGCTACGTCGACTACATGCTCGATGTGCCGATGTATTTTGTCTACCGTGATGGCATCTATATCGACGCTGCCGGGCAGAGCTTCCGCGACTTTATGAAGGGCGAATTGCCTGCACTGCCGGGCGAGTTGCCGACACCTGCCGACTGGTGGGATCACCTCTCCACGGCCTTCCCCGAAGTGCGCTTGAAAAGCTTCCTCGAAATGCGCGGTGCCGATGGCGGTCCGTGGAACCGCATCTGCGCTTTGCCCGCGTTCTGGGTCGGGCTGCTGTATGACAACACGGCGCTGGATGCAGCGTGGGATCTGGTCAAAGACTGGTCGATGGAAGAGCGTGAGACCTTACGCAATGCCGTGCCCGCCCAGGCGCTGGGCGCCGCAATTCCGGGCGGCGGGTCATTACGCGAACTGGCCAGCGAAGTGCTCGATATCGCCCACGGAGGGCTTGTTGCGCGCGGACGGTTGAACAGCATGGGCGACAATGAGAGCGGTTTCCTCAACCCGCTTCGCCAAATTGTCGACAGCGGCAAAGTTCCCGCCGAAGTCCTGCTGGACAAGTACCACGGCGAATGGGGCGGGGACATCAGCCGCGTTTACGAAGAGAGCTTTTGAGGCCGTAGCGGCAGAGCGGGATGATGCGCCGGTGCCGGGCGCTTCACTTTCTGGCGCTTGGTCGCCGGTGGTTCGCAAAACATAGGCTCTCTGGGCATGATCTCATTCATAGCTGACCACCTCCCACTCAATACCGTCCCAGTCGAAGAAGTAGAATGTGCGCGGGCCGGGTTCGTATTTGCCATGGCTGAACGGCTCCAGGCCGTGTGACACCACCACCTTTTCTACTGCATCCAGATCATCGACCCGCAGCCCCAAATGGTTCAGCGGCTGACCCTTGCGGTAGTCGCCCGGCACATCCTCACGGGTGTAAAGCGAGACGTAGCAATCCGCGCTGCCGACATGCGCGGTTTCGCCGCCGAGATGATGGTCACCGCGCCAGCGGATTTGCCACCCCAGCATGTCACGCAGTAGGTTTGCCACGCGGTCGATCTGCGTGACAGAAAGATTGGCGTGTTCGAGAACTCCTGAAGTCATGGAATCAAGCTCCTGATACTATGTCGCTTCTGGCGAGTGCCGGAAGGGCGCCGAATCATTGCGCTTGCCCCTTGTGCAACCTCAAGTTAAGTTGAGGTCAAGCATTTGTTGATAAGAATGCGAATCGGTCGAACAGGGCATCCGTAGTGACGACAATGCAGTTCATCTCCATCGGGCAATTGGCCAAACGCACGGGCGTCGCCGTTTCCGCGCTCCGCTTTTATGAAGACAAGGGTTTGCTCGATCCCATTCGCACCGGCGGCAACCAGCGCCGTTTCCTGCGCGGCGATATCCGCCGGGTGAGCTTTATTCTGATCGCCCAAAAACTGGGGCTTGGGCTGGCAGAGATTGAGGAACAGCTGGCAAACCTGCCGCATGGCCGCAATCCGACCGTCTCAGACTGGCAGAAAATCAGCCGCGGAATGCGCGCACAAATCGACGCAAAAATCACGCTGCTGAACCGTACGCGGAACCAGCTTGATCAGTGCATAGGGTGCGGGTGTTTGAGCCTGAGCAAGTGTCAGTTGTACAACAAGGATGACAAGCTGGGGCTGAAAGGGCCGGGGCCCCGCGCGGTTTTGGATTAAATAACGCAAGACTCTTCAAGCAGGTTGTGCACAAGAAGAGCTATGATTAGCATCTATCTAGAACTCCGAGAGTGGCAGACTGTCATCGGATCATTTCTTGGCTTCGCGACCCTTTGCATTCGCCGCTCTCTACAATTTTAGACTAAACCGTCGGCGCGACGAATTGGGTCGCATTGCGGAGGCAAAAAGTGTTGCTACTGCGATATACGCAGAATCTATTCCCCTCCTCTCTGATTTGACATGTATGACGCGGGCTGTGGCAGCCCGGCATATCCTACACGGCACTCGGGGGTTAAGAGACCCGTTTGGAAGTTCTTTCCGGGAAGCACATGTAATGCGTGAGCCGCAATTAATCTCCAAATTGGGAGAAAAAATCGGGAACCTTCCGCCAGATATTCTCTTGCCTGTGATCGAGTTCTATTCGTTTTATGATGAAGCTGGAAGAAACCTCGAGCTACTGGAAGACAAGGAGGAGCGAGACTTCAGCTATGGTGTTTTATGGTTCTTGGAGCCAGCAATTCATGCGATTGAGGCGATACAAAAAGCTCTGCCTCTCATTCAGGAATTTGCGGATTTGGATCTGACTCTGCCGGAAGTTGACTTAGGCAAGGCGCGCAGCGTTGTCGAAATGGAAAATGAAATGCGTGAGATAGCGTTTGAGCAAGAGAATTAGAAACTACTCCGCCGCCAGCGCTTCAGCTTCGCCCAGGTCAACGCTGACCAGTCGCGAAATGCCCTTTTCTACCATCGTTACGCCGAACAGGCGGTGCATCCTGCTCATGGTGACGGCATTGTGAGTGACGATCAAATAGCGTGTGTTGGTTTCATGGACCATTGAATCGAGCAGATCGCAAAAACGCTCAATATTGGCATCGTCTAGAGGCGCATCGACCTCGTCCAGCACGCAAATTGGTGCCGGATTGGTTAGGAACAGAGCGAATATAAGGGCTGTTGCGGTTAGTGCTTGTTCCCCGCCCGACAGAAGGCTCAAACTCTGCAACCGTTTGCCCGGTGGCTGCGCGTAAATCTCCAGACCCGCTTCCAAGGGATCGTCCGAATCCACCAGCGCCAGATGCGCTTGCCCGCCTTCAAACAGGCGCGTGAACAAGCGGCGGAAGTGCGCGTCCACTTCCTCGAATGCGGCCTTCAAACGTTCGCGGCCTTCGCGGTTGAGATTGCCAATGCCGCCGCGCAGACGGTTGACTGCCTCGGCAAGCTCCGCCTGCTCTGCCGCGCTGGAGCCGTGTTCGTCTTCAATTTTCGCCAATTCATCGGCGGCGACGAGGTTTACCGGACCGATCCGTTCGCGGCTTGCCACCAGCCGGTCCATGTCATCGCTTTCGAGGCCGGAGTTTTTCACCTCGTCTTCGTCAAACTCAAAGCGGCCCGGCAACATCGATGGCGGGGATTGGAAACGCTCGCCTGAAATACGCGCCATTTCCTCGCGCCGCTGTTCTTCATTCTCTGCCCGCGCCGCCAAGGTTGCGCGCTGTTCGCGGGTTGCAGACAGCGCTTCGTTCAGATCAGCAAGCGCAGCATCAGCTTCGCGTGCTTCACCCTCGGTTTCCCGCACTGCTGCATCGGCCTTGGCCAGTTCTTCGCCAAGCCGCGCGCGCACCGCTTCGCCGCTTTCAATCTCCCGCATCAGCCCTTCGGGCTTGGCTGCGACGACCACACGTTCTTGCTCGATTTCTTCAAACCGGGCTGACATGCCAGCCAGACGGTTGGCGGCGTCGCCAGCGCGGGCCTGCCATCCTTTGATATCGGCGCGCTGCGTGGCGACACGTTCGCGGAGTACGGCAAGTGACTGGTCATGCGCCGCAAGACCTGCATTGGCTGCCTGCAAGCTTTCGCGCGCCGCCTCATGCTTGGCCCGCGCGGCATCCAGCGAAGCGCGTCCGGCTTCGGGATCGGGCAATTCAGCAAGCCTGGATTTCGCGC
>ENA-ORXU01000827-ORXU01000827.1-marine-metagenome-genome-assembly--contig:-NODE-827-length-31148-cov-5.261015_pt1 | contig 31148 bp, 10 predicted proteins | sample MGYA00237869_ERZ511484 | MGnify/ENA metagenome assembly ERZ511484 | reverse complement strand
CCACCCATTTCATCATCGATCGGGTCGCCATTATCATCTGTTCCATTCTCTCCCATTCCGTCAGGATCAGGATCGCTACCGTCACTGCTTTCATCATCTACAGTTCCACCACCTGGTATATCACCCGTCGCTGTTGCTGTATTGACAAATGCACCAGTACATCCACTCACATTCACTGTAAGCAGTATGGCTCCTTTGTCTCCTGGAATCAGATCATCAGTTCCTAGTAAAAGATTGATATCAGCAGCTCCATCAAAATCAGGATTTGCTAAGAAATCATCGCTTGTAAGACCAACTATACTATCCATACAGCCTGCAGCTGCAAATGGTAGCATATCTGTGACTTGGATATTCTCAAGAACTACGTTTCCGAGGTTCTCTACATTAAACTCGTACGTGATATTAGCACTACCATCGTCCATCACATCTACTGTCACAGCTCTCTTAGCTAGACCAAGATCTGGATTCTGCATGAAGGTTGTGATCGTAGGATCATCATCTCCTCCTGTATCATTTGGATCATCTGGGTTCGTACCATCTGGATCACTACCACTATCTGAATCATCCTCGATTTCATCACCGTTAGGATCATCAGCTGTTACTGTAGCTTGGTTAGATATCTCTGTACCATCTGGGCAACCGCATGCACGCACTGTCATCAGGATCGCTCCCTTATCACCAGCTGGTAGATCATCAAGACCATCTAGCATGTCGTTGAAGCCCATGCCATCGTATAAGTTGCTCACTGTGAAGTCATCACTCGTGAGATCTTTTACTTCAAACTCATCGCACTGGCCGAAACCAGCTGCTACTAGATCATCCACTGCTTGTACATTGTCTAGATCTACGTCACCGAGATTCTCAATGTTGAACTCATAAGTTACTTCAGTACAGCCGTCAGGCATGAACATCACTGAAACTTCACGCTTAGCGATGCCAATGGCTGGATCAGAACCGATAGTAACTGTGGTCACAGTCTCTTCATCTGTATCTGCCTCACCGTCATCACCAGGATCTGTATCGCTTCCATCGCTGCTATTATCATCTACCATATCTCCACCAGGAGCATTTGCAGTAGTGGTAGCCGTGTTATCAAAGCTTCCAGCGCATCCACTGACATTCACAGTCAAGAGTATTGCACCCTTATCACCAGGGATGATATCATCCTCACCAGTAAGTAAGTTCACATCTCCCGCACCATCAAAATCATCGTTCACAGTAAAGTCATCACTCGTGATGCTCACTATACTATCTGTACATCCCCCTGCGGCAAATGGTAACAGGTCTGTTACCTGAACTTCTGTAAGGATTACATTTCCTAGGTTTTCTACATTAAACTCATAGGTGATATTGAAGCTACCATCCGTTAATGGAGTAGTGTTGACCGCTCGTTTTGCTAATCCAATATCTGGAGTCTGAGTCAGGGTCGTGATCGTCGGATCATCGTCTCCACCCATATCATTTGGATCATCAGGATTGGTGCCATCAGGATCGCTACCACTGTCTGAGTCATCCTCAACAGTATCACCACTTGGATCCATCCCTGTCACCGTAGCACTATTAGATATTACGGTTCCATCAGAGCATCCACATGCCTCTACGATTAGCTCAACAGCTCCTTTGTCACCTACACGTAAGTTATTGGAAGCGGCGTCGTCAAGAAGACTCACATCTGCCTCTCCGTCATATAAGCCATTCACGATGAAATCATCACTGAAAAGTGCTTTGACACTGAACGAATCACAACCATCAAAACCAGCTGCAACCAGATCGTCAGTTAGTGTGATATTATTAAGATCTACATCACCCAAGTTCTGGATATTAAATTCATACTTCACTTCTGCACATCCATCTCCTCTCATGTGTACAGCAACCTCACGCTTAGCCACACCAATCTCTGGCATGAAAGTCGGTAGTTCTACATCTGTAGGAATCATCTCATCTGGGATGCTATCATTATTTGGATCGGGATCGCTTCCTTGAGTAGAAGTATCCATAACCACCATACCACTAGGATCCTCTGCCGTACCGACAGCGATATTACTAAATGGTCCGTCTTCCTCATCACAACCTGTGAGGCTAATAGAGAATAGTATTGCTCCTTTATCACCTACAGGTAGATCGTCAGAACCTTCAAGCAGATTCATATCAGATACACCGTTAAATCCTGGAGAGTTAACGGTAAAGTCATCACTGGTAAGGCTCGTTACAACAGGTACACATGGTGCTGGGAAAGCCATCTCTAGATCATCCGCTACTTGAAGCATGCTCAAGTCAAATGTTCCGTAGTTTTCAACATTGATCTCAAAGCTCACATCGATTGATCCATCAGGATTAGCAACCACCATATCAACTCTCTTAGCTATACCCAGAATTCCTTCTAAGGTATCAAGAGGAATATCAGTAGGAATAGACTCATCTGGGATGCTATCGTTAGACGGATCCGGATCGCTTCCTTGTGTGGACGTATCCATGATCATACTATCATTTGGTCCCACTGCTGTACCTACAGCAATATTGACAAATGGTCCGTCGTCAGGACCACATCCTGTGACAGATACCTCTAGCAGTATTGCCCCTTTATCACCTACAGGTAGATCGTCTCCGCCAGTAAGAAGATTCATGTCAGCATCTCCATCAAAAGCAGGATCATTCACAGTGAAATCATCACTTGTAAGACTCTCTACCACTGGTACACAAGGAGCAGGGAAAGTAGTTGTAAGATCATCCGCCACCTGCACATCCGTGAGGTTAGTATTTCCAAAGTTTTCAACGTTAATCTCAAATACTACGGAAATACTTCCATCAGAATTCTGAGTAACTCGATCAACTCTCTTAGCTACACCCATCACAATCGTTGGAGTATCAAGTGGAATTGGAGTTGGATCCATTTCTTCTGGATCGTCATCGTCATTTGGATCAGGATCGCTACCGTCCGTAGATGTATCCATCACCATGCTGTCATTTGGTCCTACAGCGGTACCTACAGCAACGTTAGTAAACGGACCGTCAGCTGCACCGCAGCCCATTACATTCACTGTGAGAAGGATTGCTCCTTTATCACCCGCCGGTAGGTCATCGCTACCTACGAGTAAGTTCATATCAGCTACACCATCAAACGCTGGCGCATTCACAATGAAGTCATCACTTGTGATGCTCATCACTGTCGGCAGACATGGCGCTGGGAATGCAGTCGCTAAGTCGTCAGCAACTTGTACATCGGTAAGATTCGTGTTACCAAGATTTTCTACATTAATCTCAAATTCTACATCAAATGAACCATCTGAATTCTGAGTTACTTTATCCACACGCTTAGCTACACCCAGTACAACGGTTGGAGTATCCAGAACCACTGGAGTAGGCATCATCTCATCAGGAATACTATCATTATTCGGATCTGGGTCACTTCCATCTGTGGATGTATCTACTAGCATGCTATCACCTGATGTTGCCATACCTACAGCAACATTCTCAAATGGACCATCAGCACCAGAGCAACCAGTAATATTTATAGTCAGTAAGATCGCTCCTTTATCACCAGGAAATAGATCGTCTGTACCTACAAGCAAGTCCATGTCTCCTATACCATCGTACGCTGGTGAATTAACAATAAAGTCATCACTTGTCAGGCTTACAACTGTAGGAGCACATGGCGCTGGAAAGGCTGTCGAAAGATCGTCCACCACTTGCACTTCGTCAAGACGAGCGTTACCAAGGTTTTCTACGTTAATCTCAAAGGTGACGTCGAAGCTTCCATCAGGCATCACTTCTACTTGATCCACTCTTTTGGCAACACCAAGTACTGGAGTCTGATCGCCACAGTTGATATCAATCACAAAGCAGCATTCTGCCTCATTCATATTTTTATCAGTGGCCGTATAGCAAATTTCATAGAAACCTGTATCAACCACAGCTCCGAAATCAACTCCTGAAGTCTGCTCCACAGTAGCTACATTACAATCATCAGTAGCGACAGGAATAGGCCACTCAAGACTTGTCATATCCTCACACATTGGCACTACCATAGATATAGTATCTGGAGGGCAGTTCTGGAAGACTGGTGGAATTGTATCTAAGATAACCCAGAATGCGAACGTGTCAATTGCCTCTGGAAGGCAGCTTGGGTCTTCGACATCTGGTGTAAAAATGATGAGAGCTTCACCACCAAAAGCCATATCAGGCTCATACTTTACCTGTGTGCCATTGCTGCCCATCGTCACATCTAGCGTACCCGCTGATGCAGGACTCAATGTGAATATACCAGTTGTATCAGGATCAACTGATACTTCAAAAAGCAAGCTATCACAACATGTCAGCTCAGGATCGCCCAATGGACGTATCTCTACAACCGGACACACTATAGCTCTAAATCCAATATCAATGGTCATGTCGCCATTGAAATCATTGGTATCATCTTGATCACCACCGGATCCATCCTCATCATCACCTTCACCGTCACCTAGGGTAAAGACAAAAGTGGTCACTTCACCACCGTCTACCATCTGTGATCCGTCGTTATTATCATCAGTTCCATCATCGATTCCAGCATCAGGGCTAGAGACATTTGGAAATTCTGGATCTGGAGTCATGATTCTTATCGAGTAATCACCAGCTTCTAGACCTCCAAAGAAATAATCACCATTAGCATCTGTAGTCGTAGTAGCAACTACATTACCCATGTCGTCTAGGAGTTCAAGCACTATTCCTGCTATTCCTGGTTCTCCTGGATCACGGAAGCCGTCATCATCAAGATCTACAAACACATTGCTACCTACGCTGTAGCAAGTATAAGTCAGAGGAACCGGACAAACTGCGAGACAAGACCCAGCTAGTGGCCCTTGCGGAGGAGTCATATTGAAATCTACTACATCTTCTATGTTATCGCCAACCTCTATGAAAGGCTCGATCATAGTCGCTTCTTCTTCACGGTAATTCACGGCATATACCTGATAAGCAAAGTTGCTCACGTCCTCGAAGAATCCAGTCAGATTCATATCGATGATATCACCTGTAACAGAATCCACAAGTAAGTAGGTCTGAATCTGACCAGTCGTACCACCCGCCTTGAACGATCCTGGCTGTGCTTGTACAAGCAGATCACCAACAGGATCAGTAGGAGAAGTCGTCGGCTCGCAGAACATACCTGACATCTGACCACCATCTGGGTCAACGCCACAGAGAACCTCTGGTACGTACATAGTCATAGTGTCAGCGATGTACAACTTTGTATCATATACCACTAGATCCTGACCTGATCCACCTGCACCTGAGTGCGTAAAAGGTCCAAAGGTCAAGGGAGCATCTCCTGTGCTCCAAGTAGATACAGACATGTCATCAGGGTTGACCACATTATAAGGCTCTACGCCTCCAGTAGCACCTGTAAATACAACGAAGTACTCGCCCATAGCAGCACCGTCGCAAGTCGCGCCCGAGGTCACTAGAATCTGTGCATTCGCGGAGCTGAAGCTTGCTAGGATGCCTACACACAATAGTGTGAAGACAGTCCGAGCTTTCGCCCAAATGGAATTGTTGATATTGTTCATTAGAAAGGATTTGCCGTTTCGGTTAATTATTTCGCTGAGAGGATCGTAGTCTCGATTTGTCATTATCATCACTTTTACTTCCTCTACTTGTTATTTATCTTGAGAATTGCCGTTGTCAGGTCGTACTGCCGGCGGTGTCACTCCATCCCATGGTACATCGCCACAATCGACGAGAAGCACCGTGAATGTCTCACGAGCTACTGCACCACCACAAGCACCTACTGGTGTATCTGATCTAAGGATTAGCTGAACTTCGCCAGTAGCGAGATCTGCTGGCCCTGGAACATAGTCCGTAGCTGCACTGTACCGCGTTCCTCCTGTGAAAGATCCATCCCCTTCTGTACTCCAAGTTCCATCGAGTGTCGCAGGAACAATCGTCGCTACACCATCTAGTGAGAATCCACCGGTACAGCCTGTCACTGGAGCGATTTCTATCGTTGGCTGAGGATCGATATCGATCAACATGGTAGTTTCAAAAACACACTGACCATTTAGCGAGAATTCTATTTCATAGATCGTTTCACTAGTAGGATCACATATCGTAGGCTCTGCACTTGTAGGATCATCAAGGAAGAGATCTGGTGAGATCGTAATCTCAAGATCTTCTAGAAGATTGATGTCTACACCAAAATCAACTTGTGTACATCCCACCTCACAAACTGTGAAGTTGAATGGTCCAAACTCAAACTCTTCGAGTTGGCTGACATTGATCGTATCCGTTTGACCTGCGCAATCGCCTATGCTACTGCTCACTGCCAGCTGAACTGGAGCGTCTACTCCGAAACCGTCATTGAGAGAGATCTCGAGTCCATCTCCAGACATCGTTACATTACCTGCTGCAGCTGGTATGAATACTGCACTAAAGTCACCACATACCTCATCAATGAGGAATGGCTCACCAGGACATAGAACTATATCTGTGCCAAGCTCTGCCAAGAAAGAAGGTATGACTTCCTCGAAAGGTATGATCACTTCGCTACATGTACATCCAGGAACTGTGACTCGAACTACAAGAGCACAAGCTACATCGGTACCGACATCGCCTGAGCCAGTGAGCTCCAGAGGCTCTCCAGGAACAACTGCGATCGCAGTCATCTCGGTCAGTAGTAAACTGTCGATATCCTCATCAACGTCTCCATTGGCATCAAGATCGTAAAATAGCTCGATGGTTGCATCTCCAGCGAACGGATCCATTGCAGGATTCTCAAGGATAATAGTATAGTCTAGTGTCACCATATCTTGTACATCACTACATGACGCAGTTACTGATGCCTCACCTACTGATGCAGGGGGAGTTACATTGAGCGTCAATAATGACTCATCTGCGCTAGCAACAAGCACATCACAAGGTGATGCAGGATCGCCAGGGCAGTCAATTGTTTCTGTTCTTTTCACTACGAATCCAATATCTGTGGCTCCGCACTCTAGATCTGCCATAAAGCTGAGCTTGACGCAGAAGAATCCACCTTGACCCACATTAGGCGCTTCCAGAGAGAGAGCTGTTGCTCCACCTGTACCAAGTGGCTCGGACATAAAGTCTGTGGTCTCAAAACCGACTGGTGCTATCCATGTAATATCATCTGCTGTTATATCAATTCCATCAGGCAGTGTAATACAAAGTCTACTATCGCTCGTTCCAGCTTTACCTACATTGATGGCAGTCACTGTTACCATTGACTCGCCGAGGCAATTGATATCTAAGTCATCCGCCTCAAAATTGAAAGCTGGAGTTAAATCACCAGTACCAGCGACATTAATAGGATCACTCTGAGTTGGCTCCAGCTCGTACACCACTTCACAGTTCGCATCAGCCGTCAAGGCAAATGCAAGAGGTAAGCCGAGCACCGACTCACAAGTGGTCATACCAGTAAATGTAATGAGCAGGGTTTGGCCCTCCTCAAGATCTGGAAATGTCCCCAGCGGAAATACAAGAGCTCTTCCATAGACGCCTGTCTGCATAGGATCCTCTGTAGGATCTACGATAGGCGCTGCTGGACTACCTGCTAACTGAACCATCCAGTTACTCGTTACATATCCCTCAGGAATAAATACTATAGGGTCGAGATTTGTTAATATACTTTTCCCGATATTTCTGACTCTTATCGTCTGCAAGGACTCTGCACAGAGAGCCTGATTGTTGTTGAGGCTAAAATCAACCGCTGCTACTGGACTACCAGCTACATACATGTAACACACTTCGTCAACACCCTCACAGGTCTTGCCTGCCAAGGCACCTACCGCCGCGGCTAGCATAGCGTCATATCCCATCGGGGCCATATCGCTACATCCTAGATTGGTCTTGATACAGATTTCTGCCTCTTCACAGAACAATAAGTCAGTCACGATAGGCACATCAAGCGGTCCTGTGGGTAAGGGTGATCCAAAGGCTGCTGCTAAGTCATAGAAGTAAATCTTAGTACTGTCAGTCCTAGCTATCTCAATGGGAGCAGCACCTCCAATAGTGCTGACTTCCACGGCATTATCTACACATACGGTTATATATCCACCTGTAGGCATGTCAGGAGTATTAATTGTATAAGTGACAGTTTCATCACCCGCAAGATCCATGATGGGTCCTGGTGGGTCAACCGACGCAGTTCCGTTAATTGTTACAGGTGGTGCCCCAACAGGTGTAGCTGTAACTGCAGCATCATTAAGTATATGACCAGGATTACCATCGGCTTCCCGATCATATGGCCAGTATCTAGCAGGGTTGCCAACGCACGTCGAATTTGAGTAGTAAAAGCCGTTGTTACAGAAATGATCAAGGTTATAATCATGAAGATAGATCTGAGATACATTTACGGTACTCTCGATCGGAGCACCCATAAGTCCACCACCACATATCCTCGTAAGCTGCACCCTAATCGTGACGCTATCCACTGCAGCACCGAGGCCCACACCAGCAAGTGGGAATGTTCCTCCCACGAGCCGTACGTCATCATCGCCGGTCTGAAGTCCTATGAAACCATCGTCTCGCACGCCGTCAGCTTTTTCAGCATCGATAAAAATAAGCTTTCCTGAAGCGCTCGTGGGTACAAGATAGTCAACACCAGAAACGGTCGATGTCATGATATCTACTGTAGAGTCTGGACTGATCTCCACTGGAGCTAGACCTGCATGCTCGATTGTAACAGATTCAGCATAGTAAGGCATGGGAATTTCCAACTCAAAATCTTCAAAGCCAACAAGAGGCCTAAATTCATCAGCGAAGCACGTGGCCATATCTGTATTATCAGCGACGAGTTTTACTACATATTCTGCGGAGCACTCGTCGATATATTCTATTCTTGATTCAACTGTAATATCCGGCTTTATCATAGTGAAATCACCATTGCCTCTGGGTGCCGTACCTGTAACAGTGGTACCGCTGCAAAGGCCAGGATTGTAAGAGCCCACCGCCAGATTTGACTCAAAAGACCCTACTATGGTCTCTGGCGTCACTAGAGGCTGTGCATCGCCACGAGCATTCTGTCGAGGTAAGCAGATGACAGGAATCAGAGCTTCCATGAAAAACGTATCGCCTACCATGATCTCGCCGCCAAGTGCATCCCATAAAGCCTGGACACCGCGTTGGTCATTGTCCTCACTTGCACTCGATGGACAGGGGTCTCTGAACTGGTAATACATGATGTTAACATCACCTTGATCAAGACTGGAGCTCTGTCCTGGAAAGGTCTGAGCCACTCCTACACCCGACACTGCTGGGTGTGAGTAACCTGGATATGACCTACTAGCAGCAAACTGCGATCGTCCAGCAGATATACCATTGGCTTGATTCCCTACATTCGAGCCAGGTACGCCGATAGCTCCAATGTCAATGATAGAACCATCAGGCCGCTTCAGTGTAAAGCTCTGCCATACAGCGTTCTGAAGGCTCGGTAACATCACATCAGAGGCTGATCCTACAGTATTGCCCTCTACAAATCTAATAGCGAATTGAAAAAAGAAGTCTATGTCTTCACGCGACAATGCACTGCGTGCGGTGATGAATGTGGATACGAGCAATGTATCTCCAACTACTGCCTTAACTAGATCCTCTGGAGATATATCAGATTTATTTACTTTGGTCGCTAAAGTCTTATCAGTAAAACCCGTGGAAACTCGACATACCTCCGTATCACTTGAAAACGCAGTACAGTTCATCGAATCATCTTCAGGATCAGACCTGATCACAGAACTTGCGCAGGCTGCCGATAAATTACAATCGCATCCTGTACATTCCTGACCTATAAAGGCTAACACATTAAACAATGTCTCAACACCACACTCCGCTGTATCGAGAGTAGCGTCAAAAGTAAAATCGGCGCTCGGAGTTGCTAGTGGATCGCTTATGTCATAGCGAATCACTCGTATGCCAAGAGTATCATAGTCATTGCTTAACTCAGTAGCTGAGGTACCATTGTACATAGCATTACTCACTACAATATCCGCCAGTTCTAAATTCCTTCCTGTGAAGACCAATGTAAGATTGTAATCGCCACCTGCTGGGCAAGTAGCAAAGTCATCCGCACCAGGAGTGATGGTGAGTATAGGAGATATGGTGCTAGAGGCGGGCATGGGACCAGGATTTACTAATCCAAATTGGCCAAAATCATAACCTTCGTAATCGACTCTGCTGAATGTAAACATATCAGGATTATCAAACTCTGCAGTTGTCTCATTGGTATAAGGATCTAGGCCATCCTCATATGTGCGATTAATCCGGCGACCATTACGCCCACAGTTGTATGCCCAAAACATCTCAATTCTTCGAAAATCACAAAATCCACCGCCAGTACCGCACGAGAAGCCTCCGCCATCACATGAGGGAGAAAATTCTACTCTAAAAGTAATCTCACCTTGAGGCGCTAAATCATCAAAGACGCCATCTCCGTCCAGATCTACCAGATCTCCACCACCGTCTATGTCCATGCCTGCTGGGAGTTGTCTGAAATCAATTAGCGATCTGCCACCTGCATTTTGGGTAAAGAGATCAGAAGGAATCGTACCAACTACTGCACCTCCTGGACCATCGATGATGTAGGCTGAATCAAGCGTAAGAAAATTGGACGTGCACGTATCTGTATAAAATATCAGATTCCACATATCGCCTTTAATCGGCACGGTAGCAGAGTTCATGAAAGTAACCTCCATGATATACGGCACTGGACCGCCTGTCATAGCGTCACAGAAGGCTGGCTCTTGGATCAGCTCGGCAGACAATACCGCATTAGTCGGACCGCCAGAAAATAAATCTCTGAGAGTATGTTGAGTTACGTTTATAGAGCTTGTACATGTCTCACCTCGACAGAGTGTCTTGATAGCAAAAGTTGGCATGACGTCTATATCTACACATCCTGGAGCTTGGTAGCACACTTCCACAGGTATGCCTTCATCAGGTGTGAGTTGTCCGTCACCGCCAAATAGGGCTGGGTCAGCATTACCGTCTAGCATCAGAGTGATGTCACCAGTAACAGCATCCAGAGCGAAGGTCTGGTCCGCACCATTAACGGAGACAGAGCTGACCGTCACGTTCTGATCAAATCCATAGTCACTAATCGTGAGCATAGCCTCCGTCACAGGAGCGCCAGGCGTGAGACTAGTAATGTCCACTGACGTACAGACATCCATATCCGGCATAGTAATATTGATTGATGCTGGAGATGGAGTTCCGTCAAACGCTACAGTCGGCACTAGAATATTGGATGCATAGGTCATGTCTGGTGTGACCTCGTCTACGCATTCAACTCCCGCACTCGTATAAGTAGCAGAAAATGTAATGGAAGGCATATACGTATCAAAGTCGATTCCACATGCTGCAGTCACACCTACATAAACTACTACTCCGCCGCCCGCTTGGCTAATTTCAGAAATTCTGAAAGTAGGACTCTCAGGATTCATGACGCTAATCGTATCGAGATCGGCATTTCCACTTTGCACATAGGCAAAGCTGGCAAATTCCAGACCCTCATCAAACTCTACATTGAGCAGTACGTCAAAAATTGGTGCAACGCTCTTTGTGAAGAGAAGTATAGGAATGGTATCACCAGGACCACATACAATGACCTGATCAGGCTGAGCATAGCACTCCAGACCTCTCAGGTCTTGAAATTGTATGCTAGCCGTATCATTCACTGTAGTGAGCTCGATGAGCTCATCTGTGCTGATACAATCTGCAGTAGGTATATCTAGCTCGACGAGCCCGATAGCAGCACCGATGGAACTCATCGCGATGGCTGCGTAGGTGATTAAGTGTTGAAGTTTTTTCATGTTCACTTTGGATTCTAACTTGTGATTTCTAAAGAACTTACTAGCATACAGCACGAAAACCATGCCGATTACTCGACACGTCAAGGCGCTGTGGGTCAGTAAGTTTAGTAAAAGCAGTCAATAGACGGGATTCCAACAAAGACTGATTTCGTTACAAATGTACTATCGCGAGATCGTTTCATCGCATAATCGCTTGATCGATGGGTCTGTATAAAATATATGGCTAAGATACGTCATGCGTATAACACTTGAAATTCAATGACTTAGGCGTGTAGACACTATACACATAGATAATTAAATATGTGTAGAATACCCTAAAAGCTGCGTACATGCCAGCCGCTAGTATATTGTCTTTCATGTCTGACGATTTAGACATCAGTCAGTGGATCAATCTGTATAGTATTCTATATCTGCCAATATCCTCTGAGCGATAGATATAATCTAAGCATATTGCAAAAGGGATAGGAATCATCACGCCACGGGCGTGAGTCCCATAGGACCAGAGCGTGAGCGCAGTGATGGATAGCCCGGCCGATCTGATGAGACTCTGCAAGAGTCACCACTCAGAGTAGGCTGCCCAGAGTGGCTAGATTCTTCTAATTGACCTTGCGTCCACCTACGGTAGTCGATTGTACATCCTCGCGATTACGTCTACGCAGATCGACCAGAAGCTTAGCTGCTCCACCACGGGTCATTATAGTATATTCTCGACCATCATATAGGACGCGACCTCTGCCCCTATTCCAGTCTTTAGCAAGCAGTAAGTACTGCCGCCCCTGAGAGGGATTGGGTCCAAAGCGGAGATTAGCTGCATCACTCTCTGGGTCAAATGAAATCACAAAGCGGTCGCTACTAGGCAAGTCTATAAGCACGCCGGGCGTGTGCTTGGGTATAATGACTCGCTCTATTCGTCGACCATCTTTCATCTGGATCTTTCCACCTGATATGCGCGTGTCACCCTCTTGGAAATTGCGCTGAAGGATGAGGTCCTCTGATACATAGAATTGAATGCGCTCTAGATCCCTCTCAGTCCATCCATTAGTATCATAGAGAGACTGGGTGAATGGTGTATAGCTGCTACACGATGTGGAGCATATAACCGCTAAGCTGATGATTACGATACGTATCTGCATGGTCTATAATTGTTCCGCTAATGTACAGCAACCCATCTTACTTCACCATAGGCTTGAGATAAGATTAACGCTCTTAGCACAGACTTTAACGATCCTGATAGATGTGGGCGGCGTATAGGCTGAGATTCAGCGTCGACAGCGACATGTACCAGCTTTGGATTACTCCCTATGTAGTGCTATATTGGAGGACTTTCGTCCAAATGTCCCTTTTCTGGAAGTGAATTATCCCAAGCGCAGCACTCGCTAGATCCTAGGTGCTGACTGACAGCGAGCTAGAGCGAAAAAATCTTTAAGTATATTGCTACAATTGCTATGCTGTACGCCATACTCGAGTGTTGTGGTAGGATGCAGCATCTCCTTACCGTACCGCATAAATCCCTGCTTCTCATCAGCGGCACCATATACGACTCGCTGAAATCTTGCATGTCTGAGCGCTCCTGCGCACATAGGGCAAGGCTCGAGAGTTACAAATAGCGTACAGTGGTTAAGAAACTTAGTGCCGAGATGACTAGACGCTGCTGTAATTGCAAGAATCTCTGCGTGAGCAGTTACGTCCGTAAGCATCTCTGTCTGATTATGACTGCGAGCTATGATGGTATTTTGCGATACGACTACGGCGCCTATAGGAACTTCACCTATCTCAAAAGCCTTCTGGGCTTCTTTGAGCGCTTGCTTCATGAAGTGATCGTCCGAGTGTACGCTTAGTTGTGTTGTCATATATAAGCGCAAATATGGCTATATGTAAGCAATATTGTATCAGTCTACCAATTCACTATATACATGAGGCCTCTGCCACCTATCGAATCCTGAAACTGCCCATCGAGCAACCGACGCACATGGATCAGCAATCAAGGTCTGTCAGACCCACTGATACGCTTACTTGCGCGGATCTGATGAGCTGGTGAAGTCAATTACTTATCATCTGATTTATCACTAGGAGGAGACAGATCTGGAGGGGTCACTCCGTCCCACGGCAATGTGCCACAATCTACCAGCAACACGGTAAATTCTGCTCTAGCCACATCTCCACCACACTCAGAATCAGGTAAATCTGATCTCAGCGTGAGTCTGACAGTTCCGAGAGCTAAATCTACCGGACCGGGTATATATCGCTGAGCCGTGCTATATCGTGTACCACCTACAAATGTGCCATCGCCGGCTGTCGACCATGTGCCGTCAAGTGAAGCGGGGATTATAGAACCTGCGCCTTCCAGATCAAAACCATCAACACATCCTGTGACTGGTGTAATGATTACTTCTGGTTGCTCATCAATATCTACGAGCATCGTAGTTTCAAATATACACTGCTCATTGAGTGTAAAAGTCACTTCATAGACTGTCTCACTCGTAGGATCACATATGATCGGCTCTAGACTTGTAGGATCATCAAGAAACAGACTAGGAGTGATGCTCACCTCAAGATCTTCTAATTGATTGATGTCTATACCAAAGTCAAGCTGCGTACAACCTTCCTCACACACAGTGAAGTTGTAGGGTCCAAATTCAAAGTCAACATTCTGCGACACATTAACTATAGTGGATTGCTCGCCGCAGTCGCCTAATCTACTGGTGGCTATGAGCTGAGCAGGTGATTCTATACCAAAGCCAGGATTGACTGATATCTCAATATTGGTTCCCACTTCCATTACATTTCCAGCTCCCGCAGGCGAGAACTCAAAGGAATAATCGCCACAAACATCTTGTATGACAAAGTTCTCACCAGGGCATAGTACTATATCGGTACCTAAATCATCTATGAAGTCTGGTAATACGTTAATAAACGGAAACTCTATCTCACTACAGATACATCCTGGGACGGACACTCGTACTACGATCGGACATGCTTGATCTGCTGATGCCATGGTAGTACCTTCTAGGATGGTAGAGGTCCCACCAGCCAAGAGGATAGATTCTATACTCGATGATAGTAAGCTATCAGGATCTGAAACATCACCTGTGCCATCGAGATCGTAGAAAACCTCCACAGTGACATCATTACTATAGACGACTGATGTAGGATTGATCAGCTCAAGCTCATACTGTAGGCTCAGCTCGTCATCGTTACCTGTACAAGATGCATTGAGATTACCCTCTCCTCCAGCCACTGGTGGCACTACGTCCAAGGAGATGAATGCATCAGGTCCCGTAATGACTAAGACATCGCAAGGGCTCATAGGATCACCTGGACACACGATCGTCTCTGTACGCTTGACGGTGAGTCCTATGTCAACTGGACCACACTCGATATTAGCTTCGATGAGGAGACGTACACAAAAGAATCCACCTGGCCCCACGTCAGGTGCTAGTAAGCTTACTTCTGTAGCTCCACCTGTACCTATAGGGCTGGTGATGAGATCCGCTACTGGTGCTCCCTGAGGAGCAATGAACTCGATCGAGTCAGCAATTAACATGATTCCTGGAGGGAGAGTGAAGCAGAGTCTTGAGTCGCTTACACCTGATTTCCCTGTATTGACAGCAGTAAGTATGACCTCAAGTTGATCTGTGCAAGTCAGCTGCAAAGGCCCAGTATTAAAGGTAAAGTTAGGCTCTAGATCACCCATCTCACCTATATTGATACCGTCACTGACAGTAGGATCTGACTCAAGTGTGGCTTGGCATGCTGCTGCGCCTGTGAGGGATACGGCGATAGGCGCACCTGACACGCTGGAGCAAGTGGTCATGCCATCAAATGTGATAAGCAAGGTCTCTCCGATTTCCAAGTCTGGAAAAGTCCCGAGAGGCCATGTAAAAGCAACACCATAGACACCGGTGAGATTTGGATCCTCGCTTGGATCTGCAATAGGCATGCTAGGCATTCCTGCCACTTGAGCCATCCAGTTGGAAGCCACATACCCCATCGGTAGGTAAACCACGGGTATGATGTTGCCCAGTGGCGATGTACCTGTATTACGTATCCGTATAGTTTGCATGGTTGTAGCACAGAGTGGTTGATTGTTGTTGAGCGAGAAGTCAATAAGGACATCAGGCCTGCCCGCTTGATAGCTATAGCAGATTGTCTCTATGTTTTCACAGCTCACGCCTGATAGAGCACCGACTGCAGTCGCTAGCTCTGCATCATAACCATTGGGCAGATCTTCGCTACATCCTAGGTATGGCTTGATACATAGCTCTGCTTCTGCACAGAACAGAAGATCAGTTTCTATGACTACATCCAGCGGGCCAGCAGGAAGTGGACTTCCAAAAGCCGCTGCAAGGTCAAAGAAATATATCTTGGTAGTATCCGTACGTGCCACTTCTACAGCAGGAAGTCCTCCTATGTTGATCACATCTATAGCGTCTTCTGCGCAGATACTTAGGTATCCACCATCTGGCATATCATCGGTACTGATGGTGTAGGTCACAAATTCTGGTCCTGCTAAGTCAAGTATGGGACCTGGGTTATCCACGGACACAGCCGCATTGATAAGCACTGGCTGGGCTCCTACTAGAGTAGCTACCACATCTTCATCATTGAAGTAGTGGGCTGGATTCAGATCAGAAGTTCTATCATACGGCCAGTAGCGACTTGGGTTCACTCCACCACAACCTGCGCCGCCATACCAGAAACCACCTCGATTGCAAGTGAATGTGGAAAGGTTATAGTCTGCAAGATGGTTAGAAGAAACACTGGTCGTGGTGATAATCGGATCACCCTGAAATGGGCTACCGCAGAGTCTGCTGAGCTTAACACGAAATGTGAGACTGTCGATATTGGTACCATCAGATGCTAGTCCGACACCTGCTAGAGGAAAGGTACCGCCTACAAGTGTGATGTCATCATCTCCAGCTTCGAAGCCTAGGTAGTCATTGCTACGTACACCATCGGCCTTTTCGCTATCGATGAAGATGACTTTACCGCTAGCTCCCACAGGGACTAGGTAGTCTACTCCTCCGACATTGGAAGCTACAAGACCGACTGTAGAGTCTGGAACAATAAGGACAGCGGGCTCATCAAAGTGCTGAAAAGTGATCTCCTCGACGAAGTAAGGGCTAGGTATTTCAATCTCTATGTCTTCTATACCTATGAATGGTCTAAACTCATCAGCAAAGCACCCGATGCCTGTGGTATCCTCCACAATTAGCTTATACACTAGCTCGGCCGAGCAATCATTAATAAACTCGAGCCGCGATTCTTGGCGAACGTCTGGTTTCACCATGGTAAATTCAATATTGCGTCTAGGTGCTGTACCTGAAAGCGGCGTGACCCGGCAAGCTCCTTGATCAAAGCTCCAGACACTCATATTAAACTCAAAGGCTCCATCTAGCGATTCTAGGGGTTCAGGAATCGAAGGTCTGAGAGGATCATTGGCCAAGAACTCTGGTGTACAGACTATGGGAACTGTATACTCTAACAATATGGAGTCTCCTGTCTGAAACTCGCCCACGACGGCCTTAAACTCATCTAGTACCATCTGATCATTAGAGGCAGCTGGGTTGACAGGACACGGATTCCGCACTCTAAAATAGTTTATTTGTCCATCTATCTGGTCACTGGAAGAATTCTGAGCTCGGCTATGCTGTGAGTATCCAGTACCGGATATACCTGGGTTAATAACTGTAGGGTCACTGACGCTGGCATTGTACTGAGATCGAAGCACAGAAGCTCCTGCACTGCCCTGTACATTATTAGCTGGATTACCAGAGTAGTTAATAGCACCTAGGTCTATTATGCTGTTGTCTGCACGCTTGAGTATGATACTCTGCAGTCTAGAGAGTGCCATCTCAGGTCTCATGACGTCAAATGCGGAACCCGCATTGTCCACATCCACATATCTCAGGTCGATGGAAAGCAAAGCGTCGAATCCATCTATGACGCTTCCGTCCTCTACATAGATATAGCCAGTGATACGAAGCGTATCCCCTGGGACTACTTTGGCTAGATCGGCAGCTGATATGTCAGCCGGATCAGTCCGAGTAGTGAGACTGCGATCAGTGTAACCAGTCGATACTCTGACGAGCGTACCACCAGAGTTAAATACTGTACAGTCTCGCGTATTGTCATCAGGATTGGACCTAATCGTGGTATTTGCGCAAGCGGAAACTTGTAGGCAGTCGCATCCCTCACAGATCTGCGTCAAGAATGTATTCATTTGTAGCAGAGTGACTGATGCACAGATAGTTGTATCAAGTATCATAGTATAGGTGAAATCACTAGGATCCCCCAATGGCTCAGGCAGGTTGTAATAAATAGTCCGCACTCCACTACCATTATAGATGTTGCTATCCTGAGCTATAGGAGCACCTTGGTACATCTCATTAGTAACGGTAATATCTTCCATTTCAATTGCGCGCCCAAGGAACTGGATCACCAGTTGAAAATCGCCAGTGCCATCAGCACAGCTCGCAAAATCCATATCACCTGGATCTAAAGTAATAATTACATCCTTAGAAGACACAGTTGGGGATGCATTATCTCTACCAAATGTGCCAAAGTCGTATCCCGCGAACTCAGGAGTCCCAAAGAAGAAGGTATCTGGATTATCAAATGTGGCTGTTGACTCATTGACATAGGCATCCAGACCATCCATAACTGGAGCTGCTATAGTACGACCATTACGCCCACAATTATATGTCCAGTTAAATCTATTGGAGACAAAATTACATAGGCCACCTCCGTCAGTACACTGAGCAGAGCCAGGGTCGCATGTCGGTATGAGCTCTAGTCTAAAAGTTATCATTTCACCAGCAGGTAGATCATCGAACACGCCATCACCATCTATGTCATCGAGACCACCAGGACCATCGAGATCTTGTCCAGCTGGCAATCTTCTAAAGTTGACCGTGCTAAGGCCGGTAGCACTTTGGGAATAGATTCCCAAGCCATCAGGCACAGCTCCCAGAAATGCTCCACTTGGTGCGTCTAGAAAATAGACTGAGTCTAATAACAGAAAATTGCTTGTACAACTGTCGAGTCGGTAGTTGAGATTCCAGATGTCTCCTTTAATCGGTATAGTGCCATTGGATTGGAAGCTGACTTCAATAATATAAGGTGAGGCCTCGCCAGTTGCTGGATCACAAAACTCAGGCTCCTGTATGAGCATCGATGTGATGGTGCCACTACTAGGACCACCACTAAACAGATCTCTGAACTCGTGAGTCGTTATGCTCAAGGCATCAGTACATGATTCTCCACGACACGTGGTGGCTATTGTATACTGAGGCTCAGTGAGGAAGTCAATACAATCGTCAACGGAATAGCAAACTTCTATAGGTATGCTTTCATCAGACGTCAGGATACCATCTCCACCCCAATATCCTGGCGTAGCCACTCCATCTATGGTAACTGTACCTCTACCAGCACCGTCAATATCAAGTGGAGCGGCGAGACCATTGACAGTTACTGAAACTAAATCTATGCCCTCTAAAAAACCATACTCATCGATTGTGTAAAAAGCTTCTGTTACTGGTGCTCCTGGGCTCAGATTAGTGACTAGCATGGTTACACAGGCATCCATTGTAGTCATGCTAATATTCAATGGATTGGGTGTAGGCGTACCTGCAAATGCAATTTCTGGTACAAGTACATTAGTCGCATATGGTAAGTCTGGAGTGAATGCGTCTGTACAATTGACACCCGCTGACTCGTAATCTAGAGTAAATTCTATACTTGGCATGTAGATGCTGTAATCCACTTCGCATACAGCGGATATGCCGATGTATACCACTACTGCTCCGCCAGCCTGGCTGATTTCAGAAATTCTAAATACAGGACTCTCAGGATTAGTGATGGACACCGTGTCGAGTATAGCATTACCACTCTGGACATAAGCGAATGAAGCATATTCTAGACCTTCTTCAAAGGTGGGTGTAAGCAGCACATCAAATATGGGCTCTTCACTCTTTGTAAATAGCAAGATAGGAATCGTATCCCCAGGGCCACACACGACAAGCTGATTGGGCTGAGCATAGCACTCTATCCCTCTGAGATCTTGGAAGCCAATCCTAGGATCACCGAGCTCAGAAGAACCAGCCTCTATGGCACCGTCTGCAAGTTCTTCTAAGGTAGGACACTCAGAAGATATGCTATATGAGTTGTAGCCTGCAATTGATAGAAGTATCGATGTTGCCAGTGCTACTGGATGGTAAAAATTCTTGATAAATTTCATATTTTGTACTTCAAATCGCCAGAGCAGTGAGCTATAGCTCACGTAGCCCTTAAGCTATAAATGCCAAGTGCGATCTATGGATGTATGATCTTGATTCGTAAATTGTATACAAATTTAGTGCCGAGATCCCTATTATCTGCTCTTATATTTATTACTAAGACTGACCATGCAAGCCTGAGCGGCTTGGACTATTGGAAAAATCTGCATCACTCCGATAGTCCTGCCCCAATGTATCATGTGTATGGAGCAGTATATCCTCTGCGATGAACTGAGATAAGCCTACGATCGTTAGACTTATCATGGATACAAAGCTTATCAATCGAGTAGCTGCTAGTAGTATCATGATACTAAACCTAGAAGATCACTACCCCACTGCGATGATACATACTATCGATCTGCATGATTATCTCTTTCAAGGCATGATTCTCAGAGAAAAAGACTTTCGCGCTGCGTTAAAAGAGACAGACTGGACAATGTACCAAGATGCTTATGCGGTGCTCTATTGTAGAACTGATGCTATCATACCTACATGGGCGTATATGTTACTAAGCGCACAGCTGGAAGGGGTCAACTGTCAAGCCTATCATTGTACTAAGGATGAGTTCCTTAATCGCTATTACCAAGAGGCTCTCTCTCATATCGACTGGAGCGTGTTTCAGGATCAGCGCGTCGTAGTGAAGGGATGTAGCACCAGAGATGTACCAGTGTCGGCCTATGTTGAGGCAACTCGGCAGCTCCGCACTCGCGCCCAGAGTGTCATGTTCGGCGAACCCTGCTCCACCGTTCCAGTCTTTAAGCGGCCTCGCAAGATCTGATCGCTTAGGTTTTACTTTTACTACTGATTCTCAACTCATTATATGAAATCTACCTTACTGTCTGCCCTCTGTATACTCGCTGGATTAGCACTTCTTTCAGGATGGACTGATACGGATGATAGAGCAGCTATCACATCACAGGCACGTGTCTCTACAGCGCAACTACCTCAACAGATCAGAGCAATTACTCTCAAGGACGATTATAGCCTTGGCGGCGAAAGGCTACCTATGGAGAAGCAAGATGTCCGCGAGCGACTAGATCGAGAGCTCAGCGTCAATAGTTACTGGCACAGTAGTACACTTCTCAATATGAAATTAGCCACTAGGCACTTTGCCACTATAGAGCCTATACTAGCTGAGTATGGTGTGCCTGATGACTTCAAATACTTAGCAGTCGCCGAAAGCAATCTTCGCAATGTGACATCGCACGCAGGGGCTAAAGGCTACTGGCAGTTTCTCAAGACGACTGCTCGTGCTTATGATCTAGAAATCAATAGCGAGGTTGATGAGCGTATGCACATAGAAAAGTCCACCCATGCAGCCGCAAAGTACCTCCGAGATCTGCACAAGAAATTTGGTTCGTGGACTCTTGCCGCAGCGGCCTATAATGGTGGAGAAACGCGCATCCGACGTCTACTTAAAGAACAGAGAGCTGACAATTACTATGAGCTCAATATGGCAGACGAGACCATGAGATATGTATTTCGCATTGTTGCCATCAAAGAAATACTGAGTAGTCCAGAAACCTTTGGCTTCTCGCTTGACCAAGGCTATCAATACGATACGCCGCAAGATCTGTATATACTAGAGGTGGCAGAATCAATTACAAATTGGGGTGACTACGCCAAGCAATATGGTAGTGACTATAGGACTCTCAAGTATTATAACCCATGGCTGATAAGCGCACAACTCACTGTGTCAGAAGGTAATTCTTACTTGGTGAGACTACCTAAGAAATAGAAGCCATCCAGAATATGCTAGAGGTCTTTCTCAATGCTTATCGGGGCTATGCTACCTATCTCTGGAGTGAGATTACTCAACCGAGTTGGGATAATTATTTTTATTGGCTACTTGGCATTTCGCTTTTCTTTTTTCTTATAGAGTTAGCTGCGCCTTGGCGCAAAAATCAAGCTATTCTCAGGAAAGACTTTTGGCTCGATTTATTCTATGTTTTTTTTAATTTTTTTTTATTTTCCCTGATAATTTATCATGCTGCGTCGGATGTCGTAGTACACCTAGTAGAGCGCGGGGCGCGGCAGATATTTTCCATTAATCTTTCAGAAATTAATCCCATGTATAGCTGGCCACTTTGGGCCGTTCTTCTAGTAGGATTTGTGGTGCGAGATTTTGTGCAGTGGTGGACTCACAGATTACTTCATCGTGTAGAATGGTTGTGGGAATTTCACAAGGTGCACCACTCCGTAGAGCAGATGGGATTTGCGGCACATCTTAGGTATCACTGGATGGAAACTATCGTCTATCGCACCATCGAGTATCTCCCTTTAGCATTCTTGGGAATTGGCTTACATGATTTTTTTATCATACACATTTTCACTCTTGCAGTTGGACATTTTAATCATAGCAATGTCACTGTCTCTCCCTATCTCAGTGGTGGAATCGTAGGTGGCTTGATAGGCGTCGCAATTGCTTTTAGCGTAGCAGATATTTCTTTATTAAATAGCCCTACTATTACACAGCAATTATTAGTAATTATTGGCTCCATATCTGCAGGATCTTTATTACTAGGACCATGGATGCGCGTACTATTTAATAGCCCAGAAATGCATCTATATCACCATGCATACAATCTACCAGAAAGAAATAAATATGGTGTAAATTTTGGCCTGACGCTTGCCATATGGGACTATCTATGGGGAACAGCACACCTACCAGAAATGAGTGGAAATATCCGACTTGGCTTTAAGGGTGTAGAGACTTTCCCGACAGATTTTACCGCTCAGATTACCCACGGATTCAAGACCAAGGAGCATGAGAACTGAGGCTGATATATTGTAGAAGTGACGTGCGATGTGCCGTTGGAATAGAGACGTTTATAGATAGCTTTCCGTTGGAGCCGGATCTAACCCAATTCGTGCATTAGGATTTATTAATGGGTTCATTTTTTTACATAACGTCCATGTTCATAGAGACTTAATGACGATTTGGAATAATCTGCGAGTGTAAGTTTTACTTACGGAAAAAATGACTCTCCTAAAGGACCTCTAATCCATATGTCAACTCTCGTCAGTTTGCTTCGCGCCTAGCGTCTATCTGCTTCAGCCTCAGGTACCTACCAGAGGTAGGCAAGCTTCACCTGCTCGACTTACGAAGTGAAGGCTAGCTTGCTCGCCTTACGCAGTGAAGACGAGCCTCTTCGCCATAGCACGCTATGACTCGTCGGCGGAGCACCTGACGCTCTTGCAGATAATCACTATCCATCGAAGCCTAATGCACGAATTGGGTCTAACCCATTTCATGCCTTAGGATTTTTGGTAAATGTTTCTCATTGACGTAACCGACTCTCAGTCAGTACAATTGGCGATATATCATGAGTGTCGTTGGCGTAAGTATTTGTTACGAGTGGATCTCGTCCATCAGTCGTGAAGTGAGTGAAGCGATATGACCATTGTACTTTGCTTCTACTGCGAGCCACATCTGCTTCAAGATCATGTCCTTATCCTCCTCGCCATAGCACGCTATGACTCGTCAGAGAAGCACCTCATCTTATCGCACCTGCGGCTCTCGCTACGAAGCCTAATGCACGAGTTAGGTTTAACCAGTTGCATGGCACGGTTTCTGTACCTTTGGCGGTCATAGACCAGGCTATATGAAGGACTACTCATACGTATTCAACGCGCACCCGAGCTACATCGACCAGATGTACCAGAAGTACCAGCAAGATCCGGATAATCTAGAAGACGGTTGGCGCAGCTTCTTTGAAGGCTTTGATTTTGGGGCCAACGGCTCCGTAAGTGGCAGCTCTGGGCCTCTTGACACCAAGGAGGCCGGCGTGCTCTGGATGATCAATGGCTTTCGTACACGCGGACACCTACTCTCTATCACTAATCCCATACGTCAGCGACGTGATCGGCGCCCCACACTTGATTTAAGTGATTATGGCCTGAGTGAATCAGATATTGACACACCCTTTGAGATCAGCTCTGAAATTGGTCTAGAAAGTGGGACCTTAGGTCAAGTTATAGAGCGTCTGCGTCAAATCTATTGTGGTCATATCGGCTATGAATATGCGTACATCGCTGATCGCGAGAGACGGCACTGGCTCAAGTCTCGTATAGAAAATACAGCAACAGCTAAGAACTACGGTCTAAACGATAAGCAAAAACGTCGCATTCTCGAGAAGCTGAACGGAGCAGTCATATTTGAAAGCTTCCTGAATAAAAAATATGTAGGCCAAAAGCGTTTCTCTCTAGAAGGAGGAGAATCAGCAATAGCCGCGATCGATGCCATTATCAATACGGGCTCAGACGCTGGTGTACAAGAAGTTGTCATAGGCATGGCGCACCGCGGTCGTCTCAATGTTCTTGCAAATATCATGGGTAAGACCTATGAGCAGATCTTCAATGAATTTGAAGGAGATGTGGTCCCTGATCTCAGTTTCGGAGATGGTGACGTCAAGTATCATCTTGGTTACAGCGCTCAAGTGGAGGCCCTTTCGGGCAAAAGCGTGCACCTCAAACTTGCGCCTAATCCATCCCATCTAGAATCAGTAGATTCTGTGGTACAGGGATTTTCGCGAGCTAAGGCAGATATCTTGTACCAAAGCGAATATGATAAGATCTTGCCTATCCTGATCCATGGCGATGCCGCCGTGGTAGGACAGGGAGTTGTCTATGAGACAGCTCAGATGAGCCAGCTTGATGGCTATCATACGGGCGGCACGATACACCTGATTATTAATAATCAAGTAGGATTCACCACAGACTTTGACGATGCTCGGAGTAGCACCTACTGCACAGCTGCAGCCCAAGCTATCTCTGCACCAGTCTTCCATGTCAATGGCGATGATCCAGAAGCCGTGGTATTTGCCGTGCAGCTAGCGACAGAGTATAGGCAGAAATTTCACGATGATGTATTTATCGATATGGTCTGCTATCGTAGACATGGCCACAATGAAGGTGATGATCCCAAGTTTACACAGCCAGAAATGTATGATGCGATTAAGGCTCATCCAGACCCGAGACAAGTCTATGTCAAGACACTCATAGAACGAGGAGAGATAGATGCTCAGCTAGCTAAGAAGCAAGAGGAAGAATTCTGGAGTGAACTACAGAAGCGACTTGACATGGTCAAGGAGAAGCCTCTACCCTACACCTACCAGAAACCAGAGGAAGCATGGCGAGCTCTCAAGAAAAATGTAGGTGCAGAGGCCTTTACGTCATCTCCGAAGACTGGCATCACCGAGAAAGATCTTTCTCATATCCTTGATCATCTCGAACACATTCCCGAGGAGTTCAATGTCCTCGCCAAGTTTCACAGAATCCTGAAGGGCAAGAAAAAACTGACAGATCAAAATCAACTTGATTGGGCTCTAGCCGAGCTAGCGGCTTATGGTAGTCTACTCATGGAAGGACACGATGTCCGCATGAGCGGTCAGGACGTCAAGCGCGGTACATTTGCCCATAGGCACGTAGTCCTCCAAGACACGCAGACAGATGCCGAACTCAATCGTCTGGCTGGATTAAAAAAAGACCAAGGCGAATTTAGAATTTTCAATTCCTTGCTTTCAGAATTTGCTGTCCTCGGATTTGAATACGGTTATAGCCTTGCTAGTCCAAAAAATCTCGTACTGTGGGAAGCACAATTTGGTGATTTCTATAACGGAGCACAGACGATTGTCGATCAGTACATCACCGCAGCCGAAAGCAAGTGGCAGCGTATGAGCGGCCTGGTCATGCTCTTACCACATGGATATGAGGGCCAAGGTCCAGAACACAGTAGCGCTCGACTTGAGCGCTTCTTGCAGCAGTGCGCGGAACTCAACATGAGTGTGGTCAATATCACCACACCTGCCAACTTCTTCCACGCCCTCAGGCGACAGCTCGCACGACCATTTCGCAAGCCACTCATCGTCATGTCACCAAAGAGTCTGCTGCGACATCCACTGTGTATATCAGGGGTGAAGGACTTCATAGGCAGTACCAATTTTCAAGAAGTTATCGCACCAGAGAAAATCGACAAGAAAACTTGTCGTAAACTCGTCTTCTGTTCGGGCAAAATCTACTACGATCTCCTAGAAGCAAAAGATGCGCGCAAAGTGACTCACGTAGAACTTGTGAGAGTGGAGCAGCTCTATCCATTCCCGGCAGATCAGATCAGTGCTGTAGTAAAGCAAGCCGATAAGGCCCAGATCCTATGGGTACAGGAAGAACCGTCTAATATGGGAGCCGCCGATTACTTCTGGAAGCGCATGAAAGCTCACGACGTAGAGATCATCGCCCGCAAAGCGAGTGCATCACCGGCAACTGGATTCAAAAAAGTGCACGAGGCGCAACAAGCGGAGATTATCGACAGTGCACTGAGCTAGAACGCAGCTCCAGGCTCATCTATCTTGTAGATATAAAAAACTAGCGTGCTTCCTGGTGGGATGACACCTAGATCCTTGTCGCCGTACCCCATCTCAGGAGCGATCTTAAAGGCAGCAAAGTCACCAGCGGCCATATTGGCCATCCCAAGGCTGAAGCCTTTAATGAGGCGATCATATGTGCCTACTAGAGGCTCATTTCTATCTAGGCTAGAGTCAAATTTTTCACCATTTTCGTATAAGTATCCACTGTAATGGACATTAAACTTGCGACTTCCTTCAAATGTGGTTTTGAAGCCTTCGTCTGGTTCTTTCATTGTAGTCCACAGACCATCTTTGATCTTGCTCCACTTGTACTTATCGAGTTCTTTGGGAAGTTTAAACTTTGACTTACCATCTTCACTGTCGACGACCACCTTTCTTATCAATCCCGAATCTGTAAATTCGACACTATAGGTAGTGCCATCATTCTTATCAGTGATCTCGATATCTTCCTGCTGCGCATAAGCAGCCAGTGAACACATACAAAGTAGTGCGACGCATAGGTATCTCATGATGTCTTTCATATAATCGTAAATGTAGGTGACGAGGGAGAAGGCAGCCGTTATATTTACGATATGCTTAACAAAAAATCGCCTTTCACCTGCCTCCTCATATTCTTGACCCTGTGCTGTACATCCCAGTTGTCTGCTCAGCTCAAGCAAGTCTCGACAGACGACTTCGCTCGTTGGAATCGCATAGCGGATGTAAGGATCAATGATCCAGGAACTCATGTGAGTTATCGGTTGCGCGCTGATCATGACAATGACACGATCGTGCTTCATGACGTGTCTAGTGGTCTTAGCATACGCTTGGATCGAGGAAAGCAAGGCAGATTCTCTGGTGCATCTGAATATTACACGTACACTAGAGTAGCCGATATGAGCCTTGTGAGAGAGCTCAAGCGGGCGGACACTAAGAAGAAAGATATGCCCAAGGACACGCTCGTCCTGATAAAGCTAGATGATCGTAGCAACATAGAAATCCCAGCCATCAAGTCATATAAAATGCCTGAGAACTATGACGGCTACTTAGCCTACTCTGTAGATGCCATAGAGGACGACTCCCTCTTTGCTAAAAAAGAAGATTCAGAGCAAGGCTTTCATCTCTATCTCCGGCATCTAGAAGATGACCTCACAGACACATTCCCATTTGTGCTTGACTATGTATTTGCCGAAGACTCGGCTGCGCTCTTGTATCATACAAGTGGCGATGATAGCCTGATACTACCAGGAATCTACCTCGAGAATCTCCAGGATAGGACAAGCAGATTGATCTACCAAGGAAAGGCTGATGTAAAGCAATGGACCATATCACATGATGCGCAGCAGATCGCTGTAGTGATTGACAGCGATACGACTAAGATATTACAGAGACCTTATGAGCTGCATTACTGGAGCGATGGGCAGGATGCAAGCAACATTGTCCTAGATAAAAAGAGTGTGTGGCTTCCGAGTGGACACGCTATTAGCCCAGATCGGTCGCTGGCTTTCACGGACAATGGCGACGGACTATACTTCGGAATCAGACCAATGCCTCTCCTCCAAGACACGTCACTTCTTGACGAAGAGATTGTACAGGTAGAGATCTGGAGTCATCATGATCCACTGCTCTACACACAGCAGAAAGTCAATGCCTCCGACGAGAAAAAACGGAGCTATCTCTGCGCTTACGACATCGAGGCACACTCGTATGCACAGCTCGAGTCGGAAGTGATTCCAAGGGTATATTTGACTGACAAGTCTCTCAGCGCGCACTATGTAGGAGTGAGTAATCTGCCCTATCAGCAAGATATCTCCTGGATAGGAAAGACCCAAAATGACGTATATATTATAAGCGCTGAGACGGGAGCAACAGAAATGATCTACCAAGGCCTACATGGTAGACCTCGATTGTCTCCTCATCGCAGCTATCTCTACTGGTATGACGATTCGGCCAATGCGTGGAAAGCTTACAACATTGATACTAAGGAAGAGCAGACCATAGCTGCTGAAACTATAAGTCAGTGGACGGACGAGCTCAATGATCGACCTATGGATCCACGATCCTATGGTAGTCCTGGCTGGATCAATGCTGACGAGAAGATATGGCTCTATGATCGCTATGATATATGGGCCGCCGATCCAGATGGAAGTACGCCCATCAGACTTACGCGAGGTCGTGAATCACACAAGCAATATCGCTACATATCCACTGATACGGAGGCGGATACCATAGACACGAAGCGCCCGCAGCTACTTTCCGTTATGGATATGAAATCTAAGCGCAGTGGCTATGCGTGGTTATTACCAGATGGCAGTCTGATCGAGCAGCTTGGCCCTTACCAACTAGGTCGTAGAATCTATAAAGCACAAGACGCTGATGTGTACCTGCACACTCGGCAAACAATGCAGCAATTTCCAGACCTACTCTTATCAGATAGCGATCTAGACACTCACAAGCGTATCAGTGATGCCAATCCTCAGCAGGCGGATTACAACTGGGGCACCGTACGACTGCATGTGTGGAAGAGTAGCGACGGCGACACTATGCAGTGCCTGCTGTATCTACCACATGACTGGTCGGCTGATAAAGACTATCCACTACTTGTCAATTTCTACGAGCGCAATAGTGATGGTCTCTACCGCCATCGAGCACCTGAGGCTCATCGCAGTACGATTAACTATCCCCTATACCTGAGCGACGGCTATGTGATATTTAATCCTGATGTGTCCTATCACATAGGATATCCTGGCAAGAGCAGTGAAGAGGATGTGCTGTCTGGTATAGAGTCAGTCATAGACATAGCATCCATAGACCGTGAGCGAATAGGTGTACAAGGCCACAGCTGGGGAGGGTATCAGGTATCCCACTTACTCACCCGTACTGACATATTTGCCTGTGCAGAATCTGGCGCTCCTGTGGTCAATATGACGAGTGCGTATGGTGGCATAAGGTGGGGATCTGGCATGAGTAGGATGTTTCAATATGAGAAAACACAAAGTCGTATCGGAACTACTCTGTGGGAAAACAAAGAACTCTATCTAGAAAATAGTCCCCTCTTTTATCTAGACCGCATGACTACACCGGTACTCATTCTTCACAATGATGGTGATGGCGCCGTACCGTGGTATCAAGGTATCGAGTACTTTGTGGGCCTCAGAAGATTGAGTAAGCCAGCATGGATGCTCAATTATAATGATGAACCACACTGGCCACTCAAGTGGCAAAATCGTCTAGATTTTCAGATTCGGATGAAACAATTTTTTGATCATTATCTCAAGGGTACAGAAATGCCACGATGGATGCAAGAAGGTGTACCAGCGATTTATCAAGGAATTGATAAGGGCTATGATGAGTGATTAACGACATCTATACCTTCGTAGAATAATTATGAAAAATAATATAACGCCTTTATACGAATGGGACATTTAGAAAAGTGCTTACAATTAAAGAGGGAGCTAGATACTCTTCGGCCTTTTGCGAAAGATGACGAAGCACGCGTGCTTCAAAAGCTAAGACTGGATTGGAATTATCATTCCAATCACCTCGAAGGAAACTCCCTTAGCCATGGAGAAACAAAAGCTCTTATCCTTGAAGGCTTGACGGCGCATGGCAAGCCCCTTAAAGATCACTTAGAAATAAAAGGTCATAATGACGCGGTGAAATGGACTACTACAGTTGTCAAAGAAGAGAGACCACTCACTGAAAACTTTATAAGAGAGCTCCATCGGCTCATTTTAATCGAGTCATATGACGTACCCGCTCAAAACGCATTAGGTAACATCACGCCTAAAGCTGTAGAGATAGGATCGTACAAGACTACTCCTAATCATGTCATAACTTCATCGGGTGAGATATTTCACTTTGCATCGCCCGAGGAGACGCCAGCTATGATGAATGATCTCATGCAATGGTATAAAAATGTAAAGGCCGATATAAAAACAGAGGGGATATTACTTGCAACCCAGTTCCATTATAAATACGTGCGTATTCACCCCTTCGATGATGGTAATGGGCGAACCGCTCGATTACTAATGAATTTTATCCTAATGCAATATGGCTACCCACCAGCTATAATTAAGACGGAGGACAGAAAAGAATATTTCTCTGTGCTTAGACAAGCTGATGCCGATATATTAACGCCTTTTGTGGAGTTCGTAGCGCAAAATCTAAGTCGATCACTCAAGTTAATGATACTAGGCGCTAAAGGAAAGAATATCAACCAAGATGATGATATTGAAAAAGAAATTATACTATTAAAACATAGAGTTGAAGAAGCTTCTCGCTTTTACATCCCACCCGATAATTCAGCGCGGATTCGGAGCTTACTCAAGCATACTATCAGCGTTCTCTACTCTCGCTTGATCAGCCAGGTAAAAGAATTTAGTGACATGTATGGTAATCATACTTCCCAGTGGCATGTCGGCGGAAGTGAAGGGGCAAAAAAATATGACGGAAAGGAGAGTCTCGATATAACCGCTATTACCAAGTCGACAACTAACATACAGATTCGCCTGAGCTACACTCAGTTCTCGTACCCAGAATTTGAACCTTACGAATACAACTCACGTATTGAGTTTTGGTTTCAAAAAAATCAATATGTCGTCCGATTTAATCAGGTAAACGAATTCTATAAATCTTATGACGAAGCTCTTACTTCTGATGAGATAGATCACATTATTAAGCTCGAGTTTAATCGGCATAAAAACGTAATTGAATCACGAATTGAAGATCGA
>ENA-ORXU01000824-ORXU01000824.1-marine-metagenome-genome-assembly--contig:-NODE-824-length-31276-cov-4.193019_pt1 | contig 31276 bp, 16 predicted proteins | sample MGYA00237869_ERZ511484 | MGnify/ENA metagenome assembly ERZ511484 | reverse complement strand
GAGAAAAGGGCAAGCGGCTTTTTTACCGCTTGGGCTTTTGCGCGGTTCCGAGGGGGTTCGAAAATCTGGAGCGGAAAGGCCCCGAACGCGAAGCGGCGAAGCGGCTCGCGCTCGGGAAGTCTTGGAATGGAAGATTTTTGAACTTCCGCAAGAGCTTGGAATAGAAGTCAATTTATTCTCCCCTTGCTATATATCGAAGCTAAAATATTTCTTTTTGGATAAGCTAACTTTCATTTTTGATTAACAACTCTTGGCCACCATAATAGTTCATCGACTTTTTGGTTAGTTATCGGCTAAATTCTTGACTTCGCACAAATCTAGAATAAGAATCATATAATATTTACGTGAATATTCGGTTTTTCTTGGGATGGTTCAACGGCCTCGTTTCCACAAGAAGAAAGTGCCAAAGTAAAAAGAACGAATATGCATATTTTCGAGGTCAATCGTAAATATCCTTTGTTGAAAACTCTTCCGAGCCTTTCGTTATCTGTATCTTTTTCAAATCTTCGATACTGACCGATTTAGAGGGAGCAAAAGCATCGCTCTCCATATACTGCAATAGACTGTGACGTAACTGCCTGGCGGTAGGTCTACTTTTTAAGTCTGAAAACAGGTCCATAGAAGAGAACACCAGTTTCCCCTCGCCCACTTTGGCCTCGAAAACGGTGCTCAAACTACGATTAGTCACAAAATTATCTATTGCTCGGACTAAGGGTTCCACGGTAAGAGAATCTATCGAAACGGACTTGGAATTAATCGCCAAATCCCACCACTGCCAATCGGTATGGGTGCTTGTAGGAAACTTTGCGAAAGCGAGATGTTTATCGTCCATCAATAAGCCCATCGTAGAAGGTTGGTTGGGAAAGTGCACCGGACTCCAAAAAACCGGTACAAATCGGCCTTCGATGCCTTGCAGCGTTTTGGGGTCCGGATTGAGCAAAACTTTTTGCCCTTGTTCTAGAGCGGCAGCGGCCTTTTCCATGGAGGAAGTAAAAACGACTTCGTCGGAATTGGTCACTACATTTTTCGGATATGCCCAAACAGACCAATTATTTTCATAGTCGGTGCCGTCCAAAGATACTGTGACGGTCAATTTTTCAGCAGTTTCAGTTGTTACGGGGAAATCGATAGTGCCCAACTGCATATTATTACCTATTTTCAGATCTGCAGGTTCGAACGACTCCTTTTTCAGGTTCGTTCCGGTGGCATCGCTTATGGACCACGTAATTTTTTGTGCTGGCATTTTCTTGAAAAAATTAGCTACTTCCACAGACGCAGTAAAAGTCTCCCCAGACTCATAGACCGCCTTTTCAAATCGGATGAGGGGTACCACTTTACTATTGAACTTCCTAAATTCTTTAGCGGAAATAGCTCCTTTTGACTCCCAAAAAGCGTTCAACAAACCGACCAACGCGGTGCCTTGGCCCGGAAAATCTTGCAACTGCAACAATTGAAAACCATCAAAACTCGGTGTTTTCAAAGCGCGCTCAATTTCCTCTTTATACAAAAGGGCTGCCAATTTTCCCGATGCCTTCGTGAAATCATCCGCCAATTCTAAAAGTCCCTTCTTTTCTAAATCGTTACGTATCGCCATAAAATTCAATGGGGCCAAGACCCCCGTATATTTTGGAATCTCGGACATATCGGGATACACTGCATACTGCCCGATTTCATGCGAAATCAAAGGAATTTCAATATGTTCGCTATTGGCCGAATAGTCGGCATTAAAGTGGGGAGGCTTGTCATTGAAAATACCTTGACCACGAATCCAGCCCCTGTCAGTCCATTGAGCAATGAAATACTCATCTTCGGGTTCAGGGCGCTCTCCAGTTGGCTTTTGGAAAGAAAAGGCGGTGGTGGCATACAAATGCCGGTCATCCTTTTTCTTTAGCTCCGCCGTCATTTCGTTCAACAAAGCAATGTCGCCCTGCAATTCGTTCCCTAAGGCAAAAAAGATAAACGATGGATGGTTGCCATAATCACGTAATAACTTGTCCGCTTCCTTTCGTAAAAATGATGTTGTTCTTTCATCCTCCCCAACGCGGAGGCTCCAATGTGCCAGTTCTACTTGCAAATATAACCCTACCTCATCGGCTGCTTCAAAAGCCGCTTTAGGGGGGCACCATGAGTGGAAACGCAAATGGTTTAAGCCATAAGCCTTCGCTTGTCGTATTAACGCTAACCAACCTTCCTTCTCCATCGGTGGATGCCCAGTCAACGGAAAAATGGAACATTCTAAATTACCCCGAAGAAAAATTCGATTTCCATTAAGGGTCAGATTTCCATTTTCTTGGGCCACTTTTTGGTAACCGAACGTTGTCGCTAAAGTATCGGCACCTGAAATAACTTTTACCTCGTAAACGTTAGGGTTAAACTCGTCCCAATAGGCCAAGTCTTTCGGTCGTTCGATTTGAAAATTTACCTTACCATTTTCATTTTTAGTATTTTCAATAGAGCCTTGAAAAACTTTAGTACCATTAGCATCTATGATTTCCAAACGGGTAGTTTTGGTATTTGACGGTTGCTCATACATTATCCTTAAGGCATTGTTCTTTAAGTCAGGATAGATTTGAAGGTTTTCCGGTGCGTTTTGTTCCGACGCTTCTAAAATCAAGTCGCCTAAAATACCGTTCCATTTGATTTGGGTGTGGTTAGTATAGCCATGTGCCATATCTTGATTGATAGGGTCGGGATATTTGCTGCCGGCCACATTGATGAACGGATATTTATTGCCATTATCAATGCGGATGGTCAATAGGTGTTTTCCAATTGTTAAAACTTCGGTGAGGTCATATTCGTGGCTACCAATCAAACTTTCGGCCTTACCGATTTCTTTACCGTCAACGAAAACAGTAGACTCCCAAATGACCCTTTCCAAAGTCAACTTAATCTCTTTTCCGTTCCAATCTTTGGGGATTTCAACTTCCCTTTGGTACCATGCCTTCCCTATGTATTGATATTTGCGTGCCAAATTGGAAAGTACATAGTTGTTCAGCTCTGGTTCAAGGGTATTGGGTGTACCTATTCCGGCATCGTCCAAAGTCCCCGGTAATTGAATGGCGGCACCTTCAAAATTGGCAGCTGCCCAGTTTTCCTTCTCCCCAAGGTTCAACGAATCGAGCTTTACAATCCATTGACCTTCTAGGGAGAGGATATTCTGCTCTGGAGAAGAACAATTAACAAAAAAGATGCCCAAACCTATGTACACCCATAGTTTCAAAAATCGTTGCATGGCCCTATCTTTTAGAAATATTATATTGTGTTTTAAGTTATTCCTCATTGTGCGATACGTTTTCAACCCTCCCCATTAAACCAAGATAATCCATACAAGCGGCTTTCACATTGTAATTCCGGCCCGGCATTTCGTGTATTGTTTTTATGGTTTCCAGAAAGGGAGATTTACTCTCGAAATACAAGATTTCATTGACCGCTAAAAGCGCAAGGTCCATATTGTCACTTTTAGCAAACTGCTTTAACTTGTCCTCCGCTATTTTACTCTTGAAGATTTTATAGGAAAGTGAAGCTGCTAAAAGAGTTACAGGTAGATAATCATTGTTCATCGCATTTAAAATATCTTTCTTTAAAGGTTTCAATTTTTTTTCGGAATAACTTTTAAGCCCCATTATCGCCCAATATCGAACGATAGGACTTTCATTTTTTAATAGTGCCCGTTGCTTTTTGAAAGTGGCTGCGTCCCTTTTCCCCGAAAGGGATGCCGCAGCATAAATGGCATCAAAAGGATATTCGGTTTCGTTTTGACGGAATTCGTATGGTGTGCTGGTTTCGCCAATTTTACCCAGTTCATATTCGGGCAAAAAATGGATATCCCTTGCCTTTTTTAGCCGGTCATCCAAGCCTTGCCGCATTTTTTTAAGGATTGTTTGGTGTTCGTTGCTCATCGCAAGATTTTCAGTTTCCCAAGGGTCTTTTTTTAAATCGAAGAGGTATTCGGCCGGCCTATCTAAAAGCAGACTTCTTTGAAGAGAATCCAGTTTGTCGTTCTTTAAGTCGATGCGCATTTGTTTGGCGATATCCGATATTTCGATATACCGAATATATCTTAAGGCCGGTACAAAGGGCATATAATTGCGAGAATAGGTATAACGGCCATCGGTAAGTGTGCGCACCATATCCGGACCGTTATCCGCGCGATCGGATGACAGTAATAAGTTATTCACAGGCTCAGAACGATGTGCACCCAACAGCGCACGGCCTTCCAAATACGGCGGAAGTTCGCCACCCACCAAGGAAATCATGGTCGGTGCCAAATCTTCAAAATTGACCTGTTCTTCCGTTACCGTGCCCGATGTTCCCCAAGGGGATAAATACTTATATTTATCCGGAAACCATATTATAAAAGGTACCCGATACCCATAATCGATGCCGTTTGTCTTGCCCCGAGGCATACCTTCGCCATGGTCGGCAAAAAAGAATATCATGGTATCGTCACGAAGTCCATCGGCTTCCAATTTTTCCAAGAGTTCTCCAATACGGATATCCGTCAACGCGATGGAGTTATAAACCCGCGCCATCTGTTTTCGCATTTCGGGAGAATCATGATAAATAGGGGGCATTTCAAAATCGGTATCGGAAAACTTGCGGTCCTCGGGTAAATGCTCCCAAACATTCTTTACGTACCAGTCATAAGACATTGACATCGTACGCGACTGGTGCGATTCCGCAAAGTTGAACACCGCAAAGAATGGCTGATCGTCCTTTTTATTCCACCAGCCGGCCGTATTCGAACTTTCATGCCACGCTGTCCCAACGAATTCTTTTTCATTGGCAATGTTATAATCCGTTTTAGCATTGTTGGAGGCGTAATATCCTTGCTGTTTCAGATAGTACGGAAAGCCTCTTATAAAGTCGGGTACGGGTAGGCTACTACGATGATGGCCGGTTCCCATTTTATAGGTTGGCACTCCGGTTATAATCGTTGAACGGCTGGGCGAACAGACCGTGCCCGTAGAGAATGCGTTTGTAAACCGTACTCCCTCGCTGGCCAATCGGTCTATTACCGGCGTATGGGCATCCGGGCTACCATAGCAGCCTATAAACTGCGGCGAGGTATCTTCAATGGTTATCCATAGGATATTGGGCCGGTCTTGGCCCGTCAGGATTACCCTATAGAGAACTAATATTAGGCAGACTATAAATTCTCGAAAAATCATACATCAAGTCTTCTGATAATTAGGTTCCCTTCTTTCTGCCATTTTCAAATGAATGCGTGCCGGTAGATGATACGCATCCATCCCGATTACCTTCTCGAAGGTCGCAATAGCCAGGTCGGGGCTTTTCACGCCCAATTCGCCTAGCCCGATCAGGTACTGGCAATGAATATTGTTTCTTACGTTCAGGTCTTCTTCCCAAATCAACAAATCCGGCAATGAGATTGCGAAATAATCCAGCCTGACCTCATCGTTCGCATGTTCTTTTCCATAGCTGATAAGCTTCTCGAACAGGGCTTGCGCTTCTTCCTTGCGTTCTAGTTTGAGCAAGGCGAGGCCCTGATAAAAAATCTTATCGGGCTGTTGGTCGTTGTAGAATAGGGCAGCCCCTAATTCACTCAGACCGGTGGCTGCCTTTTCCCAATATTTCTTGGCCTTCACTGTGTCCCCGATTGCCTCATGGGCGCATCCGGACCAATAATCGATATCGTTTTCCTGTGTGCCGTAAAGCTTGCCCTCTCCAAGATTATGTGGGTAGGTGCGAGCTGCTTCTAAATGTTCGATGGCATTTTTAGGATTCCCTGCATACAACTGCCGTTTGGCACTTTCGACATGTGCGGTTATATACTGAAACGGAACTTTACCCTCACCGCCCTCCCAAGGATGAAACTGCCGTTGCCCGATCAAATCCAAAGCTTTTTTGTGTTGCCCCTTAAAATTGTACAGAGCGGCCCTTTCCAAATAGAGGTCATCGCGCTCATTAACGAGTTCTAAATTAGACTCCAATAGCGCTAAGCGTTCCGCTACGGGAACATTCATTTTCTTATAAAGTTGATCTAACTCCATCAATAAGCGTGCATTATCGGGTTCCAACGAGAAAGCCTTTTCAAGATGTTGGCGGGCCTTTTCTTTTTCACCGGACTTATTGAAATACAATAATGCCAGATTACGAAGACAGATAGCGTTTACGGGCTCTAAAACCGCAGCCCGCTCCCAGCACTCCCTTGCCTTCCCGTATTGGCGTGAAGCATACCAAAAATTACCAAGATAATAGGGTGCCCTGCCATCTTCTTGTTCGGTTCTCATGGCGGATTGCAGCACCAGAACTTCCTCTAGGCGATTGGGAAAACAATAATCCATAGGCAGTTGCCGTGCCCTTTTAGTCGCCTTTCGCAAGGCATCGCTATTGCCCCTCTTTTCATGGTACCATCCCAAAAAATAGTATACCATCGGGTAAACGGTCGATTTTTCTTCGGCTAGAATCCCAAGAAATGAAATCGCTTCTTCATATTGACCGGCCTGCCCATAATCTAGAGAGAACTCGATATAATTGTGTGGATTATCCCGTAAGAGGTACCTTAATTTTCGCAAATCCTCCGGGTCTTTGCTTAATAGGTATTTTTCGTAAAGTATTCCAAAGTTGAACCTATCGATTGCCAAGGAATCTTCGATCAACAACTGCGTATCGGCCCTTCTTTCCAGTTTACGTAGTAAAATCACCTTTAAATGACGTGCTTTATGATTGTGCCAATTTTTGACCAACGCTTTATCCACCAAATCCAAAGCTCTGTTCAATTCTCCCAGCTCGCAGTCGATTTGGGCCAAGTTGAAATAGCCTGCATCTTGCCAAGCGGCATTCCAACAAGATTTGAAAAATGCGGCATAGGCTTCCTTTTTTTTGCCCATTAACCTCAAGGTAAGCCCTAGATTGAAATAAGGCTCCCCGTTATACGGATTGGGATTGTGTTGTGTTAATGTTTTAACGGCTGTTTCAAAGTAAGGAAGCGCTTTCTCAAATCTTCCTTTTTTGAGGTACCAGAGGCCCATGGCATTATTATTCCGTACATCATCAGGTTCTCTGTCAAGAGCCTCCAAATAATATACGGTAGGGTCATAGGTAGCGTGACGGTATTGTTCCAAATGCAGACCGCGTAGATAGAGCTGTTCAACGCTATTGATATCCTTAGGCAGTTTTGCCGCTTTGGCCGGTTCGGGAATTTCCTGTTCGGCATTGTTCTCGGGAGTCCATGCCACCAAAATCGTTCCATTTTTATCTTTGAGAATAGCGGTAAGCTCTTCGAAAGCGGTATTCGGAACGGAAATGGTTCCCTCGAACCCTTTTTCAGGTCTCAAATCTGTCGTTTCCTCAAAAAGAACTTCCTTTTCCGTTACCAATTGCACCGTACAGTCCGGATAATCCGAAGTTACGTGGATTTTAAGGACGGCGTTCCCAGCATCATGTTCCAAATTCAACAAGGCTTCTTTTGTAGCGTTTTTAACCACGCCTACGTTGTAGTAGGGCATAAAATACTGTTTGAAGGTTTTTTCTTCATAGGGATGCATCCAAGAAAAATCGGGTTGGTTATCGGTGTACACCCCGCACATTAGTTCAATGTATGGGCCGTCTTCATCGGTTAGATTACGATCCCAGGCACGACCAAAATCGCCGTTACCCCATGTCCATTGTTTTTTTCCAGGGGAAACGTGATGATCGGCCACATGCAAGAGACCTCCTTTGGTATCGTTCTCATATCCCCCGACAAAATCATAGTCTGACGTTATGGCCATATAGGAAGTAGGCACCGGTATGTTTTTATACCTCGATATATCGGTACCCGGGGAATAGTTAACTTTATAATACTCGCCCTTGGCAATCGGAAATTCGGATACATCGCGCTTCCCGTGGTCAAAAACCGCATTTACGTCCGGTGGAAAAACGGATTGGTAGTGGTCGTTTACCGCCACGGCAGGGTTAGCCCACCATAAAAAGGTCTGCGAATGTGGAGTGCGATTATAAAGCTGCGCTTTGATTTCCAAATACGCTTTATCGGGATGTAAGGTAAAGCCTGCCATACCTTTGGTACGAAACATGCGCTCTACTTCACTGACCCAGACTGTCTTACTGCCGTCTTGATGCTCTTCAATGGTGCAATCAACAGGATCATACGTACTGGGCCTATGGCGCTGTGGCCAATTGAACTCGATTCCTCCGGAAATCCAAGGCCCTGTTAGGCCCACCAAAGCCGGTTTTATTACATTGTTGTAATACACGAAGTCACGCTGACGTACTTTATCATAGGCCCTTTGAATCCGTCCACCCAGAGCGGGAAGTACCATAATCTTCAAGTACTCGTTTTCCAAAAAAATGACTTCCCACTCCTTATCCAACTTTTCATCGCTGATTTTTTCAACTACGGGATGTGGATATACGGAACCGCTACTAGCCTGATACACCCTTTTTTCCAAGAATACCGGGTATTTTTCGGGCTCCCCTATTTCATAGGTCGGGATGATTATTTTCTCTTTCCAGGCTTTCACTTCTGTCATAACAATACATTTTAGTTTCTTTATCCGACTGCTTTACTTCAATTTAAGCAGCATGAATATATTCAATGTTCAAAGAGATTTTTGACCTGCGCTAGGTTCAGCTCCGTTTTCGGGTCGAATTTTGCACTCGCAACATATTTCTTCAAGCTGTACAATAGCTGCTGTGCCTCCAACCGGTTTGCTATATCGGTATGCAAATCTACCCCGGAGACCAACAACTTTCCCTCGCCCACTCTAGCCTCGAAGAGTAGAGCCGTACGCCGATTTTCAAACCAATCGTCTATGACACGAACTATAGGTTTTAGGTCGGCCGTAAAATTATCGAGCACAATGGCGTTCGAATGTGACATGGCGTCCCACCATTGCCAGTTGGAATAGTATTCCGTAGGAAAATCGGCCAGAGCAGGGTGTTCAGGATTGCACAATATACCCAAAGTATGGGGTTTCTGCCCATTCGTCCACGAAGTGTTCCAGAAAATACTGGAAAATCCGATACCGATGTCCCGGCCCATTTCGGGAGCGATATCTCCCTTCGTGATGTTCAGTATCACCTTGCCACCATTTTCAAGATAACGGGCCGTACCCGCATCCAATTTTTTCACGATTCGTACCGCATCGTCATTTTCAAGGGGTTCTTTTCGGGACGGATATACCCAAATGTCCCATTTGTTTCTATTCTGCCCGACATGAATGCTTAAGGTCAGCTTTTCTGCCATTTCGACCTTTTTCAAGTCTACGGAAATCACTCCCAACTGAGTACCGTTACCAATAGGGATGTTTTGTTGGGACATTTCACCTTTTGCAAAAATACTTCCGTCGGATTTGATGAGTTCCCATTTCGGGAAAATCTCGTTCAAGGGATGTTTTCCAAAATGCGCCACCTCAATGGAGGCTTCAAAGATATCGGTGTTTAAAAAAATTCGTTTTCCCATTCGGGCCAAGGGTACCGTTTCGCTACAGAACTCTCGGTATTCTTCGGGAGTAACGTAGCCCTTTTCTTCCCAAAAGGCATCCAAAACACCAATGAGTGCGGTTCCCTGCCCTGGAAAATCATGCAAGTCCAACAACTGGAAACCGGCCATGTCTTTGGTACGCAAGGCCGCCTCAATATCCGCTTTATAGCAAAGTGTCTGAAGCTTGCCCGAAGCCAAGAGCAGACTGTCCGCCAAATGGCCCATGTGATTCTTTTCCAAAGTTTCCTTGAATATCTCGAAATTCTTAGGCTTCGTAACGCCTTTGTATTTTGACATTTCCTTAAAGTTCGGATAGACACACCATTGGCCCATTTCGTGACTGACGTAGGGCATTGGTGTTTTTTCAATGAGTTCGGCATAATCGAATTCCGTTTGCGGTGGTTCTGAATTAATGATGCTTTTTAGGCTTTGGTTCCATTGCTGGATACGGGGGCCGGCGTGGTTATAAAAATCCAGATTATCCAATAGAGGCCAACCGGCACCGCTGGTATAGACTCTGCGGCTGTCAAACGACTTCATGTGATCAACGAATTGGGCGAGATACTCTTTATGCTTTTCACCCGAAGGTTCGTTGCCATAGGCCATCATAACGAAAGAAGGATGGTTGCCGTACGCGGCGATAATGTCCTCGGCCTCTTTATAAATCCAATCGTCGATAGGCTTTCCATCGCCGATATTTGCCCAAGCGGATGCTTCCACTTGAAGATAGACCCCCAGTTCGTCCGCTGCTCGAAAAGCCGCTTCGGGCGGACACCAAGAATGGAAGCGCATGTGGTTCAGACCATGATCTTGGATGATTTTTAAAATACGTTTCCACTCGTTCACATCGGTTGGCGGATATCCGGTCAAGGGAAAAATGGCACATTCCAAAGTACCCCGAAGAAACAAGGGACGGCCGTTGATAGTAAATCGCTTGCCCTCGGCCTTAAAGTCACGCATGCCGAAGACAACCTCTTTTTTATGAATTCCTGATTCCGATTCCAAACGCAGTTGCATGGTGTATAAGTTCGGTTCGAATTCGTCCCAAAGCAGCGTATCGTCTCCCATTGGGTATTCAATTTCGAATTCACTATCAGCATCGATTTCCAGTTCCCTCATCTCACTTTTCAAACTCCCCGTGTCGAAAGAGGTGGTCTCGGCCCTCAAAAAAAGTTTGGCCTTGAGAGATTCACCGGTTACATTTTTTATCTTCCCTTTGACACTAACCTTCTTTTGGGCCACATCGGGATAGACCTGTGCAGTCTCAATATATACGGGAGCCTTTGCTTTGAGCACGATATCGCCAACTACCCCGTTCCAATTGGTCTGAGTATTGTCGGAAACGCTATGCGCATCTACCCCCGGATCGATATCTTTGATTCGGTTATCGATACGTAGGGTAATTTTGTGTTCGCCCGGTATCAGGTATTCGGCCAGATGGTATTCGTGGGGAGTACCGAGTGTATTTTTTAACCCAACTTTTTTGCTGTCAATCCATAACATGGTTTCCCAATGGGCACGTTCTAAATGCAGCTCAATCGCTTTACCTTTCCAATTCTCAGGAATGTTTACCTTCTTTTGATACCAGGCCGGACCGGTGTAAACTTTATCGGGGCTTAACCAAAAAGAGATTTTTATATTTTCCGGTTGCCGATACTTCTTGTATTTTTCGATCTTGTACCACAAGCTGTCGTTCCACATACTGCCCGTCCAATCGGTATCCAACGAAACATCGTTGCCCTTACCATTTTGCGTCATAGAGCCCGGTAATGAAATAGTATCCGACAGCTCTTTTTCAAACCATCTCTCGGCAACACCTCGATCTAGTGAATCGATTTGAAACTGCCATGTACCCGATAAATCTTTTTTGTCAATTTCTTTTTGATGACAGGAAAAGAAAAGAGTTAAACTTAACGATATAAAATAATATTTCAACTTCATTATTTTCTATTCATAAGCATTTCTAAACAATGTGAAAACTGCCTGTGCGACCACTTCATGTCCTTTATCGTTGATATGGTTATTTTGGGCCATATACAGTTTTAAGTCCTTGGTTTTGGCAATTTTCTTAAATAGTGCATAACTATCTACCAATGCTACTTCATGGGTTTCGGACATATGTCGGATTTGTTCGCTATGCTTTTCTAAAGAAGTGTTTTTTGAGAGTATATCTTCCCTTAAGTCTGGGGTCGGTGTTAAGAGAACGATTTTCGTACCATATTTCAAGGCTGCGCCAATCATCTCGTTCCAAGCCTTTTCAGCACGTTCCAAACCTATACTTCGGTCATTGAGTGCATAATCAATAAAAAGTACATCGGGGCGATGGCTCAAGACTTGCTTATTGAAGCGTTCAGCTCCTTGTTCCGATTGTTCACCACCTATGGCAGTAACTATACAATTGACCACAGAATTAGGATAATGCTCTTTTATTTTTTTGAGTAAGATATGCGGATAGGCCTTCAAGGTACTGACCTCAGGTGTTTTAAAATAGCCGGCTGGTACAGAATGGCCATGGAACACCAAGTTAATTGTGCGGTTTTCAGGCCATGTTTTCTGCAGTTCCCGTTTTACAGCATCCAAATAGTTATCGGAATCGGTCTCATTTTGAGCTTGGATACTTCCGCAAATTATTAAAACTAAAAGTATTGTCCCGGCTACTTTAAACATTATGCTGTCTTTGATTTTCATTCCACTATCCTTGAAATAGGTTCAATTCGGCCAATTTATCTATCCTTTGTTAATTCCATCTCAATTTCTTCCAAACTTTTTCCTTTCGTTTCGGGCAATTTTCTTTTTATGAACAGGAATCCTAAAATACATATGCCACTATAGACCCAAAAAGTACCATAGGCTCCCAAAGCCTCATTTAAGATTGGAAAAGTAAAAGTGAGCACGAAGGAAGCAATCCAAAGCGATAAGGTGGCAATAGACATCGCCATACCCCGTAATCGATTCGGAAATATTTCAGAAAGTACGACCCAAGTTATTGGTGCCAACGACATGGCATAAATGGCGATGGCGGTGATGACGAGCACCAACACCGGCCAACCATTAAACTCAAAATAATAGGCGCCGCCGAGAAACGCATATACCAATGCCAGTCCGATAGACCCAAAAAGCATTAATTTTCGACGACCCCAACTATCCACTGTGCGCATAGCTACAAACGTGAAAATAAGGTTGACACTACCGGTAATGATGATATTGAAAAGCATGTCGCCAACACCGTAGCCTGCTGCGGTAAAGATTTCATCGGCATAGTTGAAAATAATATTGATACCACACCATTGCTGGAAGATGGCCAGTACGATACCGATAATCAAAATAGGAAGCACCTTGACACTCTTCAATTCGGAGAAAGAAATTTTGCCGCCTTCGTCCTTTTCCAATGTCATTTTCATATTCTTGACTTCTGCCTCGGCGTACGGTCTACCGCCAATCTTTTCAAGAACATCTACCGCTCGCACATCATCACCGGCTTTGGCCAAAAATCGGGGACTTTTGGGAACCGCGAACATGAGTATAAAAAAGAGCGCGGCCGGTACCAGTTCTGCCCAGAACATCCAGCGCCATCCTATTTGGCCGTTCCACGAGGCGGCTATTTCATCAGGGGTCATTCCTTGTGAAATTGCATCGGCAATTAAATAATTAGCTATCTGCGCGGCAAGTATGCCAATAACAATAGTCAACTGGTTGATGGCAACGAACTGGCCTCGGTATTTTGCGGGTGCGATTTCGGCAATATACATCGGCGATAGGGTCGAGGCCAATCCGATGCCCAAGCCGCCAATCAATCGGAATATGATAAACGGCGTAAAATCGTCCACATATCCGGTACCAAAGGCAGAAACCGTAAATAAGGCTGCCGCCAAAATCAATGGGATTTTACGCCCCAAACGATCCGCAATTGCACCGGAAAGTACCGCTCCGAGGATACAGCCGACCAGGGCACTGCTTACAGCCCAACCTTGTACGGCAGCTTGGTCCGTAATACCGAAAAACAGTTCATAAAAGGGTTTCGCTCCACCGATGACCACCCAGTCATATCCGAAAAGAAACCCGCCCATGGCAGAGACGAAGGCTAGAAATAGGAGATATTTAAAATTGAATTTAGTATTGGTCATATCTCTAATCAGGATAAGTCGCTGTTGTTTCGGGTTTCAAGTTCAATATTTTTTAATCTAAATATGTATCGACTTACAGGAAAAAAATGATTCGTTTACAAAATAGAGACATTCCATCTCTAAGAAATAGATGCTTTTATGACCATTCTAGAACTTTTAAATCTCAATCTTTAATCAAAAGAATTGCTGAAAATAGGAGTGCTCAAAAAAGCACTTCTGCAATGTATCAATTACTGGCAAGCAATAAAATGGAGAAAATTCCTATAAATATGGATAATTTTACTTTTTACCAAAAACTGAGACCGTTCAAAACTTTAGTGCCAAGTCATTGAAAATACTTCACTGATTATTATTCTTTAACAGGAGATTGTTTATTTCGATTATTTGTCCGTCATTGTTAAAACAACTTTGAAAAGTTTCAAAATCTACAACAAACTTTATCTAAGCTTCTGTACCCGGGCACGTCAAAACCTCTTTTAGAATCATTTCAAATAGATTCACTGGTAACTACTTATTTAATCCTTGATTGTTACTCTTCCAAAATCAGCTGTAGTTTTTTTCGCATTCTTGTTGCCAATTCCGGTCGTATTTGCGCAATGTTATTGTTTTCCGTTGGGTCTTTTTTCAAGTCGAAAAGCTGTTCCGAAGTACTAAAACCAGGATCTACGAATTTTTTGATTATCCAATCGGGTATCTTATCGTTTTCCTTTGGTAAAATGTACTTATAGTTACCCATACGTAAGCCAAATGCATAGGCTTGTTCTAGTAGAAATTCACGTCCTTTCAAGGTTTTACCTAACCAGGCCTCTAGATGATCTTGGCTATCGGGGGCATCATCTTTTTTTAGCTTTTGCCCTACCAATCGCGCCAAGGATGCATATAAATCTATTTGAGATAGCAGTGCATCGCTGACTCCAGGTTTAATGCGGCCAGGCCATGAAATAATAGTCGGCATTCGGGTACCGGCCTCATAAATTGAATATTTTGAGCCCCTATACAAACCTCCAGGTCTATGGTCACCTACCAATTCACGGGCATAATCAAGATAGCCATCATCGAGAATAGGGCCATTATCACTTGTGAAAATGACCATCGTTTTATTATCTATACTCAGGGCTTTTAACTTTTTGGTTATTTCACCAACGCACCAGTCCATTTGGGCAATAACATCACCCCGTGGTCCCATTGCGCTAGATTCGATAAAATCGACATTTGCGATACGCGGCTGGTGTATGTCATGCAGGGAAAAGAACAAAAAAAACGGTTGTTCCCTGCTTTTGGAAATAAAGTCGGTAGCCTTTTCGGAAAGTACGTATGGTATATTTTCGTCGACCCATAATGCCGATTCTCCTCCCTTCATGTAACCAATGCGACTTATACCATTGGTCACCGCACCGAGATGTTGGGCATCGGTATATTGTTTAAGCAGTTCAGGACGTTCTCTGCCTAAGGGGTATCCTCCAGCGATACGATTTTTATAATCTACCTCGATCGGGTCGTTCGAGTCTAGATTGACCACACGTTGGTTTTCCAGATAGACCGTTGGTGTTCTATCGCCTGTAGCTGGAATTAAAAAGCTATAATCGAATCCTACTTCACGCGGGCCGGGCCTTACCTCAGTATTCCAATTGACATAACCGTTACCGAGGCCCAAGTGCCATTTGCCCACTACCCCGGTGGTATAGCCCGCATCTTTTAACATATCAGGTAGTGTACGCCTTTCGGTATCGATGATCAAGGGTGCATCACCCTCAAGAATTGCAGCATTGTTTCGAAAGGCATACCTACCTGTTAGCAAGGAATATCTCGAAGGAGTACAGGTAGCGGCGGATGAATGGGCATCCGTAAAATTCAACCCTCCCGCTGCCAATTTATCGACGTAAGGCGTCTCTACCCCTATCGCGCCGTTAACTCCAATATCACCAAATCCGAGATCATCTACGTATATTAGAACTATGTTCGGTTTTTCAACTTGTGCACTTGCTTCAGAAGTAAATTCAAGTAAAACACAGAATAATAACAACCACCTCCAATTCATTTTCAAAAACTTCACTTCTACAAAATTTCTATAACGTATAAATACCTCGACACTTCATTTTTGATTTAGACTTTCAAGGCTTCGGAACAATAAAGAGTTTGCCAGCCATGATGAACTTCTCCGCGTGCGTGTAGCCGCTTAATTCACGACTACAGGACACGGAGAGAAACTAACTCAAACAACAATCCTTGATTCTTTATTGAACAGTATATCCCTAACTTCGATAATTCCTATAAATCCCATGAAAAATTGAATAGAATAAAAAAATATGATTTCTTTATTTTCCAAATCATAAAACCAAGTTACAATCATCAATAACCAGGGTTCTGTACCAAGTTGGGGTTATCGGCTAATCTATCCAACCCAAAAGGTAGGTAATACCTTTCCTCTCCAAATTGCCGCATATCGCCTTCTGCGTTTTTCAAGGTAATATTGTATCTGTCCGTTTCTAAATTATACCTATAGACCAACCCTTTAGTAACAACATTACCCAAAACTTCCGTGGCAATTCTCCATCTTATAAGGTCCCAATATCGTTGCTCTTCAAACGCTAGTTCTACCTGACGTTCCTGACGTAAGAAATCTTCCGATATTTCCGTTCTATTGGGCATTCCCGCCCTTGTTCTAAGCATGTTGACCAAGTTTAGAGCTTCATCCTTATTGTCTAAATAGAAGGCAGCCTCTGCTTGGTTGAGAAGCGTTTCGGCATATCTAAAAACAAAGAAATCCTGACCAGAATTCTCGGATTGAGTAGCAATATTTGTCGGATCTAATCTCTTTCGGGCCAATAGTGCTGTATTTCTAACATTTCTTGGAGCTGCGGCGGCAGGAATATTTTCCCCATCCGGTTTTGTAAGTATGATGTTTCTATCGGTAACCAGTGTGCCATCAGCTAGTAAAGTGCTGCTATGAAAATATATTTTTTGTCCTTTCCATTCGGTTTCAGGATAAAAAACACTAGCGATAAATCTTGGATCCCTGTTACCAAAAAAATCTGTCGCATCCCATGAATTTTCCAAGATCAAATCTTCCCTTGCAATACTCTTACCCGTTCTTCCATCAACAAAATCAAAAATTTCAACGAAATCATATAGTACAGGAAAATTGGAGTTCCATTCAAGCCCAAGTCCATCTGGATTTGCCAGCCAATCCAACGAATGGCCCTTGATAAAAGGCTCAAAGCGTTCAGCAAATATTACTTCTGGATTACCAAGACCCTCTTCAAGGAATAATGCGGCAAAATTTTCCATTTTGTCAGGGTTCTTTTCATAAAGTGCAAAAAGGTTGGCATCCATAACCTCTTTAGAGGCATTATAACTTCTTTGATAATAGTCAATGGCCTCACTACTCTGAATACCCACTAGACCGTTCAACTTAACTTCGCCAAAATTTGCAATACTAGCGGCATACAACATGGCTCGGCTCTGCAACATGAGAGCCGTGTATCTATCTACTCTTCCTTCCGCACCAGTTCGAACATCTGATAAATCCGGTAAAATATCATTGATTTCATTATAGATAAAATCATATACTTCCTTCTCGGTTGCCCTTACCGGAAATAGTTCCGCTTCCGAATCGTCATTTTCCTGCACTCTAGTAATGAGCGGAACACCTCCAAATCTTCTAACAAGTTCAAAATACTCATATGCCCTCAAAAATCTTACTTCCGCAACTTTTTCCCGCTTAAATGACTCGCTTAGAGAAGTGCTTTTCGGTAAATCTCTTAATAAAACGTTCATATTACGGATATTCTCATAAGGCCATCTATCCAATGGGCCAGGTCCTGTAGCGGAGGTATACTGCCTAATATAGGTCTGATTGGGATATTGCCAATTTGCAAAATTGATGTGTTCTGCCCCTGCTGCCGAAAACAGACCAATGCCTATAGTGCCAAATCCTTGAACTTCCTGAAAATTCATGCTTAGGTATAAATCAGCTATATAGGACTCGGTTAAAGTTTGATCTTCAAAGACCAAGTTTTCTGATATGAAATCGGGATTTTTTTCAAGTTGGTCTTCACATCCCAAATGAATGACTGCAATTATGATCAATAAACTCTTTTTTAACATAGTTTTATATTTTTTATTATAATCCAATACGTACCCCAAAAGTAAACGTTCGCAGTAATGGCAATGTTAAGCCAGATGTTGAAGAAGCTTCTTCTGGATCAATTACATCTCTAAAAATACCGAGTTTTGATACGGTTAAAAGGTTATCTCCAGAAACATAAAACTCAAGATTATTGAACTTAATCGCTTCCAACACTTCTTTTGAAAATCTATAGCTAAAATTTGCTGTTTTTAGCCTTAGATACGTGCCATCCTTAAACCAAAAATCAGATGATTCATCGTTCCATATCCGAGCACCATTGCGGTCAAAAGCTGGTAGTTGCGCATTGGGATTGGAACCAAATCCTGGGTTCGTGGGTTCTTGCCGCCAACTGTATTCTTCATGTAACGTATACGGTACTGTTTCATTATTAAAAGGGTTTCTCGCACCGGCAGTTAAAAGAACATTAAATTTGGACGCCCCTTGCCACAACATTCCAAGTGAAAAATTCTTATATGTGAAATTTGTATTCAGTGAAAACAACATTTCCGGAATACTTCCAAACCCTATTTGGTATTGATCCTCACGGTTCAAGATGTTATCTCCATTTCTATCTACATATCTTATATCTCCGGGCTTTGGAGACCCATTGATTTCTTCTATGGTAAACCTATTTAAATAGTCGTCAACCTCTTGTTGCGAGTTGAACAAACCATCTGTTTCATAACCGAACGTCAAATTTACATAGCGCCCTGAACGTTTGTCCAATAGTACCTGTGTTGGATCATTTTCATCAATATCCTCCTGAAATTCACCAAATCGCTCTCTTGCCAAGGTGAATGTACCCGCCAGGTTCACACCAAAATCTCCCCAATTATTCCTATACCCAAGTAGAACCTCAAATCCCCGATTATTTCTGGAATCAAGGTTAGTGGCCGGCAAATCTGCCCCAAAAGTAGAAGGCAAACCTTCAATAGGAATTCGTAAAAGACCTTCTCTATTGCGATAAAAGGCATCAATATTTCCATACAATTTACCATCAAACATACTTATGTCCAAACCAATATTATACATAGTTGTTTCTTCCCAAGTAACCAAAGAATTTGCAATACCCGCAGTTCTGATTACAGGAGTTGGAGTATTTCCTTCCAAAAAATACACTTGGCCCGTTTCAGAAAAACCAGTCAGAAACTCAAAGTCGGTATTTCCTATATTACTATCAATACCCGTTTCGGAATAAGAGAGTCTTAGCTTAAGGTCTCTGACATTGTCACTATCCTTTAAAAACTTCTCCTTAGCTATATTCCAACCGAAAGAGACTGAAGGAAAATAGCCCCAACGAACTTCAGGACCGAATTTTGAACTTCCGTCCGTTCTAAAAGTTGCCTCAAGCAAATACTTATCATCGTACGAATAATTGAATCTACCGGCAACACTCTGGCGCGTATAACTTAATGGAACACCCAAACCACCAGTAGTAGTAAGGTTATCATCTCCCGAACTTACCTGCGGCACATCTGAGGATAATAATTCTCTTCTTAGTACCGTCAGGTTTTCATAATAGTTATCTTCATTTTCAAAAAAGGCTAGGGCTCCATATTCGTGTTTTCCTTGCTCTTTATTGTATTCCATGTATAATCTTGATAATATTCTTCTTTTGGGATCATCATTAAAATTTCCACCCCCTATGGATTTAAAAAAATCATCTGTTGAGATAGTAGCTCTACTGATGTACCCTTCTTCATCAGCGAGCGGGCTATTGGGGTCAAACTCCCAAACTTCATATGGTCTTCTAAGCCTATTTCGGGTTATCAATCTAAATCTAACGTTATTTTGAACCCCGATAGCCAATCCTGGGATGAAAGGTAAATCGTACTTAATGTTCAAAGCCGCAGCCAAAGTTTCTAAATTGGTCCTTTCATAACCTGCAAACTTCTGCTGCGCCCTGGCCCTAGGAGATCTTTGCGCGAAACCAGAATAAGGCGCGCGGTCAGGGTCTGGTAGATTTGGATTAAATATGGGTTGGGCTGTTCGAAGATCATTCCATATGTCATTAAGTCCAATCGATGAATAATCCCTGAACTCATCTATATAAGAACTATTGAAACTCAAATTGAGATTATCAGTCAAATCTGCGTCCATATTAGCGGTGAAATTTATCTTCCTGTAGTCATAGTCTCCTTTAATTATACCTGTTTGGTTCAAAACGCCCATAGAAGTGTAATAGGTCACTTTTTCAGAGCCTCCAGATGCACTAATGTTATGCTGCCCGATAGTAGAACCACTATTTCTCAGCAATGCATCTACCCAATCATAACTTGGTTGCTCCCCAGACAGTACCTGCTGCAACTTCTCTTCTGTGAATAGTGTACCATAATCTATTACCTTATCTGGGTCGTTCGGGTCATATTCTTGATTAAAAAAACCATCCCTACCTAACCGAATAAAACCCTCGGCACCAGATATATCTGGAAAAGTAAGCCTATTCTGTGTTCCGTACCATCCGTGATAATCTATTTTTGTTTTACCCGATTTACCGCCTTTTGTAGTGACCAATATCACCCCATTTCCAGCTCTCGCCCCATATATAGCTGCGGAGGCGTCTTTTAAAATCGAAATTGTTTCTATATCGTTGGGGTCAATTCTATCTAAAAAGGACTCCACTCCATCAACAATTACAAGTGGGTTGCCAAAACCACGAATACTCAATGCTACATTATCCTGACCCGGTAGGCCTGGATTTTGATTTGTGATAAGTCCAGGGGCCTGCCCAATAAGCAGATTTTTAACATTGGTTGCAGGTACTTGTGTTAAATCTTCGACCTTTATACTAGATACAGACCCAGTTACACTTTCCTTCTTCTGAATACCATAACCTACTACAACGACTTCATCAAGTGAAGCAGCATCAATCTGTAATGTTACCGTTAAATCATTCATATTTTCTATTGGCACCTGACTGGTCTTCATTCCAATATAGGAGATTTCCAATACGTCTCCCACTGACGCTTTTATTGAAAATTTACCATCAAAATCAGCAACCACACCAATAGTAGTGCCTTGAACAACAACATTCGCACCTGAGAGGGGTATTCCATCTTCATCAATGACAGTACCTGAAACAGAGGATTGGACAGTTTGGATTTCCGAGATTTCTTCTTTTGCTATTGATGACTCGAAGGAAGTAATGTCGCGCTTCAATACAATTTGCCTTTTGACTACGCCATGAGAAACGTTTTGATCTTTGAATAGTATGTTCAATATTTCTTTGATTGAAGTTTCCGTTACATTCAAAAACACTTTTCGCGAAACATCTATCTCCTCCGTCTTGTAAAAAAAATTATACTTGCTCTTGGATTCGATTTTTTCCAAAACGCTTTCCAAGGATTCATTATCTACATTCAAGGATAACTTTTTGTTTTGTCCGTAAGAGTTTGCGTGTAAATTGAAAAGCACCAAAGCGAACAAAAGAAATGAAAGCTTCATGGTTCGGTTTTTGTTAAGAACGTTTTCCACGAATGCGGAAAACCGGTATTTTTTTTGCATAGTTTTGAATGGTTTTGATTAGTTAATCCAATAACAGTTGAAATCGATTTCGGTCGGGAAACGTTGCAGCGTCTCCCGACACTTTTGATGTAATTACCTTTCTTATTCCTTTATTAGAATTTTATTGTCTTCGATTTCATATTTGAAGCCTGCACTTTCTTTGAAGGTTTCCAACAAATCGATAATGGTCTCTTCTTTAAAGGCTCCCCGGAACCGGACAGGGCTCAACTCCGAAAAATCATTTTCAATTACAACTCCGTAATGCCTTTCGATTTTATGAAGAATATCAACAAAAGGTTCATCATTGAACATTAACTTACCCTCTCTCCAACCCAAATAGTCTTTCAAATCGACCGTATTCACATTAATGGAATCGTTTTTCAAAAGAGCTGCTTTTTCTCCGGAACGATTGATTAAGACTTCTTTATCAAAGGATGAAGTACTTGAAACGGTCACACTACCTTCAGCTAGCACCGCGAAAACTTCTGCATCTTGGTAAGAACTCACGTTGAAATGTGTACCCAAAACTTTTACCTGCATATCGTCCGTGGTGACGGAAAAAGGACTTTTTAGATTTTTGGCAACCTCAAAATAGGCTTCTCCCTTTAAAAAAACCTCTCTTTTATGGTCAGGAATAAAATTTATCGGGAATCTCAAAGACGATCCCGAATTAATATGCACCGCTGTACCATCGGAGAGTAATAGTTCAATCTTTTTGCCGTTGGGCACCCTAATTTCATTGTAAACAACCTCTTTGATTTCATCGTTCTTATCGAAACTAATTAGCTTTCCCTTTTGTTTGCCAACAACGATTCCTTCGTGATTTACTAACGTTTGTTCGCGTTTTGTATCGATATGTCTAAGTCTGTCATTTGAACTTCTTAAGGTGATAGCTTTATCGACCACCAATGAAGACTTGTTATTTACAGTCTGCGTATCATGTCGATAAGCTATGACGAACCCAGCAATACCAATTAAAATAGCAGCATATTTTAAAAGTGCTCCGATGGAAAAGACTTTACGTCTAGAACCAGTTTCAATTTGCGATTTGATTTTTAACAATAACTTTTGTTTGATTTCATCATCGTACTTCAGTTCAGACCACAATTTATCTTCATCTTGAAAAGAATCTAGATAATTATTTAGAAGTTCAACTTCTTCAGATGAACATTCGTCATTGATATATTTTTCGAAAAGCTTTTTTACCTGTTTCTTGGTCATGCTAATACGCCCAGCTGGTTCGTAAATAATGATAGCCCTTTATGTCAAGTACCGAAAACTCAATCAGAGTACACGTCTCATCTCGACTTTTTTGAAGAAAGTTAAATTCCTGTGGTAATTATGATACTATTTGTAACCGTATTAAACTGTAGACTTTCCCAAAATAGGCCCGTTCAAAACGCTTTTGATATAAATTATAGACGTTAACGGGATGGAGGCAGAAACTTTAAAACGTTTTTAAGGTTCTGAAACTTTTTCAAAGCTGTTCAGGCCACTTTCAACCAAAAAAAAAATTTCATTAGTTTTTCGTTGAAAAGTTATTGATACAATCGCCATTGCGCATATGACTTTGCCTAAAAAATATTTAGTAATACGAAGTAGAAAATTACTTCCTCAGAAATTAGGTTACGCCTCAGACTGGCAAGTGCCTTTGATATTTGATTTTTTACGGCTTGAATAGAAATTCCTAATTCCTTCGCAATCTCTTTATTCGATTTATGTTGGTACCTACTCAAAACAAAAATTTGCTGACATCTCGAGGGCAGCTTATGCACTTGTTGATCAACCAATTGCTGTAGTTCATCAAATTCCATTTTTCGTGAAATATTCATTGAAAGATCGATAATATTCAATCTGGTCAAATCTTCATTCGAAATTTTCTGGTTTCTGATATGATTAAAAATCTGATATTTTACGGCCTGAAATAGATAAGACCTAACATTTTTTATTTTCACGTTATTTCGCCTTGCCCAAAAATCAATAAAAACGTTCTGTACAATATCCTCACAGACATCCTTTTTTTTGCAAACGTTCATTGCATAAATAAATAGGTTTTTGGAATAGCAATTGTAAATTTCTTCAAATGCCAGAATACCTCTAGAATCGTCCATCGCCATTCTATTCAATCTTTCAATATCCCTTACATTTCGTTTCATGGCATTCTTAAAACTTTCATAAAACTATACAATTCGAACCGGAAATCATGGATTTAATATGATATGAACGGATTTTGTTATTTGAAAAATACAGTGCTACGTTTTAGAAAACGGGTGCCTTTTTAAACAACTAGTCTCTCGTTACCTTGCTCCCCCACCAATCTTCATTAGGTTGAAAATCATTGGATAAAAATTCCATTCGCTGTTTTTCAAGATGTGGCATAAGCGCTTCTATTTTCTCGTGATGATTTTTCTTTGCCAGAGTCTTATCGTACATAGTATCGGCTGCAGGCATATTGGCATTCACTTCTTCTAGGAAAGTTTCTAGAAGTTCGTCCATTTTTTCAGCTACCTCGGCATGCTGGGAAAAGACGTCGCTTTGTTCACCCGGGTCGGATTCTAAATTATACAGTTCTTCACGTTCATCTTCCCAATAGTGAATCAATTTCCATTTGCCGTCCCTAATGATAGAGGCAGGTTCGCCTCCTTGATTACCATAGTGCGGATAATGCCAGAACAAAGGTCGCTCAGCCACCGTTTTGCCTGCTAGTAAAGGTTTTAAACTGATGCCGTCGATATGCTGGGCAGGCTTCAAGGGAATGTTCGCCAAATCTAAAATGGTGGGATAGAAATCGGCCCCGGTAACCGGAAAATCGACGGTCTTGTTTTCTTGCATCCAAGGCACTTTGATGAAATAGGGTTCTCGTATCCCTCCTTCCCATTGGTATCCTTTTCCGCCACGCAATGGCAAGTTCGTTGTTGAAAATGCATCTCCGGAAGCAACCCCGCCATTATCGGAAGTAAAAACGATTATTGTATTTTCTTCTAAGCCTAATTCCTTCAACTTGTTTAAGACCATGCCCACGGCATCATCCATTTGCTCAACAAGCCCGGCATATACGGGATTATCCTGAACTGTTCGAATAGGCAATACCCGTTCCATTTTATATCCTGAATCGGCTATTCCTTGTTTTTCTGCCTTTTCACGATATTTAGCCCATTTCGTTTCCGTGGTTTGAATCGGACCATGAACGGCATAAAATGAAAGATAGGCGAAAAAACTATTATTTTTATTTTCTTCGATAAAATCGGCGGTCTCCTCACCTAGTCGTATTGAAAGATTCTCCCCTTTATTTTCACTCTCTAAATTGGGGTTTTCCCAAGGAGAGAAATAACCCCCTTTTGGGCTGCCAACGTCCCATCCCCCTTTATTTTCCTCAAAACCATGGTCGGTAGGCCATGAGCCTTCATGCCCAAGATGCCATTTCCCGGCAAAAAATGTTTTATATCCATTGGCCTTCATTGCTTCTGGCAGGGTAGTCTGCTCCCCCGGAAGGGTGTGGTTATATTCTGCTGGAAGCAATTTGTCATTGCGATTCAAATCACGCCAAGCTATTCCTGATTTGGCGCCAATCCAATCCGTAATACCGTGACGTGCAGTAAATTGTCCGAGCATAATACTCGCCCTTGAGGGACTACAGACCCTGCTTGCCGCATAACCTTGCGTAAAAATCGTTCCTTCCCTAGCGATTTTATCTATATTAGGTGTTTCATAGTATTCGCTACCGGTAATGCTCAGGTCGTGTGCACCCAAATCATCGGCAAGAATAAATACTATATTAGGTTTTCTCTTTTCCGAAGTTAACGCCTCGTCCTTGCAGCCAAAAAAGACTGCAAGGCAAAGCGCAAAAACTAACTCAAACAACTTTCTTAAATTCATTCTTAACAAATAAAACATTTTTTAATAGCCTGGATTTTGTTCCAAATTCGAATTAGCATCAATTTCCCGTTGAGGGAGTGGATACAACGCACGAAATGGTTCGGCGTTTTTGCCCCTTGCTATGGCATTTGAAATAAATTTATCTTGTCGAATCAGGTCTTGCCTTCTTTTTCCTTCCGAGAAAAACTCCCATCCTCTTTCGGCCAAAATAGCATCCCTTAGTTGCTCGGTAGATGCAAAAGAGGCCAATTGCAGAGGTGGCACCTCTGCTCTTTGTCTCACTTGGTTAATCAAATCAATCGATTCTTGGCTGGGGCCACTGCTTTCATTAAGGGCCTCGGCCCGACTCAATAAAATATCGGCATAGCGAATTACGGGTTGATCATTACCGCTCCATCTCGCATTTGCATTTGGATCAGGCACATACTTGAAACTACGTGCATTGTCCAAAGGGTTTCCTTCGCTGTCCTCCACTAATTCTATAAAATCACCATCTATATTAGTATATTCCGTCAATATTAAGTTAAGACGCCGATCATTGGAATCAAACGAATTAACAAAAGGCGTCAAAGTTCGAAACTGGGCCCCAAAATTTTCCCAATTAGCCTGAATCGGAAAATTCGGTGGGAAGGCGTGTGGCATATAGACATGTCCTTCCCCTGGTTGTGCTACAGCCGGATGTACATAAATATATTCTCCATTGTCTTCATTTTCTACTGCAAACAAGGTTTCTATCTCTGGAAACAAACTATATACCCCCAAATCGATAATTTCTTGAGCGGTATCGGCACAGTTCTGCCACTGCTTGGTATTGAGGTAAACTTTACATAATACGGCAAGTGCGGCACCCTTGGTTGCCCGGCCTCTGGCCTCTACTGAAGTAGGCAGATTGTCCGCAGCCCGAGCGAGCTCGCTAGTTATAAATTCTACAAGCTCATTTTCCGAAGCTCTATTTACCTCAAAATCCAATGTTTCGGTCGTTGTGACAAGTGGTACTGGCCCAAAAAGGTCAAAGAGTCTGTAGTACGCATCCGCCCTGATAAAAGAAGCTTCTGCACTAAAACGCGCAATCTGTTCTTGCGAGAGCGAGCTTACATTGCCAATATTATCCAATAATGAATTGGCATTTCTGATGGCTCGATAATATTGATTCCAGATGTTAGAAAGAATCCCTTGCGCAGGGTCCCATTCGTAATTGACATACAATAAAGCGGTTCTTTCAAAACCACCACCACTTTCCGTTGTAATATCCGTTGGAAACTCACTTAGGGTAAAATAAATGTCCCGACCAAAAAAACTGGTTGAATGCAATTCGTTGTAGGCACCGATCAAGACCCTTTCAATACCTTGTTCAGACTGTAATAAATCATCTGGATCAAATTGTGTGAACACTTCTTCTTCCAAGTAATCGGTACAGCCGCTAAAGAGACCTAAGACAATGGTGACTATGATTTTGATTATATACGAATTAATTCTTTTCATGATGTTTTTCTTAAATTAAAAACCAATGTTCAAACCAAGACGAAAAGTTCGATTCAGTGGATAGCTATTATAAGAGGTTCTATTGACTCCGGTTCCTGAAGCATTTGCATCAGGATCATACCCTACAAAATCGCTGATAGTGAATAGATTGTCACCTGCTAAATACATTGATAAGTTCTCAACGAAATCAAGTTTGTCGACTGGTATATCATAGCTGAGGGTCACCGTCTTTAAACGAAAGAAGCTTGCATCATTAACCGTAAACGAATTAACTGCCGTACCACCACCATATGAGCTAGGGTTTACACCCGAAGGAAATCTTGCATCGGTATTGGTTGGCGTCCAACGGTCTAGATAATTTTCTGCAATCCGATTACGGTCGAAATTAATTGGATACAACGATTCTAGGACATTGTTGTTAAGTGCCTCTATACCGCTTACACCTATGAAAAAAATATCAAGGCCCAAACCCTTATACTTAAAACTGTTGTTTATACCGTAGGTCAAATCGGGTAACGGTTTGCCAAGCACGACCCGATCTTCAGGAGTAATGGTTCCATCACCATCGACATCTCTAAAAATAGGATGTCCGGGTTGCGCATTCGGTTGTGCAGAATTGGCAATATCATCACCTTCCTGAAACAATCCATCAACTTCGAAACCATAAAATGACCCTAATGCCTCACCTTCTCTGGTCAAAATGAAATTACTAGTAAACGTGCCTATGTTACCACTAATAATCTCCGGCAAAAATTCCGGAAGCCCGGTCACCTCGTTCTTAAGTGTCGACAACGTAACCGAGGTCGTCCATTTGAAGTCATTGTCAAAATTAACCGATTCTAAAAAAACCTCTAATCCTGTATTTTGTACCTCACCGGCATTGACCCTAAAGCTGGTGAAACCACTTGAACCGGGTACGGGTTGATTGAACAACTGATCTTTGGTGGTTTTATTGAAATAGTCGATCGAGCCGTTCAATCGCCCGTTAAGAAACCCAAAGTCTAAACCAAAATTGAATTCCTCAGTAGTTTCCCACTGAAGTTTACCATTTGCTATACGTGCCGGGGCAACACCTTGTACTAGGGCATCACCCAGCACGGCATTACCGGAAGCTACGAAGGTCTGAATAGTTTCGAAATTATTTATTGCTTGGTTACCTAACTGACCGTAACCAAGTCTAAGCTTTAGATTGCTAATTGATCTTGAATTCATTAAGAACGATTCATCGGATATTCTCCATGCGAACGAAGCAGACGGAAAAGCAGCGTATTTATTGCCTTCGGCAAACCGCGATGTACCATCTACCCTAATGGATGCTGTAAAAAGGTACTTATCGAATAACGAATAGTTGATCCTACCTATAAATGAATTCAAACGATTTACAAATCTACCGCTGGATATATTGTCTCCCTCATCTGCATCACCGCTTTGAAGCAGGTCGGTACCGGTTACATCCGAGAGAAAGCCTTGCCCCTGGGAGGTAGCAAATCGGTTGTCAAACTCTTCAATCGTAAACCCGCCTAAAACAGTCAAATCATGGTTTTCGTTAAACTCTTTTTTATAAGTTCCAAAAAATTCTGCAAGCCAATGGTTTTCCTCATCTGTTCTTACCAAGGCAATACCGCCTGCGCTAAGGCCGTTGGCCGTTTCCGTACTGTTAAAAAAGTCTCTTCTACTATTAAGAACATCAAAACCCAACCTCGTCGTCAATGTAAAATTGCGAAATACTTCGTAATCTGCACTGACTGTTCCGAATGTTCTGTTGGCCACTGTTTCATCATCTACGCCATTGACCAATGCCAGAGGATTTTCTAAAGTAATATTCGGACTACGTAGAAAACGCCCATCTTCACCACGAATTGGGGCGAGAATTGGATCAAACTGTAAAGCTGTATTTATCGGGCCTGCAGACTCATTGGCCCCATTGCTGGTCAATATCTCTTGTGTTAAATTTCTATTTGCGTTAACGTTGAGATTGAACTTCAGCCTCTCGGTGGCTCGTACTTCTTGATTGTAACGTATGTTGTAACGTTGAAATCCGGAACCGATAACAATGCCATTTTGGTTTAAATGATTTAGGCCCAGATAATAATTTGATTTCTCCGATCCACCGGAAACCGAAAATTGATGGTTCTGTACGAAAGCCGTTTGAAAAATCTCATCTTGCCAATCGGTACCAACACCAATGGCATCGATTTCAGCTTGCGTAAACCGTGGCTCGTTGCCCCCATCTATCAAAAGGCCATTTATTACTTGCATGTACTCCCTGCCATTCAACATATCTATCCTATCGGCAACATCTTGGGTGCCCACGTATGTGCCATAATTTACTTTGACTTTGCCCGCTTTTCCTTTTTTTGTAGTGATTAGGATAACGCCGTTCGCGGCCCGTGTACCATAAATTGCCGCCGCAGATGCATCTTTCAATACCTGAACAGACTCAATATCTTCAGGACTCAATGCTGCCGTAGGAGCCCCAGGTAATCCGTCAACAACAGTTAGGACCTGATTTGAACTATTGATCGAACCCGCACCCCTTACTCTTACGCTAATTTCGGCGCCGGGAGCCGAACTGGATTGACTCACAAATACACCTGCTGCCCTACCATTGAGCAATTGGAGCGCAGAGTTATTAACCCCTTGGGTAAAATCTTCCTCTTGTATGGAAGCGATGGCCCCCGTCAGGTCTTTTTTAACCTGGGCCCCATAACCAACAACTACAACTTCGTCTAAAGATGCGGCGTCAGTTTCCAATGATATGTTCACCCCGCTGTTATCTTCTACGGCTATCCGGGCGGTCTTGAATCCGATATAAGATACTTCAAGGATATCGCCGACCTCAGCCTGAATGGAAAAATTTCCGTCAAAATCAGTTACTACTCCTCGGGTCGTACCCCGAACTACAACGTTTGCTCCAGGTAACGGAGCTCCTGCAGTATCGGTAACCGTGCCTTTCACTGATTGTTGAAGTAGTGTCGTAATATTGAGATTCTTCCATTTTTCGGTAGGTTTCGAAATATAAGAAGCTGCAAAGGTATTTGTGCATACCGATATCGCAATGAAAAAAAACACTACCCTATTATTTAGAAAGTTTTTCGGAGGCTTGTAGAATAAGGAATTTCCAAACCATAGTTTTTTCATAATATGTTAAGTTAGAAATATTACTGATTGCGATATTAGGGGAAATATCGGTCTATAAAATCACACTGGATTTACCTTCATGATAAAACGATAGCTTTATTAGTGATAAAAATCACAATGTCAAACCATCAAATCCTCAAAAATACTTCTCGGATTCTAATTATTCAATTGATAATATGCTTAAAAATTATCAATATTAAAAAAAAATATGCTGCGATAACATAGACAAAAGACTTAGAAATATGGATAATCCTATTAATCTTATGTTTTTTGGGAAGAATACCAGTTTTGTGATTTCCGAAATTAGCAAATCTGTAATTTTGTAAAATATTTGGGTAATTTAGATAAGTCAATGTAAGACCGAACCTATACCAAATAACGCCAATAAATTTGGCTCCGCGATAAAATTGTATAAGCTACAGTTCAAAAACACAAATTATTCTCATTTTTCGAATGGATTTTTTTAGCGTGTTGAAAGATGTATTTTTTTTGCATCCTGAACTCTGATAAAAGCATATAACCAATTTAATCCATAAAATTTCCCACACGAAATATAACTCCACCGCCAAAAAATTTATTTTCTGGATTAAAATTATGGATAATCCAACTTTACTTTCTATTATTGTTTATTCCTATTTTTTAAGTCAAAATTTAAAAGCAAATTGAAAGAACTTTCTAATCTATAGTATGTAAATACTAAATGTTAACTTGATTTATTATTTTCATTATCGCCAATTCAATATAGATATCCTTACGAGCAAAAATTTAAAAAATGGATAATTCCACTTTAAAAGAAGGGTTTTTAGGACAGAAAATGATTGTTCTTCCTGAAAAGGTTCGAAAGTGGTCAAAAAAAAATTCGGTAACACGGAACTTCTATGTAACTGATATCGGTTTGTACCCCAAAGCCCATCGCCATCTTCGAAAACGGAAAAAGGGAGCTAGCGAGTTTATTTTTATTTACTGCACCGAGGGGGAAGGTTGGCTAAAAATAGAAGATACTAAATGTCAAGTACTGCCTAATCATTTTTTTATTATTCCGAAAAATACGGAGCATTCCTATGGCGCATCCGAAAACACACCCTGGAGTATATATTGGATTCATTTTGATGGCCTTGTTGCAGAAAATCTTTATACTAGATATTATTCGATTTGCAACTGGTGTAATGTAATTCCATTTTCTAATGAACGGGTACAACTGTTCAATCAAATCTATGAGATTTTTAAGAGTAATTATATTGCGCCACAAATGGAATATGGCAATATCTTAGGACTAAATTTTATTAGTTCTTTCATCTTCAACGAAATAGACCAGACTGTAAACTTCCACAACAAGAATAATCTTGTAGATACCATAGTCGATTTTTTGATTGAGAATTTAGACAAACCTTTAAAGTCGAATGAAATAGCTGAAGAATTCAATTTCTCACCGTCTTATCTATTCGCTCTTTTCAAAAAGAGTACAGGTTATTCCTTAATACAATTTTTTAACTTAAAAAAAGTGCAGAAGGCCTGTGAGTATCTGAACTATACCGAACTAAGCATAAAAGAAATAAGCCATCGGGTCGGGTT
>ENA-ORXU01000822-ORXU01000822.1-marine-metagenome-genome-assembly--contig:-NODE-822-length-31356-cov-4.241728_pt1 | contig 31356 bp, 31 predicted proteins | sample MGYA00237869_ERZ511484 | MGnify/ENA metagenome assembly ERZ511484 | reverse complement strand
GATGCAAGGCTGGTGGAGCGGGGGCTTCATCGGGCTGGGCACTGGCAGTGAGCGTTCCGCGCCATCTGCACTGAGGGAGGCACTTGGGTATTCCTATAACAATGCGGAGATCGAGCAAACCAAGGCTGAGCGCGCTCTGGCTATTATCGATCCCTCATGGCGAGAAAGGCACGAAACCGAAGTGCAATTTACGGTAGATCTCTTGCGACAAATGTGGGCTCCGATTGAGCCGATTTTGCAGGAAACTATGGCCGAACTTTATGCGATTCATTTTTCGCAAGATGAAATAGAGGCCATTGCAACTTTCTATCGGTCTGAAGCAGGTCAGGCCTTCGCGCGCGAGTCTCTTGCAATGAAGCACGAACCGCGGCTCTGGGCTGCCATGATGGAGAGTTCCGCCGTTTTTGAGAATTTTGAGCAACCCGACACAACCGCGATGGAGGAAGCATTGGCCGCTCTCCCACAGCCACGCAGTTTTGGCGACCTTTCGGAGCGCGAGCGCGCGCTTGTAGGCGCCCTGCTGGGCCTGGACGAAGATGAACTGCGCGAAGCGATGAATTCGTCTGAGATGGAAGACTGGGAACTGATCGAAGCGGAGGAAGATGCTGTCATGGAAGCCGAATAGCTTCTCGATTATAGCGAACTGAGGAGAGAGAAGGTGTTGAAGCAGGCCTTGTGCACATTGGGCGCAGCAGCATTGGCGCTACTGCCCACCCCTGCCTTGGCGCAGGATGATGCCGACGCAGCGGCGATGGAGCAATTCGCCGCTTTTGGCGAAATGTTCGACCTGGAACCGTTGACCCCGGAGCAAGAGGCGCGGCTGCCGCTGGCGCGTGAGCTTATGCGGCAAGTCTTGCCAGATGGCGCGATGCAGGAAATGATCGCGTCCACTTTTGACGGGGTGATGAGCCCTTTGATCGTTATGGCCAATGCCGACGCAACGGCTGCGCTGAATGGCGTGCTCGGTTATCGATCATTAGAACTGGGTCTGGACGAAGCTGCAGCTGAGGAGGTTCTGGCTATAACCGATCCCTCTTGGCGCGAACGCAACGAAGCGACCAACTCGGCAGCGCAAGCCATGGTGCTTGATACGATGACGCGGATGGAACCCGTGATGCGCAATGTAATGGCGGAACTGTATGCGATCAATTTTCACGACACCCAGTTGGCCGATATTGCGGCGTTTTATGCCACTCCATCAGGCGAAGCCTTTGCCCGGCAATCCTACACCATGGCCGGCGATCCGCGGATTATGGCGGCCATGTTCTCCGAACCGGAATTGATTTTTGGTCCGATGATGGAAATGCCTGCAGCTTTGGAAGAGGCAACGGCCAGTCTTCCCGCCGTTCGCAGCTTTGCTGACCTGTCGGCAGAGGAGAAGGCCCGCCTGACGGAGTTGACGGGTTTTTCAAAAGAAGAGCTGGAAGCGGCCATGAATGTCGCGGCCGAGAGTCAGTCTTTCTAATAGGGCGATGACGGGGCGGGAATCAGCCGGATATCCTTGGTCGGACCTCGGCCTTGCGCCGACGAGCGACAAGGACGCTATCCGCGCAGCGTTTGAGCAGAAGCGCACGCAGGTTGACCTGAGCGGACAAATCTCTGCCTTTGCTGATCTGACAGCAGCGCGTGAGAAGGCGCTGTTTCTTGCCTCTGAAATGCTGCGAGAGGCTGAGCGAAACGCTGCTGCCGGGGTTGACGCGTCGCCTCCTGAAAAAGAGGCCACCGCCGAACCCGAAACCGAACCCGAACCCGAACCCGAACCCGAAACCGAACCCGAACCTGAGCCTGAGCCCGACACCGAAATCCCCTATCACAGTGGCGGCAGATATGCCGATGCGACAGACTATCTCGACACATTGTCGACCGCTCAGGATGACCTTTCCCGTCCGAAGGAATTTGTCGATCCGCTGTATACCTATGACCGCGAATTCTCGCCTATCGAAGACCGAAGTCCAGATCCGGATGCGCCGCGCGATGGCCCCACGCCGTTCATCCAACGCTATTCGCTGCAGAAATATGGCGTCTGGTGGCTTGCTGGCATCTTGGCACTCCTGAGCTTTTGCTCGGCGGGCGATGACCGTGAGGCGCCGCTCTCTGGCTCGGATGACTTGCCCGCTATTTCCCGGCCTTCGTTTGGCGACGCTGAAGGCTCTGTCCCTACGAATGTAAGCGACAGACAAATTGCGGGCATGAGCGCGGATCTGTTTGGCGAAGAGGTCTCGTTTGCCGAGATCACGAAGGCGGATCGCAACCTTGCGCGCGTGTTGTTGCGGGAGCTTGAAAGAGACAATGGCCAATTGACTGGGCTGCGGGTCCAGCTGCGTCAGTCCATGCTCGCGGCGCGCCCGGAAGTTCCCTTGGAAAGAGGTCTGGCCATTGCGGAACTGCGACTTGCATGGCTGCTTACTGCAGAGCAGCAAGGCGATGCTGCCTGCCGCGAAGTCACCGAGGCGACATTTACGAACGCGGCTCCTGTTATGCGTGAAGACTGGCAGGAATTTGAACGCAGCCTTGCGGCCGAGCTGGCCCTGGCTGGCGAGCTGTCTTTCAGCGGGTCGTTTGCAGAACAAAGCTCTATCCCCGACTGGGCGTATGAGGATGCGGGCACGGCAATCAACCTCTCTGCTGATGCCGTGCGCACAGCCCACGCCAATCCGTCATCCGCAGTGCGCTGCACCGCGATGATCGCGCTGCATGAGGCCATGCTGGCGCGGCGCGATGAGGCAACACCTGCCGCGCTCTCCGCGTTGTGACGGGAACGTGCTCCGTCGCAGCGCGCTGATCACAGGTGACGCACTCAACCATCCCTCCTGAAATCACCGACTGGTTTGCCGGGCGCGGCTGGCGCGTGCGGCGGCATCAGGCAGAGATGCTCAGCGCCAGTGATGCGGGCAAACATGCCATGCTAGTGGCCGATACGGGCGCGGGTAAAACGCTGGCGGGCTTTCTGCCGACACTGGCGGCATTCTGCCCATCGCGCATTGGAAATGGCGCGCCGCCCGAAGGGCTGCACACGCTGTATATTTCGCCTTTAAAAGCACTGGCGCACGACGTGCAGCGCAATCTTGTCACTCCGGTGGATGAGATGGGGCTGGACGTGCGCATAGAAACGCGCAGCGGCGATACGTCCTCGGATAAGAAGAAGCGCCAACGCAGCAAACCGCCAAATATCATGCTGACAACGCCGGAAAGCCTTTCCCTCCTGCTCAGCTATCCCGAAAGTTTCGATATGTTCGCCGGGCTGAAGCGCGTTGTGGTGGACGAGATCCACGCCTTCGCGACGCAGAAGCGCGGCGATTTGCTGGCTCTTTCGCTGTCCCGCCTGCAGGCGATTGCGCCCGATATGCAGCGCGCAGCTCTGTCCGCCACTGTTGCCGATCCAGAGGCGTTCGCTGCGTGGATTGCGCCGTGGGGAGATATAGATGCAGTTGAGCTGGTTGAAGGCGAGCAAGGGGCGGAGCCGCAGCTTGAAATCCTGTTGCCAGATGAGGAGCGCGTGCCGTGGGGCGGCCACGCGGCCACATGGGCAATACCGCAGCTGTACGAGCGCATTCGTGGGAACAACACCACGCTCATCTTCACCAACACCCGCTTTTTGGCGGAATACATCTTTCAGAACCTGTGGGATGCGAATGAAGACAATCTGCCCATCGGCATCCACCACGGCTCCCTGTCGAAAGACGCGCGGCGCAAGGTAGAAGACGCGATGACGCGCGGAGAGCTTCGTGCTCTTGTATGCACGGCCAGCCTCGATCTGGGCGTCGATTGGGGCGATATTGATCTGGTGGTGCAGATGGGCGCGCCCAAGGGATCATCCCGCCTGCTCCAGCGCATTGGCCGCGCCAACCACCGGCTTGATCAGCCTAGCCGCGCCTTGCTGGTGCCGGGCAACCGCTTTGAATTTCTGGAAGCGACCGCCGCAAGCGAAGCGGTGGATGAAGGCCAGCGCGATGGCGAGGATTTTCGTCCCGGCGGCCTCGATGTTCTGGCTCAGCATGTCATGGCCTGTGCCTGCGCTGCGCCATTTGAAGAAAGCGGCCTGCTGGCAGAAGTGCGTTCCTGCTGGCCCTATGCGCAAGTCGATGAAGCGACGTGGAGCCGAGTGTTGGAGTTCGTGGCGACCGGCGGATATTCTCTCAAGGCATACGACAAATTCAAACGCATCACCCGTGAGAAGGCCAAAGACGGGACGGTGAGCTGGCGGCTGACGCATCCAGAGCTTGCCTACAAACACCGGATGAATGCGGGCATTATCATCGATTCTGAAATGCTGGAGGTGCGCTTTCGCAATGGGCGCTCTCTGGGGCGCGTAGAGGAGCGTTTCGCCGCGTCGCTTAGGCCCGGAGACACGTTTCAATTCGCCGGAGTGAATGTGGAGGTCGAGCAGCTCAAGGACCTTGATCTGATCGTGCGGGCGAGCAAGAAATCGGCGATGATCCCCAGCTATGGCGGGCTACGCCTGCCGCTCACAACGCATCTGGCGCACCGCGTGCGCGGGTTGCTTACCGACCGTGCGGGCTGGTCGCGCTTTCCCGATGATGTGCGCGAATGGCTGGAGGTACAGGATTGGCGCAGCCAGATGCCGGGGCCGGACAATCTGCTGGTGGAAAGCTTTCCCCATGCAAAGCGGCACTACACTGTCTATTACACTTTCACCGGTTGGAATGCGAACCAGTCTTTGGGGATGCTCATCACGGCTCGGATGGAAGCGATGGGGTTGATGCCCAGCGGTTTCGTGGCTAATGATTACTCGCTAGCGGTTTGGGGGCTGAAGCCGGTGGACGACCCCCGTCCTCTGCTTTCCCCCGACATTTTGACCGATGAGTTCATCGATTGGGTTCAGGATTCGCATCTGCTGCGCCGTGCCTTTCGTGAAGTCGCGGTTATTGGCGGCCTGGTGGAGCGTCAGCATCCCGGTAAGCGCAAAAGCGGGCGGCAAGTCACTTTCAGCACTGATCTGATTTATGATGTGCTGCGCAAATATGAGCCGGACCATGTGCTGATCGAAGCCGCATGGGCGGATGCACGGGCGCGGATGACCGACATCGGGCGGCTCGGCGATCTGCTGGATACAGCGGCGGATCGGCTGGAGCATGTGGTGCTCGACCGCGTGAGCCCGCTGGCCGTGCCGGTGATGGTGATGATCGGTCGCGAATCTGTGCCGCAGGGCGGCGCTGACGACGAATTGTTGCTGGAGGCGGAGACGCTGGCAAGCGCAGCGATGCGGGTGGGGGATTTACCGGAGGGTATGGATTAGTCTTCGAAGACTCCCAGCGAATTGCACAATGGTTTCTCGAAAGGATGTTGTGCATCATCTGCAACTTGATTTTGGAGTGTGGACGAACTGCGCGGTATGAGGCCCGCTGTGCGCAAAACCCGTTGCCGTTCGAGGTTGCCGAAACAAAATTGCCTGACGGCGTTTGCCTTCGTGGCCACCAAGACTTTCAGGGAAAGCTCATGATCAGCACCTGCCTGTGGTGCGAAAACTAGCTCGGGTTCGATGGAGAGCAAGAGGGAAGTGTGCAAGCGAACAGAGAGCTCCTCTTCTGTGACGAATTCCTCGTTCCACGCTATTTGACCGTCAGCCTGGGGCGCAATGATGTGTCTCGGGAATTCCGACTTTCAATCGTTAGGCACAAAAGGTCCTGCAGAACTAAAAGCTGGTGGGTCGACAACCAGTGCATGGGTCTGCATTCGCAGTGTTGAAACTGCGTAAGCAGCCACGCAGATAGCAATCAGCACTGCTGCAACCACATCATACCGGCATCGCCAGAACGGTTCGCCATAGTCATACGGCGGGTGGAGCCAGCGTTGCCTAGTCCGCATCAAATACGCGGTGTTCGTGCGTGCTTGCAAAGGCGAAGCGGTCGATATTGGCCTCACCCACCAGATGGATCCCCTGCACCGCATCATTGTAGCTGGTGTTGTCGTCTAGATCGAAGCGGGTCACCGGCTCTTTTGAGCTTACCGCTGCCAGCGCAAGGCGGGCCTGAAGCTCGGTGCGATCCACTTGCTCGCCATTCCACAGCACAGCGCCCCCTTGCGTAAGGGATAAGGCAATCTGCTGAGATTCGCGCATGGGACCATCGGTTGGCAGGTCAACTTCGATCTTGTTGGTCGCCAAAGGGATGGAGAGGATCAACATAACCAGCAAAACAAGGAGCACATCGATGAGCGGCGTTATGTTGAGCTCGCTCATCGGTTATGGTGTGATGGAGTATCGACCTACGAGCAGCCGGGATTTAGTGTTCATAGGCTTTCCCCTTCTTTGCAAGACGAGCGGCCTAGCAAGAGATATCATAACATCACTTGGGGGCATGCTTGTCAAATCCGAGCGTTTTTAGCTGCACGAGTGGCGGAACAGGGCCTTCTGCCCCAGACACAAAAAGGGCGACCAAGGCCGCCCTTTTCGTGTCAATGTTGGAAGCGCTGCTTAGCTGCTACCGAACTGACGATACTTTTCATTGCCGACAAAACCAAATTTGCTCACTCCGGATCGCTTAATGATGTCCAGCACCCGTGCCGAAAGTTCGTAGCTCGCATTTGCTTCCGGCTCGAACTGCAGCTCTGGCTCCACCGCGAAGGCGAGCGATTGTTGCAGATTGCTAACCAGACCGCCTTGCGTGATCGACTCACCGTTCCAGAGAATCAGACCATCCGGAGTGAGAACGATCTTGTTCGTGATCGGATCGACCTCAGGTGGATTGCTGGTTGGGTCCGGCGCAGGCAAATCAATGTTGATTGCGTGCGTGGCGACCGGAATGGTGATGATGAACATGATAAGGAGAACGAGCAAGACGTCGATCAACGGCGTCATGTTCATTTCCATCATCGGGGCGCCGTCGTCGCTACCGCCTGCCATTGCCATGAGTATATACTCCTAAAAATTCTTCAGCCGAGGCCGATGTTCGATATTTATTCGGCGCTTGGGCCGTTCGGATCGACTGGGTTCGAAATGAAAGCGATGGTTGGGTAACCAGCAGCCTGCACGTTGAAAATTGTGCCAGCAACACAGCGCCACGGAGCATCCACATCGCCGCGGATATGCACCTGCGGGATGAGATCCGGGTCTTCCATGATAGCTTCGGGGCCGCCAGCGCGCTGAACAATGTTGTCCAAACGTTCAAAGGCTGCCTCATAAAGTTGTGCCGAATCGACCAGCGTAGTGTTGTTGAAGAACACCCGGCATTCGCCGTCACGGGTCGCACCGGTAAAGCCTGACCGGATCGTGCCAGGCGTGAGCCCGGCCGCATCGGTAGTGGTCACTGTGATCAGCAGGTTTTCAACCTTGTCATCCGATTCAGAAGTTTCAATGATCGGAATTTGCAGTTCCTCGACCGTTTGAATGGCCACCGGAACCGCGATCAGGAAGATGATCAGCAGAACCAGCATGACATCCACCAGCGGTGTGGTGTTGATGTCAGACATCGGCCGTTCTTCGCCGCCAACACTGATTGCCATAGTTTCGTCCTATCTCACGTAATCAGGGATGTAGCGGGCGCCAGCATGTGAAGGCGCCCGCTCATTCGTAATCGAACCTATCAGGCTTTCTTGGTCGGCGTTGCACCGGCAGGGCGCGCAGCTGCCGGAGCAGTCTTGGCGGCCTTTGCAGGGGCAGCAGCAGCCATAGCTGGCTTGACCTGACCGTTGGACGTGATGTTCGCCTGCAGATCGGTCGAGAAGCCCGAAAGCATCGCGGCGATGCTGCGGTTACGCGACTGCAGATAGTTGTAAGCGAACACAGCAGGCACAGCGACGAGCAGGCCGATGGCGGTCATGATCAGTGCTTCACCAACCGGACCAGCAACCTGATCGATCGACGCAGAACCGGTGGCACCAATCTTGATCAGTGCGCGGTAGATCCCGATCACCGTACCAAGCAGACCAACGAACGGCGCCGTTGCGCCAACCGTTGCGAGGAACGGCAGGCCGCCAGCAAGCTTTGCGTTGATGGCGGATTCTGAACGGGCGAGAGTGCCGTGCAGCCAATCGTGCGATTCAAGGCTGTCGGTCATCTTCTCTGACTCGTCACCGGCACGGATGCCGTCATCGACAAGCTGACGCCAGGCGCTGTTCTTGTCGAACTTGGTTGCGCCCTCCTTCATGGAACCTGCGCGCCAGAATGCGGCGCGGTTGGCGCGATATTCTTTCATCACCTTGTTTTGTTCAAAATACTTGGTGATCAGGATGTAGAACGATCCGACCGACATAATGATCATGACGGTGAGAATCGCCCATGCGACGGGTCCGCCTTCTTCCATGGCTTCCATGAAGCCAAAGGAAGTTGCGGGGTCGGCGGCGGCAGCGGCGTTGGCCAAAGTTTCGATAAACATGCTAATTAAGTCCTCTTCCTAGAGAAAATTCGTATCAGTTAAGCTGGTAAACGATGTTGGTGGCCCAGCTACCCGAAGTCGGATTGCCGGCATCATCGAGTGCAGGGTTGAAGCGACCGTAACGTGTCAGGTCATCGCAGGCAGCCCGGTCCAAGATCGGATCTGCCGAGCGCGTTACGCGGCAACTTGATACCCGGCCATTCGCACCAACGGTCACTGCAACGCCGACTGTACCCTCAATCTCACGGCGCAGGGCGCGTGACGGGTAGTTTTCGATGATCCGGCGCGTCCAGCGATCCTGACCGTCCGGTGACACACCGCGCGCCTGTGAAGGGGGTGGCGGCGGCGGCGGAGGTGGCGGCGGCGGTGGAGAAGCCGGCGGTGCTGGTGGCGCAGGCGGCGGAACAATTCGCGCAGGCGGAGCTCGCGGTGGGATGTTCGGCTGCGTACGAACCGGCGGCGGATTTGGCGCGATGCTAATCGGCGGCGGCGGCGCTACCGGCGGCGGCGGTGCCACGTTCTCTTGTGGTGGCGGAGGTTCATCCTCCGGCTCCGGTGGGGGTGGTTCGTCCTCAATATCCACGGTGGTCACACGCTCCACTGCTTCCTTCACTGCCGAATAGGCGAGTCCGGAAATCAGCATGTAGCCAATGCCAACGTGGATAAGGGCAACGATGATAATCGCGATAATGCGATTACCGCTCATTTCTTGGTCAGCGTAAGCCATCCAGTCCCTTCACTCCATTTACAACGCCGGGATACCCGGCTTTCGCAACAAACAAGATTCGCACCCTGCCAGTCACAATGATTTGTTGTCCAGCCAAACTTTCATGGCAGCGCATCTAACAACCCGCGACATAAACATGCCGCAATCGCCCCAGACTCACTATTTTTCTTGTTTTTACGGTCTGCGGAGGGGCGTCTTAACCGTCTGTAAGGGTATGGGCAAATCCTTTATCCGTTCAGTCGCGATTCACGCCCACTTCGCTTTTTTTGCGCTTTCCGGCAGACAAACTCGCGCGCATTTGCCCATTGGCTTCCAGCGCCTTTGCAGTCCGCCCCTTGCAGCATGAGGGCAGCCGAGGCAGGAGTAACGCCATGACAATCAGCACATCAAACTTCCGCATAACGCAGCTTCGCCAGCTTGCTTCAACTTTGTTGGCAGGAGCGATTCTTGCCGGCTGCTCAACGGCGATGCCTGCGCAATTGCGCGCAAACGACCGCGGCCCGGTCACCGCAGAATTGGGGCCGGGACAAGATCCGACTTACGCCGATCTTGTCACCTTTGCGCAAAGCGCGGATCTGGTCGCTATCGTTACCGTCGACAAGCAGGCTGAATTCTCGCCGGAACGCGCTCCAAATGTTCCGCCGCAAAGGGTGCGGCTTTATCTGGAGACGCTGACACGCAATCTCTTGGCCTCTGCCACCGGCGTTGGCGAATCGCTAATTTTTGTGACCGATGTGGACCGGGAGGCGGATGGCGATGCGCCTGATCTGGAGGACCAGTCCTACGTTATCTTTGCTGATCAATCGCCTGGCCGGCCCGGCGAAGTGCAACTTGTTTCGACCCGCGCAATGTTCCCTGCCGGACCCATTATCGATGGGCGCGTGCGCCGTGTGCTGCGTCAACTGGCCGCCGCTGATGCTCCGCCTGCAATCACCGGCGTGCGCGATGTTATTTCTATTCCCGGCAATCTGACGGGCGAATCGGAAACGCAGATGTTTATCGAGACGCGCAACGGTACGCCCGTATCGCTCAGCGTGATTCGGCGTCCGGGCATGGCCCCGCAATGGGGTGTCTCGCTGGGCGAAATTGTGGATACGTCTGCCCGCCCGCCAGAACCCGAATCGCTCGCGTGGTTCCAGTTCGCGTGCTTTCTTCCCGGCGAACTTCCTGGCAGCGCCTTCTTGCAGCCAGACCGCGAATCGCAAGCGCGAGCGCGGCAGGACTATGCTTTCGTGCTGGCTGAACTTGGCGACTGTGAGCGGCGCTTTAGCTGAGGTAAGGCACGTGCATTCGATTGCGCGCTGGCCAAGACCAGTATCGCTGATTACCCCGCGTCTCGAACCAAGATGCAGGCGCGCGGCCGCGCGATTCCGAGACACTATCTGAGACAATATCCGAGGCAGGGCACAATAATGGCAGACACATTGCGAATCGCTCTTGCAGGGCTGGGAACCGTGGGGGCGGGTGTCATCCGGCTGCTGGGCGAGAATGGTGCATTGATCGCGCAGCGTGCGGGCAGGCCTATTGAAATTACTGCCGTTTCTGCTCGTGACAGGGCGAAAGATCGCGGCGTCGATCTCTCCGCCTATGCATGGGAAGATGACATGACCGCCCTTGCCGCGCGCGATGATGTCGATGCCGTGGTCGAACTGGTTGGCGGCTCGGACGGGCCGGCTCTCGCTCTGGCGCGCAAGGCGCTGGCAGCGGGCAAAGATGTCGTGACTGCCAACAAGGCCATGGTGGCGCACCACGGAATGGAGTTGGCGCAAGCTGCCGAATCGCAAGGATCTGCTCTGCGCTATGAAGCGGCGGTGGCAGGCGGTATTCCAGCAATCAAAGGGCTGGGCGAAGGCGCTGCGGCCAATCGGATTGAGAGGATTTACGGCATTCTCAACGGCACCTGCAATTACATCCTTTCGGAAATGGAAAGCACGGGCCGCGATTTCGGCGATGTGCTGAGTGAGGCGCAGGCGCTGGGCTATGCCGAGGCTGATCCCACATTCGACATTGAAGGCGTAGATGCCGCGCACAAGCTGTCGCTGCTGGCGGCGCTGGCATTCGGCACAAGGCTCGATTTCGCTGCCGTCGCGACCACGGGGATCAGCCGCATTCGTGCTGCTGATATCGCGCAGGCGCGCGCTTTGGGTTATGTGATTCGCCTGATTGGTCTTGCCGATTGTGAGACCGAGAACGGGAGTAGCCACCTGTTCCAGCGAGTCGCGCCTTATCTCGTGCCCACCAGCCATCCGCTTGCCGGCGTTGGCGGGCCAACCAATGCCGTGGTTGCGGAAGGCAATTACTCCGGACGGCTCCTTTTTGAAGGCGCGGGCGCGGGTGATGGTCCTACTGCCAGCGCCGTCGTCGCCGATCTTATTGATATCGCGCGGGGCAATGTTCCGCCGCCGTTTTCCCTGCCTGTGTCCGAACTTGCAGCCAGCGCGCCTGCCGATCCGGGACACCGCCGAAACCGGGCCTATTTGCGCTTTCTGGTGGCAGACCGCCCCGGTGTTCTGGCGGAAATTACTGCCGCCATGCGCGACGCGGGCGTGTCTATCGAAAGCATGATCCAGCAAGGCCATCCGGGGGATGACGATGATCCCGTCCTCGTTGCGATGGTCACGCATGACGGGCCAGAGGGCGCCGTTGATCAGGCGTTGGAAATGCTTGGCGGTTCTCCCAGTTTGGCCGATGATCCGCTGGTTATGCGGCTGCTTGGCTAACGCTCACTCGTCTTCAGAAATGTCGATCGGAACGCGGCGGCGAACAGCAGGCGTCTCCGTTACAGCTTCCTCTTCAACTTCTGACACCATCGCCTGCTCCTCTTCGCTTAGCGGTTCGGGAAAAGCGGTTACGTCGATCATCAGCGCAGGTTCTGGCGCATATCCAATCCGCATGCAGGACGATGTGCCGACGGAGGACGGGTTGGTGACCCAGCACGGCGGATCATTAAGGCCCGACATGATGATCCGGTCCGATTCTGTCGGCTTGGGCAGAGGCGACATATAGCGTTCCGAATCGGTCAGTTCGCGGCAGACGAGAATCACGCCTTCTTCCTGCACTTCGGTATCGCAAGGCTCGACCGCGGATGGCGGCAGCTCCGCATCCTCATTCACTTCGATCTCGTCGGTGGGGCCATAGACCTGCTGCGCAGCGGCGCTTGCCGAATAGAGCGGGGCAGCCACAATCAGTGCGGCCAAGATTCTCGACATTGCCGCACCTCCTGCTTAAGCGAATTGCAACTGGGCATCGGAGGCTGAATTACCCATGAATTCCACAACCGAATCAGGAAGCGTAATCGACCGCGTCCTTGTGCTTGAACTGGTGCGCGTGACCGAGAGTGCGGCGATTGCTGCGTCGAAACTTATCGGGCGCGGTGATGAAAAGTCTGCGGATGCTGCGGCGGTGGAAGCGATGCGGCGGTCTTTCGATTCGCTTTATATTGATGGCACGGTCGTGATCGGTGAGGGGGAAATGGATGAAGCGCCCATGCTCTACATCGGAGAGAAGGTGGGCGGCGCACCGGACAAGGGCCCGAAAATCGACATCGCTCTCGATCCGCTGGAAGGTACGACCATCACTGCCAAAGGCGGCCCGAACGCGCTTGCCGTGCTGGCGGCGGCGGAAGAAGGGTGTCTGCTGAATGCGCCCGATGTTTACATGGACAAGATCGCCGTCGGGCCGGGCTATCCCGAAGATGTAATCAGCCTCGAAAAAACCGTTACGCAGAATGTTCAGGCTGTGGCTGCGGCCAAAGGTGTTGACCCGGCGGACATTATCGTTTGCGTGCTCGACCGGCCTCGCCATGCCGAGCTGATTGCAGAGCTTCGCGCCCTTGGCTGCGGCGTCTATCTGATTGGCGACGGTGATGTGGCTGGCGTGATTTCGACGACCAATCAAGACACTTCCATCGACATGTATATTGGCCGGGGCGGCGCACCCGAAGGCGTGCTTGCCGCTGCCGCGCTTCGCTGTGTGGGCGGACAATTCAACGGACGGCTGATTTTCCGCAATGCCGACGAACGCGCCCGCGCGGCCAAATGGGGCATAGAAGACCTCGACCGCATTTATAAACTGCATGATCTTGCCAAGGGCGACTGCATTTTCGCTGCCACCGGCGTAACCGATGGTTCGCTGCTGAGCGGCGTAAAGCGTATTCGCCGCCCCAATGGTGCGCGGATTATGACGACCGAAACGGTGGTGATGCGCTCCAGTTCGGGCACCGTCAGGTGGGTGAAGGGCGAGCATACAATCTGAGAATGATTTAGGCGCTGAAACAGGGTGACAAAGGTTACACCCTGTAACCCTGCCAAATATCGGCCAAACATCTGATAAAGAACATGTAATTGGCAAAATCTCTAGGGTGACACTTTGCAGAAAACAATGCGCTGGTGCCTGCGTTCAAACGGATCAATCTTTGGAGCTCTTGCGCGATGTAGGAAAGCGGTTTGGCAAGCAGTCTTGGTCAGCATTCGGGAAAACCCCGGCCGCCCTCTGTTGCAATCATAGGGTGCTGGGCTAGGGCCGTCGCTCAAGCTACCAACAGGGATTCGCGCGCCATGAAGATTATGTCCGGCAACTCCAATCTGCCGCTTGCCCGCGCTATTGCCGCATATCTCGAAGTTCAGCTTACCGATGCCAGTGTGCGGCGTTTTGCGGATGAAGAAATCTTCGTCGAAATTCACGAAAACGTGCGCGGTGAAGATGTGTTTATCGTGCAATCGACCAGCTATCCGGCGAATGACAATTTGATGGAATTGCTGATCGGCATTGATGCGCTGAAGCGCGCTTCGGCCAAGCGGATTACTGCGGTGATCCCGTATTTCGGGTATGCCCGGCAGGATCGGAAGCCCGGCCCGCGCACGCCGATTTCGGCCAAGCTGGTGGCGAACCTGATCACTCAGGCGGGCGCTGACCGCGTGCTGGCTGTGGACTTGCACGCCGGACAGATTCAGGGCTTCTTCGATATTCCAACGGACAATCTTTACGGCGCGCCGACCATGGCCGCCGATATCCAGACCCGGTATGGCGGGGAAGACCTGATGGTCGTGTCTCCCGATGTCGGCGGTGTGGTTCGTGCCCGCGCCTTAGCAAAGCGGTTGGACAATTCCCCGCTCGCCATCGTGGACAAACGCCGTGATCGTCCCGGAGAATCCGAAGTGATGAACATCATCGGTGACGTCAAAGGGCGCAGCTGCATCTTGATAGATGACATCGTCGATTCAGGCGGCACACTGTGTAACGCCGCGCAGGCTCTGCTGGATCAGGGCGCGAAAAGTGTCGCGGCCTATATCACCCACGGTGTGTTGTCGGGCGCGGCAGTGGCGAGGGTGAACAAATCTGCACTGATGGAATTGGTTATTACCGATACGATCAAGGCAACGGACGCGGCGCTGGATTCGGACAGTATCCGGGTGCTCACCATTGCCCCATTGCTGGGCGAGGCGATCCGCCGGATTGCCGATGAAAGCAGCGTGTCGAGCCTGTTTGACTGAACAGTCTGGCTCTTAATCTGATTGCTGAAGTGAACGCGGTTCCGCATTGGGATCGCGCCACGGGCCGATCTCATGCGATCCAAGCCGGTTTAGCGCATCCAGCCGCCGCCTCTGGCGCACTTCTAGCGACAATCGCACGAAGGGGTGTGCGCCTTTTTGCAATTTGGTGGGCGGCATGTTGAAGAAGCTGCGCACTTCTTTCACCCGGTGCGATTGATCGAAATAGCGCAGTTCAATTTCTGGCTTGTCTTCGGGCCTCGCCACGTCGAGCAGCGCTGCCCCCATGTCCAGCACCCGCGCCCGGCGCAGCGCCTGCTTTGGCGTCACTCCGAACGTATGCTTGATAATGCGTTCAATGGTGCGTTTGGAAACGGCATGGCCCGCTGCAAATTCTTCCACCGTGATTTCCGGGTTGGACAGGCATTGCCGTTCAAAATCGGCGGCAATCGGGTCCGGCTGCTGGTGATCAATGCCTTCGACAAGTGGACGCAGAAATCGGTCTTCCAAGGTTGTCAGCCAAGCTTCGTAATCATGGTCCAGCGGAACAATGGCGCCCAATGGGATCTTCCGGCCAAACAGTTCATCAATATCAATGACGCGGTTCAGCATGTCTTTATTGTCAGGGAAGCCCAGCAAGTGTGCAGCACCAGCGTTGAAATGCAGCGTGATGGCCACATATTTGCCCGATATACTCAGCGGCATACACTTGGTCTGCGGGCCGAAATACAAGGCACGGCCATGTTCACCCGGCTCCCACACCTGCTCGCCATCAGCGCCGCCGGACGTCCATGCGTCGTGATAGATGATGGTCATGCATGGGTGATCGACGACGCGGCCACAATCAATTCGCATTCCCTCTGGCAATTCGCCTTCGGCAATGCTCCACCAATAGCCCCACGGCAAAAGGTCGCTGGCGGGTGCGCGTGACAAGGCAAGCGGAGAACCTCCGCGGGTTGCGCCCGTTTGCGATTTAATCAGCGGCCCCTCACTCATTGCGTTGTAACATGCTTTGATAATGTAAAAAACGCAACGGCTATCAGATTTCTAAGGAACGATTATGCTTTCCCGTAACGATATTGCGCTTCTTCATCGGCTGGCAGATGCCGCACGCGAAGAAATTCGGCCATTGTTTCGCACTGCTTTGGAAAGCGAAGCAAAAGGCGATGCCAGTCCGGTGACATTGGCAGATCGCAATGCTGAAGCGGCGATGCGCAAGATAATCGAAGCGGAATGTTCAGCGGACGGCATTCACGGCGAAGAATACGGCGTGAAAGAAGGTGTCAGCAATCGTCAATGGGTGCTCGATCCGATCGACGGCACGACCGCTTTTCTCGCGGGCCGCCCCATATTCGGGACGCTGATCGCTTTGCTGGTGGATGGCTTCCCGGTGGCCGGCGTGATTGACCAGGCGATCCTGGGGGAACGCTGGATTGGTGTCGCGGGGCAGGGCACGACATTCAATGGGCAGCCGGTCAAGGCGCGGCTATGCCCGAAGCTGTCCGAAGCAACCATTGCCACCACTGGCCCGCATTATTTCAGCGTAGAGCAGGGCGACCGCTTTATGGCGCTGGCCGGGCAGACCGATCACAAACGCATGGTGATGGGCGGCGATTGCTACAATTACGCTTGCCTGGCGAGCGGCCAGATCGACATCATCGCCGAGGCGGGCTTGAAGCTGCATGATTATGCCGCGCTTGTGCCGGTGGTCGAAGGTGCGGGCGGTTTCATGAGCGATTGGGCGGGCGAACCGCTTCACGCCGGCAGCGATGGGACGGTGCTGGCGCTGGGCGATCCGGCGCGACTGGAGGATGTGCTGGATATTATCGGAACTGTCTGAGGCGTAAATCACCTTGCATTCCCCATCAGTTTCGCTAGTTGCGCGCCTTCACTGACACGTGATTCATCTGCCGGTCTGGCCGTTAGGGCTGCCAGGGCTGGTAGGACGTGTCCCTGAACCCACACTCGTTTAGGAGACGAAAATGCCCAAGCTGAAGACCAAGAGCGGCGTCAAAAAACGCTTCAAGCTCACCGCCACTGGCAAGGTCAAGCATGGTGTCGCTGGTAAGCGCCACCGCCTGATCAGCCACAATGCGAAGTATATCCGCCAGCAGCGCGGCACCAAGACGTTGGCCAAGGCCGACTGGGCTGCCGTGAAAAAATGGGCTCCATACGGGCTCGGTTGATAGCTGATTGAATAGAGCGGCACCTGCCCGCTCCCGCTCCCAGCCACCCGATTGTATCGTGTGAGCATCGGATGGCTGGGAGAGGGAGACGGGCCGACACCGATCAGAACCAGACACAAGGATATACGATATGCCTCGCATTAAACGCGGTACTACGACCCGCACCAAGCATAAAAGACTATTAGAACAGGCCAAGGGCTATCGCGGCCGCCGTAAGAATACGATCCGCGTCGCACGTCAGGCCGTCGAAAAGGCCGGCCAGTACGCTTACCGCGACCGCAAGGTCAAAAAGCGCACGTTCCGCGGCATTTGGATTCAGCGGATCAACGCAGCTGTCCGCGAAGAAGGCCTCACCTACTCGCAGTTCATGCACGGCGTGAAGCTGGCCGGGATCGAGCTGGACCGTAAGGTTATGGCCGATCTGGCGATGAACGAATCCGAAGCATTCGGCCTTATCATCAAGCAGGCGAAAGACGCGCTTCCAGCTTAATCGGTCCAAAGCGTTACACAATTCAGGGCGTCGGTATCCATTCCGGCGCCCTAATTGTTTGTAGCGTAATGTTTGTGTCTGCGGCCAAAACTTGCCACTAGGCGGCGCATGGGGTCTCAATCATGTGAAGAGTTGGACGGCGCGCGTGCGCCGAAGGTGGAAAGCCGTTTCTTCGCGCCGCCGCCGGAATTTGAAGGGTGCTTCACCACCTTTTATCGGATGAACCTGACGCTGCCAGAGGGCGCTGTCATATCCGATTATATGCAACCGGAATGGGCGAGCATTCGTTTCTTTTGCGGCGCCAAGCCCTTCGCCAAATTGGGCGATGATGTCCTCTCTGACGCGCGCTACGCGGCGACCGGACCAAGTTCACAGCCTGCCCATTTCACAATCGGCACCACAAGGCTGTGGGGGATCGGCTTTTTGCCGCTGGGCTGGGCGCGATTGATTGATGCTGACGCCGGCAAACTGGCCAACCGCTTGGTCAATGGCGAGCAGCATCCGGTGTTTTCGCGCTTTGCGCCGCTGGCAGACATCCTGTGTGACGATTCCATCTCTGAAGAAAAGCAATTCTTCGCGATTGCAGAGGCGATGCGCAAAGTCATGCGCCCTCACCGTGACGAGGAGCGTATTCTACGGGTCCACCGCGCCTTGCTCGACGAAAGTCTGAAAACAGTTTCGGATCTGGCCGATCGGACAGGCATCAATCCCCGTTCGCAAGAGCGGCTATGCTGCCGCCATTTCGGTTTCACGCCCAAGGTATTGATGCGCCGCCAGCGTTTTGTGCGCAGTCTTTCGACTTTCATGCTGGCCGCAACCACGCTGGGTGTCGATGGCAAATGGACCGAAGCGATGGACGCGCATTACCATGACCAGGCGCAGTTCAGCCGCGAATTTTCCGAATTCATGGGTATGACGCCAAGCGAATATGCAGCGATGGACCATCCGGTGATGAATTCCTTTGTCTCCGCACGTGCAAGAATGCTGGGCTCACCTGCGCAGGCGCTGGATGCCCCTGACGCCTGAGCCAGCTGCACCTGACTACATTGGCACCTGACCACGCTGGCGCATTGCCGCTTTGCCATCGGAGCGAATAAACGCTAGCGGAGCGCCCTTCACGCTAGAAACTGGTTCCCATGACTGAAATGCAATCAAAGACCGAAACGGCGCTGGCCGCAATTGCTGCCGCCAGCGATGTTGACGCGCTGGAAGAACAGCGGCTGGCCGCGCTGGGCAAGAAGGGGTGGGTAAGTGCCGCCTTGAAAACGCTTGGCCAGATGAGCCCGGAAGAGCGCACCAATGCAGCGCCCGCCATTCAGGCCGTCCGCGCGCAGATTGCCGATGCGATTGCCGCGAAGAAAGCGCAGCTGGAAAGCGCCGAGCTTGAAGCGCGGCTGGCAACCGAGACACTTGACCTGACCTTGCCTGCACCAGACAACCAGCGCGGCAGTGTCCACCCTGTCAGTCAGGTGATGGATGAACTGGCAGAGATTTTCGCCGACCTTGGTTTTGCGGTGAAAACCGGGCCGGAGATTGAAGACGATTGGTACAATTTCACCGCGCTGAACATGCCGGAAAGCCATCCTGCGCGCGCGATGCATGATACGTTCTACTTCCCAGACACTGCGCCCAAAGATGGGCAGCCGGCCTCAAGTGGCGAAGCGATAGGCCAACAAAAACGCATGCTGCTGCGCACGCATACCTCGCCGGTGCAGATCCGTACGATGATGGCCGAAGGCGCGCCTGTGCGTATCATTGCGCCGGGCCGTGTTTACCGGTCCGACAGCGATGCAACGCACACGCCGATGTTCCACCAGATTGAAGGTCTGGTAATCGACAAAGGTATCAACCTTGGTCATCTGAAATGGACGCTGGAAACCTTCCTCATGGCGTTCTTCGAGACAGAGGACATCGTCCTGCGTCTGCGCCCGAGTTACTTCCCCTTCACCGAACCTTCGGTCGAAGTTGATGTCGGCTTTGCCATTGAAAACGGCAAACGCATTCTGGGCGGTAGCGGCGATGCGCCCGGCCACGGCTGGATGGAATTGCTGGGCAGCGGCATGGTCAATGCCCGCGTTATTGAAATGTCGGGCCTTGATCCCGCTGAATGGCAAGGCTTTGCCTTTGGTGTCGGTGTGGATCGGCTCGCGATGCTGAAATACGGCATGGATGATCTGCGCGCGTTCTTTGACGGCGATGCGCGCTGGCTGAAGCATTATGGCTTTTCCGGGCTCGACCAGCCGACGCTTTCGGGCGGTGTGGGAGTGATGCCATGAAGTTCTCGCTCGAATGGCTGAAATACTTCCTCGAAACAGAGGCAGACACGGCAGAAATCGCCGCCAAGCTGAATGCTATCGGCATTGAAGTCGAAGACATTGAAGACCCGGCGCAAAGACTGGCCGGCTTCTGCGTGGCCGAAGTGCTGACCGCTGAAAAGCACCCCGACGCGGACAAGCTGCAAGTTCTCTCCGTCAACACCGGAGAAGGTGCGCCGCTACAAGTGGTCTGCGGAGCGCCCAATGCGCGTGCTGGCATGAAAGGCGTGCTCGGCCTGCCGGGCGCGCAGGTGCCTGCCAATGGCATGAAGCTGAAGAAGAGCGCCATTCGCGGTGTCGAATCAAACGGCATGATGTGTTCCGTGCGAGAGCTGGAGCTGGGCGAAGAGCATGACGGGATTATCGAGCTTCCCGCTGATGCGCCCGTCGGCACAAGCTTTGCCGATTATCACGCGGCATCACCCATTTTCGACGTGGCGATCACGCCCAACCGGCCCGATTGCATGGGCGTGCATGGCATTGCCCGCGATCTGGCAGCGGCAGGTCTCGGCACCCTGAAGGCTGCCAAGACTGCTGCGATTGATGCAAGTTTTCCTAGCCCCGTCGACATCCGCACCGATGATGCAGTGGGCTGCCCCGCTTTTTATGGCCGTGTCATTCGCGGCGTGACCAATGGTGCAAGCCCTGAATGGATGCAGCGCCGCCTTATCGCCGCAGGCCAGCGCCCGATCAGCGCTTTGGTGGACATCACCAATTACCTGATGCTCGCCTTTGGCCGCCCGGCGCATGTCTATGATCTTGCCAAGCTGTCCGGCCCGGTGGTTGCTCGCCGTGCAAGCGCTGGCGAGACGGTGCAGGCGCTGAACGAGAAGACCTATACGCTCGATTCCAGCATGACGGTGATCGCGGATGACAACGGCGTGCATGACATTGCCGGGATCATGGGCGGGCAGGATTCCTCCGTGCAGCCGGAAACCACCGATGTTCTGCTGGAAATTGCCTATTTCGATCCGGAAGCCATTGGCGTGACAGGGCGCAAGCTTGGTCTTGCCACCGATGCGCGCACACGGTTCGAGCGCGGCGTTGATCCCGCATTTCTGGATGATGGCCTGGCCATTCTCACCAGTCTGATCCAGCGCATTTGCGGCGGTGAAGCGAGTGAAGTCGTGCGTGCCGGTTCGCCTCCTGCTGAGCCTAAAGTGGTCGCATTCGACCCAGCGCTGACTGCGAAACTTGGCGGCGTGGATATTGCGGAAGGCGACCAGAAGCGCATTCTGGAAGCGCTCGATTTCAGTGTGGCTGGTGACTGGCAAGTGACCTGCCCGCTGCGCCGCCACGATATTGAAGGCCCCGCCGATCTGGTTGAGGAAGTGGTTCGCATCCACGGGCTCGATGCGGTGGCAAGTGTCGCCTTGCCGCGCGTGGACGGTGTTGCTCGTCCGACAGCCTCGCCCGAGCAAAAGCTGGAGCGCCGCGTGCGCCGCGCTGCTGCGGCGCGCGGGCTGAACGAAGCAATCACATGGTCTTTCCTGCCAACCGCGCAGGCTGAACACTTCGCCGATGGCCAGCCTTTATGGGTGCTGGACAATCCGATCAGCGAGGACATGAAGGCCATGCGCCCCTCGCTCATCCCCGGACTGCTGTCGGCTGCGAAACGCAATATGGACCGCGGCGCGGATGGCCTGCGCCTGTTCGAAGTGGGCCGCCGTTATTTGCGCAGCGCCGACGGGTCGAGTGACGAGCATCCCACGATTGCTGTGCTGCTGGCGGGCGCAAAAACGCCGCGCGGCTGGGCTGCTGGCAAGGCTGCCATGTTCGATGCTTTCGATGCCAAGGGTGAGGCCGAGGCGCTGCTCGCTGAAGCAGGCGCTCCGGTAGAAAAGCTGATGGTGATGGGAGAGGCCGGCGGCCAGTTCCACCCCGGCCAGTCCGGCACTTTGCGGCTTGGCCCCAAAAAGGTGCTCGCTCGCTTCGGCGCGCTGCATCCGGCTACGCTGGGCGCATTTGACGTTGATGGTCCTGTGATGGCGGTGGAGATTTATCTCGATGCGATCCCGGCGAAAAAGGCGAAAACCGGCTTTGCCAAGCCCGACTACGCCCCGCCCGCACTGCAAGCGGTGAAGCGCGACTTCGCGTTCCTCGTCCCCGCCGATCTGCCCGCTGGCGATCTGCTGCGCTCGGTCAAGGGCGCGGACAAGGCAAACATCGTCGATGCGCGCGTGTTCGATGTGTTCGCAGGCCAAGGCGTGCCCGAAGGCAAGACATCGGTTGCCATCGAAGTGACGCTCCAGCCGGGCGAGAAAAGCTACAAGGATGAAGACCTGAAGGCGATCACCGAAGCTGTTGTTGCGGCGGCGGCAAAGCTGGGCGCGGAGCTTCGCGGCTAGTCTATGACCAACCCGCGCCGCACCTTCGCCATCATCTCGCACCCCGATGCGGGTAAGACGACGCTGACCGAAAAGCTGCTGCTGCAAGGCGGCGCGATCCATCAGGCGGGGTTGGTGAAGGCGCGCGGGCAAGCGCGGCGGGCGCGGTCTGACTGGATGAAGATCGAGCAGCAGCGCGGGATCTCCGTCACGTCCAGCGTGATGACGTTTGAGAAGGAGTACGTTACCGACTCCGGAACCGAAACGATCACTTTCAACCTGCTTGATACGCCGGGACACGAGGATTTTTCCGAAGACACCTATCGCACGCTGACCGCCGTCGATTCCGCCATCATGGTGATCGATGCGGCCAAGGGTATCGAACCGCAAACGCGCAAGCTGTTCGAAGTCTGCCGCCTGCGCAGCGTGCCGATCATCACTTTCGTCAACAAGGTGGACCGCGAAGGCCGCGATCCGTTTGAGACGCTGGACGAAGTGGCAGACATGCTGGCGCTGGATGTGTCTCCGCAAATGTGGCCCATCGGCATGGGCGGCCTGTTTGAAGGTATTCTTGATTTTCGCACTGGCGAAGTCGCGCGGCCAGAAGGCGACTCCAAAGAGTATCTAGGCAAGCGCGATGTTGACGCGGTGATCCCTGACAACTTTGTCGAGGAATATGAGCTGGCGCAGGCAGGCTATCCGGAGTTCGATCTGGAAGCTTACCGCAATGGTGATCTGACGCCGGTCTATTTCGGCAGCGCGCTCAAGAATTTCGGCGTGGAGGAGCTGATCGATGCGATTGCCCGCTACGCCCCGCCGCCGCGTCCGCAGCCTGCTGGCGGCGAGCAAATCGCGCCGGACTATGACGAAGTGACCGGTTTCATCTTCAAGGTGCAGGCCAATATGGACCCGATGCACCGCGACCGCATCGCTTTCATGCGGCAGGTATCAGGCACGTTCAGACGCGGCATGAAGCTGACGCCAAGCGGGCTGGGCAAGCCCATTGCCGTGCATTCGCCCATCCTGTTCTTCGCGCAGGACCGGGAAATTGCCGACACGGCAGAGCCCGGCGATATTATCGGCATTCCCAACCACGGTACGTTGCGGGTGGGCGATACTCTGTCCGAGAAAAATCAGATCCGCTTCACCGGCCTGCCGAATTTCGCGCCCGAAATCCTGCGCCGCGTGCAATTGAAAGATCCGACCAAGACCAAGCAACTGCGCAAAGCGCTGGGTGACCTTTCCGAAGAGGGGGTTATTCAGGTGTTCTACCCGGTTATCGGCGGTTCCAGCATTGTTGGCGTGGTCGGGCAATTGCAGCTTGAAGTGCTCGTCTCGCGATTGTCAGCGGAGTACAAGGTGGAGGCAGCCTTGGAAGCCTCTCCCTTCGCAACAGCGCGGTGGCTGAAAGGCCCGCAAGACAAAATCGACGAATTCGAACGCTTCAATCAGGGCAATCTGGCACGCGACCGCGATGATGATCTGGTGTTCATGGCCAAGGCCGCTTGGGATGTCGGCTATCAGGAAGAGAAAAACCCTGATTTGAAGTTCTCCGCCACCAAGGAACGGTGACAGACGCCGTATAGGCGCGTAGCCTGCACCAATGGCAGACTTCACAGACACGCTCACCGACAAGCATATTGCGATGATTGAAGGCCAGCCGGTCTTCTTCGTCGCTACCGCCGCGCCCGACGCGCGGATCAATCTGTCGCCCAAGGGGTATGACGCGTTTCGCGTGATCTCGCCTGCCCGCGTTGCCTATCTCGATCTGGCGGGCTCGGGCAATGAAACCAATGCGCATCTGCTGGCTGATGGGCGTATCACGGTAATGTTCTGCAATTTCCAGAACCCCGCTCTGATCCTGCGCATTTACGGGCGGGGCACGCCTGTGCTGCCAGCCGACAACGGGTGGGATAATCTTTCCCAGCACTTCAACCTGTTGCCGGGAACGCGGCAGATTTTCGACATCACGGTTGAAAGCGTACAGACCAGCTGCGGCTGGGGCGTGCCGGTGATGGAAATGGAAAAGCCGCGCGATACCTTGGTGAAATATCATTCCGGAAAAGAGCCGGACAAATGGGCGGAGAAATATTCACGCGAGCAGCCGTCAATTGACGGTCTGCCAACCCGCCCGACAGATCGCTACATCGCAGGCGAGTGATGCCCTGCTGACGGTGCCGCGTAGCAAACCCCTGATTTGTTTTGAGTCCGCACCGCAATGCAGTATCCGGCTCCTGTGCAACTGACCTTCGCCAGCTATAATATTCATAAGGCCATCGGCGGCGATGGGCAGCGCAATCCGGTGCGCATTCTGGACGTTATTGATGAGCTAGAGGCGGATATTGTTGCCTTGCAGGAAGTCGATATTCGCTTTGGCAACCGGCAAAGCGTGCTGGACCTGGGAGACATCACGCAGCGGGGTTGGCAGGTCGCGGCCATGCCGACTTTGCCGCAGAGCCTCGGCTGGCACGGCAATGCGATATTGGTGCGCGACGGGATCGTAGTGACTCAAGTCGAAGCGGAGAAATTGCCGCAGCTAGAGCCGCGCGGGGCGGTCCGTGTGAAGCTGCGTGCAGGGGATGCCGAGATTTGCGTCACCGCGATGCATCTCGATCTGTCCGGTCTGCTGCGCAAACGGCAATTCGCGCATCTGTGCAGCGCCAGCCGCGCGCCGGGTCTTCCCGCGGTGATGCTGGGCGATTGCAATGAATGGTTACGGCCCATCGGCGGTGACCGTGGGCTTGCCGCGCATTGGGAGATGATCGCACCGGGCCGCAGCTTCCCCGCTAGAAAGCCGATGCTCGCGCTCGACCGGGTGATGCATACACCGCATTGGGATGTGGTGGATGCGCGGGTGCATAAAAGCGCTCTTGCGCGTCAGGCTTCGGACCATCTGCCCATTCGTGTGACACTCTCTCTGTAATCCTGGTGCTGCAATCGTGGCTCTGCCCGATTCTTAAGCGCAGATGCCCGATTCTTGTGCGCTGCAATACGTTGGGCGCTGTTCCCCATAGCCGATCCCTTACGAAAACGCACAATCGCCCGTTTGGCACGGGCTTTGCAGCTTGATCCCGTGGCCGGGGCTATCACCGGCATCAGATTAGGGGCAGCGCATGAAATTTGTCATCGCCATTATTAAACCATTTAAGCTCGACGAAGTGCGTGAAGCACTGGCCGGGGTTGGTGTTGCCGGGATGACCGTCTCGGAAGTGAAGGGTTTTGGCCGCCAAAAAGGTCAGACCGAAATTTATCGCGGCGCCGAATATTCGGTCAACATGCTGCCGAAGGTGAAGCTCGAAATCGCGGTCAGCGACGAGATGATGCCCAAGGTGGTCGAAGCCATTCAGCAAACCGCCAGCACGCAAAGCATTGGCGACGGGAAGATCTTTGTGCTCGACCTCGCGTCGACCACACGCATCCGCACCGGCGAAACCGACGAAACCGCGCTTTGAGCGGCGATATTGTGATTAGGGGTTCAGGCAACATGCAAAAAACACTTCTCAAATTCGGCGCGGTTGGAATGACCGCGCTGCTCGCATCCAGCCCGGCCATGGCCGCTCCTGTGGCAGAGGTCGCTGCGCCCGCTGCAGACGCAGTAGGCGGCGGCACGGCTTACATTCTCAACACGCTGCTGTTCCTGATTGGCGGGTTTCTCGTCATGTGGATGGCGGCAGGGTTCGCCATGCTGGAAGCGGGCCTTGTCCGCACCAAGAACACCTCGACACAGTGTCTCAAGAATATCGGCCTGTACTCGATTGCCGGCCTGATGTTCTGGGTCATCGGTTACAACATTGCCTATCCCAGTTTCGCCGAAGATAGCCTTGGCTTGATCGGCGGCCTGACATCTGGCAGCTACAGCATGCAGGCTGTGGGTGCCGACATCATGCAGGGCGGCGAAGAAGCGGCTGGCTATTCCATCGCTTCGGACTGGTTCTTCCAGATGGTTTTCTGCGCCACCACGGCTTCGATCGTTTCGGGCACGGTGGCAGAACGTGTGAAGATCGTTCCGTTCTTCATCTTCGTCACCATCCTTACCGGCCTCATCTATCCTGTTGTGGTGAGCTGGGAATGGGGCGGCGGCTACCTTGATAGCGTGCATGGCTTCTCGGACTTTGCAGGTTCCACTCTGGTCCACTCGACAGGTGGCTGGGCTGCTCTGATGGGCGCGATCATCATCGGTTCGCGCCTTGGTCGCTACGGCCCTGACGGCAAAGTGAACGTTTTCCCAGGTTCCAACATTCCATTGGCAACTCTGGGCACTTTCATCCTGTGGCTCGGTTGGTTCGGCTTCAACGGCGCATCACAGCTTGCCATGGGCACAGTGGGCGACGTCGGCGACGTTTCGAAGATCTTTGTGAACACCAATATGGCTGCTGCTGGCGGCGTGGTGACCGCGATCATCCTGACGCAATTGCGCTTCAAGAAGGCCGACGTCACCATGGCGCTCAACGGCGCTCTGGCAGGCCTCGTGTCGATCACGGCAGAGCCACTTGCACCAACTGTGGGTCAGTCGATCCTGGTCGGCGCCATCGGCGGCGCGATCGTGGTCTTCACTGTTCCGCTGCTCGATAAGTTCAAGATTGATGACGTTGTTGGCGCCATCCCGGTTCACCTTTTTGCAGGTATCTGGGGCACGCTGATCGTCGCTTGGACGGCTGCACCTGATGCTGGCGTGACCTTCATCGGTCAGCTTGTCGGTGTCCTGCTCACCATGGTTTGGGTCTGCGCTGCTTCAGCGGTGGTCTGGCTTGCACTCAAGTACACTCTTGGAGTGCGCCCAAGTGAAGAAGTCGAAACCGCTGGTCTCGACGTCCACGAAACGGGTGTCGAAGCTTATCCGGGGCTGGCCAACCAGGGCTGACCCGCAAAGAAGTTTGGCGGGGCCGGGAACTCTCTCCTCTCTCCCTCTCGGTCCTCGCCTCACATCGTTCCTCCTGCGAACGTACAACTTGAATGGGCCGGAGCTTCGCGCTCCGGCCCCTTTTTTGCAGTTTTGGGTTGCCAGCCGGGGGCGATGCACCGCAGTAACCCACAGTCCGGCAAGAAAGCCGGTTTCAGGGAGAGCCCGATATGAAGTTCGTCGTTGCCATCATCAAACCCCACAAACTGGACGCTGTGCGCGAAGCACTGAATGCCATTGGCGTTGCCGGCATGACTGTGTGCGAGGCAAAGGGTTTCGGACGGCAAAAGGGCCAGACAGAGATTTATCGCGGGGCTGAATATGCGGTCAACATGCTGCCCAAAGTGCGGCTGGAGGTCGCCGCGAGCGATGACCTGGCCCCGCAGATTGTCGAAACAATCCGCGCTTCGGCCAACAATGGCCAGATCGGCGATGGCAAGATATTCGTGCTGGAACTCGCGGCTGCCACCCGCATTCGCACTGGCGAAGAAGGCGAATTGGCGCTTTAACTATTATGTAAAATTTACATGACGAGGCCGCTCGCCAATTGCGCGCTCGCTTCGTAGGCTCTACGCTCTACGTACAGCTACGTAGGGAATGCCACTGTGCGATATGCGATTAAACGTTTGAGCCTTCTGGCCATTTTGGTTGCTTCACCCGCTTATGCGCAGGATGAAATCGAGGATCACGGGCCATATATTGGCGTCGATGCGGGCCTTGTCCTACCGAACAATTACAGCACTGATATTGCCAACGTCAGAGAAGATGCGCGCACATCCAGCGATATGGGCTGGGAAGCTGCGGCGCTGCTGGGCTATGACTGGGGCCGCTTTCGCACCGAGTTAGAGGGCAATTACCGGACTTGGGGTGGCGATGAGATCACCTCCTCCGTGGCGGGAATCCCGCAATCAGCCACAACGACCGCGACCGGCACGTTTGATTATGATGGTGACATCACTCTGAAGTCAGTCATGGCCAATGCTCTGGTCGATTTCGGTGAGGATGACGGGGTACAGTTTTCGATTGGCGCAGGTGCAGGCCGCACTTGGTTGGATATCGAGACAAGCGGCGCCCCAAGCGGGTTCGCCTATCTGGACACGAGCGACAGCGAGTGGTCTTGGCAAGGCATCGCGCAAGTGCGCGTGCCTGTAAGCGAGCGCGTCGATATCGGCCTCAAATATCGCTACTTCAGTACGCTCGAATTCGAAGTGGATGATACGCAAGGCAGGCTCGCCGATTTTGAAGTTGCATCGCATTCCGCTGCGCTCAGCCTGATCGTGGGACTGGGCCGCCGTATTGCTGCGCCGTTGCCGGTGGCCCCGGCTCCACTGCCACCACCGCGTCCTGCGCCTCCTCCGCCTCCGCAACCGGTCGCGGCCCCGCAACCGCAGTGCAACACCGGGCCATACATTGTGTTCTTCGACTGGGATCAGTCGAACATTACGTCCGAAGCTGCGACTGTGCTGAACAGTGCCGTGTCCGCCTATGGCAATTGCGGCTCTGCCCGCGTGATGCTCGCAGGTCATACAGATCGTTCGGGTAGCACGACGTATAACCAGGCGTTGGCAGAGCGGCGCAACGCTTCCGTGCAAGCCTATCTGGCTGGTCGCGGTATTCCGGCGGCGCGCATCTCATCGGAAGCTTTCGGGGAAACTATGCCCCGTGTGGCCACCGCTGATGGCGTTCGCGAATTGCAGAACCGCCGGGTAGAACTCACCTACGGCCCCAATTCAGGGATGTAGCGACTAATCCCGCTCCGCCCAGCGGCGGCGGATCATTTCCGATGTCTCGCGGCTGCCATCATGGCTCCAGCCGGGTTCACGCCACAAATAGGACAGCTTGTGCCGCCATGGCGCGCGCCAGACATCGCGCCCTATCGCCAGCCATTCGTGAAACACGGCCTTCAACGGATTGAAGCTGCCGAGCTGGTGGACAATGCCATAGCGGAGGCGGTCTTCGTCATCCTCCGCTGCGAAAGTGCCAAACATTCTGTCCCAGATGATGAAGGTCCCGGCGTAATTGCGGTCAAGATAGCGCGCATTCACGGCATGGTGGACGCGGTGATGAGACGGCGTGTTCATCACTGCCTCAAACCAGTGCGGCATACGTTTGATCGACTCGGTGTGGATCCAGAACTGGTAAATCAGATTGAAGCCCCCGCACACCAGGATCATCCCCGGCTCAAACCCGGCAAAAGCCAGCGGCAGGCGGAAGATAAACGACAGCGCGAAAAAGCCGGTCCAGCTCTGCCGCAGTGCAGTGGAGAGGTTGTAGTGCTGGCTGGAATGGTGATTGACGTGGCTCGCCCAGAACCAGCGGACACGGTGGGCACTGCGATGAAAGACGTAATAGGCCAGATCATCGAGCACGAAGCACAGCGGCCACGCCCACCATGCCCAGCCGATCGACAAAGGCGTGATGGAATGTGTCCACGCCAGCAGCGCGGCGACTGCCGCGCCGGTCAATCCGCCCGCAACCGTGCTGCCAAGTCCAATGGCGAGCGAGGTGGCGGTGTCACGCGATTCGTACGCTTCGGGCCGCCGCAGCCGCGCCCACAGCAGTTCGGCAATGATCAGCAATACGAATACAGGAATCGCAAAGGTGACGGGATTGAACGGCATACTGGTGTGAATAGCAGCACGATCCCGCGCCGCACAGGGGCGCTATCGATCAGGTAGAGGCAGCCCAATTTTTCGCTGTCTCGCCCAATCGCAGGGTGATTTGTTTCGCGTCACTTTCGCGGGCTCGAATGATCAACCGGCCATCCATCGCCGTCAGCTGCGCGCCGGGTTCCAGCACTTTGGCGATGAATTGTCCGCCATGCTGTACCAGCACCGCGTGCCGCCCCGCATCGTCCCGTGCAATTGCGCCGCGCCGTTCCTCGTCCAGACGCAGGGCGACAGGCTCAAACCCGCCCGGAGCAAGCGCGAAAAGCGCACGGGCCTCCGCTTCATCAGCGATTCGGCCTGCGCGTGAAAATCCGAGGAAATGAGTCAGCGCAATGACCGCCGCAATCGCCGCAAGCGAACCGGCAAATTGCAAAAATTGCGCATCCATCGCTGCCTCAGCCGCTGGCGCGCGCCGCAAGCATATCGAGCGCCTGACGCACCGGAGTGATGTCATAACCAGCCGCCATCGCCGCCGTGGCAATGGCATCAGGCTCCTCGCCAGCCGACGCCTGCGCCAGCGCCCAAAGAAAAGTGGAGCGTGTGCCGGAACGGCAATAGGCCAGCACTTTCCCGCCTTCGCCTGCCGCGCCCAGCGCATCGGACATGGCCGCCACTTGTGCCTCGCCAAAACCGGTGTGATCTATCGGAATCGCCCGGTATTCCATGCCTTGTGCCGTTGCAGCAGCGGCAATCACATCGCCTTCGGGCTGCCCCATATCTTCGCCGTCGGGGCGGTTGTTGATGACCATGGAAAAGCCGTTTGCAGCGGCCTCGGCAACATCCTGCTCGCTGATCTGGGGGCTGGCCCAGACTGTTTCAGACAGCTTGCGAAACTCGCTCATGTAACATTCTCCGTAATTGGATGTGCCAAACACCGTATTGCCCCGGAGGCATTGCCCAGCATGTACTGAAGCGCAAGGCAGTGTTGCGGATTCGCCATTGTTGCAAACCTGCAATCTTAAAGTGTTCGCGTCACCCCCAATTTACGGCTATAAGCCTCCTACAGAGGTGAGCGGGTAGGTTCATCGCTTCTGGGTTGGCGGGTAGTTCGTCCGTATCGCTGGCCAAAGTCGAAGGACGGGATTGAAGGTTTTTTAGGTTCATGGGTTACGACAAAGGACGTCGCGGTCGGGGTCGCGACAAGCGGGATAACATCGGAGAAGACGGTTTCGATCCATTCATGGACGGCGCAGCCCCGCCTCCGATGGATGGCGGCGGCGGTGGCTGGCGCGATGGCGGCAATGACCGCTTCGGCGGCGGCGGCGGCGGAGATCGCTTTGGCGGCGGTAATCGCGGCGGCGGTGGTGGTGGCGGCTACGGCGGCAACCGCGGCGGCGGCGGCGGATTTGGCGGCGGTGACCGTGGTCCTCCACGCGGCGGTGCTGGCGGCGGCGGCGGTATGCCCGCGCAGGTCGTTGGAACCGGCCAAGGCAAGGTCAAGTTCTTCAACACGCAAAAAGGCTTCGGCTTTATCCAGCGTGATGAAGGCGGCGAAGATGTCTTCGTGCACATCAGCCAGGTCGAACGTGCCGGGCTGGAAGGCTTGGCCGAAGGCCAGGAATTGCAGTTCAACCTCGTCGATCGCGGCGGCAAAGTGTCCGCTGCAGACCTTCAAATTGTTGGCGATGTCATCGAAGTGAAGGCAGCTGCTGCCCCTCAGCGTGAGCTGACCGGTGAAAAGGCTGTTGGAACGGTCAAGTTCTTCAATTCCATGAAAGGCTTCGGCTTCATCACGCGTGACGACGGCAAAGAAGACGCCTTCGTTCACATCAGCGCGGTGGAACGTTCCGGCCTGCAGGGTATCGAAGAAGGTGATCGCTTCGAGTTCGATCTCGAAATGGACCGACGAGGCAAGCACTCGGCTGTCAATCTGGTCCCAGTTCAAGGCTGATAAAGCCTGACTACCCGGGACCGTGAGGC
>ENA-ORXU01000821-ORXU01000821.1-marine-metagenome-genome-assembly--contig:-NODE-821-length-31374-cov-4.187494_pt1 | contig 31374 bp, 21 predicted proteins | sample MGYA00237869_ERZ511484 | MGnify/ENA metagenome assembly ERZ511484 | reverse complement strand
TGATAAACCACCTATTCGTGTTGAGTATTCGCTAACAGATTTTGGCAAGTCTTTAGTACCTGTTGTTAACGCAATTGCCAAATGGGGTCGTAATTTAGGGGAAACTGAAGGTCGCCTTGTGGATTTGTAGATTATGATCAGCAAGCACCACACATCATCTATCCGGGACTTTTTACCTTTTTTGCAATCAAATATATTCTCTCTACGTCAATTTCCGAATCGTATGGTGCCCGTGTTTCGACATGTTCGATTTCGAAACCATTCATAACGAAATAGCTTTTCAGTTCATTTTCTGTGAATGTCGAGAAATAAATTTCATTTCCTTCATACCAATCATCAGAAACGATTCCTTCTTCGTCTCCTTTTTTAATGACTATCAACACTCGACCATTTGGTTTAAGGATTCGATTGAACTCTTTGATGATTTTCGAAACATCCTTTTTAGGCGTATGAATGATCGAATAAAAAGAAATTATTCCATCAAATTTATCTAATTCAAAAGATGTGTTCATCATATCCATCTCTATGAATTGAATATCATTTTCATATCCTCTGGCAATATCAATGCAATCAGGTGATATGTCAATTCCAATAATGTTATATCCGTTTTGTTGGAGATATTTGCCTATATGCCCTGACGGTCCACAACCAGCATCGCAGATTAATCCCGGTTTTGTAATGTGTTTGGAGAATTCGTCTAATATTGCTCTATCAAAGTCTTTGTGCAACATTTCATCCTTAAAATTCTCATGATACTTATTAGCAACTTTTTCATACGTGCCGATTGTTAATTTGTTTATCTCTTTGAGATTCATTATTTAGCCTATTAATGTCAATAATTCACAAAATTTTTGATCTAAATTTACCGATCGTAGACGACTATTCATGACAGACGATATTATTTTCATTATTTAATAAATTTTCCTTTTAACGCGTCAACAATGATTTTGTGATCTTCTTCATCATGAAGCCCTGAAACTGTGATCACGGCAATCAACCCTGCGCGCTTAACAAAAATTGGAATGGCACCACCTTTTGCCAAATACTCTTTGTCTTCAAGCGCAAAAGTCCCTGCCAAGGTCATATCGCCATTCTGTAAGTCGTACTTTACACTTAAAGAACTTTCTTCGAAGTGTTTCGCTACGTTAGCTTTTCTTCTTAACCAATGATGTTTATCTGCAGGTAAGTTGTCATCAACATATAGAAAAATCTTATGATTCAATCGTTCAATCTGTACAGCAATATTTTGATCTCTTTCTTTGGCTAACTTGACTATTGCCAGTCCCATTTCGAGTCCTAATCTATTGTTGAATTCGTCTAATACTATTTTTCTAAGCGGCTCATTCATTTCTAAATTATTTTTAGATTGATTAATCGTGTCCTTCTGAGCATGAAGTGGAACAATTGCTCCAAGCAACAAGAATGTCATTATGTACACGTTCATCATATTTTTATTTTTTATTTTATCGCAGTCGGGCTTCTAATCGAGGTCTCCAAAATTACACAGGATTATGCGCAAGCTTTAAGCACCTAGACTAATTTAAAGTTGATATCAATACTTAAGTCTCAGGTAATCCATTAAAATCCCTGAGTTTGCTTAAATCTTTTAGCTAAGATATAAGTTTTCGCAATTTTCAAATTACTCAAACCTCTCTATATAGGTTTGTCTATCATAATTTTCGCTAAAAAACGCCGGCTTCAAATGAATTTTTATACTAATACTGATTTGTTTGGCTATCATTTGACAGAGGAATGGTTGTGGTTCAGAGTTTATTCGCACTGCGTGCTAGAGCGTCAAGAATTAAATTCATGTCTGATGATTTAGTCATCCTTTGCGATATCTCTTCGTTGCTTATCAGTCGCAGAGCTACCGCTATGCTCCTTCTTCGCGCCTCGATTTATCCCAAAATATTTAGAAGTAATACTTTACAGACTTATTTCTTAACGCACTAGTTCAACCTGATCCTCTTAGAATATAAAAGGATCAGGGTGCCAGGGCTGACCTGTGTACGGGCAGGAACCCTGAGCCGACAAAACCTAGGGATTGCTGAGCCTAATTAATAGCCAGAGGTTTTTTTTATGCCTTTAGTCCGAGGGATCGGTAAGCCCGGCTTCATATTCCAATTTGGGTTTTGGATCAGGGTTCACTTGAACTCGCGCTAGAGCGTCAAGAACTAAATTCATGTATGATTGAATGGGTCAGGGTGCCGAGACTGGCCTGTGGTTTGGCAGGAACTCTCACCAAAAGGTCAACGTATAATAATTAGAATTATTTACGATTTTTCATCTCATACTTGTAAATCTTCTACAATCCGCCTCGTCGAGCTTGTAACATATCGATAAAATCTGGAATACGACAAATGAAACAGTGGTATATTGAATATAGTAACTTTTTCTTAGTTAACCTGAATCCAAAAGTCCTAGAACGTATATCCAACAGTTAAGAATTTCAAATTATTAAATCGAGTCTGAATACCACTCGATTTTACCGGTTCATCCTCTACAAACACCTCTTCAAATTGGCCATTGACTAAGACATCTTCGAATCCTATTTCCGTCAGGGACTGTCGAAAATACAAGATAGACAAGCCAGTTTCTATTCCCAGGCTTATTCTAGGTGTAAAATAAAATTTTACGCCAAAAAATGGGTTAAGACCTGTCCTCATAACTTCAATCAATCGGTCTGTCGTTCTTGTGGAATTAATTGTGATGCCCCCTATGGTGCCGTTAGAAAAATCATCATCATTTTTAAGATAATTTAAAGTTAAATCCACTCCATAATAATGCACAAACCGACCCTTCATCTTTTGCTTCTCATAACCAATACCTACTTGAATATCTAATACATCAGAAGGGTGGAATGCCACTTGTGTTGTATCATTTGGATCTCTCGTCGGATCTTCTGTAAATGTAATTTGTCCATTATATCGAGCGGAAAACCGCACCAATTTTATAGAGTTGACATCGACTAAATTTCCAATATTGAACGAACGTTTGTACAAAATAGTCGCATTTCCCAGGCCATTAAAAATGTTTTTTACATCAATATCAATGTGATTTTTATTCTTTCTAACTTCTGATAAGTCGGCACCGGGTTTCGCTTCTTGCGAAAAGGCAAATATGGGTAATATCATTGTTAAAATGATTATTTGTGTTCTTCTGATCATGTGTTTTGTTTTTTAGGTTTGTTGCTCTAACAATACAATATTAAGTCCATGACTTTTCCAAATTGCTTATACCTGCTAAAAAATAAATAATTAGGACGGAACCTCCAACTACAAATAGCTTAGGAATATAGGCAAGAAAAAGACCCATTGTATCTGTTAAGGTAGTTGATTTTAAGGACATACCAAAATGAAAAAAAAGTTTGAAGATTATTTTTCGTTGCAATCTGGATTTTGGCTCAGAATTCTCATGCGGCGTGCTAGAGCGTCAAGAACTAAATTCATGTCTGATGATTTAGTCATCCTTTGTGATATCTCTTCGTTGCTTATCAGTCGCAGAGCTACGGCTATGCTCCTTCCTCGCGCCTCGATTTATCCCAAAATATTTAGAAGTAATACTTTACAGACTTAGATCTTGACGCACTAGTTCAACCTGATCCTTGTAGACGAAAAAAAGGATCAGGGTGCCGCGTTAAGCTTGAGGGCGGGAATGAACTCTGAGCCGAGACTCCATAAAAAAGCCAACTTATTATTTGGGATTCATTTGAAGACTGGGTTTTGGCTCAGGGTTCATCAAAAGGATCAGGGTGCTGCGAATAGCCTGCGAGCGGGAAGGAACCCTGAGCCGATGGTATTATCAATATACCGTTAGCTCTTATTGTAAATATCAATACATTTTAAGGGTAAGTAATCAGGCAATAAAATTTCATTCCAGTTTGAGTTTTGGCCACAGAAAAAAGTTAAATGCTTACCAATCACGATATTTCATCTGCCAGAATGTTCAAATTTTCACAATAGTCTTGTCGATCTTGTTGAAATTTGATAGAACCAAATGGAATGACATACGTCTAGCGTCAGATAGGTGTAAAGCGCGTCTTTACATTGTCAAAATACACAAACAATTGATATAGAATATTATATTTAATTCAAAATGATTTCATCTAAGCGATTTAATAAATCGTTGAATCCAAAATATTCTGTAGGTAAATATCAGTTTCGAAATTACAAGCTAATTCGGTACACAGTCCATAATTTTTGCTTCAAACTCTGTTCCCAATGGGATGATAAAATTGGATAGTAATTCAATATTACCTCCAGACTCATACCTAATTGACATCGAATCAGGTACAATATTGTTTGATAATAAAAGTTGATCGGCTTTATAAATACCTGAAACAATGTTTTCTCCGTCTAAATCCAATATAGGCGGACAGTCATCACCTAGTATCGTGCATAAGTTACACATACTTCCCCCACAATCTACACCTGTCTCATCTCCATTTTGGATGCCGTCAAAACACATTGAACAATTATTATCCTTTCCACCATCTTGTATACCCCAAGAAAATTTATATATCAAGGAATCACGAGCCAGTTCACTCATACAATACTGGCTTAAACCTCCGCCAAAATTGACATTATTTTGGAGATTTTGAGATGCCCATCCAATTAATGTAGCGTCATAGTTTGACGTACTTAAATTATAAAAAATACGCCACATGGCCGTCACATTGGAGACATCCCAGCTTCCCAACGCCTGATCAAAAGCGAATGTCCCTGCAAACATTTGGTCCATACTCGTCACATTCGAAACATCCCATGAGCTAATATCCCTATTAAATACTACAGCCCTATTGAACATCCCAGACATATTCGATACGTTAGAAACATCCCAATTACTGATATTTCTATTAAATTTTTCGGCTCGGTTAAACATCACAGACATGTTATGCACGTTTGATACATTCCAATTATTGATCGGCTTATTAAATTTATATGCTTGACTGAACATGCCCGCCATATTATTGACATTTGAGACATTCCAATTTGAAATATCTTTATTAAAAATAATCGCCTCAGAAAACATATTTTGCATATTTATCACGCTAGACACATCCCATGTCGCCAGTGTCTGATTAAAAGCGAAAGCATCCGCGAACGTAAACGACATGTCGGTCACACTTGAAACATCCCATGCTTCAATTGGCTTATTAAAAAGATATGCACGACCAAACATTGAGGAGATGTCTGTAACATTTGATACATTCCATGATCCGATCGGCTGATTAAATGCCGAGGCATTGAAAAACATGGAAGACATATCCGTCACACTTTCCATATTCCATGATCCAATAGGCTGATTAAATGTATTGGCATTGGAAAACATAGAAGACATATCTGTCACATTCGCGACATTCCAAGCTCCAATGTTCTGATTGAAATACCAAGCATCCTGAAACATCGCAGACATGTTGGTGACATTCTGAACGTCCCAAATGCCGATGTCTCTGTTAAATGCATTTGCTCCATGAAACATAGCAGACATATTTGTTACACTCGAAACATCCCACATACTAATGTCTCTGTTAAAGTTTTCGTTCATAAACATTCCAGACATATTTATCACGCTAGAGACATTCCATAATCCGATATCTTGATCAAATTCTCTTGTATTCCTAAACATCTCGGACATGACAGTCACACTCGAAACGTCCCACGTGCCTATGTCTTGATCGAATCTCGTACTTGATCTAAACAGACCTGACATATCAGTCACGTTTGATACATCCCACATGCCTATATCCTGATTAAAATAGAAACACCCACTGAACATATTAGCCATGCTTGTAACACTAGAAACATCCCACGTGCCTATATCTTTATTAAAAAAAGTGGCAAATGCGAACATATTTGACATATTTGTCACATTTAATACATTCCAGGCACCGATATTCTGATTAAAATCTCTAGCGCGGTAAAACATGAAAGACATATCTTGGACATTAGAAACATCCCAAGCACCAATATCCTGATTAAAATCAGATGCTCCCATAAACATTCCAGATAAACTCGTTACCATGTTCAAGTCAGGAATGTCAACCGCTTGACCATTTAAATTTTTGCAATTCACAAAAGCCCCTTCCATAGATGTCCAACTCTGATCACCCCATTGATCAATAGAGATGATTTTGTCATTGATGTAGTTAGCTGGATTCTGATAAATAGTATCTCCAAAATATATTCTTGGAAAAACTCCAGAAATAGATACAGTATAATCACCGGGTACAGCATATGTATGATCAGCACTACCGATATGGCCCGTTGAGTTACTCCCATCGCCCCAATTCACATCATAATTATATGTTTCTCCTAAAAAAGTAGGGATGGTAATATTTTCGCTATTCGTTGTCGTTCGCCATGTTGTGATAAACGGGTTCTGCGACCAAGCACTGGAATGCACAATGAGAATTAAAATAACAGGTTTTAATATTTTCATAATACAGTGTTTAAGTCTGTGACAAATTCTAATGTGTTCAAAATTTTGTTTCTTACTTTATTATTTATCAATAATTTTACTAGATAACCACTGACGCATTGTACACAGAACTCTCTCCAACGCAATCATATTGCATACCACATCCACGTACACCAACGACGTTCTAATCTCAAATAATTTCGGGGGTTTGGGCGAGATAAAGCCTCATAGTATCCATTAAGATAGTTGATTTAAGGGATATCACAAAATGGAAAAGAGTTTGGCGAACAAATTATGTTTCAATTTGGGTTCTGGCTCAGGGTTAATGCGAATATAAAAGGATCAGGGTACCGGCGCTGACCTGTGTATGGGCAGGAACCCGGAGCCAATTTCACTCTGGATTAACAACCAACATTTGTGTCCTTGATTTCCCTTCAGATCTAATTAAAAGTAAATAGACGCCAGGGCTAACGTTCAAATTAATATCAGCATTATTAGATACTTGATAAGAACTGAGTTTTTCTCCAAACACAGAAAATAAATCAACATCTGCCCGATTATTTAGCCTTTTTATTCGAATATTATTTGTCGCAGGATTTGGAGCAACTATGACATCTAGCAGCTCGACATCAGATGTAGCTGAAGGATGAAACCAGACATCCCCTACCCGGTTGCCCCAAATGTATTCCACGAGTTCAGGATTATCGATAAATGGATTTCGATTTCGCTGCCAGTTAAAAATTACATTATTTCGATTCATTTCAAAATCATCGGGTGGATCATTTCTATGCCATTCTAGGAGTGTCGCGAGGTCACCTAATTGTCCTGTGACGTTCGGGAAACCATTTACGATTTCCAATCCATTGTATCGGATTTCCATGTACAAAACACTGCGCGCCACGTCACCTTTAAAACTTCCTTGCGTGCCCGCTGGACCATTATATTCTCCGTAATGTTGATTATTTCGCACTCCATTTTCTTGTCCGTCTGCTGCTCGCAAAGCGTGCGCATCGGAATTCCCATGACGAAGTGAATCCACAGAGGAAACCCAAAATGTATCTATTCCGTCCGCTACCTCATCGGCTTCGATACTCTGATATCCGGCACGAGATCGTGGAAACGTATGTTCCCGATTCCATTTACCATTATTATCTGAAGTGGTTTGAAAATCCAACTTTGCACGGCCCTCCTCACTATATACCAACCACACTTGATTGCTATTTGCGGGATTTTGGTCAGCCTCGTTTAATATATCGATGACATCCGTGTACGTCTGCGCTCTCACCACATTTGGATTCGCAATAATACCCTGAATGGCTTGGCGCAATGTGCCATCTGCCTTACCATCAAGTCCAATATAATAATCAAATGTCTGCGTACCGGCTACAATACCGAAAGTAGGGTTCGTTGGAATACCATACGGCGCGACAACAAAATCATTGTCTACAATCCTGATTTCCACATTATCATTTAATGCCAAATATTCCGCAGGCAGATCTACATATTTGACCAAAGCAACCTCATCGCCTTCATCCGATGAGTCGTCAATTAATGAAATTGTCGTCAACACGCTATCCTGGCCTGCCAATATCGACAACGATGTATTTCCTGTAAAATCCGTATTATTAAATGAGGCATTACTCAAATTAATATCAAAAATTAAATCGTCCATCACGATTTGCTCTGTCCTAAATAATATATCAAAAGATTCTCCTTCATCATATTGTGTTTGTGCAATTATAATTTGGATACCGTTTTGATTTATACCCCCTCCATCGTTTAATTGTCGCGGTGTAGGAACCTTCGATGTGTACGTGCCATCATTGTTTCGTTGAATCGAATTGGTATTATTTCCAGGGCCTTCGTTTATTTGTTGGATGTCCGTAAAATCAGGATGCGCGCTAAATATGTCAATCATGTCGACATCATCCGCATCATTGGTGCCGTAAATTAATACATCGATGAGATTATTTATCGTGGCCAACGTTTCATCGGGAAAATTAAAATCACTTCCTTGATAAATGGCCACTGCGTCGGCACCATTTTGAATGGTGTTTTGAGGAATTAATAATTGCGGTACCGGTACTACTGAATTACTCCCGATTAAAAGAAGTCCGTTGACGTCAGTCACAAACCCGTCTAAGTCGATTGCAAAATAACTCGAATTACCTCCGTTTTCGGATCCATTAAAAAACACTACGACGTAGCCATCTAATGGGAAATTTGGGGTACTTGACAATATCTCCAAAAACTCTTTGTCATCTATGCCCGGCGTGTCCGAGTCCAGTTCATTGATGACCAATTGGCCGGAAACGACTGTACTCATCATCACACAAATAAGCCCCAATAGTATATATTTCATGGTTATATTTTGCTCAAATGTAAGACAATGGTGGCTTGTAACCTTACTTTAGCTCATGAATTAGGCGTATTGCAAAGAGATACAATTGGTCATAGGGTCTTGAGTAATTGGCAAACTAAATGAGCTGTATGAGTAAGCACTTGTAGGTTTGCCAAAAAGCCATTGGCGTGTAAGTCTAGAGTAAAAAGTCAATTTGAATCAATAGTTCAACTGCCTAGAGCAATTGAAACTGTCTGCTTCAGCATTCACTTACTATCATTACCAAATCGATATCCGATCCCAACTTGCAGATTACGGTTTAGTTGTTCAGCGTCTTCAATGCGCTCTCCGTTATCATCTGTAAAGTTGAATTCTGCGATATCCATGAGACCTAAATTGTACCTGACAAATGCAAACATTTTATTAAAGTCAACTTTCAATTTACCTGTCAAACCAAAGTCTGTAGAGCTGACGGTTTCGATCTCATCTGAAGTAAACCATTCCTGATTTCCAATTTTATGTTGCTCTAAAACTTTTATGCCATAATTAACCCCAAGCCCAAGAGATAAAAAATTTAAAACAGCGTATTCTACTTCCGGAATAATATCAATGTAGCCAAATCTAGATTTGGATCCTGAAACAAAAATTTGCTCATTCGTATCGTAACCTTTTAAACTGTATTGAATATCTGTTTGTACCTTGATTCTTTTAGATATTCGGTAACTCGGAGCCACTCCAATGAAATAACCGACTCGGCTAGATGTCGACAGTCTGTCGACATGGACAAACTTGCAATTTGAGTAGTTGAGTCCCCCGGAAACATTCATGCCCATCTGTCCGACAACCGATTCTGTCATTCCAACTAACAATAAAAAAGACATTACCAATAGGTTTTTCATAGTGTATTAAGTTTTGATTCCACCTTAAAATGGATTTGCATTCATTTTATTGTATTCAATATTGACTTTAGTGATTACGGCATCTACAATCACTAAAACACATTGTATCAAGTTATCCAATTTAACAGTTATATTAGAATCAGTTGATGACGTCATATATTGCTAGTCTTTTTTATAATTCATTTAATCCGGGTAATCATGAATCATCTGAGGAGTCGTTTGGCCGTCAATATCGATTAAAACGATCAACCAAAAATATATTATTTGTCCGCCATCTTCACCACAACATCAAAAGACGATAAGCCCGTTTCTAAGGGAGTGTCCAATAAATCATGATTGAATATAATTATTGTTAGCATCTTTTTATTTGTTGGCTTTGGGCAGCGCATACGGCTCAGTCATGTATCATACTAAAAACATCATCGAAATGAAATTTTTAGTATCATTTTCCCTATTTGTTCTTTTCCATTTTCAGTATTCAACTGCGCAATACACTCCCCGACAGGATGTCTTGGCAGATTACGAAGAAAATTTTGTCAATACTCAAATGTATAACCATCAGATTCAATGGACTGGCTCCTCCGCAAACTGTGATCCTGGCACCATTCAAAATGAAGTGTTTGACAATACATTGAAACGAATAAATTTCTTCCGTCGACTTGTTGGTGTTGATGATGATATTGTTTGGAATCAAACCAAACATGATAAATGTCAAGATCTGGCACTCATGTTAAAATTAAATGGCTTGAGCCACAATCCCCCTTCATCTTGGACTTGCTACACATCTAATGGGGCACAGGCCGCAGGAGCTTCCAATATTTCGACTAGCAATGTGGTTGTGTCTATTGAGCGATATATCGCCGATGCAACCAATACGAGAGTCGGTCATCGGAGATGGCTTCTCTTTCCATTTGCAAAAGAAATGGGTATGGGAAGCACTAATAATAGTTCAAGTATTTGGGTGGTAGGTGATTTTGAGGCCCCGACAACAGAACCAGCATTTGTGGCATATCCGAGTCCTGGGTATTTCCCAGATCCACTTGAATTTCCTCGGTGGTCATTTTCTAAGCGGAATGGCGATTTCTCTTCAACAAATATTATTTTAACAGATGAAAACGGTGACAATATTCCTGTATCCACAGAACCCCTTGCGACAGGTGTCGGTGATAATACTATTGTGTTTTTACCTTCTATCAGTATCAATACGAATTACATCAATGGCTTGGATACTTATATTAAAGTTGAAGTAAATAATGTTGTTGTGGGTGGTCAAACACAAAATTATGAGTATGAAGTTTTAATTATTCCAACAACGTATCAAGAAGCAGAATTGACGATTCAAGATGTAAGTTGCTTGGGAGAAAACGGTTCTTGTATGATCGAAGATCCACATGGATATAATAGTATTAAATGGAGCTCAGGGGAAGTCGATGTTGATATAGTAGAAGATTTAATGGAAGGTGATTATCACGTGACAGTGACAGACAAGTTAGGACTAGAAAAAGTAATTCCATTTCAAATAAATCGCGAACTCGGACCTACATCTGAAATATCATCAAATGGCCTACTTGAATTTTGTGATGGAGATTCAGTAGCTTTAATTGCCTCTGCTGCCCATCATTATTCATGGTCTACTGGCGACACAACAGAAATGATTCTGGCCCAAGAATCGGGGACTTATCAACTGATTGCATATGATGAAAAAAATTGTTCAGACACCAGCTCTGTCATTGTAACTGTTTTTGATTTGCCATTAGTCGATTCTATTACTGGGAATTTTGCAGTCGTATCGAATGCAACCGAATTTTATTCCATTGAGGAAAATGCTAATTCTAAGTATCATTGGGAAGTGTTGGGTGGAGATATAGTTGGGCCATCTGATATGCCTACAGTTGAAGTACAATGGGCATTAGGGGTCTCAGATGGCCAAATCTGTGTCCGAGAAATAAATCAAATGGGATGTGAGAGTATCGATTTTTGCCATGCAGTGATGATGCTTTCTTCATCTTCCTCTATTGAAAAAGAAACGACACCATTGGTCTCTCCAAATCCCGCAAATGATTACTTCGTAGTTCAATCTAACTTACATTCAATCAAATACGTATCGGTATTTAATTTGAACGGGAAACTTTTACGACAAATGCATGCGCAAGAAATATATGATATCGTATCATTGCCAAAAGGCCTGTACATTTTGGAAATAAAAATGGAGGACAATGAGTATTTCTATACCAGGTTATTAAAACAATAACTGAATATAACTGTGGTGAAGTAATATATATAACGTAATGTTACTTGATAAAGAAATTAGGATAGATCATCAATACCTAAGCGAACGGCTCCACTTCGCTCGACGAGGACTTTATTATAAGCACCTGTCTCTACCCAGTTAATAACCTCATGCGCCCGCGCAATTGCCCACAGATTATTTCCATATAGAAATCGCATAAACTTGTCAAAGGTTTTTTCTGTAAATCCTTCGAATGCGCGGGCTTGGCTTTCCAATTCTTCTAGATCGAATGTAGCCCAATATTTCTCAGGTAGTCCCGCCAATTTGGTGAATAGTTGCTTGGTCACATGAACATCTTGACAGACCAAAAGCCCTCCTCGGTCGGCCGTGTATTCCGCCATCTGCGCCCAATGAAACAAGGTGTATTTCAGACCAGAAGACAGGACACTGCTCAAACCCAATGTGATACCAGAAAGTGCATCCATCAGCTCGGGGAAAATAAATCCAATCTCTTGATATAATATGTGTTGACACCTGATGTGTGCGACTTGCCTGCCAATCAAAAAAAGTAATTCTTGATTGGACAATTTGTCCAAGCACTCCGTAGATATGGCAATCATTGGTTTTTCAACTCCAAGCGTCGTGACCGTAAATTGTTCAGATCGATGCACATACAATTCCGGAATCGAACTCACATCGAGTATTTCACAGGCCGTTTCTGTCAGTTGAAATAGATTCGGAAAAGATTTCTTTGATAATTTAAGACTACTGCCCGTGTATTGCAGCTTGATAATGTTTTCAACTCCCAAATCATAAAATTTCTTCACTAGTCGATCGATGCCATTCGCCTTTTTCAATGCATTCAAGGATGCTTCTTCCTTGGGATGCTGAAAATCGGAAATCAAAATTCCTTGCAAGTTATATGGATTCATTTGTTTCTCTGCTTCACTTCAACAATCATTGCTGATATCATCATCCTAACGCTTCTTAAGTTTAATGCATTTGGCCTTCTCCGACGATAAAATAAATTTTTAATTCCCTACCCGCTTGCTCTCTTCTTCAATTCCGGTTTTACGTTTACGGCTTTTTACTTTTTGGTTTCCGAAATTGTAACTGGCGCTCAACGTTATTCTTCTTGTATCGTTTCTGCCTGAGCCATTCGATTCGAGTCCGGCAAAATTGGAAACTCCTGACCACCATGCTTGATAAAATATATCATTGGCCGCAAGTTTTACATTTAATTTATCTTTTAGGAATTTCCGTTGTAGTCCTAAATTGAGTGACCAATTGGAATCATATTCAAATACCCCACCCCAAACGCCTGGACCAGAAAAATAACCTGAAATTTCGCCTTTAAATCCCTTGGGTAGCGTAAATGTCTGTTGTGTGAAAATACTATATGTAAATGCTTGGACATCGACCACTTCTCCGTTTCCATAATCTGCTTGATTATCGATGTAAGAGCCACTCAAATTGAAAAAAGCACTCCACTTTTCACTCACTTGAATCGGGGCGGAGATATTTCCTGAGATCACAGTTTGTTCGGCTAAATTGGCCCATGTGATGAATCCGGCTCGCGGATCTCTGTCATCCGGTGCAATAAGCCTTGTAATCTGGTTATCTGTTTTACTATAACCTATTTTGAAATTGTATCTATATTGATACGTCCACCCTAGCTCTACATTATTCACAATCTCTGCTAATAAACGCGGGTTTCCTTTTTCAAATGAAAGTTCGCTCAATCTATTTTCGAACGGATTTAAAACATTGTAGTCTGGACGATTAATTCTTCTTCCAAATGCCAAATTAAATGAATGCATCTGTTTCGGTGTCCATGAAAATCCAAGATTAGGAAACGCGCTGAGATAATTTTGTTTGACTGGAGGCTCCGCCAAATTTTCATCGAAAGGAGTCAAGATTCCTTCGGCATCAGTTTGCTCGAGTCTAAGTCCCGAAGAAAAACTCAATTTTTTATTAATGGGCCTGTTAAAACTTACATATCCTGCGTAGACATTCTCTCCGTACTCAAATACATTGGAACGTTGGTCGTTTCGAATGGCGACATTATCTATTTCATCGAAAAATAAAAAAGTATTGTCCGACACCACCCGGCTAACTTTCGCACCAAGACCGAACTGACCTCCTGCCAATGGTTGCTCATAGTCAACTTTGGCTGTATAAATGTCAATGTCTGTTTCTGGATCGATGATGTTGATACGCTCGCTTAAAAACGTCTCTTCTTTCACAGTTTCATAATACCGATTAGGTGAATAGCGACTAGAAAAACTATTGTATTTACCGTAGTCCAAGTCGATATTGAAACTCTTGTCTTTTGAAATGTCGTACCGGTAGTTAATATTGAACGTATTGTTGCTCCCGCCTCCCGTCGATGTATTACGTGCAAATAAGACTGAATCAATCCGGTCGATTGTCGGAATGTTTGAAATTTCTATGATGTTTTCATTAATGTTTTCACGATCATTGGTGGCGCCCCCGATTAAAATTCCCAGCGTCTGCTTCTTACCTAAAAAGAAATCAGCTCCAACTCTATAATTAAATGAAGTATTGAAAAACGTCGTATTATTGATTTCATCCAATAAAAAGTTATTTTGAAAACTTTCAAATACCATATCATTAAAACCTGTACGGTCACCAAACCCGATATTTCCGAACACATTCATTTTCTTGTTCCGATAATTCAATGTACTCGAAACATTATAACGACTTTCTCGCCCTTGAGAAAAACTAGCGCTGACTGAGCCGTTGGTCCCATTATTTTCATCTCGTTTTAATCTAATATCAATAATTCCGGCATTCCCTTCTGCCTCATATTTAGCACCTGGATTAGTGATGATATCGATGCGGTCAATTTGCTCAGCCGTTAGATTTTGAAGGTAAGTAGTCAAGTCAGGCCCGGATAGCGGCAGCACTTTCCCATCAACGAATATGCGCACACCTGATCGTCCGAGAACACTGATATTGTCATTGTTGTCGACTGTCACACTCGGAGCCTTGCGCATCAATTCGAGTGCATCTTCTCCAACGCTGTTGATCGTTCCTTGGACATTGAATACCGTACGATCGGGCTTCACTTCTACCAACGACCTTGTCGTCGTCACCACGATCTCGCTCAAGTCAGTAGCACCGGCTGAAAACTGCAAAACGCCTAAATCCTTCGATTCACCTGCAGCGATATCGAAACTAGATACAGCGAGATCAGCTAATCCGACATAAGAAGCTTTGATGAAATAGCTGCCAGCATTGACCGAAGACATGGTAAATAAGCCGGTTTCATCTGTTGTCTCCACTTTCGCCAGACTACTATCTGCGCTGTTGTGCAAAGCTACATTGGCATAAACGACGGCTTCGTTTTGATCATCTTGTAATAAACCTGTGATTTGTGCAGTCTGTCCGAAAGCGTGCACTTGCAGCAACGATAAGAGTGTGATGAAGGTAGTTATCGGCCACCATTTATAATTTTGATTAATTGGGGTCATATTCTTGAGCTTGAATGTTTCTTTAGAATTCATATTAAGTATTGCAAAGATCGCTTATTACGATTCAATCGCAAGTATAATCGGCGCTTGGGCTATGATTAAAGACAAATTCACCGTTTGGAGGGATAAACGACGATTTGATGGGGTTTGTCCTGTTTTCTGATTCATGTTTCATGTTGCATGTTTCATGTTTCATGTTTCATGTTTCATGTTTCATGTTTAACAAAACCTCAAGAAAAATAAGGAATAATTAAAAAATCTAAAATTTGATTCTGTAAACGTGGTATTGTACGTATTGGATGAAAGAAGCGATACCCTTCACTACTTTGTTGAGTCATAGTCATGTATTAATTCCTCAAAATCGAGTTTGATCAATTCCCAATATTTTCCATTCAAACAATTGGGATCGGGATCGCTTTCTGCATTCTCAAAATTGATGAGCTGGGCAATAATTTCATCATGATTAAAATTATACGGATATCGATTTGTATAGAACTCTAGCATTGAAGGTAAATCAAAATGATCAAGCATAGCATGAATGTCCCAAAAATCTTTCTTTCTGCCACCTCTTCCAATCACATCCAACTTCATTGCGACAATTTCTTCTTGACTAGCCATTCTAATATTTTCATGATGGATGATCGGATAAATTAATGGATCCATATAATACAAATCAAGCTTGATTGTTTCTTCAGGCGAACTACCAATAAAACAAGAATTTCCCATTACTTTATTATGCCAAGCATTGTGGTCAACGCATTCGAATTGAGCTTTGAGATTTTTGAGTATTTCGATAAAATTGACGCTTCCGTACTCTGAGTCTGTAAACAAATCAATATCTACAGATGTCCTGTGACCAATCATTAGGCTGAGTGCGGTGCCACCCACAAGTCTGAAGTTTGCAAAAACATCCATCTTCATGAGCTTCATGAGCGATTGCCAGAGCATATCATTAACCGTATGTCTATGGATTTTCATAGTTATTGAGTATTGCCATAGACATATCTATTAATTTTTTGAGAAAAATTCGGACTTATTGAATTTTTTATTTTTTCCAGTTCTACTTTTATTGATGATTTGCCATAAAATTTAATTAATTCATTAATCTCATGTTTATTTCCTCTTTCAAGGATTCTTTGGATAATCGATCTTCTATGCTTTATTAGGTCAATTTTATCAAAACTAGTATCCCAAAAAATCGATTTTCTAATTTTTTCAATTAGCGGATTTAATGATGATTTCCGAACGGCTTTTTGTACTTCAAAGCTGGCTTGAAGAAGCATAAAATATTCTTGATCAACATTGAAGTAATTACCTAGTTTGATCGATAATTTTGGGTTTACACCTCGCTTTTCCTTAGTGATAGCATTAATGGTTTGAGGGTATTCATCAATTGAATTAGCCAAAACAATGGCTTTTAAGGAGCGTCTTTTTAGCTCTCTTTTTAAAATGGCACCGGGATGGATGCCTTTCACTCGATGATATTCCGGTAATGTATACTTCATGCCGAACGCAAATTTACAATAAAGTAAACAAATTTGTTTACTTTTTAGTTCATCAAGTCCAAAGCAGTTGTTAACAGACACATGTGCCCGTAACGAGACAAGTGCTAAGGGGCACTGCTGGTGCGGGGAATAAACTTGCCTTTAAGCTATACCCCATGCACAGGACTGATTTCGATAGTATCAAGAGAGCCTCGATTTTCAATTCGTCATAGATTTATATTGCTAGTGCGCCAAGAACTAAGTTTCTCCGGTATAATTCTTCATCTTTTTTCATTGCTCTTCTTCACTCATCAGTCGTGTAGCTCCGGCTATGCTCCATCTTCGTTCATCGATCAATGAAAAAATATCTTGAATTATATCGTACTAACTTGATGCTTGGGGCACTGGTGCACCAGGCACTAAATTCATGTATGATTATTTCGTCATGCTTAGTGATATCTCGTCAATGCTTATCAGTCGCAGAGCTGCGACAATTCTACTTCTTCGCGGTTCGATTTATCCAAAAGTATTTAAACATTACACAACTAGGCTTAGTGTCCATCTCAGTTTACCGATCACTAATTGTTCTATTTTATATCTCAAGAGTGTTGTTCATTTAGGTCGAGTTCAACAAATCGCGCTTATCAGGCATCACGTTGAAGGAGTGCAAACAACTGTGTATTCTTTGGACCCAACGATCTGAGCAAATTAATGCATACATTCTTAACATTTAGGCATTTTATATTAGCACAAAATATATTCAAATTTCAAGAATAAATATCTTATCTGAAGACTCATCAAAAACGTACACACGTTCATTGTCATCATCAACTTCAATAACGGTGCTATGCACGGGTAATGGCGAAATAACAGAATAATTATTTCCGTCCCAAATCCGAGTTTCTCCAATCACGATTGACGCGTCCTCATTGCAGGCAAAAACACGTTCCCCGAATGAACCGATAACAATCGCTAAATTATTTGACCGCATTTTATCTTCGCCTGATAAAATAAACTGATCATCGCGAGAAACAACAATTTTACCTGAGTTGTTATGAAAACCTTCGGTTTCATCTACTTGTTCTAGCTCGCCGTCCGTTGAGACATTAAATCTGACAACATCGTTATGGTCATTGGAATAGATGACATTTCTAGCAGGATTCGTTTCTAAAACGAAAGACTGAACATTTCCTCCAGATGAAACGAAAATTCCCGTTTCGGCATCAATGACTCTGATTTCAGTCGATTGACCTGGGACTACATATGCGAGATAATTGCCAGTCAACCAAACGAGACTGTAAGGGTTGACATGGTATGTTCCAGCTAGCGAGTCGACTGTGATATCCTTTATTTTTTCTTGTGTCTCTAAATCGATGACGGCGATATCCCTACTATCGGAATCCGCGATATAAGCTCGTGAGTTATCGTGGTTCATGTCAATATCAGTCGGGCTAGAACCAACGAAAATCGTTTTATCAACGGATTTTGTTTCTGAATTTATGAAGAGTAAAGAATTATTATATCGACCTAATGCATATATATAAGGCCGACGTGGGTCTATAATCATTTTCTTGATATTGACACCAATATCGATGTGCGCTCCTTCAATAAGATACGATTCAATATTGCTTTCCGACTCTTGACCATTGGCAAGGACGACTCTTATTTGATATTCATACGGCACCCCGACAGTGGCTTCAGCATCAGCATAGATGGTCCTGTTAATGTCGTTGATCACATGAATAAATTCAAAAGCCTCATTTGGATTTTCTCTTCGCATGATTAAATATCGATCGAAGTCCAATTCTGTTGAGACTGTCCAATTGAGCAGCAGTCCATCAACCGATGCCGTAATGGTATCTAATCTAACAGCATCGGGACGATTTGCGATCGTAACAAAAATTTGATCCAAACCACGTAAATTGTCTGAGTCCAATGCCGACAACGTGATCGTATGTGCGCCTAATGATAATTCATTCGTCGTGAATGTCGTAAAACCGGATCCTAGAGCTTGATCGGTATTTAGTTCCCCGTCAATATCACTGTTCCATATGACCTGTAAATCACTCGGATTATCGGATTCGTCATTGACATTGCCAGAAAATAAAATATGACTCCGCACATTATATGTACTTGATGTAGCTGGATTAAGTATAGTGACGATCGGATTTGCAAAAACCGATCCATTTAAAATAATATCCACTTCCAGTCTTGCATTGTTTTCGACATTGACTGATGCCGAACCGCTGCCTTTGGTCGGATGATTCGCAATGATTCGATAAACATCTGCAGGAAGACCAGATAATAACACCGTTCCAGAATCATCTGTGAAAGTCGAGGATGTGAGGGGATCTGTACTGATTTCTACATCCGATATAAGTTTGCCATCGTGATATACGTTGACCAAGATGGATCCACTCTCTTCACCTACAGGATCGTCGTCTTTACAGGATAGAATGAATAGGAAGAGGCTGAAGATGATTAGGTGTTTTTTCATAGGTTAGATTTCTGCTGTACGTTTTGAGCTATTGACCAAGACGATTAAAATCTGGGGCATATATTATATCCCACAATACAATTTTATGACACGTCTAATGAAATCTTCTATAAAAATAATTAACTTTTTAAAAATTTCTTCCTTCCAATATTCTGACCGTCTTGAATTGTCAATATGTATGTTCCAAAAGTCAAACCTGAAACATCAATATCATTGACCAATTCACCCTTTAACATTAATTTTCCGGTTAAATCCGAAATGGAATATGTCACCTCAGTATTCAAATTTTGCCAATCGATTTTAATCACATGTTTCGACGGGTTCGGATATATTTCAAAATCAATCAAATCAATCTCATCCACACTTGATTGATTCATCATACCGGCGGTAATTCCATCACTTGCAACTATGTTATAGCCAATGCCATGTAGAACTATTGTATCGTTACTCGCCGCGACTTCTATTAAAATCCAACCTAAATGGCTTTCTCCGGCGATATTTATATTTAATCCAAGGTACATTTTTCCAACACCACTAAATTCTCCTGCGCCTCCAACGTCAGTTCCTAAAACCGTATTTCCTGAACTAAAGGGGCCTGCGACATTATCACCGAAATTTAGAGCATCTGGATAACCAAAAGTTGAGCCGTCCATTATCTGAGAGTTTCCAATTGAAATTGCTCTAGCGGCTTTCAAATTGCCAGATAAGGGAAGAATTTGGAAGGTGTAATCATTATTGCCGTCACTGTCAACATCCAAATCAACTGACCCCGAAGAAGTTGTAATTGTTTGATCAATAGAATAACTGTTGATTTGAGAGATCACATTGTTGTCACTTAAGAAAAGTATAGCAACAAATAATGTTAGAATTTTAAGCTTGTGTTTCATAGCGTTTTTTTAAGGTTTTTAAAATAATTATGGTTTATCAATGTCCAAAAAAGCATCATTGAGGTTTAATTAAATAAGCTCTTAAAAATCAATGCGCTAAAGATGTTACGATAACCTAGTAGCGACACAATAGCGAACCACTCAGTTTAGTCGCTTGCATGCGTTCATTAGATTAACGTATAAAAACAGACATTCGCGACCATCTATCTTATAAAAATTATATCTCCTTCATAATCAATTGCTTATTACACTCTGAATTTCTTCTATCAAAGTCCTGGATCTTACACGGAGTCAGCATGCGAATATGAACTCTCTTTCACAGAACAGTTAAGAATAAGAGCGTAGCAAAGTCTCATAGCGACCATTAAGGTAATGTTTGTAGATGATATTGCAAAATATGAGCTATTGATAGTTGACTATTGGTCGTTAGTTAATTGTTGATGCCTGAATAAATTCTATGATACTAATTCAGGTCAAGCATAGGAGTCTGTGAGAGTCGAAGCTTTTGGATTATAGGCTTACCGCTCCCACTGTATAAACCACGGCCACAACAAATCAGCATAAACCAACGGGTGATTCGTGCCATTGGCGAATTGGTGCTCCAAGTTTTTGACAATTGTCAACTTATATTCGTTGCCTTGACCGGAAAGATCGTCCGTGAATTCAAGGGTGTTATATAAAGGTGGGTTGGGATCTTCAGTATAACTCATTCCGATCTGTAAGCTGGTCGTGATATTTTCGACACGACTCAATACTTGAGGAATAGCTAGAAGGGAATCACCTTGAATCGGAAATTCAGACAACCCTGTATTCTGTAATAATTTAGGATCCCTTGTTCCGAATAACCCCCAATGTGGTAAATAAATACTGTCCAATGGATATTCCAAGGCGGAAAGGCCAAAACTTCCTGCACCGGCAGTAGCTGTGACTACGTCCGTCATCTCAGGAAGTACCTTCGTGCGAATAAAACCCGCCCCATTAGAAAATCCACAAAAATAAATTCGACTTGTATCTATATTAAATGTTTCCCTACACAACGAAATTAACTCGCGCATAAACAAAACGTCATCTTTTATCGGAACTCCTGGTATTGACTTCCCTAAAAGCGCATCGTCATTCCAACGCGTTGTACATTCCAAATGCTCGGCAAGCACATATCGCAGCGCCGACGGATACACAGAAATGAAATTCTCGATGTCGGCTTTTTCCTTCCATCCACTGATATTATAAAATTTTGTGCCATCACCCGAACCGCCATGCAGCATAAATAGTAATGGAACAGCCTCCGTACTATCATAAATTTCAGGAACGTGAATCAGAAAATTACGCGGCTCCCCATCAATTTCACGATGATACTCATTGCGATTATAATTCCAATTTAATTTATCCTGAAAAAATGGCTGTTCACTATATTGCGTAGCGAAAAATACTCCACCAGAATCCACGACTAAAGTATTTTCAAACCCTCCATGCATATTTATTTGACCTTTTCCCGGACTATTTAAGTCACTTGCATCTTTTATATGAATGCCTAAAGCTCCAGTATCCGCGTGAATTTCCAGATAACCCTTGTTTTCAAAGCGGGCGGCACGTAATGCGGTATCACTCACATTGGTCATAAATACAAGTCGTTCGTCTTTGTTGCGAAAGAAGCCATCATTATTTAATCGTTCATGAATTATTCCACGGCTTACATGTTGAATTTTAATCGTCGAATTGTTTTCAAATTCTCCAACAGCATGAAGACCTATTTTACAATTACTAATTGAAATGATACCTGCGCAGCGATTGCGTATATTGACACCAGTGGTTTTTAATCCTGTTTGAAACGCGCTATCAACGACTATCCGTCCATGATTGAATAATGAATTGGTTATAACAATTCCATCACTCAAATTACTGCTTACCTGAACCAATCCGGCATACGAATTTTGTAAATAGTGATAAGCAATCGCTTCTTGGTGGATCGCATGAACACTCAATATCCCATAATTATTGATCACGCCCACACCTGCGGTTGGCCCGATGCCTCGCTCCATAGCCGCAATCTGTATATGTCCGTGGTTGTCTAACAAGCCCCGACACAAAACAGCATTGTTGACCGTAGCGACAATTTGCAATTTTGCAAACGTATCAATCGTCAGCCGAGCTTGTTGTTGAATAATCAAACTTGCAATCTGAGCCGTATCCAAAAATACCGGCATGCTGTCAGCTGCATTGGAAATAATAACATCATCCAGCACATCTGGCAAATTACCTGAATCCCAATTACCTGGATCGTTCCAATCGGTGGTAAGGTTTGCGCCTGTCCAAATGACCGACGATTGAGCATGTGTCAAAACAGGTATAAAAAATAAAATAAGCGATAAAATGCGAAGTTGTAGCGAGATAGTTTTCATGGTCCTATGACCGCGATAAATGACTAGGGTTTAATCCATTATCCAAAAATAAATAATATTCTTTTTCGGCTAAATAAAGGGCATTTCATACAGTGTATTAAATTATAAAAAGGTCAACAAAAAACCATGAATAATTCCATTAAAAATGCCCACTCATTTGACTGAGTAGGCACCTTTCGGAATATTGGGGTTACTAAATGTATGTGGCGCTACCGACTGTTTGAGTTCTTGAATCAGCATTTTATTGAAATATCGTGCTGCGGAAATACCAAACAGGTCAGTTTTCACAATCCCCGATTTGCATCTCAACATCACTGCCCAACTCTGCCTGGAAGCTTGGTAGGACTTCAATCGCGTTAGGAGCCCTGAATATGACTTGATTACCGGCTGGAACTCGACCGTTGACTATGATCTTATGAGTCGCTTGATACGTCCCTGATAAAATCGGATCATCGGAAATATTCAATATAGCCTGAACACTTAAACAAGGGTCGGGAAATAAATATGACATCGTATCAATGTCACCACAATTTGCTCCATACAAACAATTCCATGCTATGTTATTTGTGATTCCGTCAGCAATCGGATAATCGTGAATTTCATTCTGATTAATATTTCCAGGATCGATAATGGAGATTATTTTCGGTTTTTCAGCACTCGTAACTGTGTTTGGGATCATCCAATCGATCGAAACAGTTTCTCGTGCATAACTTGTACTTCTGGAGGCTAAATTATTTTGGATTGTGTCACAACCAATTAATTGCATCTCTTCATCGTCTTCAGTATTATAATAAAAACAAACAGGCAGCCCTGCGTTCACTTTTTGAAGTCCTAAATTATGAACACGAGCAAACAATGTAACCTCTCGACCTGGAACTGGCAAGGGAAACACTGTCACCTCTTTGCTCCGCCATCTCCTCGCTTCGGAAGGCAAAGGCTCACCTTTTTCTGGGTCGTGAATATTTGGTAATAAAAATGCCGGATCAGGTCCGTTGTAATAAGATTCCCAAAGGTCATTTGGCGTGGTATCAACTTGTATTGTATAATCTGCCACGATCGCTCCGGAAATATCCCAATAGAGAAATGGCCTGACTTCGTATTTAAACGTGGTCGGAGCCTCTCCCGATTTAAAGAATATTTCGAATTCCTTTGTGTTACTCAACGTGGTGCTTCGTGTGGATAGATTAGATGAATTGTATTCCCCTGCCACAGATGCACTGACACTTGCCCCACCGTATGCAAATCCTGCCTCTGCTTCAAACGTGTGTTGCAAGTTATTTTCTTCACTTATAGCTGAACCCGTTGCTTGACTGAATTTTAGCGATTTAAATAAATCATACGGTTGATTATCACAATCAACGCCACCTAAATCGAAAGACATAGTCGGATCGATATTATTAAGATCATCCTGATCATGCGCATAAGATAAAATATTTCCCTGTTGATGATTTAATTGATAATCGTGCGTAAAATCCTCTTGATTGATATAATTTTCTGTTGCGGAATAGTGAGGCACCAATACAATTACATGGGTTAATGTGTCGATAATACCACTATTAAAATATACAGGATATTCATACACGTCATAGTTTGTTTCATAGGCTAGCATACGGTCTGTTGATACATTCGTATAGGAATTAACGAATGTGAGTTGGCGAGTAGATGAAGCCACATTACTAAATTTTTCACCAAACGTTCGGCCGATTTTACCTTCAACTTTTACGCCATATCCACCATACCCAGCTGCCAAATTCATTGAAAGTGCCCAATCGCTGTTAATTTCAGCGGTTAAAATCGTATCAGAACTGGTTTCTTCTGTAAATACCGTGCGAGATGAAAAGTTGGAATTTGCAGGCGCTGGTAAGTCCCCAGCATCATATAAATTATTTAAATCAAATGTGTCATTATCAAAAATATCAAAGTGGCCAGGAGGCGAATTCATCACAACCATTGGAGTGATATGCGTTTGGGTTTGTCGGCGTTCTGGTTTTCCCAAAAGTATTCCTCCCCCATCAGCATCAAATAATTCCAAGGAATATTGCCGAATATCCTGATATTCCCCTAGGTCAACGTGATCCCTGCGACTCATCATCAAGGTTGGATCAGTTGTCAAATCAATTTGTCCAGTTAACCCTTCGTAACCAAAAACTTCAATTAAAAACTCTTGACGCGTCAATGATTGATCTGACGGATCAAATTGAACATCATTAGTCATAACAACAATATCGTTCGCCAAGCGATTGGCATTGACTGATGACGTTATTTCATTTACATTTCCGATTTTTAAAAAATCTTGTGCGAATTTTCCCGATAAATTATCATTTAAATCGTGGTTATAGTTCGTGACATTAAACGTGTTAACAGAGTTGATTTTCATTCTTCCGCCAACTAATGAAAAATTCAGCACTCTGACTTGATCATTAAATGCCAACACTAATTCATCGCCAAGTAAGGCAGGGTTCAAGGTACCATCCAGATCGCCACTTTCCATATCAAATCGATCAAAACTGCTTGCTCCTCCGATACCACCCAGTTCATAAAATAGATAATCTGAAGTACTGCAATTGCCGGTGGCGCAATCAGGATTACATGGGCTGCAGAGCTCAACGATCAAACCGTCCTGTGTACTATTCTCTCTGAGAGGGATCAAACTTAGACGATTATCACTAGCGTTTGATGAATTTTGATTATAAATACCGACCACGATTTCATCACCAGGAAATTCAGCAAAATAATTGCCTGGTGCGACTTGAACTTGAAATGCATCTGTGTTCGCCGGATTACTACAGCCTTCCGCAAAACAAGGTAGTTCATTGGGGTCCCAGACACATTCACGATACTTTTCTTCGAGGCTTTGAGTGGACTCATTAAATTGATAGATATGTGTATAGACTTTTTCGTTAGGATAAATTACGGGCATGATAATTTCATCATAACCATCTAGATCAATATCGCCTACACCCAAATCCATGACGCGACACCGAGCACCTGTTCGATTATAACTGGGGCCTTCGATGGAATCGATTCTGATGGGAAAGGGGACGGTAAAACTACTATCACCCAGAGAGCTGTAACAAAATTTACCGGGCTCAAAGATGTATAAGAATATTTTCCCAATATTATCAGTGTAGGCCATGACAATTTCGTCCTCCCCATTATACGGCGACTGAGCCGAATCGCACATAAAATTTCCCACTACGACTTGCAAACTGGGATTTTCATCATAGGTCACTGTCCCAATTTCTTGCATCATCACTGGATCGTAAAGAACAGAAGATGCAGCTGGTGGACCCATACCCAAATAATATCCTGCGGATTCGCAGACATCAAAAAACTGTGGGGAGCGTATAGCGACTTGTGGAATTATGAAGCCATCATGATCGGCTCCTGCCCAGACCATGACTGAGGATTGAAAAGCCAGCATATTGCCAGTTGGGTCTTGATACAAGTTTCCAGAGGCCATATCAGAACCCCCAATACCGCGTACTCCGCCTTCCATTGGAAAGGGTAAATCAGTAGCACTTGTATCGGTATAATATTCGACAAAGCCTTCAATAGTTGGAGGAAAACCACCGTCTAAATCAGTGATGGACGAATTGTTCAAATTATATAAATTATTTTTCGCCTGATAAATGTCATCCACCGGAAATTGATCCGACCACCAAATTAACAATTCATTTTCCAAAATTACATTTCGCTCCTGTCCGAGCGGATCATCCATATTTAATTGTCCGAATAATACTTGTGTACATAAACAGATAGAAAAAATCAAACCCGGCATGAGGTATTTGGAAGTGGACTGATAGATATTTTTCATTTTGGTAAATTTTGAATTTCAATTGGTTATATAATTCAAAGATGATTCGAAGCTTAAGCATTTGCAACTTTTCATCACCCCATAAAGAGGGGGCAACATATAATTGGAGCTATGTATTCATGTGATTTTGACATAGACACAAGGTGTTTTGACGGCCTTTTGTTATCAATAATTAATCAAGTAACAACTTGCTATTTCTCATTTGACTTCTTTAATATCTATCTTCTATAACTACATTTCATTGAAATAAAATGGGCTAAACGTGACTGCACCTATGTAGACTGGTATGAAGACCAAGACTCACTTTATCCGCATTTTTCGGATATTACATTTCCAAAACCATTGAACCAACTATCGGCGTGATATTCAGATCGATACTCTCATATCTACTATTGACCGTTGCGTCAGTGGTTTCGCACGCCCAAGTGTCACCTTTTTCAATTGAAAACTATTCAATACAACACGGTCTGCCACATAAACATATAAACACCATATTGAAACATCGTGATGGCTTTCTGTGGGTTGGCACACGCAATGGATTAGCACGATTTGATGGATATGAATTTTTACCGATTCCGCTTCCAAAAAGACCAATGTTTACCGATGGCTTGACAGGACCTTGGGTGGGCCGTTTAAAGGCGCTCAGCGATGGGCAAATTCAACTATCTTATTTAAAACAGGAAGTGCAACTGAAATTTGTTGAATATTTATTTAATCCTGAAGACTGGAGCGAAAGAATAGTGGATACGTCAATCACGAATTCTATTATAGAAGCCGAATTATTAAATACAAAAACATATGGCGATACGATAGTGACCGATGATCGCGTTGGCAATGAAATACGGATGTTTAAAAATAATGGCAAGGTACATGCGACACTCCAACCAGCAACGGGGAAGCCAATCGACATTTCTAAAGCTTTTTATCACAGTGCAAATTATTTTGAAGTGCATGGAAAGGATTTCACTAAATGTTTTTTTTATTCGACATTTAACGGGTTGATGAAAGGCGTTCCAAATATTACCAGCTTTAAAAATTTCTTACATAATTCGGAAAGCTCCTTGGACTTCGGAATTCAATGTCGTGCAATTTTTCCATTATCTTCAACAGAACTTTTAGTTTCGGCTCAGCATAAAAAATTGATATTGCTTGATGTCGACACTGAAGAACACGAATCCATTGAATTTTTCGACACGAATACGGGAGAAGCGCTGGAAACGCGAATGCTCACGTCCATCATAGGCCAATCAACGGACTCATTGTGGGCCATATCGCATTTCGACGGACTCATGCTGTTAAATCCTTTCAAAAAAATAGGCGTTCAAGTGCCAAATCAATCTTTTTTTCGATATCACCACATGGCTGAGCTGAAGGACAAATCTCTTATTATTTCCGGTGAGACAAAGGACGAACGTTTCATCATTGCTCGATACTATCCAAAACGCCCTAATACTTATCATTTTATTTACGAAGAAAAACCAGCGGGCAAAGCCGTCGTAAATAGTTTTTTATTGCCGACTAAGCAAAACATGTTATGGATTGGCTATTCAAATGGACTTTACTTATATGATTTAATATCCAATAAAATTGTCGAATCTTATAAGTACAAAAATGATAAAGAACATATCGATAATCAAGTTTCTGATATACACTATTTGCTCGAAGGGAAGAGCGTCATCACGCTTCATGAAAACGAAACCGGTGAATTACTCATCGGACTAGAACAGGGCGGATTAAATATATTAAATCTTGAATCTAAAACCATTCAATCGGTGAGTACGACTCACGGCCTGACCAATGCCACCGTTGCGGGCATTATTCCCGATGACTCGGGCTATTGGCTTAGCACCTATCATGGTCTCTGTCATTACAATCCTGCGACCAAACACATCGCAAGCTATTATAGCAGTCAGGGCCTCCCACATGATGAATTCAATCGATTTTCTTATCGCATAGGGCAAGACGACCGGTATTATTTTGGAAGCATGAATGGCATGACAAGTTTTTTGCCAGAAGATATTTTATCAGATCCGGACAGTGTCAATATCAGACTTTGCGAAGCCAATTACTATAGCCACGATGAAAACAAGTACGTATTTCAATACTCAAATTTTGACGGTACACCAACATTTCATATTCCTGCTGCCAAAAGAGCGTGTTCGTTTAAGTTTATGTTAGATGATTTTACAAATTCAAAAGGCAACACTTTTGCTTATCGGCTACTTGCTCAAAATCGATGGTTTCAAGCGCCTGATACGACATGGCGTCAAAATCAAACTGACAGAAAAATCGAATTTGACTATTTACCCGCAGGAACATATGAGATGCAAGTGCAAGGAGCGACTTATGGCGGGATGAAATCCAATATTTATCACATCAATTTAGTGGTGCACGAACACTTTTATAAATCGTGGTGGTTTTTTGGTCTAGTTGGCGGACTGATTTTAGGTATTATTTATAGTTTTTATCGCATGAAAGTTTTACAGCTGACTCGGATTGAAAAAATACGAATGAAGCTATCCAGTGACTTACATGATGATGTAGGCAGCTTACTCTCCGGTATTGCATATCAAATGGAATTACTCGAACTCACGGTCGATGCCAAAAGAAAACCTATCGTTCAGCAACTAGCTGCGTCCAGTCGCCAAGCAATGAATCAAATGCGTGATGTGGTTTGGGCCATAGATGCGCGAAATAATAGTAGCCAACATCTTGTTGAACGTATCGGCGAGTATGCATCGAATTTGCTGGAACCACTTAACATCATTTACCAATCTCAAGTTGATCGAGACGCAAAAAACATCCGTATCCCCGGTGAAATTAGACGTGATGTCGTATTGATTTGCAAAGAGTTCCTTACGAACACAGTAAAACATGCAGAAGCAAGTCGCGTCAATTTAATATTTCGTAAAACTCGAGACGGGTTATTGATTGAGTTATCCGATAATGGTAAATGTCGATTTGATCCTGAAAAACAATCAACTGGTCAAGGATTAAAGAATATGAAAATGCGTGCTGATAAAATTAATGCGCAACTCAATTTTGGCACGGAAGATGGATTTAAAATATCACTATTACTTAAAGACTTAAAGTAACACCCCCCATTTATGTGGTTGGCTCATATTTCTTTTCATCGTACATTTAAGGGACTAAACCGAATACTGTGGACAATATTAAAGTGGGCCTCATAGAGGATGAAAAATTGATACGAGAAAGTCTTATCGGGCTATTAGACAATTATCCGGGTCTCGAACCAAATCAAGTGGCGGAGTCAGTGGAAGAGTTTCTAGCCCTTAGCTTGACTGAATCGCCAGACGTCATACTACTTGATATAGGGTTAAAAGGTGGTATGACAGGGCTTGAGGGTATCAAATTAATTAAGAAAAAATGTCCGGAAACGGAAATCATCATGCTAACCACCTTTGATGATTCCGATCGAATTTTCAAAGCCCTTTGTGGTGGTGCCAGTGCTTATTTAACCAAGCAAAGCCCGTTTGATAAAATTGTGGAGGCCATCCATACTGTCCATCGTGGTGGCTCCTACATGTCCCCAAAAATTGCACGTAAAGTGGTTGATTACTTTGCTCCTTCAAAAAAAACGACTAGCCTTACACCTAGACAAGAACAAATCGTTCAAGGTGTTGTTGATGGCTTGAGTTACAAATTAATCGCTGATAAATTGATGATTACAACTGAGACTGTCAGAGATCATATTAAAAAGATCTATCGCAAATTGGAAATCCACAGTCGCACGGAGTTGATACATAAGAAAATGAAGGGGGAGCTTGGGTAGCGCGAACCCTTTGATTTAAAATGTGTTCTGTTGTTTTATTTGTGAACATCTTGGCTGATTGCAAATCGAAAATCGTGAAAAAATTAATTCCAACCAACCTTAACAGTTTGTTTTACTTAAAGGAACACAAGTATTGTCCTACTGTAAAACTCCTCCCAAGACTATCGAGTATCCTTTTTATATTCATCATGACCAGCCTTCTATGCGTGGCTCAACACATTGAAGAAACATCTGTCGACAGCCTTTCGGGTGAGCAATTCCAACGAGGCGCTAAGAACGTCAACAAATGCACTCCATGGCACCACCTCCAATGTGTCTTTATCACAGGATCCGAAGTTTATCAAGATGGCCGCTATGGAAAACCTACACGCCATTGGTGGAGGATGTCATATATCGGACGGGCATGTTCTGACCAATACGGTAAGACATTTGGACACATCTTTGAAGGGCTTTTTGTTGTACCACATTACATCGGTGTAGGCTTGGGAAATGGAATTGGATTTATCGTGCATCTTTTGCGTCCCTCGCCAGAAGAGATTCTTGAACGAAAACGCATTAAACGCGAACGAAAAAAAGCGAAGCGGGAGTTGAAGAAATCGGTGCGGCCTTGATTTATTAGATATCAAATGGCTGCCGTTAAATTAATGCCTACACTGAGACTGTTGAAGATCATATTAAAAATATCTGCTCAAATTGTAGGTTTAAAGCCGCGCGCATTAAATCTATATAAATCTATTTTATAATCCTGCTCAAAATCTATTATAAAACTTGCATGATTAGACTATAATTCTTATTGATTTTTTATATGATCATAGTTTAAGGAATTTTCTAAGTTTGCTATAATATCTTTATATTATTCTTCACATAATTGTTTACATTAATTAGATACCTCTTCGTTCTCAAAAAATTTTCTCTTTCTTTTTGATCCTTTTTGGATTAGTTAGTTATGTAATTGACAAATTTATCTATATAAACTAAACTTTTGGATATTTAGATAAATTTGTTATTTATTTTAAGTAAAATATTTATAATTTTACATTATCTTTTATTTATTTTTTTTTATTTTTGTTTAAATTAAATCAAGAACTTCCTATATACTAATAGCATCTT
>ENA-ORXU01000819-ORXU01000819.1-marine-metagenome-genome-assembly--contig:-NODE-819-length-31446-cov-3.961714_pt1 | contig 31446 bp, 28 predicted proteins | sample MGYA00237869_ERZ511484 | MGnify/ENA metagenome assembly ERZ511484 | reverse complement strand
GTCTGTCACATCGAATTTGTATGTGCGGCATTGGCCTTCGGACAGCAGCGCGCTGGTTTCATCCATTCCGGCCTGATTGCGGTCTGCAATGCCGATCAACCAGCCTTGCGCGGCGAAATGCTGTGCCATGGCGCGGCCAATTCCCGATCCGCCGCCGGTAATGAAAATGCTCTTCTGCATGATGCTATCCTCTCCTGCTTGGCTATCCGGCTGAGCGCCTGCCCCGTCAACCCGGAAAGGCAACTCACCCCATCGGCTTGAGACCAGCTTCGGCCAGCGCCCGAGATTTGCTTCGAATGTATGACGGCAGCCAGCGGGCCGCAGTGGCAAGCTTCTTCGCCGTTTTGCCAACGGGGTTGTGCAATTTTTCGCCATTGACGGCGCGCCAGAATGTCTCTGCGATTTCCTCTACTGGTGTGAATTCCAGCCCTGCGGCCTGTACACGTTCACGGATCGGGACATTGCTGCCCGCATGGCTGGACCCGGCAAGCAGCGGGGTATCGACAAAGCTGGGCATCACATCTGTCACGCGAATTCCATCCGCAGCCCATTCGACATCAAGGCTTTCGGTAATGGCACGCACGCCGAATTTGCTGGCGCAGTACACGGTCATGCCCGCCTGACCGTAAAGCCCTGCCGCGCTGCATGTGCTGACGAGACAGGAGCCGGGAGCGGCGGCTTTCAAATAGGGGTAGGCCGCACGCGCGCCATAGATCACGCCGTTGAGGTTGATAGCGAGGGTGCGGTCGATTTCCTCGGTCGTAAGCTCCGCCAGATCGCCGCCCAGTGGCACACCGGCATTGTTGGCGAGCACATCAATTCGCCCACCCGCAGCCTTGGCAAAACTGCTGAGCGCGCTGTCCCATTCTTCCGGCTTGCGCACATCAAGCAGGTGTGTCGACGAATTGCCGTCTGGCAGCAGCGCAGCCGTTTCTTGCATCCCGGCCTGATTGATATCGGCCAGACCGATGAACCAACCCTCGTGCGCAAAACGCTGGGCTATGGCGCGGCCAATTCCCGATCCGCCACCGGTAATAAATATGCTTTTGGTCATGCGCGTCCTGCTGTGATTGCTTGCCGCAGATAACTACTGACATTGCTGTCAATGGCAAGGCAAGAGCGCGCGGCGGGCTTTGTTACAGCCCTACATGCTCACGCCCATTGCGGATTTCTGCGGTGGAAGCGTCCAGCACATCGCCCACGGGTTCGGCCCGTCCGCCAAGGCATTCAGCAAGGAAGTTTTCGGTAATCGCATTGAAAGCGATGTTGTTCTCCGGACGATGGAAGCCGTGGCCTTCATCGGGGAAAAGCACGTAAGTGACAGGCACATTCTCGCGCTCCATCGCTTCCACAATCTGGTCGCTTTCGGCTTGCTTCACACGCGGATCATTCGCGCCCTGACCGATCAGCAACGGCTTGGTGATCTCGCTGGCCTTATAGAGCGGGCTGATGTCTTTCAGAAATTGCAGCCCTTCAGGCGTCGTCGGGTCACCCATACGCTGATGGAATTGCTTCACCATCGGCTCCCAATACGGCGGGATGGTTTCAAGCAGAGTTTCAAGATTGGAGGGGCCAACAATATCGACACCGCAAGCAAAGACATCCGGCGTGAACGTCAGGCCCACCAGCGTGGCATAGCCGCCGTAGGAGCCGCCCATAATCGCGACCTTGTCTTTCTCAGCAATGCCCTGTTCCACTGCCCAATCGACGGCATCGATCAAATCGTCATGCATCTTGCCTGACCATTCCTTATCCGCAGCGCTGATGAAATTCTTACCGAAGCCGGTGGAGCCGCGGAAGTTCACGCTAAGGACTGCGTAGCCGCGATTGGCGAGCCATTGGTGGGTGCGGTTATAGCCAAAGGAATCGCGCGCCCATGGTCCGCCATGGACCACCAGCACCATTGGAACGGGGGCACTGGGCACGCCCATGGCTACAGGATCGCACTGCGGGGGCAAGGTGAGATAGCTGGGCAGGGTGAGGCCATCACGCGCCTTGATTTCAAGTGCGTGCATGGGTTGCAGCGGCGCGCCTTTCAGTTCCGGCTTCGTGACATAGGACTTGCGCAAGCTCATCGCGTCGCGGTCAAATACATAGCTGGCAATCGGGCCGGTAAGCGGATCATTCCATACCAGCCAGCGGCGATCATCATCGGTGCGATCCTGCACGCCGAAATCGCCTTCCAGCCGCTCCCTCAGCCAGGCGAAGGCTTCGCCGATATCTGGGTCAAGCGGGTGGTGCTCTGTACGCAGATAGGTTGCGCTCCATGCCTTGATTACGCCTGTTTTTGAATCGCGGATAGTCTTGCCGATATCGGCTTTGTCATGCTCTGCGATCAGCGTGCGCTCTCCGGTAGCGGTATATTCTGCAAACAATGCTGCGGTGTCGCGGCCCCGGCTATCGAGCCAATACAGGATTGATCCATCGGTGGTGTAACCAGCCATATGGGTGGTGAGCGCGTCGTCCAGCCCGGTGACTTCACGCGGAGTGTCCGCGACCACGTTATCGGTGATTTCGTGCATGTCTGTGCCGCCATCGGCGTTTTGACGGAACGCCCAGCGCAGGGTCAGGCTGTCATCGGCGCTGAATCCTGCCCACTCGTTGTTTTCAAACACCAGTGTCAATTCGCCGCTCGTCAGATCGAGCATATAGGCGTCGTGGAACCGCGCATCGCGGTTGTTCAGGCCCACCAGAATCTTGTCCTTGATGTTCTCAGACCCGCCAATGATTTGCACTCGCGTTTCTTCGAAAGGCGTCAGGCAGACTTCTTTTTCGCCTGTCGGATCGACTTGATACAGCAGGTAATTCTCGTCGCCTTCTTTGTCTCTGACATACAGAATGCTCTGGCTGTCCGGAGCCCAGAAGTAAGTCGGGATGGGGCGATCCTTCGCGCTCGTCACGCGGCGCTCATCCGCTTCATTGTCTGCCGGAGCAATACAGACGTTCATCACGCCTTCCCAAGGGGCCATCCAGCTGATCCATTTGCCATCCGGGCTAATCCGGCCACCAGTGCGGGTGGAGTTGCCGAAAAGGTGTTCACGCGGGATCAGCGGTGTATCGGAAATACGTTGCGCGGCGGTGTCAGTCATGGAAACTCCCAAATGTCAGGTGTGGGAGTTAGGAACGAGACGGGAAAAAGCAATGTAGGGGGTTGGGGCGGATGCACGCTAACGACTCCGTACTGGCCAACGCGTCACTGCCGCCACAGCAAGCTAAAGCGCCGGATTGTTGTAACAATGCCAAGTGAAAATCGCCGTCGCGCCGCGGTGCGGGCGCCAGGGCTCCGCCAGTGCGCGGGTGGCTTTTTCATCAGGGCGTTCTTCCAGTCCCAGAATTTTGCCGATGCCTGCCATCACGGCCAAATCGCCAGCGGGCCAGATATCGGGACGACCTTCAGCGAACAGCAGGTAGATTTCAGCGGACCACCGGCCAATGCCCTTGATCCGGGTAAGTTCGGTGATCGCCTCTTCATCATCGGCTGGCAGGCTTGTCAGGTCCAGCTCGTCTGCTGATACAACCTCACAAAGCGACCGGGCATAGCCTTGCTTCTGGCGCGATAGGCCACAGGCGCGCAGCGTATCGAAATCGCGGTGAAGCAGGCAATCGGGAGTAAAGTCCTCGCCCAGTTCAGCTTCCAGCTTGTTCCACATGGAGCTTGCCGCTGCGACGCTGACTTGTTGGCCGACAATGGTGCGCAGCAAGGTCTTGTATCCGGTTTCGCGAATGCGCGGCTCTGGATAGCCTGCCAGTTCAAGTGCGCGGCCAATTGCCGGTTCGCGGGCTGCGACTTCATTCAGCGCCGTTTCGATCTGCTCTGCGCTCAATCCCATGATGTGCCCTTTTGCCCATGCTTGCCAATTCTTGCTGCTTTCCCTAGCAGCCGCACAGAAGCCTACCAGAGGAATACCGCACCCATGCCAAAACTCACAGTCGTCAACCGCTCCGGCGAAGAAAGCACAATCGAGGCCGCCGAAGGCCTGACCGTGATGGAAGCAATCCGTGACAACGGGTTTGATGAGCTGTTGGCGCTGTGTGGTGGCTGCTGTTCCTGCGCGACATGCCATGTGCATGTTGACCCAGCATTTGCGGACAAGTTGCCGGAAATGGGTGTGGACGAAGATGACCTGCTCGATTCCAGCGATCATCGCGGTGATAACTCGCGCCTTTCGTGCCAGATACCCTTCACCAACGATCTTGACGGCTTGAAGGTCACGATCGCCGAAGAAGACTGAGTTTAGGCGGGTCAAGGCCATCTCGCGTTGCGTAAGGCGCGCGGCGCTCCTAACTCAGGCGCATGACACAATTGCCCGTCCGCACTGACACGCTCGACCTTATTGGCAATACGCCGCTAGTTCTCCTGTCCGGCCCAAGCGAGGCTGCAGGCTGTGAAATCTGGGGCAAGTGCGAATTTGCTAATCCCGGCGCTTCTGTAAAAGACCGCGCGGCGCTTTGGATTGTACGCGATGCAGAGCGCAGAGGAGAACTCCAACCGGGCGGAACGGTAGTCGAAGGCACTGCTGGCAATACAGGGATCGGGATAGCGCTGGTGGCCAATGCGCTGGGTTACAAGACCGTCATCGTGATGCCGGACAACCAGTCCAAGGAAAAGATGGATACCCTGCGCGCGCTGGGGGCAGAGCTTGTCACCGTTCCCCCAACCAAATTCGCAGACCCCAATCATTTCGTTCACACCAGCAGACGCATCGCTGAAGAAACGGATAATGCAATCTGGGCGAACCAGTTCGACAATGTTGCCAATCGCCGCGCGCATATCGAAGGCACTGCTCCCGAAATCTGGGCGCAGCTGGATGGCCGGATGGACGGCTTTACTTGCGCAGTCGGCACAGGCGGGACGCTGGCGGGCGTTGGTATGGCGCTGAAAGCGCAAGACGAAAACATCCGCATCGCGCTTACTGATCCGCACGGCGCGGCGCTGTTCAACTATTACGCCAATGGAGAGCTCAAAACCGAAGGCTCATCCGTGGCAGAGGGTATCGGGCAGGGCCGCATCACGGCCAATCTGGAAGACGCACCGATCGACACACAATTCCGCATTTCTGATGAAGAAGGCATGGATTGGGTCGCACGGCTGCTGCGCGAGGAAGGGCTGTGCCTCGGCCTGTCGTCAGGCATCAACGTGGCAGGAGCGATCGCTCTTGGGCGGCAATTGGTCGCTGAGGGACGCGAAGATGCACGGATTGCGACAATCCTGTGCGACAGCGGGTTTCGTTATCTTTCGACTTTGTACAACGCTGAATGGCTGGAGAAAAAGGGCTTGCCGGTATTCGACTGGCTAGGTTCATCTTGATCGGCTAGGATTCCCGTCATGGTATTGGACCCGCGCGATCTTTTGAAATCTGCCGTCAAGTCAGAAGACACACCGCCCGTATCTGCGGAGCAGGTGGCTGTACCCCTTGGCGGGACTCGCGCAGAACGTTTGCAGCGCCTGCAAATCGGCGGCTTTGGCATTCTGGCTATGGTCTTGCTGATCGGGCTTGCTGACATTGTTATTACCCGCGCGCAGGAGACAGAGGCAAACGCTGTCCCCGAGGCCGCACCTACGGTTGTTGCGAGCGAAACCAGCGCGCCGAGCGATCCCTTGGCCGACGCAGGCGTTGTTCCCGACCTGCCTGCGGAGCCCGAGCCCACGCCGACTGGCGCTGCCAGCAATGAGACGGGTGATGTACCGCCGCCCGCAAATGTACCCAATGCCCCGCTTCAGTAAGGCGATATGCAGCGCATTGCTGCTGGCTTTTTCGGCAACTCCGATTGCTGCGCAAGAACAGGCACCGCCTCAAGAGCAAGCCGCGCGTCCGGTGATAGGCCTGATGGGCACGATCCCGATCTATTGGGGAGAAGCCGCCGGGTTTAATGACCTTATCGCAGGTGATGCGCCATCGCATTGGGCACGCGCAGTGTTGGAACGCCGTGCCGCGCTTGCGCCGCTGGATTATCTCTCGGCAGAGGCTCTTGCACCTCATCGCCATCTTTTGCTCGCCCAGCCGCGTGGATTGAGCGGAGAAGAGAATGTTGCTTTGGATAACTGGGTCCGTAGCGGGGGGCGGTTGCTGCTGTTCGCCGATCCATGGATGACCGGGGCATCTCGCTTCCACATTGGTGACAGACGCAGGCCGCAGGATGTTGCGCTGATGTCCCCGATCTTGGGCCATTGGGGTCTCGAACTGCAGACAGCTTCTGATGAACACGATTCCCATGATCACGGCGCTGCCGACACCGTCGCGTATGGCGATCATCTCTTGCCAACGAATATGGCGGGGAACTTCGTAGCGTTGCCGGGCGGGGAGGATTGTAATCTTCCGCTGGAGGGTTTGCTTGCGCATTGCCGCATTGGGGAAGGGGAAGTGCTGATCATGGCGGATGCAGCGATTCTCGACCTTGCAGGCCCCTATCCGCATGCTGAAACCGGCCTCGAATCGCTGCTTGCGCAGATTTTTCCAGAAATCGGGGAAAATGCGGGAAATCACGCGATTTTATCGCAACCGCGCCCTCGAAGTGACGGAATCCGGCCAGATTCTGGTGCGGGCCATGTGCCCCGGCAGTTTGTAAAAGGTCGAATCCTGCCTTAGCAAAATCAATGACTTGCGGGCTTCTCCCACAATTTCCCGCAATTTCCCCTTCCATCCCGCGCAAACCCGCGTTATTCCCCCCGTTCATCGGAGAAGCCGACTGTGCTGCACCTCGAACAGGGGTGGTCTGGTTGCGCCTGTGCGCGGCTGGATACGGAAGAGCTTTGTCCGGCAGGGAAGTTTGAACTGGGGATTGGGACGTGTCGCAGCGGCCGACAGGATTTGGAGGACAAGGCTTTTCGCTTCGCGGCGAGAAGGATCGTTTCGTCCTGCCTCCAAAACTGCGCAACCGCATTTTTGATGCCACGGGCGAACGCACATTGTGCATCGGCCAGCATTCCAAATGGCAATGTCTCACCGGCTTCGGCCTTGATCGGCAACAGCAATTCGACGCCATTCTTGATCGTGAGCAGCGCATCGCCACCGAATTGGGCAAGGAATTCGACCGCGACGAAATGATGCTCAATCTGTGGGACTTTGAAGAGGTCCCTTTCGATAAGAGTGGCCGCTTCGTCTTGCCCGATACCGTTGACGGCATGTTCGATGTGTCGGGCGAGATCTATTTTCAGGGTGTGGGTGAGTTCATCACCATGTGGAACCCGCAGGTCTTGCTGGCTCAGGAAGGCCCCAATTTTCGCGGACCGCAATCGAAGTGCCGTTCCGAAATGGCGAAGGCGGAGGCGAAGCGCAAATGACCGCTACCGCGCCGCATATTCCCGTTCTGCTCGATGAAGTGATTGAGGCGCTTGCCCCGCAGCCCGGCGATGTGATCATCGACGCGACCTTTGGTGCGGGCGGCTATACGCGCGCGCTGCTGGATGCGGGCGCGACGGTTCATGCCTTTGACCGTGATCCCGACGCTATTGCGGCAGGCGAGCAATGGCCAGAGACGAAGGGTGATGTCCCGCGCCTGGTGCTGCACCCGCGCCGGTTTTCCGAAATGGTTTCCGGAATGGCAGAGGTTGGCATTGCTCAGGTCGATGGCATCACCATGGATATTGGCGTTTCTTCCATGCAGCTTGATCAGGCGGAGCGCGGCTTTGCCTTTTCCACCAACGGTCCGCTCGACATGACGATGAGCAAGGCTGGTCCCACCGCCGCCGATTTCGTGAATGAGGCGGACGCAGATGATATTGCCAATGTGCTCTACCGCTACGGCGAAGAGCGGCAGTCGCGCCGTGTTGCACGCGCCATTGTGGCCGCGCGTCCGCTGACCACCACGGGCGAACTGGCTGATGTTGTGCGCAAAGCGCTGCGCTATAAATCCGGCGTGGGCAAAGATCCCGCAACGCGGAGTTTTCAGGCAATTCGCATCCATGTGAATGGCGAACTGGACGAGCTTGAAGCGGGACTGAGTGCAGCTGAAGTATTGTTGGGCGAAGGCGGGCGACTTGCGGTTGTCAGCTTCCACAGCCTTGAAGACAGAATTGTGAAAAGTTTCCTTCGCGACGCTGCGAATATGAACCCCCGCGGCTCGCGTCACATGCCCGAAGCGCGGTCCACCCCTTCCCCGCGCTTCGGGCAACTGACCAAAGCGATCCGGCCATCAACTGCTGAAATAGCGCGCAACCCGCGTTCGCGTTCTTCAACTTTGCGAGCGGCAACGCGAACTGCACAGCCTGCCCGGGAGGATGCGGCATGAACGCGCTTGCGTCCAAAGGGAAACGCGGCATTGGCCGCATCGGTTGGTTCGCTGTTCTGGGAACCTGCCTGTTTCTGTATGCGATGCTGCACATCAGGGTGACGGCAGTGCATGCCGATGTCGTGCGCGCTGAACGGCAGATCGTGTTTCTTGAAGAACAGAACATGCTGCTGGAAACAGAATTCCTCACCCGTTCCAATCAGGTCCAATTGGCAGCGTGGAACCGTGTGGACTTTGGTTTCCAGTCACCCACCGCAGATCAATATATCGAAGGTCCACGGCAATTGGCACAGTTTGGAATGGCACCGGCCGAAGGGGCGCCTGCGCCTATCCGCCTTGCTGGCCTTCGTTCGTCAGAAGATGTGCCTGAATTTCCGCAGATCGTATCTCCGCTGACAGGTGAGCCGATTGAGGCCAACCTTCTCGAAGAAGAGCCAGAGGACGAAAGTTCAGGATCCTTGGCAGTGACCCTTTCGCCAGCTCCATTGCGCATTCCGATTGGCGGCAGGACAGAAGCTAGTTTGGGAGTTGCCCAGCGGTGACCGCCTACGCTGTACCGCGTACGATCATTGCCGGGCCGGCCGCGCTTGTCGATCAGCGCCGCCGGTCTTTGCTGATCGCACGCCTCCGCCTCATACTGGTGATCGTTGTGTTCACGCTGGTTGCGATTGCAGCCTTGCTCAAAATTGCATTCATAGGACTGGTTCAGCCGGGCCCCGCACACCAAAGCATGGCTGATGCGCTGCTGCCTCCGCGTGGCGAGATTGCTGATCGCAATGGCGTGCCTTTGGCGCGTGCCTTTCCAGCCTATGCGCTGTGGTACAACCCTGCGGCCATGACCGAGGGCGGCGATGGCGGCCCGCCGTTGGTGCGTTCGCCAGAAGCTGTGGCGCAAGAATTGAAGGCGATTTTCCCCGATCTTGATACGCATGAGGTTGCGCAGCAACTTGCTTCCGGTCGGCCGGGTTATCTGCGCAGAAGAGTGCTGCCGAATGATGCCAACCGCGTGATGCGGATCGGCGAACTGGCGCTGGAATTGCCGCAGGAAGACGACCGCCACTATCCGCAAGGTTCACTTGCTGCGCACATCCTCGGCTATGTCGCTGCTGATGGCAACGGGCGTGTCGGGATGGAGCAAGTGCTCAATGAACGCCTGCTTGATCCTTCGCTGCGCAGCGAGCCGGTCGCTCTCAGCATCGACATGCGGGTGCAGGGCGCACTGGAAGACGAACTGCGCAGCGGGATGCTTTCGGTCAATGCCTTGGGCGCTGCGGGTATTGTGCTGGATGTCGACACAGGCGAAGTGCTCGCGCTGGCGTCCTTGCCTGAATTCGATCCAAACCAGGTCGAAACCGAAGATGTTATTTTGCCGCACGAGCGCAGTGACGCCGGCGAAATGCCGCGGTCCTTCAACCGCGTGACCAATCAGGTTTACGAACTTGGCTCAACCTTCAAGCCGTTGACGGTGGCGATGGCGATTGACGCCGGGACCATTACCGACCTTGGCCGTACGTGGCAGGCCTCCCGTCCGCTGACCATTGGCAGCAACACTGTGCGCGACAGTCATATCATTGGCGCGCGCCTGAATGCGCCGCAAACGCTGATCCATTCGTCCAACATCACCACAGGCCAGATCGCTGCCGAAATCGGCGGTCCGCGAATGCTCGACTATTTGACACAGCTGGGCATGGCGGAAGCTGCCTATATCGAGCTGCCAGCGCGGGGTTCTCCGCTGGGTATGCGCGATGACTGGAATGAAGCGAAGGCCATTTACGCAGGCTTTGGCCACGGCATTGCCGTAACGCCGCTGCACCTGGCCAGCGCCTACGCCGCTATGGTCAATGGCGGTATCTGGCGTCCCGCCACCTTGCACCGGGTGGAGCCGGGGCAGGCACCGCGCGGCCGCAGAGTGTTCCGCGCCAGCACCAGTGCGCGGATGAACCAATTGATGCGTATGATCGCGGTGTACGGCACGGGCCGCAATGCCGATGCGCCTGGTTTTCGCGTTGGCGGAAAGACCGGGAGCGCGGAAAAGCCGGGCGTTGGCGGGTATCGGCGAACTTCGCTGGTTTCCACCTTTGCTGCGGCTTTCCCGATGGATCGTCCGCGCTATGTCGTGATTGCAATGCTTGATGAGCCGCAAGGAACGGCAGCCAGCTCTTATCAAAGAACCGCTGCATGGAACGCCGCTCCTATTGTGGGCCGCCTTGTGCCGCGTATTGGCCCGCAACTTGGCGTGATGCCCGATGCGGACCGCGATATCGATTTGACCGATCTCGAACCGCTGGTTGGGGGGCGCAACTGATGCGCCTGTCTGATCTCGCCAGTCACGCCGGGATCGATGCGGGCTCTGCCGGTGACACGCTGATCACGGGTTTTGCCATCGACCACCGCAAGATCGCTCCGGGCAATGTATTCGGCGCGTTTGAAGGCGCTGTGGTTAATGGCGAAGAATTCATCCCAGCTGCAATCGCCAGCGGAGCGGTTGCGATCGTTGCTAGGCCAGACGCCGAAGTCGATGGCGCATTGCTCATAGCCAATGCCACGCCGCGCAAGCTGTTTGCCGAGTTGGCCGCGACCTATTTCCGCCCGACCCCAGAGGTCGTGATTGCGGTCACTGGCACCAATGGAAAAACCTCTTGCGTGGAGATGACTCGGCAAATCTGGCGCATGTGCGGACAGCGCGCTGCCAGCATCGGCACATTGGGCGTCACGACGCCGGATGAAAGCGTTTCTACCGGGCTGACGACGCCCGACATCGTCACATTCCTTGGCAACAACACCGGCCTCGCGCGCGAAGGCGTAACGCATGTTGCGTACGAAGCATCCAGCCATGGGCTTTCCCAATATCGCAACGAAGGTCTGCCTGTCGCTGCGGGTGCTTTCACCAACCTCAGCCGCGATCATCTCGATTATCATTCCGATATGGAAGACTATTTCACCGCGAAGATGCGCCTGTTTGCCGAAGTGGTGGATGATGGCGGCGCGGCTGTGATCTGGGCCGACGATGAATGGTCGCAGCGCGCCATCGACGTGGCGAAAGAACGCGGATTGAAACTGTTTACCGTGGGTGAGCAGGGCGAAGGCATTCGCCTCACTTCTCGCACAGCCACGCAGCTGGGGCAGGAGCTTCAGATTGAACATGCAGGCGATGCCTACAGCTTCCGCTTGCCACTGATCGGGGCTTATCAGGTTGCCAATGCACTCATTTCGGCGGGTCTTGCGCTGGTAACCGGCAGCGCAGCCGCGCAGGTTTTTGACGCGGTTTCGCGCTTGCAGCCCGTTCGGGGCCGCTTGGAACGCGCAGCAATCGCTGCGTCCGGCGCGCCTGTTTATGTGGATTACGCCCACACGCCCGATGCGCTCAGCGCCGCCATTGCCGCGCTGCGTCCGCATGTTGAAGGGCGATTGATTACCGTGTTTGGCGCGGGTGGGGACCGCGACACAGGCAAGCGCGCGCCGATGGGTGAATCCGCAATGGCCGGATCGGACATCGTCATTGTGACAGACGACAATCCGCGCGGCGAGGATGCTGCCGCCATTCGCGCACAAGTGCTTTCCGGAGCGCCGGGTGCGCGCGAAGTTGGTGGCCGGCGCGACGCTATCGCCGCCGCCATTGCTGAAGCTGGGCGCGATGACATCGTGCTTATCGCAGGCAAGGGACACGAACAGGGACAGATTGTGGGATCAGGAGAAAACATGCGGGTGTTGCCCTTTGATGATGTGACTGCCGCGCGCGAATGTGCTGCCGAACTGGCAGTGGGCGGGGCAGCATGACTGCGCTGGCACAAGCTCTCAACTGGCCGCGTGTCCGCTCTGACAGCGTTCGGCTTGCGCTGTGGGACTCTGCGGAAATCGCCGCTGCTACAGGCGGTAAAGCCTCTGCCGGATTTCAGGTCAGCGGCGTCGAAATGGACAGCCGCGATGTTCAGGCAGGCGATCTGTTCGTTGCTCTGAAGGGGGAGGCTATGGACGGCCACCGCTTTCTGGATGCGGCGTTCGCCAATGGCGCTGCCGCTGCAATTGTTGATCGCCCGGTCGATTATCCGCACATTCTGGTGGAAGACACCACCGCCGCAATGCACGCGCTGGCCAATGCTGCGCGCAGTCGCACTCATGCAACTATCCTTGGCGTAACCGGATCGGTCGGCAAGACCGGCGTGAAAGAAGCGATATTCGCGGCTCTCGACCGTGCGAGCCGGGGCGGTTCGCATCGCTCTGTGCGCAGCTATAACAATCATGTCGGTGTGCCGCTCAGCCTGACAAGGATGCCCGCGCGCAGCCGTTTTGGCGTGTTCGAAATGGGCATGAACCATGCAGGCGAAATCGCCGGCCTCACCGCGCAAGTGCGCCCGCACGTTGCCGTCATTACCACCATTGCTCCGGCGCATATTGAAAACCTTGGCAGTATGGAGGCGATTACTGCGGCCAAGGCGGAAATATTCGGCGGGCTGGAGCCGGGCGGCACCGCGATCATTCCCGCTGACAGCGATCATTTTGAGCAGCTGCGCGATGGTGCGCTGGAATTGGGCGCCAATGTGATCAGTTTTGGCCGGATGGCCCACGCGGATATGCGCCTGATGGATGCGGTTCCGCAGGCCAATGGCGGCGCGCTGGTAACCGCCACGATGGGCAGCATCGGTCTTTGTTACCATGTCGCAGAACCGGGTGAGCACTGGATCGACAATTCGCTTTGCGTAATGGCCGCAGTCCACGCCGCTGGTGGTGATCTGGGCGCCGCCGGACTGGCGCTTGCCGAAATGGGCGGCTTGAAGGGCCGCGGCGCGCGCCTTCCTGCCAAGGTCCCCGGCGGGCAAGCCCTGTTCATTGATGAAAGCTACAACGCCAATCCGGCTTCCATGCGCGCAACATTGCAGCAATTGGGCCAGACACCGGCCACCCGCCGCGTCGCGGTGCTTGGCAGCATGAAGGAATTGGGCGATTTTGGAGAGGCATTCCACGCCGGGCTGGCCGAGCCCGTGGCCAAGGCTGGCGTAGATTATGCCATTCTGGTTGGCCCGGAAATGGTGGCGCTTGCTCGGGAGATGGGGAAACTCCCTCGTGACACGCTTGGCAACGCTGTTCCCTTTGCCCATTGCGGCAATGCGGGCGAGGCTATCGCGGCGCTACAGGAATTCGGATTGGCTGGCGGAGACGCTGTGCTGGTCAAGGGTTCCAATTCAGTAGGGCTTTCCCGCGTCGTTGAACATTTCGCCGCTCGAAAACGCTGATGCAAAGGCCAGACCGCTAACCCATGCTGTATTTTCTTGCCGAACTGTTTGAATTTGAAGGTGTGCTGAACCTTATTCGCTATCAGACTTTCCGCGCTGGCGCGGCGATGATGACGGCGCTGATCATTGGTCTGCTCATCGGACCGAAGTTCATCAACATGCTGCGCGTGCGGCAGGGCAAGGGCCAGCCGATCCGTGCAGACGGCCCGGCATCGCATCAGGCCAAGGTCGGCACGCCGACCATGGGCGGTCTGATGATCCTTACCGCGCTGACCATTTCCATGCTGCTTTGGATGGATTTGGAAAGCCCCTTTGTTTGGGCCTGCCTTGCCGTCACTATCGGTTTTGGCCTGATCGGATTTCTGGACGATTACGACAAAGTCACGAAAAGCAGCCACAAGGGCGTTTCGGCCAAGGTTCGCTTGCTGGCGGAATTTATCGTCGCCGGGATCGCCAGCTATCTTATCGTCAGCCAGATCAACACCAACCTTTATATCCCCTTCTTCGGCACTTCGATTGCGCTGGGATGGTTTTACTATGTCTTTGCCGCCGTGGTTATTGTGGGCGCAGGCAATGCGGTGAATTTGACAGACGGGCTGGACGGTCTCGCAACCATGCCAGTTGTCATCGCCGCAGGGGCTTTTCTGGTCATTTGCTACCTCGTTGGCCGCGTCGATTTCTCCGAATATCTCGGCATTCCGCATGTGGAAGGGGCTGGTGAGCTGGCCATTATGTGCGCCGCGATCATGGGCGGCGGTCTCGCCTTCCTGTGGTTCAACGCGCCGCCCGCAGCGGTGTTCATGGGCGATACCGGTTCACTGGCGCTTGGCGGGGCGCTGGGCGCTATTGCCGTTGCCAGCCATCACGAAATTGTGCTGGCCATTGTTGGCGGCTTGTTCGTGCTCGAGGCTGCCAGCGTGATTATCCAAGTCTTCTGGTTCAAGCGGACCGGCAAACGAATTTTCCGCATGGCCCCCATCCACCATCACTTCGAACAGCTCGGCTGGAAGGAATCGACTGTTGTGATCCGGTTCTGGATCATCGCAATTGTTCTGGCCGTGATCGGTCTTGCGACGTTGAAAGTCCGGTGATTACTGCGCGCGCCTTTGACGGGAAACGCTATTGCGTGCTCGGACTGGCGCGGTCGGGCATGGCTGTGGCGGAAACGCTGCTGGCCAGCGGAGCGCAGGTGACGGCATGGGATCGTCGTGACGAACCGCGCGAAGCACTTGCGGGACGTGCTACAATAGCTGATCCGTTGGAGATCGACCTTACCGGATTTGATGCGATCGTTGTGTCTCCTGGCGTTCCACTGAACACCCACCCGCTCACCGATAAGGCCAAGGCGGCAGGTGTGCCGATCATCGGCGATATTGAACTGTTTGCGCTTGCCCGTTCCGAACTGCCGCGGCACCGCGTTGTTGGCATTACCGGGACGAATGGCAAATCGACGACGACGGCGCTGGTCCATCATTTGCTAGTCAGCGCAGGCATGACGGCGCGCATGGGCGGCAATATCGGGGTGCCAATCCTTGCCGATGAACCGCTGGCGGAAGGCGGGGTCTATGTGCTGGAGCTGTCGAGTTACCAGATAGACCTGACCTATTCACTCGATTGTGATGTGGCCGCACTGATCAATATTACGCCCGACCATCTGGATCGGTATGATGATTTTGCAGCCTATGCCTTTGCCAAAGGCCGCTTGTTCGCCATGCAGAGCGCGGACTATTTTGCCGTGTTTGGCTGCGCCGACACGCCCACTTCGCTGATCCAGCAGGCGGAAGATGTCCGCCGCGCCCCGGGCCGCGCTATGTGCATGAGTGCGGAAGGTTTGGCAGAGCATCAGGCCGACTGGCCAAGCTTGCAAGGCCCGCACAATTTGCAGAACGCAGCTATCGCCGCATCATTGGTGCAAGAGTTGGGTTTGAGCCGTGAACAGCTTTTGCAGGGGCTCGCCAGCTTCCCCGGCTTGCCGCACCGTATGGAACGTGTTGCGACGTGCAATGGCATGTTGTTCATCAATGACAGCAAGGCCACCAATCCTGCCTCGACCGCTCCTGCACTGGCAGCCTTTCCGCCGGAAAATGGCGGAGCCCGGATTCACTGGATTTGCGGGGGTCTCGCCAAAGAAGACAATCTGGACGATTGCGCTCCGCATTTCGGCAATGTCGCGGCCGCTTACACCATCGGTGAATCGGGCGCGATGTTCGCTGATCTGCTGGAGCCACATATGCCGGTTGACCGGAGTGAAATGCTGGTCGAAGCCGTGCTGCGCGCCGTGGACAATGCCCGCGAAGGTGATGTCGTCATGCTGAGCCCGGCCTGCGCAAGTTTCGATCAATTCCGCGACTACGAAGTGCGCGGTGATACTTTCCGCGAATTGGTGGCCGAAATGGCCTGCGGCGGAGACCGGGCGAGATGCGGGCTTGATGATCTTTCGCCTGCCGATGGCAGACCAGATCACGAAGCGGGAAGATCGGCAGCATGACAACCGGCCCCATCTTTATCCCTCGCCCCGGCGAGCGCGGCACTGGCCCCCAAGGTCCACGCATCCAGCCAGACTGGAAACGGGAGCTGCGCGTGTGGTGGCGTGAAGTCGACCGCTGGCTGCTGTTTTTCGTTATTTTGTTGATGCTGGTCGGTTCGCTTGCTGTTGCTGCTGCGTCACCTGCCAGCGCTGGTCGTCTGTCCACCAGTGCTGTGACCTTGCCGGACCTGCATTTCTTCTGGGCGCATGTGCGATTGCAAGTGCTGGGCCTGTGTGTCCTGATCGGCACGTCACTGATGCCAACGACCTTGCTGCGAAGAGGCAGCGTGCTGTTGGGCGGCGCGATGCTGTTGGGGCTGTTTCTTGTGCCGTTTATCGGCACTGAAGTGAACGGCGCACGGCGCTGGCTTAATGTCGGCATGTCCTTGCAGCCCAGCGAATTTCTGAAACCGGCCTTTGCCGTCTCGCTGGCCTGGATACTTTCCTGGAAGATGCGTGATCCGAAACTGCCGGTCATCGGTGTGTCGGGCGCGCTGCTGGGGATGATTGTCCTCTTGCTGATGCTGCAGCCGAACTTGGGCGGCGCGGTCCTGTTCGTGGGCACTTGGTTTGTCATGGTGATGCTGGCGGGTCTGCCGCTGCTGCGGATCGGCATGTTGACCGGCGCTGGCATGGCGTGCCTGCTGGCGGCTTACGTATTCTATGGAAATGCGCGAAACCGGATCGATGCTTTCTTTGGCGGACCGACGGCTTACGATCATGTCGATTTGGCCGGTCGCACGCTTCAGGGCGGCGGGTGGACTGGCAGCGGGTTCTGGCTTGGCCAAAACAAGATGCGCCTGCCTGAAGCGCATACGGATTACATCTTCTCTGTGATCGGCGAAGAGTTCGGCCTGCTCATCTGCGGCGTTGTGGTGGTGCTGTATCTGGCCATCGTGCTGCGTGTGCTGATCCGTCTGGTGGAGGAAGATCGCCTGTTCATCATCCTTGCTGCCAGCGGATTGACCGCCATGTTCGGTGGGCAGGCCTTCATCAATATCCTCGTCAATCTGCAGCTTTTCCCCAGCAAGGGCATGACCTTGCCGCTAGTGAGTTATGGCGGATCGTCCACGCTGGCGATCTGCTTCACTGTGGGACTGTTGCTGGCGGTGACTCGCCGTAACCCTTATCTCGCGCGAGAGCCTTTCGACCTTAAAGGCTCTTTCGAGAAGGACGACGAGATATGACCGCATCTGCCCGGCATTTTGTGCTGGCTGCCGGGGGAACCGGCGGCCATTTGACGCCCGCCTTTGCATTGGCGCACGAATTGGAACGGCGCGGCCATCATGTGGCGCTGATCACCGATGAACGGGGTGCGGCCATTCCCGGCAAGCCCGAATTTCTGACCGCGCATGTTTTGCCTGCTGGCCGGTTTGGCAAGAACCCGCTCGGATGGCCGCGCGGTTTATCCGCCGTCATCAAAGGGCGGGGCATGGCGAAGCGGTTGTATGAAACTTTCGCGCCAAGCGCCGTGATCGGCTTTGGTGGCTATCCAGCTTTGCCCGCTCTGCTTGGCGCGCAGTCGATGGACATACCAACCGTCATACACGAACAAAACGCAGTGCTGGGCCGCGTCAATCGGCTGATGGCGGGGCGGGTGAATGCCATCGCCACGGCTTATCCTGAGGTTGACCGGCTGAAATCCAAATATAACGACAAGGCCCATCTGGTCGGCAATCCGGTGCGTCCCGGTGTTCTGGCGCTGCGCGATGAACCGTTTCCTGCTTTTACCGAAGACGGCCTGTTCCGCGTTTTGGTAACTGGCGGCAGTCAGGGTGCGCGGGTCCTATCGCAGATTGTACCGCTGGGCTTGTCCATGCTCCCCACCGCGCTGCGCAGCCGTTTGCAGGTTACGCAGCAATGCCGCCCGGAAGATCTGGAAGGCGTGCGCGACACTTATGCGAAATATGACATCCCGGCTGAGCTCGGCTCCTATTTCGAAGACATGGCAGCGCGGCTTGCCGATGCGCATTTGTTTATTGGCCGTGCGGGTGCTTCGACCATTGGTGAGCTGACTGCCGTTGGCCGCCCGGCGATCCTTATCCCGCTGCCCATTGCGACGGATGACCATCAGACCGCCAATGCCCGTGAAATGGTGAAAGCGGGCGGTGCGCGCTCCATCAAGCAGCCGATGAGCACGGTAGCCGATCTCGACAATGCCGGGTTTAGCGAAAAGGCCGACAAGGATCGGTGGCTGCAATCCGATACGCTGCAAAAAATGGCGAAAGACGTGAGCCGACAAATCCACGCCATGGCCCAGCGTCCGGAATCGCTCGCCAACGCAGCGCACGCCGCATGGAATTGCGGCAGACCCAAAGCGGCAAGTGATCTTGCTGATCTGGTCGAAGGGTTCGGCGGCGCGGATATGATGGACGTTATTCGCGCAGGCGCTCACGAACGGCAAGGTGCTGCGCAAAGTGCGACAGTTGGGCAGGGCGCAACACGGGATAGCGGCCAGTGAAAGGTGTTGGCACGGACATTGGCACGATTCATTTTGTCGGTATCGGCGGGATCGGCATGTCCGGTATTGCGGAAGTGATGCACAATCTTGGCTACCGTGTGCAAGGCAGCGACATTGCCGAAAGCGCCCGAGTAGAGGCCTTGCGGGCCAGCGGCATGACAATTGCCATCGGCCATGATGCGGCCAATCTGGGTGATGCTGCGGTGGTGGTGACGTCCACTGCCGTTCGCCGCACCAATCCCGAAGTTGCTGCCGCGCTGGAAAACCGCATCCCCGTGGTGCGGCGTGCGGAAATGCTGGCGGAACTGATGCGGTTGAAACGCACGGTTGCAGTCGCCGGAACACATGGCAAAACCACTACCACCAGTATGATTGCAGCTTTGCTGGATGCGGGCGGGGTAGACCCCACTGTCATCAACGGCGGCATTATCGAAAGCTACGGATCCAATGCGCGGCTGGGCGATAGCGACTGGATGGTAGTTGAAGCTGACGAGAGTGATGGCTCTTTCCTGCGGCTGGATGGTACCATTGCCGTCGTCACCAATATCGATCCCGAGCATCTTGATCATTATGGCGATTTCGATGCGGTGAAGGATGCCTTCGTCCAGTTTATCGAAAACGTGCCTTTCTATGGCGCGGCTGTGCTTTGCCTTGATCACGATGAGGTGCGCAATGTTATCGCCAAGGTTCGCGATCGGCGCGTGATCACATATGGCTTTTCCGCCCATGCCGATGTGCGTGCCGAAAATGTGGAACCTGACGGGGGTGTAACGCGGTTTGACGCGGTGCAGACAGACCGAGATGGAACCGAAACCCGGATAGACGCAATCGTCCTGCCGATGCCCGGCAGGCACAATGTCCAGAACGCCTGCGCGGCGATTGGCGTGGCACTGGAAATGGGCTGCACTGCGGATTCTATCCGCGATGGCTTCTCCCGCTTTGGCGGAGTGAAGCGGCGTTTCAGCCATGTGGGCGATATTGCCATGGACGGCGGAGCCAGCGTGAGTGTGATCGACGATTACGCCCATCACCCTGTAGAAATTCGGGCCGTGCTGTCTGCCGCAAAGGATGCTGCATCTGGCCGCGTGATCGCAGTCGCGCAGCCGCACCGATTTACCCGCCTGCGTGATTTGCTGGAAGATTTCCAAGGCGCGTTTGGCGATGCCGATCTCATCTATGCCGCGCCTGTCTATACCGCTGGGGAGGAGCCGATAGAGGGCGTGGACGAACACGCTCTGGTCGCCGGATTGAAGGCAAGGGGCCACCGGCATGCCGAAACTGTTGATGGCGTCGCTGATCTTGCGGAAAAACTGTCCGCCACACTTGAGCCCGGCGACATGATCGTGTGCCTCGGCGCGGGCGACATCACAAAATGGGCCGCTGGCCTTGCGAGAGATGTTGCGAAGCTCAGATTGAGGGACGCGCGCGCATGAGTATTCAACCCGGTGATCAGATGCGCGCGCAATCCGCGCCCGGATCGCATGAAGAGCCGGTTGGCAGCGGGCCTGTGCCTACGGGCGTGCGCGGTGATTTGAAGAAAGACGCGCCGCTGGCCAAACTGGTCTGGTTCAAAAGCGGCGGCGCTGCGGATTGGTTGTTTGAACCTGCCGATCTGGAAGACCTCACCACTTTCATTGGCGGATTGGAGCCGGGTACACCGGTGATGGCGCTGGGCCTTGGTTCCAATCTGATTATACGTGATGGCGGCGTGCCGGGCGTTGTTGTTCGTTTGGGCAAGCCGTTTTCCAGTATCGAAGTTAAGCGCGACAATGTGATCGAGTGCGGCGGCGGGGCTCCGGGTATCCTGGTTGCTTCAAAAGCGCGCGACGCAGGTATTGCCGGCATGGAATTCCTGCGCGGCATTCCCGGAACGGTCGGCGGTTTTGTGCGCATGAACGGCGGAGCCTATGGCCGCGAAGTGGCCGATATTCTGGTCGATTGCGATGTTCTGATGCCAGACGGCAATTGCGTGACGATCCCGGTTGCAGACCTTGATTACAGCTATCGCCATTCGCGCCTGCCCGAAGGGGCCATCGTTGTTGCGGCACGCTTTAAAGGCGAACCCGGCGATCCTGAGGTAATCGGCGCAGAAATGGACCGGATCGCCGAAGAACGCGAGAACTCTCAGCCATTGCGGACCAAGACTGGTGGATCGACCTTCAAAAACCCCGAAGGCGGAAAAGCGTGGCAATTGGTTGACAAGGCTGGTTGCCGCGGGCTGACGATGGGCGGAGCGCAAGTGAGCGAAAAGCATACAAATTTCCTGATCAATACAGGCGATGCAACCAGTTCCGACATAGAAGGGCTGGGCGAAGAAGTGCGCCGCCGCGTGTCTGAGAAAACTGGCGTTGCGCTGGAGTGGGAAATCAAACGGATTGGGAGGCCATAGGAACAATGGCGCGTCTTTCCCCCCTTCACATTCTCGTCCTGATGGGCGGCTGGGCCAATGAACGCGAAGTCTCGCTCATGTCCGGCTCAGGCGTTGCCGATGCGCTGGAAAGTGCGGGCCACCGCGTGACCCGGCTGGATATGGACCGCGATGTGGCCGCGAAGATCGCCGAAGCCGCGCCCGATGTCGTGTTCAATGCGCTCCACGGTGTTCCGGGTGAAGACGGCACGGTGCAGGGCATGCTCGATTTGATGGGCGTGCCTTACACGCATTCTGGTCTTGCGACCTCGGTTGTCGCCATCGACAAGGAACTGACCAAGCAAGCTCTGGTCCCGCAAGGCGTGCCGATGCCCGGCGGGCGCGTGGTACAAAGTGCTGCGCTGTTTGATGCTGATCCAATCGCGCGGCCCTATGTGCTAAAGCCGGTAAACGAGGGCAGCAGCGTCGGCGTCGCCATCGTTACGGATGAGAGCAATTACGGCAATCCCATTGCGCGCGATGCAGTAGGGCCTTGGCAGCGATTCGAAGAGCTTTTGGCAGAACCATACATTCGCGGGCGTGAAATGACGACCGCTGTGATCGACACCGCAGACGGGGTGAAGGCTCTCGGCGTCACCGAATTGATCGTTCACAACGGCTTCTACGATTTCGAAAACAAATACACTGACGGCATGACCACCCATGTCTTCCCCGCCGACATTCCGGCCAACATTGCCGCCTTGTGCCTGCGCTATGCTGAAAGGGCGCACCGCGTTTTGGGATGCCACGGCACAAGCCGCACCGATTATCGCTGGGATGATGAACGCGGGGAAGACGGCCTGTTCGTGCTGGAAACCAATACCCAGCCCGGCATGACACCGCTCAGCCTTGTGCCCGAGCAGGCGCGTCATTGCGGCATTGAATATCCAGAATTGTGCGAGATGATCGTTGAGGACGCGCTTCGCCGCGCCGGAAAGCTGAACTGATGGCACGCAAAGTCACCCGCAAGACCAAAGGCGTGCGCCGTCAGGCCCGCGCACAGGGCACCAGCCGCAGTTTGCGCACTGCACGTAACACCGGTCAGTCGATTTTCTGGCGGGGGCTGGGCATGTTGCCCTTTACTGAAGAGCAATTGCACAAAGGCTTCACCGTGCTGATCCTTGCAGGCGGCGTGGCCTTCGCGTTGTTCCTTGCCAATATTTCGGGGGCGAGCGCCGTAGTGTCTGATCGCTTCGCGCATGTGGCATCTAACGCAGGTTTCAAAGTCGCCAATGTCGAAGTGAACGGCACCCAGCGCATGAACGATATGAACGTTTATGAACGCGCCTTCGGCCAGCAGGATCTGGCGATGACGCGCGTGGATCTGGATGGTTTGCGTGATGAGCTGCTTGACCTGTCCTGGGTCCGTGATGCCCGCGTATCGCGTCAGCTGCCCGCTACATTGGTCGTCGATATTATCGAACGTGAACCGCATGCTGTCCTGCAACGCCCGGACCGGCTTATGCTGATTGACCCCACTGGCGTTGAGCTGGAGCCGATTAGCCGCGAGGCTGCAGCGGATTATCTGCTTATCGAAGGCCCCGGCGCGCAGGACCGGGTCAGTGATTTGACCTCGCTGCTCGACACTGCGCCGGCACTGCAGGTGCAGGTCAAAGGCGCGGAATGGGTCGGCAATCGCCGCTGGAACCTGACGTTTGTGACAGACCAGCGGCTGGCGCTGCCAGAAGGCGAGGACCGCGCTGCTGCTGCACTGATCAGTTTTGCTCAGGCAGACGGAGTACACCGTTTGATCGGTGGGCAAGCAGCCAGCTTTGATATGCGCAATGCGCCGCGCATGTACATGAATGTGCCGGGCCGCGCCGAAGCGCAGGAACTGGCGATGGGGGAAGATAGCTGATGGCAGTCCAGCAGCGAATTACACGCGTCATTGGCGCGGTAAACATTGGTTCATTCCGCGTGTCTGCGATGATCGCAGGCGTGACAGAGGATGGCGGTTTGCAAGTGCTGGGCAGCGGCCACCGCGCCAGCCAAGGCATTTCGCGCGGCTATATCGTGGATATGGCAGCCGCGACCTATGCGGCGCGCGATGCGCTTGACCGGGCGGAAAAGCTTGCCGGGACCAGCGTTGAAAGCGTTTGGATAGGGTGCTCGGGTGCCGGACTTGCCAGTGAAATTCGGCCCGTGGAAATTCCTATTGGCGGTCGTCGTATCGAGGAAGAGGACATTGAAGCGCTGCTGATCGCTGCGCGCGATTCCATCGCGCCTGATGGCCGCACTGTTCTACACGCGCAGCCAGCCTGCTATTTCTTGGATGGAGCGCACGGTGTCGCCAATCCGAAGGGACTTCACGCGGAAAGTCTGGGTGTGGATATTCATGTGATGCTGGCTGACGGTGCGCCGATCCGCAACGTTACCGAAGCGGTTCAGAACGCCCATTTCGATGTCGAAGGTGTCGTCGCGTCTCCGCTTGCTACTGGATATGCCTGCCTTACCGCAGAGGAGCGTGATCTGGGCGTGGCCATGGTGGAGTTTGGCGGCGAAGTGACCAATGTCTCGATCTATGCTGGCGGGATGCTGGTCGGGCTTACGGCCATCCCGCGCGGATCAAACGACATTACCGATGCCATCGCCAGCGCCTTTTCCATCCGCCGCTTTCAGGCAGAGCGGCTGAAATGCGTTAACGGTTCGGCTATCGCCAGCCCGACCGATCACCGCGAAATGATCCCGGTCACAGCACCGGGCGAAGAAGGGCGGGGCCCAGTCGCGCGCGGAGCGGATGATCGCAATCAGGTGCCGCGTGCCGAATTGATCGGTGTGATTACCGGAGAACTCGATCTGCTGATGCGCGACATTGGCAAATCGCTGGATGCAATGGGCTTCAAAGGTGGCAAGCCCGGCTCTGCCGCGCGGCAAATCGCTCTAACCGGCGGCGGTGCGGAAATGGCAGGTCTGGCGGATTATGCGCAAAGCACATTGGGTGTGCCGGTACGAATTGGCCGCCCTGTGGCGTTAAAGGGGCTGCCCGAAGCGCATTCAGTCCCCGGCTTTGCTACTTTGGCGGGCCTTGTGCTCTATGCCGCGGAAGACCCGATTGACATTCGTTCGGTAGGATCGCGCTTCACCTCCACCACCACTTACGGGCCAATTGCCACCGTCATGCGCGTATGGTCGGCGATGAAGGAGTATTTCTGAACTTATGCACAGTTGTGGATAGTGTCAGATTATCAGTCACGCCCTGAATCGCTTTGTGGCACAGAGCGTAATTAACAATAAACCAAGAACAGTTTCAGCTGCTTCCTGAGGGAACATCAACATGAGCATCAATATCGGCCCCCCTTCCGTTGAGGAACTTCGTCCCCGCATCACCGTGATCGGTGTAGGCGGCGCGGGCGGCAACGCCATCGCCAACATGATTGAGGCCGAGATTGAAGGCGTCGACTTCATCGTTGCGAACACTGATGCGCAGGCGCTGAACACGTCTGCTGCCGAACATCGCATTCAGCTTGGCCCGGATATCACGCAGGGTCTTGGTGCAGGATCACGGCCCGAAGTTGGACGTGCAGCAGCAGAGGAAACAACAGAGGAAATCGAACGCGCGCTGGAAGGCGTGAATATGGTTTTCATCGCTGCAGGCATGGGCGGCGGCACCGGAACCGGTGCAGCGTCGGTTATCGCAAAGGTCGCGCGCGACAAGGGCATTCTAACCGTTGGCGTTGTGACCAAGCCATTCCTGTTTGAAGGCACGCGCCGCATGCGCAGCGCCGAAAACGGTATTGATGAGCTGCAAAAGCACGTCGATACTCTGATCGTTATTCCCAATCAGAACTTGTTCCTTGTCGCCAAGGCGGAAACGACTTTCAAAGAAGCCTTCATGCTGGCTGACGAAGTGTTGCAGCAGGGTGTACGTTCCATCACCGATTTGATGGTGATGCCGGGCCTCATCAATCTCGACTTTGCCGATGTGCGTTCTGTTATGGGCGAAATGGGCAAGGCCATGATGGGCACGGGTGAAGGCGAAGGTGACAACCGTGCGCTCGAAGCTGCTGAACGCGCTATCGCCAACCCGCTGCTTGATGGCGTTTCGATGCAGGGCGCCAAGGGTGTCATCATCTCCATCATCGGCGGCGAAGACATGAAGCTGCTGGAAGTGGATGAGGCCGCAAACCACATTCGCGAACTGGTCGACCAGGAAGCCAACATCATTTGGGGCAGCGCCTTCAATCCTGAACTGGATGGCAAAATCCGTGTGAGCGTAGTCGCCACCGGAATTGAGCAAAGCGCAGAGCAGATGGCCGAGAATTCCTCTCCGGTCGATCTGTCGGCAGCGCGCGGGCCTTCGCGGCCAGCAATTCCTATCCCGGTCGAAGCTGATATTTCGGACGACAGTGACGAGAATGATGACGACGATGCACTCGATTTGGGCGCTATGGATGAGCAAGAGGATCACATTTCTCCCGCTGTCGTAGAAGAGGCAGAGGTCGAAGCCGAGGCAGAGGCAGAGACCGAGGCGCTTCCGGAACCGACTGTTGATGACAGCTTCGGCATGGAAGACGAAGGCTATAGCAGCGGCGATAGCGAGTCCGATGACGATGCGCTTGATCTGACTTCCGCCGTCGAGGAGCCTGAGGTAGATTCGGACGCTAGTTCTGGCGACGCCGACAAGACAGATGGTGCAGATGATGAGCTTTTGCTCAATGCCGACAGACTTGCAGAGCAGGATGAACCGGTTGAGGCTGGAACAGGTGGGCGCCGGGCGCGCATGTTGGGTGCCGCAGCAGCGGCGCAATCTGCCGGAGACGATGACGAGGCATCAAGCGAGGCATCAAGCGAAGCATCTGAAGAAACAGCGCCTTCTGGCTCTGGAGGTGCGGCTCCTGCAGGCGCTGCGGCTGCCGCACCAGCGGCAGGGACGACACTGTTTGAGCGGATGGCAAATCTCTCACGTCAGGGCAAAGCCGATGATGCTGAGGACGAAGCAGACGAAGATGACGACGATGATGGCAGTGCCATGCGCATCCCGCGTTTCCTTGGCCGTCAGAACAATCAGTAATCGGCAGGGCGAATTCGTTTCCGCCCGGTTCAGTGAAGCCTGTATAGGGACGGGTATATGAATCGTCCCCGCCACATCAGTTTTCTGCTTTCCGCTTGCGCGGTGCCGCTTGTGTTCGTCCATGTGGATGGAGCACCTGCGTCTGCGCAGGAAGTGGTGCAAGCGCTGCCTAACCCGGCCAGCGATGATCTGAGCGATGCCTTGCGCCGCTTGTCGCGCAGTCCAGAGAATGTTTCCGCACTTGTCGATGCCGGGAACGCCTCACTGGCGCTTGGCGATGTCAGCGGCGCGCTCAGCTTCTTCAATCGGGCTCAGGCCCGGCGGCCTGAAGATGGCCGTGTTTTGGCAGGCCTTGCTCAAGTTGCGGTGCGGCGAGGTGAAGGCGTTATCGCAGTTCAGCTGTTCGATAATGCGAATGCCGCTGGCACATCGATGGCGCCGGTCGCAGCGGAACGTGGGCTGGCCTATGATTTGATCGGCAACAACGCCCGCGCACAGCGACTCTATCGTCAGGCACTTTCACGGCAAGCGAGTGATGAAGTCATCCGCCGCTTGGCATTGTCCTATGCCATTTCTGGTGACGGGGCTGCATCGGAAGCGACGCTGCTGCCGCTGTTGCAACGCCAAGATCGCAGCGCCTATCGCAGCCGCGCCTTTGCGCTGGCCATTTTGGGCCGCGATGATGAGGCGATTACAATAGCCGAAACGATGCTGCCGCCGCGCCTGTCCGGACGATTGGCGCCATATCTGCGCTATATGCCAAGACTGACGCGCGCTCAGCAAGCTGCAGCGGCCAATCTCGGGCGGTTCCCGGCCGCATCGCGAATTGGTCTTGATACACCGCAAATCGCCGCTTTGGACGAAGCTGCGACGCAAGTCGTAAGTGCTTCCACGGCCAACCCGGTCTCCAGCGGAGATCGCCTGACGCCGAGCGGAACGGCGCTTGGACCGGCGCAGCAGCCAGTCACGGTGGCACAGGCTCCTACACCGGCGCTCACACCGGCGCCCACACCTTCCCCCACGGCTTCCGCACTTCCGGCGCCAGCTCCAACTCCAGCGCCGACCTTGGCGCGCTCAGGAGAGTTGCCAGCCATCAGCACATCAGAAGCAGTTCGCAGGGCGGAAGAAGCTGTTCAGCCAGTAGCCCAGCCAATCGTCCAGTCTACTGTGCAGCCAACAGGCCAGCCGACGGTGCAGCCAACGATTCAGACAGTGGAGCCTCCTCCACCGCCAGCTCGCCAGCCCTCACCGATTGTCGCTGCGACCATGACCGACGAACCCGCATCTCCGGCAGCAGAAGAAGCGCGTCCCTCGTTCTCTCTGTCAGAGCCGGTGGTGCAATCCACACCAATACCCCCGTCAGAACCGGCTCTCGCAGCGGAGCCACAGCAGACCGAAGAACAACTCGGTCTTGCAGAAGCCTTTGCGGATTTCACCTTGCCATCCCAAGGTCTGCCGGTCGCGCCGAGTGTTGGCGCGGTGGACATTACCGCGATTGAGCCTGCGCGTCCTGTGGTCGAGCCAGAGCCCGAACCAGAACCTGCGCCGCCACCGCCGCCCGCCAATCCCAGCAGACATTGGGTGCAGGTCGCGACAGGGCAGGATCTGTCGGCCTTCCGCTTTGACTGGCGCCGGATCGTGCGCAATGCCGATGGTCTACTGGATGGCAGGGAAGCCTACACTGCACCATGGAGTCAGACGAACAGGCTGTTCACTGGACCGTTCGATTCGCGCGCCGCAGCACAGGAATTCATCAGCGAATTGGCCGATGCGGGTGTTGATTCCTTCCGTTTCACCAGTGCTGCTGGTGAAGAGGTGCTTCCACTCGATTAATGGCCTGCCCTCGGGCGGAGACATTTTGTGCACAACTTGTAAACAACCCAAACGAGTTTTGCCCGACCATGAAGGTCGCTTCGATTGCGCCAAAGATGCTTGCCGACGCATTAAGCTTACCATGACATGCGAACTGGCCAGCACCCGATGAACACGGAACGCACTTCGATGGAGCCGGCAGAAGATGCGGCTCCTGTAGAAATGCTCAGTGCGCTGTTTGAAGCGCATGGCTGGACTCATGAACAAGTCTCTGAAGAAGAGATTACCGTAGAAATTCCAGGCAGTTGGACGACATATCAGCTGCGCGCCATTTGGCGGCGGGAAGATCATGTGCTGCAATTGCTCTGCCTGCCGGAAATTCGTGTTGGCGAGGAAAAACGCACGCCCGCTTATGAACTGCTAGCGATGATCAATGAACAGCTTTGGCTGGGCCATTTCGATATCTGGTCGCAGGGCGGGATGCTGCTGTATCGCCACGGATTGATGCTGGGTGATGACGGAATGCTGAGCATCGACATGGCACAGCATGCCATCGAATCCGCCGTTGCGGAATGTGACCGCTTCTATCCTGCCTTCCAATTCCTGCTGTGGGGCGACAAAAACCCGCGCGATGCATTGGACGCAGCTCTGGTGGATGCTGCCGGAGAAGCTTAAACGGCTTTGCATGTCATACGAATCCATTCTGATCGTCGGCTGCGGCAATATGGCCGGGGCTATGCTCGAAGGCTGGCTGGCTGCCGGTCTGCCTCGCGCGCAATTCACTGTCGTTACGCCCTCGCGGGAAAGCGTGCCCGGCGATGTGGAGCTGTTGCGTACAGTACCCGATGGGCGGCACTTTGATGCGGTTTTGCTGGGTTTCAAACCCTATATGCTCGCCGACCTCGGGCCATCGCTCCAGACTGTAACAGGCCAGGGGGCCGCGGTGCTTTCTGTGCTCGCCGGGGTTCAGCTTGATACATTGCGCGAACGCTTTCCTGATGCTGGCGCTGTTGTCCGTGTCATGCCCAATCTTGCCTGCGCGCTGGGCAAATCGCCCGTTGCCTTGGCGGAGGAGGGGCTGAGCGAGGAAGGCCGCAATGAACTGTTTGCGTTTATCGATTATCTCGGCACGCCGTCATGGGTGGAGGAGGATAAGTTTGATCTTGTCACTGCGCTAGCCGGAAGCGGTCCGGCGTTTGTTTACCGCTTCATTGACGCGCTTAGCGTGGCGGCTGTGCGGCTTGGTCTTTCAGAAGATCAGGCGCGTGAACTGGCGATCGCAATGACAGATGGCGCGGCCTCTCTTGCGGCGGGTTCAGAGCATGCACCAGGCAAATTGGCGGACATGGTGGCAAGCCCCGGCGGAGTAACGCGCAAGGGCATGGATGTGCTGGATGATGGCGAAGCAATGGCCCGTTTGATGACCGAAACCTTGAGAGCAGCACGCGATCGCAGCGCCGAAATGGCCCGAGAAGCCCGGGATTGAGGGATTCTCACGGTTAACGTGCAATCCGCCGAAAATCCCCGGGTTTTACTTGAAAATCGCTCGCAAAAGCCCGATATTACATCTGACCCGGCCCACATTGGAGAGACCGGACAAAGGAGTTTGGATAAGATGGCAAACTGGAACGACAACCGCATGCGCCCCGAAGGGCTCGGTGTGTCGCCGAGCCAGACAGGTGATGTGACTGGCCGCACGACTTTTGACGCGGGCCTGCGCAAGCACATGCTCTCGATTTACAACTACATGGCCTCCGGCATCATGCTAACGGGTATTGTGGCATTGCTGACTGCGCAAAGCGGGCTGGCTGTTACATTTTCGCAAGGGCCGCTGATGTGGCTGGTGGCGCTTTCGCCGCTTGCGATCGTTTTCGCGATGAGCTTTGGCCGTAACAAGTTCTCGACCGCTACCTTGCAGGCGATGTTCTGGGGCTTCGCGGTCTTGATGGGGCTTTCGCTCTCAACAATTTTCCTCGTCTATACAGGCGGTTCAATCGCTGCGACGTTCTTCGCCACGGCGGGCGCATTCGCTGGCCTGAGCCTGTTCGGCTACACCACCAAGAAAGACCTGTCCGGCATGGGCAGCTTCCTGATCATGGGTGTGATCGGCCTGATCATCGCCAGCGTGATCAATATGTTCCTCGGTTCCAGCACTTTGGAATTGGCGATCAGCTTCCTTGGCGTTCTGATTTTCGCTGGCCTCACGGCTTACGATACCCAGCGTCTGAAGACGGAATATCTGACGATACAGCAGATCAAGATGACCAACCCGTCGGCGGCTGCAGCCTATCCGATGGGCAAGATGGTCGTGATGGGCGCTCTCAGCCTTTATCTCGACTTCATCAACATGTTCCTCTTCCTGCTGCGCTTCATGGGTGCAGCCCGCGAATAGGACCACTGTTTGCGGCCCCATTGGTCGCACATAAGATTCGCTTGAACGTGCCCGAAGTGCAAATTTGCACTTCGGGCATTTTCTTTGCCTCCCTCCCGCGTTAGTCAGCTTGATGTAATGCCGAATGGGGAATGATCCCTGGCGAGAGGATTTGCGCGCGATATGAAATCTACACCTAGCCCCAAGGCCCCGATTACCATCAGGTCTATTGCTACCCGCACGATGTATGCCGCTGCGGCAACGGCCTTGCTGGCTGGTTGTGTCACTCCGCCGCCACCGCCCCCTCCACCACCGCCTCCTCCACCACCAGTTGTGGAAGCCGTGCCCTATCGCCCACTTCCGCCGCCTCAGGCAGCCTATCAGATGAATATTCCCGCCAAGGACGCGTTTGGCACGCGCCAGACAATCAACGCCATGTTGGGTCAGGACGAGGCTGTCTGGCATTTCCGGTCTGGCTGGAATGTTGCGGCGCTCAATTGTACGCGCGCTGTCCACCAGCCGATCCTTGACGCCTATGCTACAATGCTGCGGCAGGAAGCGAGCGTCCTTACCGGCGTGAACACGCGGGTTGAGGCGCAGTTTCGCGCATCGACTGGCGGATCGCGCCGCGATGCACTGCTGGCGCGCGAGACGCATTCGACAGAGATGTACAATTATTTCGCATCGCCTGCCGCGCGCAGCCAGTTCTGCAACACTGCACTGGTAGTGGCGAATGAATATCTGGCCACACCGCCAGCCGATTTCATGGGCTTTGCCGTCACCGGACTGCAGCGATATGAATTGGCTTTCGAGCAGTTCTACACCGCTTACGAAGCGTATCAGGTCGCGTCGGCCGATTGGGACGCCCGCTATGGCGCGCAATATGGCCGCTCGCAGCCGGGTTGGGTTGCGATCTATGGCAACCGGACGCAGCAGCAGGCGGCGGGTGTGACGGCAACCGGCCTCGTCCCGTCCGATCCGGTGTCCGTACCTGACGCCGGAACCGGTGCGACTATTCCGGTCATACCGATCGACGATACGGCTACCGGCACGCCAGTGGTGCAGCCGCTGGCTGGCGAGGGCGTCACTGTACCGCCTCCTGCGGAGAATGATGACGGCGCGCAATAAACGCGCAGACGCTGGCTTTTCATCGTTGAACCGTACCGCGTCTGCCACGCGGGCGATGCGATTTGCTTGTCGCGCGGCTCTGTTGCGCCTATCGGACCCATTGAACACCGGCTGAGCATCGCCGCAAGTGCGAATGCGCGCCTGCATAACGGGCAATAACCTGCTTTGTGAGCTAGGTCAGCCAAAGGAGCCCAAGCTCCCGCAGGCGCCCCAGGAGACTACCCATTCATTTTCTCGACCAAGCCAAGATCTTCCTGAAGTCCGGACCC